>Ga0210398_10005269_pt1 | contig 12027 bp, 14 predicted proteins | sample IncBWC4OmetaG_FD_161047 | JGI IMG/M metagenome (GOLD analysis project Ga0210398, IMG submission 161047) | Forest soil microbial communities from Barre Woods Harvard Forest LTER site, Petersham, Massachusetts, United States - Inc-BW-C-4-O | ecosystem: Environmental > Terrestrial > Soil >... | reverse complement strand
ACTGGCAGCGGCAAGACGACACTGCGCGGCGCCGTTCAACGACGGCTCTGCGGTCGCGTGGCGCAGCAAGGCTATTGTGTCTCGGCCGCACAGGGATTTCGGTACCGCGCTTGGTCTCCGCCTGCCGAGCCGTGCTCGATTTCACACTTTCCATGGTGGTAGAGCCGGATCTGCTCCCGTACCGGCCCGAGTGCCGTTGCGTCCCAGAGATTCGCGGGCTCGATATCGTCATCGGTGTTGGCGTCGAATCCCTCGTCCGGCATGACAAACTCATTGAACTGATGAATGATGAGAAAGAGCGGATCCAACGCGCGTGCGTACGTCATGAAGGACTCGAACGTGCGGTACTGATCTTCGTTGTCCCAGCGCAGCGCGTCGTCCTCGCAATACGGTTTTGTAGCGGGGTCGGGACAGCCCCAGCCGCTCTGGCCAGCCGTCGCAATGGAAGCAGTAAAGTTCTCCACGCGATCGCCACGCCGGTTGTAGCTTGGATAGTACGGGCAGGACGGGTTTGAGCAGGAAGTCTTCAGACGATCTACCCAGCTCCAGAAACCGTATTCGGCCGCAACCTCGCGCGGCCCGGCAGCCTGGCTCGGGTCCTTCCACAGATACGGCTGACTGTCGAGGTAACCAGCTATTTGGCGGAAGGTGTACTTGTCCGCAACCTCTGGATGCATCAGGAGGAACTCGCGAAATTGATGCCACAGAGGGTTGTCGCCCACACTGGGGTCCTGCGCGGCTCCGACAAAGACCAGCATTAGCGGCTTACCCTCATAAATCACACTCAGTTCAGGGAATTTCTTGATAAGTTCGCCGAAATATTCGACTTCCTTCTCAAATGCCGTTTTGCCGTCGACATCCAAGTAGAGCTCATTCGCATCTATCCCCCCCAGCAGCGGAATGATCTTCAGCCGCGTACCCAGCTTTGACCACGCCGGATACAGATTGCCGGTATTGTCGCGAATCGACTGATAGTCGCTGCGCAGAATCGGGCAGGAGCCCACGTTCTCAAGGTACTTCTTCACAAACCATTCACTGTTGAAGATGCAGCTCACGTCGTTTGTAAGGTCAGCAATCACGGCATCCATACCCAGCCACTCCAGCCACTCGACGTGTTGCTTAATCACCGCCGGATCGGCGCTGTCGTAGCCTCCGCCTAAGGCAGACATATCGGCCGATTGCAGCCATGGCCTCGCCGCACTGTTTTGAAACGTAACTCCCTTCGGTCCGAACCACGCCTCATATTCCATCGCGGCAACGCGGCTGCGCTGGTTCACGACTAACGGGTGTTGCGCATCCGCTGCGGGTTGCGCGTTTGCGAGATTAAAGAGTCCGGCCAACAACACGCCTACGGCCGGTAGCCTGAAGAAACAACGAGACATATTCTCGCCTCTTGTTGAGCGCGCCACTAACTCAAAACCGTTAGCAGCCGTCACTTTTTTGCAGTTCGTGCGAGCCACTTATCGAGATGGCTTGCGAAGGCATTGCGGTCCGCCTGCGTGAGTGGTGGCGGACCTCCGCCGATATGGCCGCTTGCGCGCATAGTGTCCATGAAATCGCGCACTGCGAGTACGCCTCGGATGGTATCCGGTGAGTAGCGTTCGCCACGCGGATTGAGAGCCTCCCCGCCTTTCGCGATGATCGCGGCGGCGAGCGGAATATCCGCCGTAATGACCAGATCGCCCGGAGCCGTGCGCTTGACGATCTCGTTGTCCGCCACGTCGAAGCCGGCACTCACCTGCAGCACGCGCAGACTAGGCACTCGCGGAATGGCGAGAGACTGATTGGCGACCAGGGTCACGGTGACACCGGTGCGCGCCGCCGCCCGGAATAGGATCTCTTTGACGACGTTCGGACAGGCATCCGCATCGACCCAGATGCTGGCAGTTGCCACACTCGTAACCATTTCTCGATTTGGTCTCGAGACCACGATATACGCTGCTGGGCGCCCGCGCTGGAGAATTCATTCGGAGACCGAATGGCATTAGACTACGTTTGCGAGTAATCAGAATCGCAGTGCAACCTTGGGAGTCACGCCAATGAGCAAAGGCACTGAGCGCAAGAAGGAAGCCAAGAAGAAACCCGCCAAAAGCCTCATGGAAAAGCGGGCCGCAAAAGCCGAGAAGCGCAATCAAAAGAAGCAGTGGGGTACGACGTGAGCGTCCCATGGTCCCGAACGATGCCTTAGCGTGCGCTCGGCGACGATAATGGGGTCGTAGCCGGCCCATTCCCTGGTCGGCTGCGCGTTCCTGCCGACGAGTTCGCAGCGGGGGTTGAGATTCTTCTGCTGGCGTGGCATAGCCTCGCGCCTTGCGAGGGCCGCTCCTTGCGTCTAAGGCCGATCACGATTTTCTTCCGGGAAAGAGAGAACGGCCTTCATCGAGGATCTTGCACACGCAGAGCCCATTTTCTCCCAAAACCAATGCCGCCCCACCTCTCTATGGAAGGTACCGCCGACGCTTAGATCACTGGCCTTTCCGGTACTCCACCCATTTCAGAATCATGTCGTCCCGGCTCGTTTGACAGGTCTATCAATCTTCAAGTAGGCGCAGAGCATTTCGCCAACCGCCGTCGCTAGATCATCGACCTCTGAGCGGGAACGATTCTGGCTGGAAATCGTCTTTCCCGCGGAGGACATGACAAGGCCCACCAAGTCCGCCGCGAACGCGCGCTCTTGTTCGGACACGTTTGGAAGCGCGTCCCGCATGAAGCTCTCCATAAGATGCCGCCCTTCATCGGCATGCGCCCGCGATTCGGGCGCCTCGCGGTACAGGGGCGCGGCTTCTTCCAAGGCACTGCGGAATGCCGCTTCGTCGCACTCAGAACGAAAGAACATCTGTACCGCCGCGCGGAGACGCTCGAGCGGCGGCACGCTTGCATCGCTCAGGATACGCTGGGACCCGCACAGATGCGGTTGGTCGGTGAAGCCACAGCGCAGCGCAATGTCACTCAGGGATGCATCGGTCGTCAGCATGTATCGAGCGGCCAGTTCCACGCGACGCCGTACGACGAAAGCGCCAGGGTTACCTGGTTGGGGAGAGCCTCGATAAATAAGCCATCTCCAGCTCGCCTTCATAGGTTTCGGCGCCGACCTTCAATGCTTCCTGCACGCGTGCCTGCGTCACCTCGCTCGCAACACTCAAGTCGGACTCATGAGCTTCAACGAGAAGCCCCTCTGCCATGGAACTAAAGGCTCCAGCATCCACGGCGGCCTTCGCGTGTGCGATGGCATGCGCGGGAAATGAGGCGATGCGGCGAGCCAGCTTCTCGACAAATTCCGTCAGCTCATTCTCTGGCAACGCTCGATTGATATAGCCGTAACGTTCGGCCAGTTCTGCTGAGAGATCATTGCATCCGAGGAGCACCTCCAAAGCGCGTGCCCGCCCGATGAGCCGTGGCAGTCTCTGCGTACCGCCGCCGCCGGGGACCAGTCCAACGGCCACCTCTGGATGGCCGAAGATCGCTTTGCCAACGGCCGCAAAACACATATCCATTGCCAGCGCGATCTCGCTTCCACCGCCCCGGGCCCGTCCCTCGACTTTGGCGATTGTTACCTTGGGCATGTTACGGAACCGCTCGCCGATCGTCTGCGTAAGGCGAAAGCTCCGCGTAACGGAAACCACTTTAGAAGCGGCTCCCACCCTGCCCAAACCAGAGTGGGCTATAAAGAAATCAGGAAGTGCGCTCTGCAAAACCACGACCCGGACGCGCTCATCGGCCTCGAGTTCCCTGCCGAGCTTGTCGAATTCCTGCGATAGAACGTCGTCAAGAAGATTCATCGGTGGGTGATTGATGCTGATGAAGGCAATTCCAGAGTCAAACCGAAACCGGAAACATTTGTAATCAGAATACTGCATAGAGTGACTCGATTTCGGTGACCGTAAGCCCGCCTCCGGACAACTCAGTTCCTCGAACCGGAGGGTGAACATCGCATCGCTTGGTAGCGTCCCGTCGGACCAGCCCAGGCGCGCAGGCATCGCGGAAAAATAGCTTTCAGACTAGCTCCTCGTATCGGGACCGAAGCAAAGTCTGATGGCGGTGGGGCAGCTCGCTTTATCCCCCGAATGGGGGGCAAACGAGGAGCCCTCAGGGCAGAATGTTCAGGAGACGTGGGCGAGAAAGCGGCCACGGCCGGAATTGGCCGTGCTCCGAGACCTCGCGCCAGTCTACCGCTCTACAATACGTCACGCGCCCTTCCGAACTTAGGTGTGATGAAGCTCGTACCGGTGAGACTATTCGATGCGGCCCGACCCGGTGGGGGACGAGGAGCGGTTCGCGACGCGCTAGCGGGTGTCACGCTCGCTTTCATGAATGTTCCCCAACTTTTGGGCTACGCGCGCATCGCGGGAATGCCGTTGGTGACCGGCCTCTATACTGCTCTGCTGGCGCCCATCGCCTTCGCCGCGTTTGGCTCTTCGCGACACCTCGTCGTAGCCGCCGACTCCGGTACTGCGGCAATCTTGGCGGGCGCCCTCAGTCACATGGCCGAGCCCGGCAGCGCACAGTATTCGACGCTCGCGGCGACCACGGCACTCCTCACGGGTGTCATGCTCATTTTGGCCAGAATCTTCCGGTTGGGATTCCTTGCCGATTTTCTGTCGCGGACCGTGTTGGTAGGGTTCCTGACCGGTATTGGCGTCCAGGTGGCCATCGCGATGCTGGGGGATATGCTGGGCATCACTGTCACTGCCCGTAATTCCATCCTGCAGGTGTGGCAGATCGCGCGAGGACTTCCACGCTTTAGCGCACCCACTCTGGTCCTTTCCGCGTTCGCGGTGGCGGCAATCCTCGGCGGACGGCGAATCGCCCCACGAATCCCCATTGCTCTGGTGCTCGTGGTGGGAGCAATTGCCGCCAGCCGAGTTTGGGGACTGGACGCCCTCAGGGTAGCAACGATTGGCCCCATCTCTGGGGGATTGCCTTCGTTTGGTCTACCCCTCGCAAGCTGGAGCGAGACCCTACAACTACTTCCGATCGCCGCCTCATGTTTCGTTGTGATCATCACCCAGAGCGCCGCCACGGCTCGGGCCTTCGCGTCGCGCTATCAGGAGCGCACCGATGAGGACGCCGACATCGTTGGATTGGCCGTCGCCAATGGAGCCGCGGCGATCAGCGGTGGATTCGTGGTGAATGGAAGCCCGACGCAAACCGCCATGGCCGATCGCGCCGGCGGCCGCAGCCAGCTCGCTCAAGTCGTTTTCGCCGGCTGCGTATTCGTCGTCCTGTTGACGCTCACCAGTGCCCTTCAGTACCTGCCTCGGTGTGTGCTGGCGGCGATTGTGTTCACGATTGCGATCGGAATGGTCGACGTCGCCACGTTGCGGGCGATGCGGCCTGAGAGTCCAGGCGAGTTCAAGCTCGCCATTGTCACGGCCGCGGCTGTCGCCATTATGGGCGTAGAGCATGCCGTGCTGCTGGCGATCACGCTTTCGCTTTTGAGACATGTGCGACAAAGCTACCGGCCCCACACCGCCGTGCTTCAGTTCGATCCGCTCCGTGGTTGGGTTCCGACGCCGGCAACACCAGGGCAGCAGACGGAGCCGGGCCTTATTCTCTATCGTTTCAGCGCCGATCTTTTCTACGCGAACGCAACCCGCTTCGCCGACGAAGCGCGCGCCCTGGTGGACGGCGCGCCCAACCACGTCCGTTGGCTGGTAATCGAAGCCGACGCGATCACCAACCTCGACTACACCGCTGCTCGTGTCGTCTTGGCGCTGATTGCAGAGCTCTCCCGGCAAAAGATCGGGATCGCCTTCGCACGAATCAGCGCATCGCTGCGCGCAGATATGGATCGGCACGGCGTGACTGCTGCCGTCGGCGCAGACAAGCTCTTCGCCAGCCGTCACGAAGCTCTAGTAGCAGTGGGGTGCTCAACGGTTACCCGCAACAACCTCTGAAGTCAGCGGCACTTGAACGCGCAGATGGCAAAGACGGGCCTGTCGTGTGCTTGCAAGCCTTTGGCCGCCGCAACCGATGGAATCCACAGTCAGCGCCAGTGTCTGGCCCAGGCCGTTTCCTCAGAATGACTAATCGGCGCTAATTGTCCGCGCCTTCTCTCACAGCGACGAATGCGCGGTGCACTCGTTCCGAAGGTGTCTCCCACGCGCGTCCGCGGCGGCTGCCGATCCGCATGGATTCTCCAAATCGCGCCCGCAGTTCCCGCGTTGCGATGTCCAGGTTCGCAAAAGTGGCTTCCACCTCGCGGAGGTAGTCCGCTCCGGCCTCGGTCAGTGCGAGTCTCCGGATGCCACGCCTGAAGAGCCGTACACCCAGGTCGTTCTCAAGTGAACGTATACGAGCGCTGACGGCGGAGGGGCTGATCGATAGGAGGTGGGCCGCATGCTTAAAGCTTCCGGTCATGCCGGCTAAGTGAAACGCCTTAAGCTTACTTGCGGACAGCACTTTCATGTCTTGGGCGGTCGTTGTTGCGGGGTGGCTGCTCGTGAAAATCCGCGGACGACATGGCTCGGGCCGCAGGCACCATTGTTTCCATGCTCATGCTGCACGCGCCAACTCGTCACCCTTTCTTGCGAGGGCGGCGCGATCGAGAATCCCCGGTACGACCACCCTCTCCATGAGCTGCCAGTCAACTGCCGGGTGCTGAGTCAACCGGTGCGATCCCAGTCCCCATCGGGTGTCAACCGCGGATCCGCGACCAGCCGCAAATAGGGCTTCAAAGCCCGCCAGCCGCGGGGAAAGCGCTCGAGCGCCTCGGCATCACTCACCGAAGGCAGGATGATTACCTCATCGCCCGAGTGCCAATTAGCGGGCGTTGACACGGAATGAGAATCGGTCAGCTGCAGCGCGTCCACCACGCGCAAGATCTCATCGAAGTTCCGGCCGGTGGTCTGCGGATACGCGAAGGTAAGACGAACCTTCCGGTTTGGATCGATGAGGAATACCGTCCGGACCGTATAGAGGTCATCGTGCTGAGGATGGAGCATGCCGTAGAGGCGAGCAACCTTGCGATCTGGATCCGCAATAACTGGAAAGTTGAGCTCCCTTCCCTGGGTTTGCCGAATGTCCTCTGCCCATTGTAGATGCGAACCCAGGGTATCGACGGACAGCCCGATCGCTTTCACCTTGCGTTGCTCGAGTTGAGGCCTTATGCGGGCCACGTAGCCGAGTTCGGTAGTGCAAACGGGCGTGAAGTCCTTCGGATGGGAGAAGAGGAGGACCCAATGCTCGCCCGCCCAGCGATAGAAGTCGATCTCGCCTTCGGTGGTCGCAGCGGAGAAATCTGGTGCCGTATCGCCCAACTGTAGCGTCATTTGAAGGTGCTCCTGACGGCCCAAAAGCGGCGTGAGGAAAGCCTACGCAACTGACGGTGACAATGCGGTTCTCCGACGCGAGTTCAGCAGACCCAGGTGTCATCTAGGTATCACCTCTGGTTCTATCCCATCCCGTTGAAGCCAAGACCTCGCCGGGATTGTTGCTAGGTTCAAGTGACATGAGCCCTTCGCCGCGCAGTTGCCAAGGCCTCACGACTGGATGTCGGGGCTCGAGCCGAGTGTGCCGCGCTTTGAATCCTACCTTGCACTTGGGGCGACCTTCTGTTTCGCGGCGCGCAGCAGCCAATCCCATAGCAAGCGCGCCTGGTCGCGTAACGGCTCACCTTCCTCGCGGACCAGGTGATAGCCGCGGGGCGTCGAGACCTTGATCGAGCATTCCACGAGACTGCCGTCTGCCAGGTTGCGTTCGATCAGACCCGTCCGCCCGAGCGCCACGCCCATGCCCTGGGCCGCCGCTTCGAGTACGAGGTTGTAGTCACTGAACGTGAGTGCGCGGGGAACCCGGCGTGGCGGGCGGATCCCAGTGCAGGAGAACCAGAGAGTCCAGGCGTCCTCGTTGCTGTCGTGAATGAGTGGAAACCGGGAAAGCAGTTTCCGTATATCGAAGGCCTTGTTCCGTGCGCTGGGAGAGCATACGGGACTCAGGTTCTCGTCAAGCAGCCGTTCGGCGTGCACTCCTTTCCATGCACCAAGGCCGTAACGGATCGCAAAATCCGGCGCCGCTGCCCGCTGCCGAAAATCGACTAGCTCATGCTCGGTTCTGAGGTGGATCTCGAACCCGGGATGAGTCCTCTTGAACCGCGGCAGCCGGGGTAGCAACCAACGCGTAGCAAAAGACGGCAGCACGCTAATTTCTGTCCGCGCAGCCCCTTCGGCCACTCGTACTTCCCGCGCTCCAAGGGCCAGTCGATCGAGCGCGTCTCTGACCGCTTCGTAAAATCGTCGACCGGCCTCAGTTGCCGAGACGCCGCGTGCGTGCCGTATGAAGAGCGCTTTACCGAAATGGGCTTCGAGGGCGGCAACGTGCCGAGAGACTGCACCGTGGGTGACGTGCAACTCGGCGGCCGCGCGTGTGAAGCTCCCGTGGCGAACCGAGGCATCGAATGCGCGCAACGCCGATAGGGGTGGAAGTCTCATGGGGGAAGCTGTGATCAATACGCACAGCTTATGTGAGTATTCATGCTTTGTGCAGTGGCCGCTTCGTGCGCAGGATGAGGGCCACATTGAATGGGCACGGGATTGCGGGTATGCAGCAGCAGGTCTGGGCATTCTTCTACGGCACGATCATGAATCCGGCCGTGATGAAGGACTTCGGCGTGACCGCAGGTACGGTATCACCAGCGAAGCTCGCCGGCTTCGATCTCACCATCCGGCCGCGACCGAATCTCGTGCGCTGCGAACGAAGCGTTGTCTTCGGGTCGCTCATGCTTGTGACACACGCGGATCTCGCAACGATTTACTCGGCCCTCGAGCAGCGTTTCGGCCTCAAGTACCTTCCGGAAGCAGTTCTAGCGACCGCGCTCGACGGCGCGCTCCGGCCAGCGCTGTGCTACCTGATGGCTCGGATGACTGAGGCCCCGGCCGACCCGGCATTCGTCAAACAGCTTGCCCAGTGCGTGCGCACAATGGGATTCCCGGATTGGTACGCATCGCACGTGGAATCACTGGGCGAGCACAATCATCACGAGCGCTAACCGCCATGGCGTTTCGCAGCGAGCTCCTCGAGTACTGTGCAGGCGATACGATCTGTGAAGGCTTTGCTGCCTACGATGCTTCGAGCAGCGCAAAACGACCTTGCGTGCTGATTGCCCACGCCTGGGACGGACCGAACGATTACATGCGCGCCAAGGCCTTGGATCTGGCTGGCATGGGCTATCTCGGGTTCGCGCTCGATGTGTATGGCAAAGGCGTGCGGGGCGGCGCCCATGAAGACAACTCGCTTCTGATGGCTCCCTTCGTGAACGATCGAGCCCTGCTTCACCGGCGCCTGAATGCAGCGTTCGTCGCGAGCAAGCGGCACCCGCTCACCGACCCCGAGCGCATCGCCATCATCGGCTATTGCTTTGGGGGACTGTGCGCCCTCGATCTGGCGCGCAGTGTGCCGCCCGGACTGCTGGCCGCAGTAAGTTTCCACGGCGTCTTGCATCCTCCACGGCTGGGTCCGCAGGCGTCGATCACGGCCAAGATACTGATACTGCACGGTTGGAAGGACATCTTAGTTCCGTCGGCCGACGTGCTGGCCATAACGCGTGAGCTCTCCGATGCGGGAGCCGACTGGCAACTGACTGTTTTCGGCCATGCGATGCACGCCTTTACCAACCCGACGGTCAACGATCTTCAGGGCGGGATCGCTTACGATGCCACGGCAGATCGACGTTCATGGACGGCGATGAGCGGCTTTCTCGAAGAAGCTCTGAGGGACACGGACTGATTTAGGCTCATGTTGCGCGCAATCCCATGCACCCCGGCGGGCATCTCACAGCGCTCGGAAATGAGCGCCGCGGCATTTGCGGGCGACATAGTTGGCAACGCTGATGTGCGCCCGCAGGGACAAACTTTTCAGCAATTCAGGAAGTTCCTGATGCGGCACGTTGCGATCGAGTCTGCGCGTGCGCCGATGGAAGCGTGGTGACACATGATTACAGGATGGATCGATGGCCAAGAAAAACTGAAAACCAGTGGTGCAATCAATCTGGCGGATAAACTCTCGACGTTCTCAGAACACTGGCAGCCTCGCGTCGTCGGCAGCTTCAACGGTCACGATCTTATGGTCGTGAAGCTCAAGGGGGAGTTCGTTTGGCATAAGCACGACGATACGGACGACTTCTTCTTGGTTCTCGCTGGGCGCATCTCAATCGAGTTGCGAGATGGCGTTGTTCAGCTCGGCCCGGGCGAAGTCTTTGTAGTGCCCAAGGGGGTCGAGCACCGGCCAGTCGCGCAAGACGAGGCTCATGTCCTTCTGATTGAGCCCCGCGGAACACCGAATACTGGGAACGCCGCAACCGCGGCCGTCCGTAGGGTCATCTAGACACTCTTAATTAGCTGTCGTCCGGGCGGAGGGTTGAAGGTTCCAGCCAGCCGCCTAGGTCAGTTTACTGTACTGTGTGCAGCGGCCTGCCTGCCAGTGTCGTACCCCTATGCGGCCGCGCTTTGGCAGCATCCAGCGTTGGGACGATTGAAGCCGGAGTAGGGCCTCCTGGCCGTGCTCCGGCGGAGCGGATCAAAATGAACTGCATGCCCACATCTCGCCAAGGGAGCCAAGGCCCGGTGCCACGTACAATTAACGAACGACGAAGATGTCGTACTTGACGTACGAATCGTTCTTGTAGCTCACCATCTTACCGATGCATTGAACGCCATTCAGCCAGTCGTACTTTTTCGCCGAAGTCTGCATGGTTGGCGCGATTACAAGATACATATCCTTGGATGTCAGTACGGCGCCCTTGGTTGCACGCGCTTCGCTTTCCGCAGAGCTCTTGAAGATCCCGTTGTATGAGAGGTAGATCAGCGCACCATCGTCAGTCCGTATAGTCGCGCGCACATCCAAGCGCCAAACGTCTGAAGGAAGTGCGCGAGACCAGTCGCCTGCTGGAGCGAGGAGCGTGCCCTTGATACGTGGACCCTTCACCCAACCGCCAGGCCGAACGTTATTTACGTCCAACGACGAATCGATCTCCTGACCGATTTCAAGCGGCGCATAGAGCGTCATCAAATATTCCGTCGAAACCGTCGTTGTCTGAGCGACCGAGATCGACGGCAATAGGAGTGCCGAGATGGCATAGGTGTAAAGGATCTGACCCAGCGCTTTGAGGACGTTCATTTTTTCTCCCAACACCGTCCGCCAATTGTAAGGGATGGGACGGTCTTACGTGGTCATCGCCCGGTGATCTCCTGCGCGGAAGTCATTACGGACGGAGGACGCGGCGCGGCCTGGGCTTCCGTCAGCAGCCAATCGCGGAAAGCGGCAACTTTTTCCGTTGCGAGATAAGACGACGGACATACGAAGTGGTAGCCGTGCGCCATCGGCACGATCCGCGAACTTGCGATGACGAGGCAGCCCTCGGCGATCTCATCGGACACGAGACTCCAGCGCGCCAACGCCAGGCCGCGACCGGCTTGTGCCGCGCGAACGACCGCGACCGAGTCATCGAATGTGGTACCACACGCGGCCCATTCGTCGGTAATCACGCTGCGCCCTTCGACCCAGGCGCGCCACGGCTCGCCGTTGGAATGCAGCAGTTCATAACGACTCAGGTCAGACGCACTCTCGACCCGGCCGCCACTGTCGAACAGTCGCTTGATGCATACCGGGACCAGCCAGTCCTCAAGGATCTTCTCGACGTGCAAACGCGGCCAGTTCCCTGCGCCAAAGCGGATCGCAGCCTGCACGTCTGAATGCAGGAAGTCGACAAGCTGCCCGCTGGTATGCAACCGCAGATCCAAATCGGGAAATTTCTGTTCAAAGCTCGGGAGACGCGGCAACAACCACTGCTGCAGGAAGGCTCCGAGCATGGTGACTGTTAGGGCACCGACGCGCCGCTCGTGCCGGGCCTCGTCGATTGTACGCTCCAGCTGAACCAAGGCGTCGCGCACCCGCGGGAGGAGCCGTGATCCCTCACCGGTGAGTTGGATGAAATTACCGCGCCGCAGGAACAGGGGCACGCGTAGATAACCCTCAAGGGTGCGGATCTGCTGGCTCACGGCAGCGGTCGAGACGCCCAGGGTCTGGGCGGCA
>Ga0210398_10005268_pt1 | contig 12030 bp, 10 predicted proteins | sample IncBWC4OmetaG_FD_161047 | JGI IMG/M metagenome (GOLD analysis project Ga0210398, IMG submission 161047) | Forest soil microbial communities from Barre Woods Harvard Forest LTER site, Petersham, Massachusetts, United States - Inc-BW-C-4-O | ecosystem: Environmental > Terrestrial > Soil >... | reverse complement strand
CGCTGCCACCAAAGCCGTCGTCGTTGCCGATGCGCCCGTTGCCGCGGCATACGCGCAGAAACTGCACACCGCATTAGGCGCGCGCGCGTATGTCACGCGCAGCTTGCCTGAATTCGTCGAAGTCCTCGATCCAGCCGTGGATAAGGGGGCCGCGTTCCGATACGTTGCGATGCGTCTCGGCGTGCCGATCGAGCAGACGGCGGCCATTGGCGATTCCTGGAACGACGCTCCGCTCCTAGCGACTGCAGGCTTTGGGATCGCAATGGGTTCCGCGCCGAGTGAGCTTCGAGCGGTTGCCGATGCCGTCGTTTCTGATCTGGAACACGATGGTGTAGCAGAGGCGATCGAACGCTACGTGATGCCTTGAGCAGCCGCCACTCAAAATCCAAGAGGGTAAAGCGCTCCGCGGCCGCGCGTATCCGCCCCTTTTGGATACTGTTTGCGCTGGCGGGCATACTATCGGTGGCGTGCGGCGCTTTTTTTACGATGTGGTCGGGCTTCGATCCCAGCCACGTCACGGTCACCGGCAACCGGCGCGTCCCCAGCAGCGAGATTCTACGCACTGCCGATATCCCGGCGAACCGAAGCATTTGGCTGGACAACACCAACGCGATCGCCGCCCGCATTCGCACGATTCCGTATATCGGAAAGGCCTCGATTCACCGGCTTCCGCCGGCATCGCTGACGATTGCGGTCACGGAGCGGGTGCCCTTCGCAGTCTTGACGAGCGACGGGCAGAGCTCGGTCGTCGATCGCGAGTTGCGGGTTCTTTCGCCGGCTGCGGGCGACGAAGTGTTGCCGGCGTTCACGCTGACGTTGCATGGCAGCCTGCGGCCGGGCGCGTTCGTGACTGCTCGCGACGCCGCCGTCTTGCGCGACGTCTATACGGCGATGGCTTCGGGGGGGCTGACGCCGGCAACGCTCGCCTTCGATCGCTACGGCGACATCATCGCCGACATCGCCGGTGACCCACGTTTGCTTCTGGGTCAACCGGATGACATCGGACGAAAGGTACGTTTGATCGACGCCATTCTCGCACAGGTCGTGCACCGTCGCCAAAGCGTTTCGGCGATCGACGTTCGTGCACCGGCGACGCCGGTCGTCGTTTATCGTTAGAGCGTCGCGGTACTAGTGGCTCGTAAGATCGAGGTAGACCATTACCGTTCCCTGGATGAGCGAGATCTTGATCTGGTCGCTCGGTTGTATCTTCGAAAAGTCGACCGTCGACCGTCCGGCAGCCAACGTCGCCTCCGAGCCGTTATCCATGACCACTTGAATGTGTTTAGAATCAAGGATCTTCTCTACTTTTACGGTGTAGGTGCCGTCGGGAATTGCCGTTGGGTTAACGGTCGCTGCGCGAACGCACATCGGTGCGAGCAACCCAAGCGTGACGACGATTAAAGAAAGCGTGCGTTTCAAAAGCGAACTCCCAAAGATGAGTAGTGCGATTAAGAAAGGATAATACCCGAAGTTAAGCCGCGGTTCTAGGGGGTACCGCGGTTTCGAAGTTGGTTTTGTGCACAGCCTCTCCACATCTTTGCTTGGTTTGTCCTCAAGGAGAAGACGCCGGGTCCGCAAAGGCTTGGCAATCCGCCCTTCCCCTGCTATCCATAGTAGGAGTCGGGCGTCTAAACCACAATATATCGTGGCCAACCCGGATTTCTAGGATAGGTGACGCAGCGCATGAAGCACGAGACCCTTTGCGGGCTCGACATCGGGACGACCAAGACGTGCATGGTCGTCGCGACGAATGGCCCCAATGGTCTCGAGATCGTTGGGTTTGGCGAGGCTCCGACCCTCGGGATGCGCAAGGGCGTCGTCGTCGACCTCGACGAGACGATCAAGTCCATCGAAGCGGCGACCGAGCGGGCCGAGCGAATGGCCGGGATCCATTTCAGTGAGGCCGTCGTCGGCATCACGGGCGACCATATCCGAAGCACGAATAATCGCGCGGTCGTTGCCGTCTCCGGCGAAGATCGGGAAGTTACGCCAGGGGACGTGCGGCGCGTCATCGACGCCAGCAAGATCATCAATCTGCCCAGCGACCGGCAAATCATCCACGCCCTCCCGCGTTACTTCACGGTTGACGGCCAAGAGGGCGTCAGCGATCCGGTCGGCATGTCCGGCGGCCGTCTGGAAGTCGACACGCACATCGTGACGGGCAGCACGAGCTTCATCACCAACGTCCTCAAGTGCGTCGAGCGTGCGGGTCTGGAGACGCAAGGCGTCGTCTTCGAGCCGCTTGCGAGCTCCGCCGCGACCCTGCTCCAGGAAGAGAAGCAGGTCGGCGTCGTGCTTCTGGATATCGGCGGCGGCACGACGGACATCGCCGTCTACTCGCTGGGCAGTGCAATTTACACGGCCACGATACCCGTTGGCGGCAACGTGCTCACGAGCGATATCTCGCTGGGGTTGAAGACGACGCTCGCGGAGGCCGAAGACGTCAAGAAGCGTTTGGGTGCGGGGGAGAACGGAGCCGTCTTCGCCGTTCGCACGCTCGACGGCCGTGCAACGCGCGAGCACGCCACCGCGGATCTTCGGCAGATCGTCGTGCCGCGCGTCTTGGAGACGCTGCGGATGGCTCGGCAAAAAATCGTTGAAAACGTGCCGCGCGATTTGGTCCTCGGCGAGGTCGTGCTTACCGGCGGCGGCGCGCTCTTGCCCGGCATCGAACCGCTCGCCGAAGAAGTCTTCAATTTGCCGGTTCGCATCGGGACGGCAAATACGATTGGCGGTTTGACGGACGCCATGACGTCGCCGCAATACGCAACGGCAATAGGACTCGTCGTCTTTGGCACTAATGGAGCGGGTGACGATGCATCGCACGTGAGACGGCGCAGCGGAGCCCTTCCTCGAATTCAACGATGGTTGGCGGAACTGTGGACTTAAACTTCTTTTCGACGGAGGAACCCAAAGAAATGGCTGACGTACGACGTTCTATCTCGGAGCCGACGCACGCGGCAACGATCAAAGTGATCGGCATTGGCGGCGGTGGTTGCAATGCCGTCAACCGCATGCTGACCGCCGGCTTGGCCGGCGTAGACTTCTTTGCGGTTAACTCCGACGTGCAGGCGCTGCGCGGCGCTTTGACCGAAAATCGCGTTCATATCGGAGGCGGGCAAACGCGCGGTTTGGGTGCGGGCGCGAACCCGTCGCTGGGACGCGAAGCGGCCGAAGCGTCCCGAGAAGATCTCTCCCTGATCCTGGAGGGCGCCGACTTAGTCTTTTTGACCGCGGGCATGGGCGGAGGCACGGGGACCGGCGCCTCGCCCGTTATCGCGGAGCTCGCGCGGGAGTCGGGTGCGCTGACGATTGCGGTGGTTACCAAACCGTTTGCCTTTGAGGGCAGAAAACGCATGCAGGCCGCCGAGAACGGCATCGCCGAGCTCGAAAGCAAGGTCGACACGCTGATCACGATCCCCAACGAGCGCATCCTGCAAGTTATCGAGAAGAAGACGCCGCTCAATGAGGCGTTCTCGTACGCCGACGACATTTTGCGTCAGGGAATTGCCGGCATCACCGATCTGATCACGCAGCCGGGGCTGATCAACTTGGATTTCGCCGACGTCAAGACGATTATGACGGACGCCGGCTCGGCGATGATGGGCATCGGAGAGGGCAGCGGCGAGCACCGTGCGGCCGATGCCGCGCAAAAGGCGATCGCTTCGCCGTTGCTCGAAACGACCGTCGAAGGGGCACATGGAGTGATCTTCAACATCACCGGCGGCCCCGACATGGCCATGTACGAAGTCAACGAAGCGGCGGAAATGATCAGCCGCGCGGTCGATTCCGACGCGCAAATCATCTTCGGCGCCTCGGTCGATCCAACGATGACCGGAAAAGTTCGCGTGACCGTCCTTGCGGCCGGCTTTGGACCGCGGCGCGGCAATCGCACCCAGAGCTTCGCCTTCGAAACGGGTAAGCTGGATACCGTCGCGCCCGTCAGTATGGACGATATCGACGTTCCCGCGTTTCTGCGGTATCGCGGCTAAGAGCTAAGAGTAGCCGGGCGGCTCTCGGCGGTGGCCTACAACGCGCGCGTGTTGCTGGACTCGACGAGTCCGGCCGGAATACGCCTGACCACGCTAGAGGTTACGTTTCCGCGCTTCGTGCTGGCCGAATTTAACACGCACCGCCAGTTCTGCCTCGATGGAGACACGAAACTTTACTTCGACCTTCCCTCGAGGCAAAAGGGGAGCACGAGACGCTTCTCGATGACGATCCGCGAGTTTTTTGAGAAGTGGCATCGTGGCGCTGCACCGCGAGTTAACCGTAGAAAAACGAAGACAGCAGCAAGCATTGATCCAAAACGTGAATATACCGCTAAGGAGCTGGCGGCCGTCGCCGGCTATGCGGGCCATACCGGCGTCGACTTACTGACGCGGCGTGTTGCGATGCCGCGGATCGTTACACCAGGAGCGCCGTATCGTATCCTGGGCGCAGACTTCGTCGCCTGGATGGAAATCGCCGCTGCGAACCGCCAGCCGATGCAAGGCCGGTTGGCAGCAATGGAGTTGCGCTCGTGTAACGAGGATACCGGAGAAATCTACCATACGCGCGTCCGCGACGTTACGTATTCTGGTCAAAAACCCGTGTTTCGCGTCACCCTAACGAACGGACAACAGATTCTGTCCTCGAAAGATCACCGCTTCTTGACCAAGGATGGCTGGCAGAGGCTTGAGGAGGCCGTTGGCCTCTCGCTAAGTCCAGGAAACATCGCCACGTGCAGCCGGAGTGCAGAGCTCGCGGTTAACGGAATCGAAGCCTATAGGGATCCGCAGTGGCTCGCCGGCTTGCGTGACGCAGGGCTTTCCGCCGCGCTGATCGCAAAGCATGCCGACGTCACGATCGACCAGGTCAAGTACCAGTTCCGGAAGCATGGCCTTCGTGCGACGAATCCCGAGGCTGTTTGGCAGGTTTCACACATCGAAGAACCGTGGAACAAGGGCCGACGCTACAGTAATATTAAGACCAGGGGACGCCCCGGCAAGGCGCGCGTGCAGCGCATCGGCGCCTGGACAGTGCAGCACGCATTCGGAACGCACCGAGCCAATGGGTTCAAGTGCGTGCTTTGCGGCTCGGGGCGGCAATTGCACGCGCACCACATCGACCCTGTCGCTCACAATCTAGCCCGCGCGTACGACCCGTCCAATCTGACGAGCCTGTGCAAGGGATGCCACGGCAGTTTGCATCAACGAAACCTGGAGTTAGAGCTTCTTCGGCATTTCGAGGAAGGCAGACCGTACGGTTCATTTTGGCTCTCGGTCGGCGAAATTCGTTTGCGCAAGCCGTATGCGCCCAAACGGAAACGGGCCATGGTGCGCCATTTCGTTGCTGTCAGGTCGATCGATTACGTGGGTATGCGGGAGACGTACGATGTCGAAGTGGAGGGCCCGTACCATAATTTCGTGGCCAACGGCTTCATCGTTCACAACTCCAGAAACAGCGCGAGTTCTCGCGCAATCCCGACGTCGAAGCTGATCGAGCGGGTTCTCAAAGATCCCGCGGTTCCGTTGGAGTGGGGAAAGAACAAGGCTGGAATGTCGGCTAGCGACGTGTTGCCGGGCGATCTCGCGCAAGAAGCGCAGGGGATCTGGCTTAGAGCGCGGGATGCGGCCGTGGCGAACGCTCAACGCTTATTGGACCTCGACGTCCATAAACAGGAGCTCAACCGGTTGTTGGAGCCGTTCCTGTGGCATACGGTGATCGTGAGCGCGACCGAATGGGAGAACTTTTTCTCGCTGCGCTGCGCGCCTAACGCGCAGCCGGAGATTCGGGCGGCAGCGCGGTTGATGCTCGAGGCCATGAACGCCAGCCTTCCGCAAGCGCTCGAGTACGGGCAGTGGCACACGCCGCTCTTGCAGCGCGACGAGAGCGCGCTGGACCTCGAGACTCGACGGCGCGTCTCGGCCGCCCGGTGCGCACGCGTCTCATATCTCACGCACCAAGGCGTGCGCGAGATCGAACGAGACCTCGAGCTGTACGACCGCCTGCGTACCGATCGTCACTTGAGTCCGTTCGAGCACGTGGCGACGCCCGCGCCCGACGGTGCGTTTCAGGCGAACTTTCGCGGTTGGCTTCAGATGCGGCGAGAGATCGAAGCGGCAATCGCGAACGAAGCCAGCAGTGCTCCCCACGCGGGTAGCTTGATCGCAAACCATAACGGGTCGTGAGTGCTGCGCATCGTCGTGTAATCTCGCCATTCCAGCGATACGAGCTCGCTTGCGGCATAGATGGCCGGCATCGCGGATGGCGCCGGCAGTCTGGGCGGCGCAAGCTCGAAGCAATAGATGGCCGCCGCAATCGCGCCGAGCGTAATAAGGCTCGTGCGCAGATCCAGGCGCAGCTGCGCGAGGATCGTCGCGACGACCAGCAGGCTTGCGAGAAAGAGCTGTTTTGCTCCCCACACGAGGATCCAGGGAACGGACAAGACGCAGAGGGCGATGGTAGCAATCGCGCGTTGTTTCCCCGCGGTCCCCAACGCCAAGAGCGTAACGGCGGGGATGGCAAAACAGAGCTCCTCCTGGTGCAGAAACGTCCCGCCGATCACGCAGCAGAGCGCGGGAACGAAAGCGATCAGCGCGCGATGTTGCAACTTCGCGCTCGCTCGCGGCGCAATAATCAGCGCTGCTCCCAAGAGAAAAACGTATGAAAAAATTCCGGAGACTCGGGCAATGGCCGGCGACACCCCGAGCGTGGCCAACGCAGACGTCAGGCTGTATTGGAACGGGAATGAGATCTCCGATCGCGCGTGCACCGGCAGCACGTCGAAAAGGTACTCGAGGAAGCCTTTTGGACCAGCGACGGCGCAGGCGAGAGCGAGCAAACCCGCAAGCCCCGCGGCAAGGCTCCAGCGGGCTCGCGGTGCGAAAAGAAAGGTCGCAACGACAACCGGGAGCCCGACAATCGGTTCGATAAGCGTAAGCGCCGCAAGGAGGCCCGCAAATCGGTCGCGGCCCCGCTCGAGCGCTAGTCCGCAGAGGACGAGAGCGAGCAACGCAAATGGCACGATCTGAGCGGTGTTGAGCTCGACAAAGCCAGTCGAAAGGGCCAAAACGGCGACCGAAAGCGCGAGCGGAATGCCGATCGCGGCCAAGGCGAGCGCAGATAACGCTACCGCTAGAAGGATCGCCGTCGCGTCGATAGTGCGCGCGACCGAAACGTTCGCGCCGGCGAGCGCCATAAACGGTATGAAGTCGTAGGGCGGCTGCGGCGCTGGGACGGCGACGGCCGGATTGGCGGCAAAGAGCCTGCCGCGAAAGCTTTGGCCTTTGTTGAACTGATGCTCGCAGGCGTGCAACGGTTCGTACGTATATGGGCTAGCGCCGCGATCGAACGCCAACCCGGCGCAGTAGAAGTCTGCAAACTCGTCCATCGTTCGCCATGGTAGCGCCGCGCCGAGGCGGCTGAAATCGCGCACCGCCGCGATTCCGAGCGCGAGCAACAGCAGCGCGACGATGACGCGGCGATGCGGCTGCGGGATCACGTCGGCGGCTTCCCGGTTGGCCGCCCAAGGGCGCGGAACCCGGCGACGAGCAAACCGCACAAGGCAGCCCACGTCGGTATCTTGATCGCAAGCCACGGCAACTTGGCGGTGCGCAACCCGAGTACGTACGCCCGCCAGGCCCGCTGCGCGAGATCGCCCGGACGCGCCGACGTCATCACGGTGACCGCCGAAAACGGCGCGGGAGGCCGAAGTTCGAAGCAATAGATCGCCGCCGCAATAGCGGTGAAGGCTCCGATGGAGAGTGCGGGCGGAAGCCCTTGGCGGAAAAGAATCGCCGCAACGACGAACAGGCTTGAGAGAAAAAGCTTCTTGGTGATCCACACGTCGATCCACGGAACGGCAAGCAGGCAAAGCGCGAGCGTCGCGATCGTTCGTGACGCGGCGCGAGAGTAGGTCGCCAGCACCAACGCCGCGGGCACTGCAATCGCGAGATCCACCATGTGGACGTACGCTCCGCCGATCACGGCGCAAGCCGCAGGCAGATAGGCCACGAGCTCGCGCCGCTGCAACGCGTCTGCAAGCTTCGCTCCGAGCCAGATCCCGACCGCGAGCAACGCCGCATACGAGACCTGCCCGGCGGCCAGCGCAGCGCCTTGGGGCAGACCGGCGGCGACCAAGAGATAGGTGAGGCTGTACTGATACGGATATCCGGCCTCGGCCGCGCCTTGCGCCGGCAGCACGTGCGCGACGTATTCGATCGCAGCCGAGGGACCCACGACAAGCACGCTCGCGACCGCCATGAGAACGCCGAGAACGAGAAGGGCTACGCGGCTTCGCGGAACGAGCAGCAGCATCGAGATGCAAACGGGTAGTCCCAGATGGGGCTCGATCATCGTTACAGCGGCGAGCACGGCGGCGAGCGTATCGCGCCGTCGCGCGAGCGCGACGCCGCAAAAGACGAGGGCGACCAGTGCAAAGGGAACGATCTGGCCGGCATCGAGCAGAAGGTAGCCCGCCGGCAGCACCAAGGCCAGGGCGGCGACGTCGAGCGGGATGCCGATCACAGCCAAGCCGCCGATCGCGGCGAGTACCGCGGCCGCTATGGCGATCGCGTCGAGCGTCCGCGCAGCGGGAAAGCCCATCCGCGCGGCGAGCTCAAATGGCGGCAGGTCGTAGGGAGGAATCGGGGCGGGAACGACTCGGTTCGGATCGAGGCGATAGGCCTCGCTCGCGTTGACGCGGTGTTCGCAACGATGAAGGGGCTCGTAGCGGTACGGATCGGCGTGCTGGTCAACGGCCTCGCCTGCGCAGTAAAAGTCCTGAAAGTCGTACAGGCGGTGCCAAGGTCGCGCGTCGCCCAGCCGGCCCAGATCTCGCAGCGCCGCGATTCCAAGCAAACCGAATGCAAAGATCAGAACGATCTTTCGCGCCGTCATTCTGGCGGGCGCTTCGACGCGCGACGGCGCGTTTACTCGCAACGCGCGTCCAGGTAGTGCCCAGATTGCCAGAGGCTAGGACATCTGCGCGCATCATGTTCGGAACGTATTGCGCTTTACGCAGAGCTGGTATATAACCGTTCACATCGGTAATCGCATTCCTCCGATTGCCGATCGGTCTCTTCCAAACGAAGCTGAGGTTGGGTGTGGCTCTTCGCTTTCGTACAACGCCTTTTAGGCGGATCGTTCCTATTGCGCGCGTTTGTTCGCCCTCATCGCCGACGCCGCAAACCCTCGTCGATCGTGAAGGAACGGTCGTTGCATATTGGTACCTCTGCCAGCGAGCGGCGCGACGCTTCATGCGCCGGGGACTCGATCGGGCCGATCTCGAGCAAGTTGCGGCAATCGGGCTTATCAAGGCGATCGATCGCTACGACTGCCGGCAGACGGCACCGTTTGAGGCCTATGCTTGGCTTCTCGTCGTAGGGGAGCTAATGCATTACGTTCGCGACAGCGAGCGGTTCTTGCGAGCACCTCGCGCAGTTCGCGAACTGGAGCGGCGATGGGCGGCTGCGGAGCGCGAGCTTTGGCCGTTGCTCGGTCGCGAACCGAAGGAGTGTGATGTCGTACGGGTCTTGAACGCGACGCCGACCGAGGTGCGCGAAATACGCTCGTATCGAGCGACCCATCACATGATCTCCTTCGAAGGCCTGGGCAACTCAGAGCAGCGAACGCCGCCGTGCGGAATCGACGATGTGTTGGATCGTTTGACGGTCGAGCGCATCTTGGCAACGCTCTCACCCTTGGAGCGGCAGATCGTGCGATCGATTCATCTCGACGGCGTGACGGTCGTGGACCTGGCGCGACGGCTCGGCTACTCACGTCGACACGTCACACGGTTACATCGCGCGGCCATCGACCGCTTGAAAAGCTCGTGCTGCGGCTAGCGGCCGTCGAAGTGAAGTAGCGGCCGCGGCCTTCGCCGAAGGCAGGCTGCCTGATGTTTGCGTACCTGACGGCGGGCGAATCCCACGGTCCGGCGCTCGTGGGGATCCTCGACGGCATTCCCGCGCATTTGCGTCTCAACGTCGCCGCGATCGACGAAACGCTCGCGCGACGGCAGGGCGGATACGGCCGCAGCGCGCGAATGAAGATCGAACGAGATCAGGTCGAGTTTCTGGCCGGAGTTCGCGGTAGCGAGACTCTCGGATCCCCAATTGCCGTTGCGGTTCGCAACCGGGACTATCTGACGCCGAAGGTCCGCGCGCTGATGGATCCGCTGATCGGCGGCGGCGATCCACTGACGAATCCGCGGCCTGGCCACGCCGACTACGCCGGCGCGTTGAAATACCGCCAGCGCGACCTGCGAAACGTCCTCGAGCGCGCGAGCGCGAGGGAGACCGCGATGCGAGTCTGCCTAGGAGCGATCTGCGCGCAGTTGCTTGGTGCGCTCGGAATCGTGACGCGCAGCTGCGTCGTTCGCATCGGCGGTGTCGAAGCCGCCGGAATCGACGACTGGCATCAGGATGAGGTAGAGGAAAGCGATGTTCGCTGCCCCGACCGTGACGCGGCGCTGCGAATGATCGAGGCGATCGACGAAGCAAGACGCGCGGGCGATACGTTGGGAGGTCAGTTTCTGGTTCGGATCGACGGCATGCCCGTCGGCGTGGGCAGCAATCGGCAACCGGCTCAAAGGCTCGACGGCATTCTTGCGGGTGCGCTCATGGGCATGCAGACGGTGCGGGCGGTCGAGATCGGTCTTGGCGCCGACGTGGCCGCGATCCCAGGCTCGCGGGCTCACGACGCGTTCGGACTCGACGGCGGCAGCGTCGTGCGGCGCACCAACAGGGCGGGCGGCATCGAGGGCGGGATGAGCAACGGCGAACCGATCGTCGTCCGCGTTTCCGTGAAGCCGATTCCTACCCTGATGAAAGCGCTTCCGTCAGTCAACCTGCACGAGAAGACGGACGCGCCCGCGACGATCGTGCGCAGCGACGTTTGCGTCGTGCCTGCGGCGGCAATCGTCGCTGAGGCGATGGTCCGGCTCGCGCTGACGGGACCCGTCCTGGAGAAATACGGCGGGGATTCGGTCGAGGAGACTCTTGATAATCTCGCGCGGAGCACCCAAGCTGCAGCGGACCTTTTTGCCGGAAACCTCGGCACGCACGTGCAGTGAAGCGCCACCTGGCGCTCGTTGGATTCATGGGGACGGGGAAATCTACGATCGGTCGTAAGCTCGCGCGCGAACTCGGCTGCGCGTTCTTCGACACCGACAATCTCATCGCTCGTGCCCATGGAGCGATCGCGGAGATCTTTGCGAAGGAAGGCGAGGCCGCATTCCGCCGATACGAGCGAGAGACGATCGAGCACGTGTTGAGAACCTGTGAAGCGGGCGTTGTGGCGCTGGGCGGCGGGGCACTGACGGTCGCCGAAAATCGGGCGTTCCTGAAGGAGCGCACTCATCGCGTCTTTCTACGCTCCTCTCCCGAGCAGATTCTCCGACGCGTGCGGCGCAGCCGCGTGCGCCGTCCGCTCCTGGGCAACCGTCCGACCCTCGCGAAGATTCAGAGACTCTATGATGAGCGCTTGGCGCATTACGCAGACGCAGATCACGTCGTTGAAGCGGCGCGATTGAGCGATCGGGCAGTACTCGACGATATTTTGCAGTGGCTACACGAAAAGAACATCGCATTCTAGAACGCAACGACGATCTCGGCTATCCGATATTCGTGGCGCAAAATGCACGAGACGAGCTTCTTGCATTCCTTCGAACGAGCGGCCTGCCCAGCGCGATCTTATGCGACGCCAACCGGCACGTTCGCGCCATAGCGGATGGAATCGCCCGGGCGACCGGCGGCATTCCGGTCTTACAGTTTGCACTGGGAGAGTCGCGCAAGCGCCTATCGACCGTCGAGCGTGTACTCGATGCCATGGCGGCCGCCGGTGTAGAGCGGAGCGCACTGGTGCTGGGCGTCGGCGGGGGCATTGCGAGCGACCTCTTCGGTTTTGCGTGCGCGATCTACATGCGCGGCATCCGTTACGCGCACGTGGCGACATCGCTCGTTGCAATGGTGGACGCCGCGATCGGGGGTAAGACCGGAGTCGACTTACGAAAAGGCAAGAACCTCGCGGGCAGCTTTCGCGACC
>Ga0210398_10005267_pt1 | contig 12034 bp, 8 predicted proteins | sample IncBWC4OmetaG_FD_161047 | JGI IMG/M metagenome (GOLD analysis project Ga0210398, IMG submission 161047) | Forest soil microbial communities from Barre Woods Harvard Forest LTER site, Petersham, Massachusetts, United States - Inc-BW-C-4-O | ecosystem: Environmental > Terrestrial > Soil >... | reverse complement strand
CTCCAATGTCGCGGCAAGCGAGACACCTGCGCTGCGGCGGGCGTTACGAAGCGTTTGCCGAAATGGTCGCCGCGTCTTTCTTCCACACGTAGGAGCGATACAGCGTGTCGCGCTGGTGGGGCGTGTATCCGGCGTCCTGGATGATGCGGCGCAGTTCGCCTTCATTGGTGCGGTTGCGCACGCCGGCGGCGTACACCACGTTTTCCTCGATCAGGATGCTGCCCACGTCGTCGGCGCCGAATTGCAGGCCCACCTGGCAGACCTTGATTCCCGGGGTGAGCCAGCTGGACTGGATGTGGTCGATGTTGTCGAGGTACAGGCGGCTGATGGCCAGCGTTTTCAAGTAATCCACAGCGGTGGCCTGCGGAATTTTCTTGCCGAGCGGCGTGTTGTCCGGCGCGAACATCCAGGGAATGAACGCGGTGAAGCCGCCGGTGTCTTCCTGGATGCGGCGCAGGCGCTCGAGGTGGTTGACGCGGTGGCGGTACTCCTCGCCGCAGCCGAACATCATGGTCGCGGTGGTGCGCAGGCCGAGGGCGTGGGCGGCGCGGTGCATGTCCTCCCATTCGTCGGAAGTGCACTTGAGGCGGGAGATGCGGGCGCGAATTTCGTCGTCCAGAATCTCCGCGCCGCCGCCGGGAATGGAGTCGAGACCCGCGGCCATCAGGTGCGCGATGGTGTCACGCACGCTCAGGCCGGAGACTTCGGCAATGCAGCCGATTTCCGGAGCGGAAAAACAGTGCAGGTGGACTCGCGGGAAGCGCTGTTTCAGCGACCGAAGCAGATTTTCGTAGTACTCGACGCGCAGGTCCGGGTGCAGGCCGCCTTGCAGCAGGATGCCGGTGCCGCCCAGCTCGATCATCTCCTCGATTTTTTCGTAAATCGATTCGAACGAGAGCAGGTAGCCTTCCTTCGAACCCAGCGGCCGGTAGAACGCGCAGAACGAACAATACTCGGTGCAGAAATTGGTGTAGTTGATGTTGCGGTCGATCTGGTAGGTGACGATGCGCGGGTCGGTCTTCTTGCGGCGCACCTCCATCGCCGCCATGCCGATGCCCACCAGGTCATCGGAGCGGAACAGGTCCATAGCTTCCTGCTGTGAGATTCCCATCGCTAAATTCCCTCGTTCGTGTTTTGGGCGCCCGCGTTGTAGCGCCCGCCTTTGTTTTCAGGCGGGCAGCTTTTGCCGCGAGCAAGCAGTGCCCGCCTGAAAAGAAAGGCGGGCGCTACAACCGCACGCCAATACCATGACTACCGCGCTACGCTGGCGGCGCCTACGAATTCGACTTCCCTGGCTCGCGGGATCAGACCAGCCCGCGCGCACTCCTCATAATAGCGCCGCAGGCCTGCCAGATTCTCCTCATCGAGCGAAAAATCGATGTTCTCGGTCAGGTAGCGTTCCAGCTCGCGGGGCGGAAGCTCCAGCTTCAGGGCTGCGCCCTCGGCGATCTCGCCGATGCGCGACAGTCCGTATTCGCGCGAAGCGTGAAAGTCCGCGGCCATTTCCGGCGTGATCGTGCCGCGGCGGGCCACCCAGATCGCCAGCACCGCGGGCAGGCCGGTCATCTCGCGCCACTGCTGCGCCATGTCGTAGACAAAGAGGGTTTCGACGCCTTTCACGGGCTGCTCGTCGTCATCTCCGCCGCAGCAACAGCAGCCCTCGGCGCCCGGCACCTTGGCTTGCAGCGCGTCCACCTTGAGGCGCAGGCGCAGCGCTGGATCGCCGATCAAGAGGGCGGCGTCGGCGCGTGCCAGCATTGCGTCGGCGTCGGGCGGCATGTCGATGAATTCGGGATCGATATTCCAGTGGCGGCGGCTGAGGATGCGTGCCAAGCCCACGGTGCTGCGCGAATCGGTGTCCAGGGCGAAACTGTGCGCCATCTCGATCGGAACTTTGGAGACGACCAGCAGGCTGCGGACTTCCTGCTTGGAGGCGATGGCCATGCCCGGCAGGGCCACGACGTTATCCATGCGCTGGTACTCGATGGAGGGGATGATGCCGACGTCGGCGCGGCCGGCGCGCAAGTCCTCCGCGCACTGCGAAGGGACCGCAAAGGAAAGATCGTACTTGCCCGCCAGCGGCCCGTCTGTGAAGCCCCAGACCAGCGGCGCGGTGTTCAGGAATTCGACGATGGAGATGCGCAGTTTGCCCATAGTCGCAGGAACAAGGGATCGATTGACTATAACACAGGCTGCAGCGCAGGCTTCAGGCTGCGGGTTTCCGAACTCAAGCCGGCCGGCGTTCGCTGAGATTCGCTCCTTCGCCAAGATCAGTTGGAAACCCACAGGCTGGAAGCCTGTGCTACTTGGGGCTGCCTTGACTTCCATCCTTGCTCGGGGTTTACTTACCCCAATTCAATCGTTGCGCGAGTGGTTCGAATCATTTGTTTCGAATGCTTCCCGGTGGCTGCGGGGCGGCGCAATGCCCCCGCGCCCGGAAAGGGACAGGAGCGAGGCATGCGAGATCGCAGGGATTTTTTGAAGACCGTCGCGGGCGCGACGACTGGAATGTTGCTCGGCGGGGAAGTGTTCGCGGCAGCGGCGCAGCAGGGCGGCGCGGCCACACCGGCAGCCCCCGCGGCGCGCCGGGAAGTTTCCATCGCTGGAAAGCGCGTGAAGGTGGTGGACGTCCACGCGCACTGCACGATTCCGGAAGTGGCGGACCTAGTCAAGGATACACCGCTCGCTGCGAGCGCCGGGCCGCGGGCCCGCGGGCCAAACGTGATGGGCCCGGACCGCATCAACGCCATCAACCAACTGGGCGTCGACGTCCAGGTGCTGAGCATCAACGGGTTCTGGTTCTACGCCGCGGACCGCGACCTGGCTGCCAAGATTGTCCGCCTTCACGATGAGAAGCTGGCGGAATGGTGCGGCGCGCACTCGGACCGTTACGTGTCGCTCTCCTCGGTGGCGCTGCAGTTTCCCGACCTGGCTGCCGACCAGCTCGAATACGCCGTCAAGAAGCTGGGCGTGCGCGGCGCGGCCATCGGCGGGCACGTCAACGGCGAAGACATTTCCATGCCCAAGTACGATCCCTTCTGGGCCAAGGCTCAGGAGCTGGGCGTGGTAGTGTTCATGCACCCGCAGGGCGCGGAAAACGTGGTGACCAAGGATGCCTGGAAGGGACGCGGCGATCTGGGCAACATCATCGGCAACCCGCTCGAAACCACCGTCTTCCTCACGCGCATGATGGTCAACGGCGCGTTCGACCGCTTTCCCAACCTGAAAATCTGTGCGGCGCACTCCGGCGGCTACCTGCCGTCCTATCTCGGACGGACCGAAGTCGCCTGCGACGTGCGCCCCAACGCCGATTGCGCCAACAAGAAAAAACCCAGCGAATACCTGAAGACCCAGGTGCTGGTGGACACGATCATTATTTCCGAAGAGGGCTTGCGCCATCTGGCGGCGGAGGTCGGGAGCGGGCAGGTGGTCTTCGGGACGGACATGCCGTTCAATTGGCATTCCAACGTCGATCTGGTTCTGAACGCGCCGTTCCTCAGCAACGCCGAGAAGGAAGCCATCCTCGGCGGCACACTCGTCAAACTGCTTCGCATTTGAACCAGGCGGACTGCGCACAAGTTTGCGTTCACGCTAGCAAGCCAAGGCGGCCCATTTCACGTTGGATGAAACAAGGCAGCCCAAAAGAGGTAAGCTTAGGGTCTGTATTTCTCCTGAAGACCAGGCTTGGGATGACTTGTAACGATGTCGGAGATTGCTCCGAAATTTTCCCGCACCACGTCCCCGGAGCTGCCCTGCCGCCCGCAAGATAACCGCGCGCCGAAAGCCGCGCGCCGAGCTCTCCGGGTCCTGCCAGGGGCTGTCCTGTTTTTGTTTTCCTTCCTAACGGCGGGCGTCTGCCACGCCCAAAACCATGACGTGATCTGCCGCGACGGCACAGGGGAATTTGAGGCGCAGTCCCACAGCGGCGTCTCGGTGCGCGTGGGCGCGGCGCGCAGCGAAGGGCTGGCGGCGCGCATCTGTGAAGCGGAGATCGGATGGGCGGACCAAAAACTGGTGGTTGCGCCCGAGGCTGTGCAACTCGATATCGACGCCTTCGGCGTGGACATGGGATTGGCCGCGCCGGTGGTCGCGCTGCAAATAAAAAACGCGAAGGCCGATTGCTGCATGGTGTACGACATTTATTCCCTGCGCGCACCGCCCACGCTGTTGCGCACCATTTCCGGCGGCGAGTTCTTCAGCGCCGCGGACACGGATCTAGTCGGGCGCGTGGAGATCTGGACGGACGATGCCCGCGCCGTGGACGGCTTCGAGAACATGGCCCTGCGCGATCTGGATTTTGCCCCGCCGTTGGTGCTGCGCTTCGTGCGCGGCCGGTTGCTTGACGTGGGCATCGAATTCCGGCCCTACTACGACCAGAAAATCGCCGAAGAGCGGGCCCGGCTCGATCCGCAGGATCTGGCCGATTTCAAGAACAGCGACGGCAGGCTGACGATTGCGTCCGGGATTCCCGCCGTGCGGCTCGTGCAACTGCGCAAGGTGAAAATGAGAGCGCTGGAAATCGTGTGGTGCTATCTCTATAGCGGACGCGAGAAGGAAGCCTTGCGCGTGCTCGGCGAGATGTGGCCGCCGGCGGATACGACCCGGATCCGCGAGGCGCTGCTCAACGCGCGCGCGCACGGCATCCGCTCCCAGGTGGACGGTGTTTCCACCACCCTTCCTTCCGTCCACGCCCCGAAGGTGCAGATTTACGACGGTACCGTCTCCGTGTCCACCACGCCCGGGCTGGCGCCCAAAGGGGCAAAAGCCAAAACGGAAATCACGCCGCCCAAGGCCATTCTGATGGAGCGGCCGCTTCCCGCCACGGACTTGGAAATGGAGCTGGCGAAAACGGAATCCACCCTGGAGCTGGTCATCGATTCGGCGGGAAAGGTGCGCTCCGCCGACGTGATAGGCGCTCCTCAGGCCATCGACGAGGGGCTGATCAAGTCCACGGCCAGCTGGAAGTTCATTCCGGCCTTCAACGACGGCGAGCCCATTGCCAGCCGCATCCTCCTGGGCGTGTCTCTCAAGAAGTGAGCTGTGGAAAGGGAGGATCGCAAGCGCCGGGCGCGCCCGCGCCGACTTCTTGCGGCGGTCGAGCGTGCACGGTAGACTTTTGCGGTTGCGGAACTGATTCTGTTGCGTTGTGCACTGTTGCTGTTCGCGCGCGGCGTGAACCCGCTGCGCCGCATTTCAATCGGTGATTTCTTTCAGGAGAGTGCCATGGCCAAAGGTTATTGGATTTGCTTTTACCGCTCGATCTCCAGTCCGGACGCGGTCGCCGAATACGCGAAGCTCGCCGGTCCGGCAATCCAGGGAGGCGGCGGCCGCTTTCTGGCCCGCGGCAATCCGTCCAAGACCTACGAGGCCGGAAAAGACCTGCGAACCGTGGTCATCGAGTTTGACAGCGTGGAAGAGGCGAAAGCCACATTTGAGAGCCAAGCCTACCAGGCAGCGTGTAAGCTGCTCCGAAACACAGCGGAACGGGACATTCGCGTGGTTGAGGGAGTCGGGTAGGACAGGCTTCAGCCTGTTGGGTTCCACCCGTGCTTGGCACCTGCAAAATCGCGAGTCTGTCCGTACCGAGCCAGCCTCTTTGCCAAGATCCGATGAAACCCCACAGACTGAAGTGGCTGCGGAAAAACTACAAGCGTTGTAGCGCCCGCCTTTCTTTTCAGGCGGGCATCCGGGGCCTCGATCGCAGTGCCCGCCTGAAAAGAAAGGCGGGCGCTACAGATGCCGGTTTCGCTGCGGCCTGTTTGGTCCTTAGGTTTCCAAACTGACCCCGGCTGGCGCGCGTGGCCCCGGCGCATCAGACAAACCCCCACAGACTGAAGTCTGTGCTACTTGGACTTGACACGAATAGTGACAAAAGGGTAGCGTCTGGACCGCCGTGGAACCGGATGCTTCCCTCGATTGGCTATCCCTGTCTCTGACGCCGGGCCTGGGCTCGCGCCTCACCGGGAAACTGCTGCGCCACTTCGGCTCGCCGGGAGACATCTTTCGCGCCTCCCTCAAGCAACTGGAAGCCTGCCAGCTCCCCGCCGCGCCGGCGCAGGCGATTCAAAACAAGCGCATGCACAAGGATGCCGAGGCGGAGCTGGAGCAGGTCCGCAAACTCGGCTGCCGCCTGCTGAATTGGGATGAGCCGGAATACCCGCAGCGCCTCCTGGAAATTTATGACCCGCCGCCGCTGCTATACGTGAAGGGAGACGCGAGTATCCTCAACCGCCATGCCATTTCCATGGTGGGCACGCGCCGTCCGACGCCCTACGGCAATCAGGTGGCTGAGCGGCTGGGGCAGGATCTGGCCGCTCGCGGGCTGGTGATCGTCAGCGGCATGGCGCGAGGAATCGACAGCTCGGCGCACCAGGGCGCCTGCCGCGCCGCGCATGGCGGCGCCATCGGCGTGCTGGGGACCGGCGTGGATGTAGTCTACCCAAAGGAGAACAAGAAGCTGTTCGCCGAGGTGGAAAAGCGCGGCGCGCTGATCAGCGAGTTTCCGCTGGGAACGCACCCGGCGCCTGAGAATTTCCCGGTGCGCAACCGCGTGGTCGCGGGGATTTCCCTGGGCGCGGTGGTGGTGCAAGGGGCGCAATATTCGGGTTCGCTGATCACCGCGCGGCTGGCCATGGAGTTTGGCCGCGAAGTGTACGGCGTCCCCGGCAACATCACCGTGGATGTAAGTTTCGCCCCCAATCAGATGATCAAGCAGGGCGCCAAGCTGGTCACGTCGTGGGAAGATGTAATCGAGGAGCTGCCGACCGAGATCCGCGCCGAGTTGTTTCCCGTCGAGGCGACCACCAGCGCCGAACGCGCATCCCTGTTTGAGGGCTCGCTGTCTCCGGTGGAGAAGCGAATCTTCGCCCTATTGGGGACGGACGAAACGATTCATGTGGATGAGCTGGTGGAAAGGGCGGAACTCAATTCGTCGGAAGTTCTGGCGGCGCTGTGCCAGATGGAGATGAAGGGGATGGTCAGGCAGATGCCGGGCAAGCAGTTCCTCAAAGTCCTTCTATAGGCCTATAGGCGCGTCCTCCCCCGAAAAAACTGCGGCCAATTTCAAGATTTTAGGGGTACCCGCTAACCTATTGATTCTATAGCCATCTATGCCGCGGTGGCGCGGGCTATAGAATCGAACAGGACACAACCGGCATCTATCAGTCGTTGACAAACAGCGCGAACGAGGGCCACGCTAGGAGAACGGAAAGGGAAAAACGCCCGCTGCGGCGAGCGTTCAGGGCTATATATAGATATGGGAAGATCGCTAGTTATCGTCGAATCGCCTGCTAAAGCGAAGACGATCAACAAATATCTGGGGCGAAATTATTCGGTCAAGGCCTCCTACGGGCACATCATGGACCTGCCCAGGAAGGTGCTGGGGATCGACGTCAAGCACGGCTTTGAGCCGACCTACGAAGTCAACCCGGATAAAGAGAAGGTGGTCACGCAGCTGCAGAAGGCCGCCGCCACCGCGGACGCCGTGTATCTGGCGGGCGACCCGGACCGCGAAGGCGAGGCCATCTGCGCGCACCTGGCCCAGGTGCTGAGCGGGCCCAAGCTGGAATTTCTCACGGAAGAGGAAAAAGCCGCGGAAGCCGCGAACGGGAACGGCAAGAACGGAAAAAAGAAGGCCAAAAAACCCGTGAAGAAAGTGGTCGCGCGCGGCAAAGCCGTCATCGCGCGCAAAAACATCTACCGGGTGATGTTCAACGAAATCACTTCCAAGGCTATCAAGGCGGCGTTCGAGCATCCGGGCGAAATCGACGAAAAGCTGGTGGACGCGCAGCAGGCGCGGCGTGTGCTGGACCGCCTGGTTGGTTACAAGATTTCTCCGCTGCTCTGGGATAAGGTGCGCCGCGGGCTTTCTGCAGGACGGGTGCAAACCGTGGCCCTGCGTCTGATCGTGGACCGCGAGGCGGGAATTCGTGCCTTCGTCCCGGTGGAGTATTGGACCCTGCACGCCCTGCTGGCCGCCGGCGAGCCGCCTACCTTTGAGGCCAAGCTCACCAAGTTCAAGGGTGAGGACATCGAGGTCCACAACCAGGCGGAAGCCGACGCCGTCGTGGCTGCGGCGAGCAACGCAACCTGGAAAGTCGCCGCCGTCACGCAGAAGGAAAAACGCCGCTTTGCGCCGCCTCCCTTCACCACCTCCAAGCTGCAGCAGGCCGCCTACAACCGCCTGCGCTACACCGCCAAGCGCACCATGGGACTCGCGCAGCGGCTCTATGAAGGCGTCGAACTGGGCCAGGAAGGCTCGGTCGCGCTGATCACCTATATGCGCACGGACTCGGTGCGCGTCTCGAACGATGCGCTGGACCAGGTGCGCGGCCTGATCGGCTCGCGCTATGGCCAGCCGTACCTGCCGGAGAAACCTAATTTCTTCAAGTCCAAGAAGGACGCCCAAGACGCGCACGAAGCGATCCGCCCGACGGACGCCGCACGCACTCCCGAGGAGGTGCGGCCGTTCCTGAGCGAGGACATGTTCAAGCTGTACCAGCTCATCTGGCAGAGGTTTGTAGCCTCGCAGATGGTACCGGCAGTGTTCGACCAGACGAGCGTGGACGTGACCGCTGGGGATTACACGTTCCGTGCGTCCGGCTCCGTGCAGAAATTCGACGGCTACTTGGCCGTATACCAGGTTTCGGCGGACGATGACGAGGAAGGCGAGGCCGACGCGGCCAAGGCCCTGCTGCCGCAACTGGCGGAAGGCGACACGCTGCGTCTGGAAAACCTGCGGCCCGAGCAGCACTTCACCGAGCCGCCTCCGCGGTACACGGAAGCCACGCTGGTGAAGGAACTCGAGGAAAAGGGCATTGGCCGCCCGTCCACGTACGCCTCGATTATTTCCACCATCGTCGACCGGGAGTACGTCACCAAGGACCAGGGCCGCTTCGCTCCCACTATGCTGGGCGAGAAGGTGAGCAACCTGCTGGTGAAGAGCTTCGAGGACATTTTCGACGTAGGCTTCACGGCGCGCATGGAAGAGGAGCTGGACGAAATCGAAGAGGGCAAGATGCCCTGGAAGCGGGCGGTGAAGGAATTCTACGTCCCCTTCACGGCGGATCTAGAGCGGGCCAAGGACGAGATGGAATCCTACAAGGCGGGGATTCCCACCGGGCAGAAGTGCGAGAAGTGCGGGCAGGGCGAGCTGCTTGAGCGCATCAGCCGGCACGGATTCTTCCTGGGATGCTCGCGCTACCCGGATTGCGACTTCATCCGCGACCTCTCGCCAGAATTACCTCCCGAGAGCGAGGACGGCGCTGCCAAAGTGGAAATGTGCGACAACTGCGGGCGCGAGATGGTCATCAAGCGCGGTCGCTGGGGCATGTTCCTGGCCTGCACCGGATATCCCGATTGCAAGACCACGCGCCGCCTGAAGGCCGGTACCCGCAAGGCGCTGCAGCCGGACGAATTGCTGGACGAGAAATGCCCCGAGTGCGGTTCGCAGCTGGTGAAGAAGCACGGCCAGTACGGGGAATTCACCGGCTGCACGGCGTATCCGAAGTGCAAATTCATCCGTGCCAAGACGATGGGCATCAAGTGTCCGAAGTGCGAGACCGGGGAGCTGACCGAGCGCGTGGCCCGGAAGGGGCGCAGGCGCGTCTTCTACGGGTGCAACAAGTATCCGGAATGCGATTTCACTACCCCGCACCTGCCGATCCCCGAAGCCTGCCCGAAGTGCGGCGCGGCATTTGTGGTGGAGAAGCGTGGCAAGTTCGGCGCGGTGCGCACCTGTATCAAAGAGGGTTGCGACTGGGAAGCGGCTGTCCCGGCGGGTTCCCCTGCGGCGGTTCCCGAACCGGTGGGCACGGCGCAATCCTGAGCGATCGCCGGGCGGCCGCCATGTTTTTCGCTTCTTAGTCCAGGCGCGGAACTCCCAGGGCGGATCGAAGGCCGCAGAAACCAGCGGCGCGGCAGGGGGCAATGAATTCGGCGGTTAAGCAATACTTCATGTACTTGCGTTCGGTGCGCAATTCTTCCCCGAATACCATTCGCAGCTATGAAACGGACCTCGGGCAGTTCCTGGCCTTCCTGACCCCGCCCGGCGTGGCCATGCCCTCGCCGGAACAGGTCACGCACCTGATGATCCGCGAATTCGTATCCCACCTGCACGATCTAAAATTGCAAAAATCGTCGATCGCCCGAAAGGTGGCGGCCATCCGGTCGTTCTTCAAGTTCGCGACGCGCGAAGGGCTGGTGGTGCGCAATCCGGCGCGCATGGTGACGACGCCGAAGCTGCCAAAGCGCGTCCCTTCGGTGCTGAGCGCCGAGGATCTGAATGCCTTCCTCGACAGCGTGACCGCCGAGCCTTCGTCGCGAGTATCGGGGCGCGGGGCGGCCCACCGTAGCGACAGCCCTCTGATGATCAAGCGCGACCGCGCCATCCTCGAGATGCTCTATGCTTCCGGACTGCGCGTCAGCGAGCTGACCGGCCTGAACCTGGCCGACATGGACCGCAAAGAACTGATGCTGCGCGTGCGTGGCAAGGGCCGCAAGGAGCGCATCGTTCCGTACGGCGGCAAGGCCCAGCAGGCTCTGGACGCCTATGAGCCGCTGCGCGACGAGATTCTGCGCAGGGCCGGAGGGCGGGGAGACCGCCAGGCCGTCTTTCTGAACCATCTGGGGACGCGGCTGACGCAACGGTCGGTGGCGCGCATCGTCAAGAAATACGCGCGCCTGGCCAATGTGAATTGGGACTTGCACCCGCACTCCCTGCGGCACGCCTTTGCCACCCACCTGCTGGCCGACGGCGCAGACTTGCGCGCCATTCAGGAACTCCTGGGGCACTCCTCGCTTTCCACCACGCAGCGTTACACCCACGCCACGATTCGCCAACTGCTTGAGGTGTACGACAAGGCTCACCCGCGCGCTTAGAGGGCCCATCCGCTCAGAGTGGCAGTGAGCAGTAAAGAGGGAGCTTGCGGGCGGGTCAGTGCTGCGCAGACCCGGCAATGGCCGGGTTTGCGAGCTTCAGCCGCCTGCGACGGAAGAAAAACGCCAGATGCCGGGCGCTGCACTGGCGGCAGCGGAACGGCCGCAGAAGGAACAGGGGAAACACGGCCCACTCCAGGAAGCCCCGGCGGTGCGAGCGCAAAACGTCTTCACTGCTGCACAAAGGGCACTGGCGAGCGCCCCACCAGATCGAGATGGCATGAGTCCTAGGCATAGATGAATGAATCCCCATGCGATCTTCTAACAACCCGCTCCCAATTCAAAACGCAATTGCCGTGAAGGTGCGCGCTGAGTTATCCTCTGCACGCTTTGCTAGGGGTGAGGTTCGAGGCGGCGATTCCCTATCCCTTCCGCAGCGGGATCAGGAGCGCGGCGCGGGGTGTCCTGCCGCTACTAATTGGTTCGCTCGCGAGCCGACAAGAGCGTTCAATCTTTGGGGAAACCATGGAGAAAGTGAATTTCTTCCACAGAACGATGCTGTTCGCCCTGGGTTCGCTCGCGCTGGCGATCTTCGCGGCGCCCGCAAGCACCTTCGCGCAAACCGACGAGATCCAGGTGTACGACGCGGAGATCGAGGAACTCGGCAAATTCAACGTGATGGTGCACAACAACTTCACGCCGGCCGGACGCACGACTCCGGATTTCCCTGGGGGAATCATTCCCAACCACTCCGACAATGGCGCAGTGGAGTGGGCCTACGGCGTGGCCAGCTGGTTCGAGCAGGGGCTGTATTTCCCAGTGTACTCCGCGTACTCCACCGGTCGCGGCGGGTCCCTGAATGGCTTCAAGATCCGCGAGCTGTTCGTGCGGCCGCACGCCCACGACCATACCTTTTTCTACGGCGTGAATTTCGAGTTTAGCGTGAACTACAAGTACTGGGAGCCCAAGCGCATTAGCTCGGAGGTGCGGCCCATCGTGGGCTTGCACCTGCACCCCTGGGACATCATTTTCAATCCCATCGTGGATACCGACTATACCGGCGGTTTTGGCGGCCTGGAATTCGTTCCTGCTACCCGTGTGGCCTACAATTTCAATGAGAAATGGGCCGCGGCGCTTGAGGAGTATTCCGACGACGGGC
>Ga0210398_10005265_pt1 | contig 12037 bp, 9 predicted proteins | sample IncBWC4OmetaG_FD_161047 | JGI IMG/M metagenome (GOLD analysis project Ga0210398, IMG submission 161047) | Forest soil microbial communities from Barre Woods Harvard Forest LTER site, Petersham, Massachusetts, United States - Inc-BW-C-4-O | ecosystem: Environmental > Terrestrial > Soil >... | reverse complement strand
TGGCTCATCGGTAAATTCACAATCAGAAATTTCCAGAACGAGATCGTGGTGCTCTCCAGCCCCAAGTCTCACGGTCAACCGCAGCTCGCCCTGGACGTGGTGCGCCGTGGCCGCCCCCGACCACCGGAACCGGACCGGCCCGCTCCGCCCGGTCCACAGGCCGCCGTGGCGGGACAGGTCCGGCGCCCGGTTCCCGTACCCGCCCCGCAGGTCGAGGACCACCGTAACCTCGGCCGGACCGTCGACCGCCTCGATCCGCCGCAGCAGCACCGCGCGGTGCGGGTCGGCCGGCATGGCCAGGGCCTCCCGGCATTCGATCTCCGAGGCGCCGACCCAGCGGCTGTGCCAGATCAGCGTGCCGTTCTCGTAGTAGCCGCCCCAGACGTGCCACGGGTCGGCGGGCGAGACGGTGTACCGGCCGGCGCCGCCGAGCAGCCCGCTGAACGCGGGCGGGCTGTCCCACCGCGGCACGCACAGCCACGCGACCGAGCCGTCCGGGCCGATGAGGGCGCCACGCTCACCGTCCGCGACCAGCGCGTACTCGCGCAGCACCCGTGGCTTGACGACTTCGCTCATAACGGTACTGCTTCCTCGGTTCGGACCGCGCATGCCAGGAAGTAGGTCATGCATGAGTCAGACAGTCGTGATCACGGGTGCCAGCGCGGGCATCGGCCGGGCCACGGCCCGCCTTTTCGCCCGACGTGGGGCTAACGTCGCGCTGGTCGCGCGAGGCGAAGCCGGCCTGCGGGCGGCCGCCCGCGACGTGGAAGAGGCGGGCGGCAAGGCCCTGCCGATACCCGCCGACGTCGCGGACTTCGACGCGGTGCGGCAGGCCGCGGACCGGGCGGAAAGCGAGCTCGGCCCCATCGACGTGTGGGTGAACGTGGCCTTCACCTCGGTGTTCGCCCCGTTCACCGAGATCAAGCCGGAAGAGTTCAAGCGCGTCACCGAGGTCAGCTACCTGGGGTTCGTCTACGGGACGAAGGTGGCGCTCGCCGCGATGCTGCCCCGCGACCGCGGCACGATCGTCCAGGTTGGCTCCGCGCTCGGCTACCGGTCGATCCCGCTGCAGTCCGCGTACTGCGGCGCCAAGCACGCCATCAACGGCTTCACCGAGTCGGTCCGCGTCGAGCTGGAACACGGCCACAGCAACGTGCACATTACGATCGCGCAGATGCCGGCCGTCAACACCCCGCAGTTCTCCTGGGTGCGGTCCAGGCTGCCCCGCCACCCGCAGCCGGTGGCGCCGATCTACCAGCCCGAGGTCGCCGCCCAGGGCGTCGTCTTCGCCGCCGATCACCCGGAACACAAGGAGTACTGGGTGGGCGCGTCCACCGCGGCGACGATCTTCGCGCAGAAGTTCGCCGCGCCGCTGCTCGACCGCTACCTCGCCCGCACCGGCTACGGCTCGCAGCAGACGGGGAACATGGCGGCCCTACACGGCCCGGGCAACCTGTGGCGCCCGGAGGACGAGGAACCGGGCGAGGACCACGGCGCGCACGGCGTCTTCGACGACGAGTCCCATCAGCGCAGCGTGCAGCTCTGGGCCAGCCAGCACGCGGTGACCGCCACCGAAGCCGCCACCTCGACCGTCAGCAAGGCGATCGGTGTCATCCGGGGCAAGATCCGCCCCGGGGAACACCGGGCGTCATGACGGCGCAGACGGCGTCGCCGGTGACCGGCCGGGACTTCCCGGCCGTGGAACACGTCACGGCGGCGGCCTATGACATCCCCACCGAGCGGCCGGAAGCCGACGGCACGCTGGCCTGGTCGTCGACCACGCTGGTGGTGGCGCACGTCACCGGCGGCGGGCGGACCGGCATCGGCTACACCTATGCCGACAGCGCGTGCCAGCCGCTGATCGAGGGCAAGCTCGCCGCGGCCATCGCCGGGCGCGACGTGTTCGAGACCGGCGGGGCCTGGCAGGCGATGGTGCGGGCGATACGCAATCTCGGCCGTCCCGGGCTGGCGTCGTGCGCGATCTCCGCGGTCGACACCGCGCTGTGGGACCTGAAGGCGACTCTGCTCGGCCTGCCGGTCAGCCGGCTCCTCGGCCAGGCGAGAGACGAGGTCCCGATCTACGGCAGCGGCGGGTTCACCACCTACGACGAGCCCGTCGCGCGGGCCCAGCTCGAGCAGTGGACGGGGGAGTGGGGCATTCCCCGCGTCAAGATCAAGATCGGCGAGTCCTGGGGCGCCGACGAAGCCCGCGACCTGGCCAGGATCGCCTTCGCCCGGCAGGTGATCGGCCCGGGCGCCGAGTTGTACGTCGACGCCAACGGCGGCTACACCCGCAAGCAGGCGGTGCGGATGGCGCACGCCATGGCGGAGCAGGACGTGACGTGGTTCGAGGAGCCGGTGAGCTCCGACGACCTGGACGGTCTGCGGGAGGTCCGCGACCAGGTGGCCCAGGACGTCGCCGCGGGGGAGTACGGCTACGACCTCGTCTACTTCGCCCGCATGGTCGACGCGCAGGCGGTCGACTGCCTGCAGATCGACGTCACGCGGTGCGGGGGCATCACCGAGTTCCTGCGCGCCGCCGCCGTCGCGGCCGCCCGCGGCCTGCAGGTCTCCGGCCACTGCGCGCCCGGCATGCACGCCCCCGTCGCCACGGCCGTCCCGAACCTGCGCCACCTGGAGTACTTCCACGACCACGTGCGGATCGAGTCGATGCTGTTCGACGGCACGGGTGATCCGCACGGCGGCGCGCTGCGCCCCGACCGGACTCGCCCCGGCCTGGGCTTCGCCCTGAAGGCCGCCGACGCCGAGCGGTTCCGGGTGGGCTAGACATGTGCATGCTAATGTATGTGCATGTTGACTCACCGTTTGCAACTGCTCTTGGACGACGAACGTTACGAGCGTGTGCAAGCCCTCGCGCGCCAGCGCGGGACCTCCGTCGCCACCATCATCAGGGAAGCCATCGACCGCGGCTTGCCCGCGACTCAGCGTCGGCGGGCGGCGGCGGGACGGCGGATTCTCGCCGCGGAGCCCATGGCGGTCGCCGACCTGCTCGCCGAGCTAGACGACGTTCGCGGACGCCACGCGTGATCGTCCTGGACACGACCGTCTTGGCCTACGCCGTCGGCGTGGACCACCCATTTCGCGTGCCCTGCCAGCGGCTGGTCGGCGCCATTGCCGACGGCGACATCCAAGCCACGACGACCATCGAGGTCATCCAGGAATTCGCCCATGTCCGGGCGCGCCGCCGGGACCGTAAAGACGCGGCCGAGCTAGCCCGTGACTACGTTGAACTGCTCTCGCCGCTGCTGATCGTCGAAGAACCTGACCTGCGCGAAGGGCTACGCCTGTTTGAGGAGATCACCAGCATCGGGGCGTTCGACGCCGTCCTCGCCGCGGCGGCGCACGCGGTCGGTGCCGACGCGCTCGTCTCTGCGGACGCCGGGTACTCCGCCGTCGCCAGCGTGCGGCATGTGATTCCCGACGAGGAGGGCGTCCGCGAGCTACTCGATCGCCGGGGCAAGTGACCGCGCTGATCGCCGGCCGCGGCGCTGGGCGGCGGCAGGGGCGCTGGCGGGGTGATGGCCAGGGTCATCGTGAGCGCTGAGTGGTCAGAGAGCCCGTCCTCGCGGGGCTGGTGCAGGTAGTCGCAGGCGGTGATGCGGCTGCTCAGCGACCGGCAGCAGAAGGCGTGGTCGTACCGGTAGCCGTCGCCGACCCGGCCGACCCAGCTGTATTCGGCCTCGTCCGGGTGCAGGTGGCGGAACGCGTCGGTCAGCCGGTGCGGGCCGGCCAGGGCGCGGTAGAAGTCGTACTCGAAGGGCTCGAAGAACGGGTAGCCGGGCCGGTGGCCCGGCTCGAGGACGTTCAGGTCCCCGAGGACGATCGCGGGCATCTCGCCGGCGGCCGCGGCGAGCGCGGCGTCGCAGGCGGCCAGCCACTTGCGCTTCCGCTCGGTCTTGCCGATGCTGGCGTCCCTGGCCGGTACGTACAGGCCGATGACCCGCAGCGGCCCGCCCGGGGCGGGCAGGATGGCCGCCGCGGCCCGCGCCGGCAGGTATCCGACCCGGTCGCCGAACCCGTCGTCCGGTGTGACGGGGACCGTGGCGACGATCATCGTTCCGTACTCGCCGGGACCAGGCTCGGGATAGTGGACGGCGTAGCCGGCGGCGGTGAACTCGCCCGCGAGCAGCCGGCACCCGGCGCTCGCCTTGGTCTCCGTGAGGACGAGGACCTGCTCGTCCCGCCTGATGAGCCAGGCCAGCTGCCGCCGGGCACGCGCGACAGACGGATTACCGATGTTGAGCGTCAGCAGGGACAGGGCGGGGGAGGGCATGGCCCCAAGCTACGCGCCGCCCCTGTCTGGCGCGGGTAACGCGTTTAGCGCGCCGCGCCCCGGTTACCCCAGACAAGACGCGACCAAGCCCATGGGGGGGTGCGATGGAACGCGGAAATACCAAGCACGGCCCGGCCCACGACCAGGAAATGGCCCACGAGACCGAGAGAATCGTGCGTGGCGTGCCAAAGCCCGCGCACGTGGAGGAATGGCGCGAGACCGAACCGGTCGAGGACGCGGTTCCGCCGCTGCGGCGGGCGGACGGCGCGAACCCGCGCCCGGACGGCCCGGCGGCCCGCGACATCGAGCTTCGCAGCGAGCTCGCGCGGGTCTTGACGAAGGACCTCTTCCCGGTCGGCAAGGACGCCCTGCTCGCCCGCCTCGAGGACAGCGACGCCCCGCCCGACCTGTCCGAACGCGTCGCCACGCTGCCCAAGGGCCGCCGCTTCGCCAGCCCGCACGACGTCATGGACGCGCTGGGCATCAGCTCGCCGGAAACCCGCCGCTGACTGTCACGGCCCCGCTCCTCGCGGGGCCGTGGCGGGCCGCGCTGGCCGTGGCATCATTACCCAATACAACGAAAAGTAAAGAGTAAGGGGACGCCCGGCATGGCTACGGCAACGCAGGCCAGACAGCAAGAGCAGATGCAGCAGCTGCTCGCGGGACTGAGTGCGGTGCGCGGCGGCGACTTCAGCAGCCGGCTGCCCGAAGGGCACGACCCGCTGATGAACGAGATCGCCGCCGTCTTCAACGCCATGAACGAGCAGCTGTCCGTGTTCACCTCCGAGGTCACGCGGGTGGCCCGCGAGGTCGGCATCGACGGCAAGCTCGGCGGCCAGGCGGAGGTCCCCGCGGTCGCGGGCACCTGGAAAGACCTCACCGACTCGGTCAACGGGATGGCCGGCAACCTGACCAGCCAGGTGCGCAACATCGCGCAGGTGACGACCGCGGTGGCGCGCGGCGACCTGAGCCAGAAGATCTCCGTCGAGGCCAAGGGCGAGGTCGCCACGCTCGCCGAGACCATCAACGGGATGGTCGACACGCTGTCGGCGTTCGCCGGCGAGGTCACCCGGGTGGCGCGCGAGGTGGGGACCGACGGGCGGCTCGGCGGCCAGGCGGAAGTGCCCGGGGTGGGCGGCACGTGGCGGGACCTGACCGACTCGGTGAACTTCATGGCCGGCAACCTGACCAGCCAGGTCCGCAACATCGCCCAGGTCACGACCGCCGTCGCCAAGGGCGACCTGAGCCAGAAGATCACCGTGGACGCGCGCGGGGAGATCCTGGAGCTCAAGAACACCGTCAACACGATGGTGGACCAGCTGTCCGCGTTCGCCGGCGAGGTCACCAGGATGGCCCGCGAGGTCGGCACCGAAGGGCGGCTCGGCGGCCAGGCGCAGGTGCCGGGCGTGGGCGGCACGTGGCGGGACCTGACCGACTCGGTGAACTTCATGGCCGGCAACCTGACCAGCCAGGTCCGCAACATCGCCCAGGTGGCCACCGCCGTGGCGAAAGGCGACCTGAGCCAGAAGATCACCGTGGACGCGCGCGGGGAGATCCTGGAGCTCAAGAGCACGGTCAACACGATGGTCGACACGCTGTCCGCGTTCGCCGGCGAGGTCACCAGGGTCGCCCGCGAGGTCGGCACCGAGGGCCGGCTCGGCGGCCAGGCCGACGTCCAGGGCGTGTCCGGCACCTGGAAGGACCTCACCGAGTCGGTCAACGTGATGGCGGCCAACCTCACGGCGCAGGTCCGCTCGATCGCCCAGGTGACCACCGCCGTGGCCAAGGGCGACCTGAGCCAGAAGATCCGCGTCGACGCGCGCGGGGAGATCCTCGAGCTGAAGGAGACCATCAACACGATGGTCGATCAGCTGTCGTCGTTCGCAGGCGAGGTCACCCGGGTCGCGCGTGACGTGGGCACTCAGGGCAACCTCGGCGGCCAGGCCATCGTCCAGGGCGTGTCGGGGACCTGGGAAGACCTGACCGACAACGTCAACGTCATGGCGTCCAACCTGACCGCGCAGGTCCGCTCGATCGCGCAGGTGGCGACCGCGGTGGCGCGCGGCGACCTGAGCCAGAAGATCACCGTGGAGGCCAAGGGCGAGGTCGCCGCCCTGGCCGGGGTGATCAACGTGATGGTGGACACGCTGTCGGCGTTCGCCGGCGAGGTCACCCGGGTGGCCCGCGAGGTCGGCACCGAGGGCATCCTCGGCGGCCAGGCGATGGTGCCGAACGTGGCAGGCACCTGGAAGGACCTCACCGACAACGTCAACTCGATGGCGAACAACCTGACCAGCCAGGTCCGCAACATCGCCCAGGTCACCACCGCCGTCGCCCAGGGCGACCTGACCAAGAAGATCGACGTCGACGCGCGGGGCGAGATCCTTGAGCTGAAGACCACCATCAACACGATGGTCGACCAGCTTTCGTCGTTCGCCGCCGAGGTCACCCGGGTCGCGAGGGAAGTGGGCCGCGAGGGGCGCCTCGGCGGCCAGGCCGAGGTCGAGGGCGTGTCGGGCACGTGGAAGCGGCTGACGGAGAACGTCAACGAGCTCGCCGGGAACCTCACCAGGCAGGTCCGGGCGATCTCTCAGGTGACGAGCGCGGTCGCCACCGGCGACCTGACCAGGTCGATCTCGGTCGAGGCGCAGGGCGAGGTCGCCGAGCTCAAGGACAACATCAACACGATGGTCCGGTCGCTGCGCGAGACCACCGAGGCCAACCAGCAGCAAGGCTGGCTGCAGACCAACCTGGCGCGGATCGCCGGCCTGATGCAGGGCCAGCGTGACCTGGCCGTGGTCGCGGAGCTGATCATGGCCGAGCTCATCCCGCTGGTCGGCGGACAGCACGGCGCGTTCTTCCTCGCCGACGCCGGCGAGCAGCGGACCCGGCTGCGGCTGATCGCCGGATACGGGCTCGACGGCGACGGGACGCCCGCCGAGGTGCTGCTCGGGCACTCGCTGATTGGCCAGGTCGCCAAGAACAGGAAGCCAGTCGTGCTGGACGAGGTCCCGGCGGGCTACGTCCGCATCGCCTCCGCGATCGGCGAAGCTCGCCCGGTCAACGTGATGATCGTGCCGATCGTGTTCGAAGACCAGGTGCTCGGGGTGATCGAGGCAGGCTCGCTGTGGCCGTTCACCCAGGTGCACCGCGATTTCCTCGAGCAGCTCATGGAGACCATCGGGGTCAACGTCAACACGATGATCGCGAACGCGCGCACCGACGCGCTGCTCGAGCAGTCGCAGCGGCTCACCGCGGAGCTGCAGGCACGACAGCAGGAGCTGCAGCGGTCCAACGCCGAACTCGCCGACAAGGCCTGGGAGCTCGATCAGGCGTCACGGTACAAGTCGCAGTTCCTCGCGAACATGTCCCACGAGCTGCGGACCCCGCTGAACAGCCTGCTCGTGCTCGCCCGGCTGCTCGCGCAGAACCTGGAGGGCAACCTCACCGCCAAGCAGGTCGAGTACGCCACCGTCATCCACTCCTCGGGATCTGACCTGCTCCGGCTGATCAACGACATCCTCGACCTGACGAAGGTCGAGGCCGGCAAGATGGACATCAACCCCGAGCGGTTCGCCCTGGCCGGGCTGATCGAGGACCTGCGCGGCGTCTTCGGCCCGCTGACCGAGGAAAAGCGGTTGCGGTTCACGATCACCAGCGCCCCCGGCGTGCCCGCCGTCCTCGAGACCGACCGGCAGCGGCTCCGCCAGATCCTCTACAACCTGCTGTCCAACGCGGTCAAGTTCACCGAGCAGGGCCATGTCGGGCTGCACATCGACATGACGGCCCCGCAGTGGCTGGTGTTCACGGTGACCGACACCGGCATCGGCATCAGCCGCGACAACATCGGCAGCATCTTCTCCGCCTTCCAGCAGGGTGACGGCACCACCAGCCGCCGCTACGGCGGCACCGGCCTGGGCCTGGCCATCTGCCGGGAGGTCGCGACCAGGCTCGGCGGCGAGGTCACCGTGCAGAGCGAGCTAGGCAAGGGCAGCACGTTCAGCCTCCTCCTGCCGCTCGTCCCGCAGGGCGGGACGCACCCCAGGGCGGCGTACCCGCTGGTCGCCGCCGAGCCGGCCGCCCTGGTCGCCGCGGCGGCCACGGGCGGGGCCGACGTCAGTCCCGTCCCCGCCGCCGGGGAGTACGAGGTGCTGCGCGGTCACAAGGTGCTCGTCGTCGACGACGACCCGCGCAACGCGTTCGTGCTGACCGACGTGCTGGAAATGCACGGCATGACGGTCGTGCAGGCGACCGACGGCCGGATGGCCATCGGGGCGCTGGCGGCGGGCGACATCGACCTGGTGCTGATGGACGTGATGATGCCGCAGATGGACGGGTACGAGACCACCCGGGCGATCCGCCGGATGCCCCAGTACGCCCAGCTGCCGGTCATCACCGTCACGGCCCGCGCCATGCAGGGCGACCGCGAGAAGAGCATCGACGCCGGGGCGAGCGACTACATCACCAAGCCGATCGACGTCGAGGAACTCCTCGGCTGCATGGAACACTGGCTCGGCTAGGGCTCGGGTACCTTCATGGCGAGCGCGCCCGTCTGTGCTGGTTAGGCCGCCATGGCCGCGGTGCCGACGGCGCGGTCGTAGACGGCGAGGGTCTCATGCGCGATCCGGTCCCACGAGTAGCGCGACCGGGCCCGGTCCGCCGCGGCCACGCTGAACGCCTCGAGCAGCATGGGGTGCGCGAGGAGCTGGCGGATCCGCTGGGCGAGCAGCGCCGGCCGGCCGGGCGGGACGAAGATGCCGGTCGTGCCGTCGACCACGGCGTCCACCTGGCCGCCGACCGCGGAGGCGACGACGGGGGTGCCGCAGGCCATCGCCTGCACGGAGACCATGCCCGAGGGCTCGTATTCGGAGACGCTGACGACCAGGTCGGCGGAGCGCAGCAGCGGCGGGAGGGCGCCGCGGCCGACCTGGCCGGCGAACAGAACCCGGCCGGACACGTCGAGGGACTCGGCGACCTTGGCGAGCCTGCGGTACGCGATGTCGGCGCGGAGCTCGGCGCGCGGCGGGCCGCCCGCGACGACCAGTTCCGCCCCGGGAACCTTGGACAGCGCGTGCAGCAGCGTGGCGAGCGCGTCGTGCTCTTCCAGGTTGGCGACGGTCACCAGCCGGTGCCGCCCGTTGCGGTTGGCCACCGGGCCTTCCGGGGTGAACTCGTCGGTGTCCACGCCGCACGGCACCACCTTGATCGACCGGCGCGGAACGCCGAGCCGGGTCAGGTCAGACTCCTCGTCGGAGCTCCCGGCCATCACGGCGCTGACGCTGCGCCCGATCGCGGGCTCAAGCCGGATGCGCTCGGTGCCGACCTGGCACGGCAGCGCCCGGTGCCTGCGCTCGGCCACGCCGAGCGAGTCGAACGACTGCACAACGGGGATGCGCAGGTCACGGGCGGCCGCGAGCGCGGCGAGGCCGCTGGTCCAGCGCAGCGCGTGCACCACGTCGGGGCGGTCGGTGCGCAACCGGTCATGCAGCGGGCGGCTGAACGCCGGCACCTGCGCGAGCAGCCCCGACTCGTCAGCGGCCGGGCGCTTGTCGGCCGGGCCGATGTACTCGACCTGGACGCCAGGTTCAAGCTCGGCCGTGCCCGGCACCGTGGTGCTGCCCGGACGCGCGTACACCGTGACGCGATGACCCTTGCCCGCCAGGGTGCGGCTCAACTCCCGCAACCGCGCGTCCTCACCGGGGGTGGCGTGCTGTGCTACCAGGGCGATCTTCATGAATGGCTCTCCTCACCGGGGGTAGCCATCACGGCGTGCCCTCGGAGAGGCCTGGCAGCTTAGAAATCAGATAGTGGCCGCGCGAGCACGCACGCCGCGAATGGCGTGGATCGTGCCTGCGTCGTAGGCACCACTGGCTGACATCTTATCCCGGGCGGAGCCGCCCTAAACACACGTTCCCCGGGCTTTTATCCGGCGGTGGCCTCGCTCACGCTCGCGTAGACGGGAATGAGCTGGTCAGCGGCGGTTAGCCGGAGCATCTTCGCCACCGGCTCGCGCGGGCTCGCGAGCGCGAGCACGCCGCCCTGGCGGTCGAGCACCCGGTTGGCCCGCAAGATCACGTGCAGCGCCGAGGAGTCCATGAAGCGCAGCCCGGACAGGTCGATGATCACCATGCGCGGCTGCTTGGCCACTTCGGTGTCCAGCATCTCGCGAAGCGCGTCGCTGTTGGTGACGTCGGCCTCTCCGGCGAGCTCTACCAGCGTGTACGGCTCGCTGTCTGACTCGATCGTGGCGACGGACGTCCTGAGGAGGTCCACATCCGATTTTTACCACATGAATAACTCGGTTTGCGCCGCTCAGTCCGGCGGTTTACGCGGGCGGATCAGCATGTGCATGCGGATGGTGGTACCGGTGTTATCCGAGCGGAGTTCTACCAAGTCACAGACCTGGTGTACAAGCCAGAGGCCGTGCCCGCCCGGGGCGTCCGGCGCGGGCCTGCGACGGCCGGCGAGCGGGTCGGTGATCACGCCATCGTCGTGAACCTCACAGACGATCTCGTCGTGGTCGTACCAGATGGTCAGCGTGCCAGAGGACCGGGTGTGGCGCAGCGTGTTCGCGGCGACCTCGCTGACAGCGAGCACGAGGTCGTTGACGCGGGCGTCGGAGAGGCCCGCGTTCCTGGCATGCTTCTGCACCAAGGCCCGGACCTGCGACAAGTCCGTGCGGTATGTGTATGACATGGCGGTGTAAGGCGGCGCGGGCAGCGGGACGCTGCAGCTGGACGGGAGGCGGAACGGCACTGCGTAGTCCGGGCTCGTCCCTGGGCCGCTGTCGGTCAGCAGCAGCGGATGGGTCCGGCGGGCGTCGGCGAGCACCGCCGGGGCGAGTGACCCGGTGTCGTAGGGGCAGAGGATCTCCGCGTCCGCGCCCGTGAACGCGAGGTTGATGAGCGCTTCGTGCCTGGTCGCCTCCCGCAGCTCGGCCGGCCCCCGGGACGCCCAGATCGGCTCGCCCACGTACCGGACGTGCCGCCCGGCGTGCCGGCCGGTGAATTCGAGCACGCGGGGGATGATCCGCGCAGGATTGCTCCCGATCTCGGTCATGTCAGCGAACTCGACGCCCGGCGCGTCCGCGGCGAGCGCGTCCGCGACAAGGCGTCCTTTGCCGGGCGGGAGCGCCACGAAGGCCGGCTCGCGCGCGGCCAGGCCGCCGCGGAGGAATCCCGCCACCGTGGCCGCGTAGTCGTCGTCGGTCCGGTAGAAAAACGCGACGTGCCTGAAGGCGCCGGCTCCCGCCGGTGACTCAGCCACGCCGCACCTCCGAATCTTTGACGCAGATGTATCCGCTGCGATGAGGGTAGCCGACCAGCGAGGCATGCGCCTCGCCATAGTGGCGCGGATTACCCGCTCCGCCGCGTCTCAAACCCCGGCCCACATCTCCGGCGCCGCGAGGGCGCTGCGGCCGGCCGCCGCGTACGCGCGCAAGGTCCTGGCCACCACCCGGTCCATCCCGTGATCGGCGTCCACGGCGCACGGCACGACCCCGACGCGGCCGCGGTCGGCGCCGCGGCGCAGCAGTTCGAAGGCCTCCTCCGGGCACGTCGCGAGCGCCCGGTCAACCGCGTGCATCAGCCCGGTCTCGACGTCATGCCGCTCCGGCGGCGAGGTGTCCCTGACGCCCTGTTCGCGTTTCCTGATCACGCCGAGCGCGTGGAACGTGTGCAGCACGGGGATGCCAAGCGGCCGCGCCGCGCGCACCGCCGCGTAGCCGGACATCCAGAAGTGCGA
>Ga0210398_10005264_pt1 | contig 12041 bp, 7 predicted proteins | sample IncBWC4OmetaG_FD_161047 | JGI IMG/M metagenome (GOLD analysis project Ga0210398, IMG submission 161047) | Forest soil microbial communities from Barre Woods Harvard Forest LTER site, Petersham, Massachusetts, United States - Inc-BW-C-4-O | ecosystem: Environmental > Terrestrial > Soil >... | reverse complement strand
TTTTGTCGCTGCCCTCGCGGCGATATGGACCGGGGCGGTGTTCGGGCGGCTGGCCTACCTGCAACTGTTCCGCTACAGCGAATATTATTCCCGCGCGCAGCACCAGCAGCGGCTGATTGTGGATGTGGGCGCAAGCCGCGCGGAAATTTTCGACCGCAACCTGCACCCGCTGGCGATGAGCGTGCCCGTCGATTCCGCGTTTGCGGTTCCCTCGGAAATTGCCGACCCGGACATGGTGGCGCGGCTGATCGCGAAAGTCCTGGACGTTCCCGCCGACGACATCGCCACACGCATTGCCAGCTCGCGTTCCTTTGTGTGGATCGCGCGAAAGCTGCCGCCGGAGAAGGCCAATCGAATCGCGGCGCTGAATCTGCGGGGAATCTATTTTCAACGGGAGGGCGGGCGGTTTTATCCCAAGCGCGAACTGGCCGCGCACGTCCTTGGCTACGTGGACATCGACGAAAAGGGCCTCGGAGGGATCGAGTATTCGCTCGACGACGCCATTCGCAGCAAGCCCGGCAAGATGATGATCCTCACCGACGCGCACCGCCGCTGGTACGACTCCAGCGACAAGGCGCCGGACACCGGGACGAGCGTGGTGCTCACGCTGGACGAAAAAATTCAGTACATCGCGGAGAAAGAGCTGGCGCAGGCCATTCAGGAGACCCACGCCAGGGCCGGAACGGTGATTGTGGAGAATCCCGACTCCGGCGAGCTTCTCGCGGTAGCCAACTGGCCGACGTTCAATCCCAATGCGGCGAAGGACAGCCCGCCGGATACGCGTGTGGACCGCGCGGCGAGCGCACTCTACGAGCCGGGCTCGGTCTTCAAGATCGTCACGCTTTCTGCGGCCATCGATCAGGGGATCACCACGCCCGATGACGTGGTTGATTGCCAGAATGGCGCGATCTACATCGCCGGGCACCGCATTCGCGACCACAAGCCGTTCGGGCAACTCACTGTTGCGCAGATTTTGCAGTATTCGAGCGACGTTGGGGCCATCAAGATCGGCTTGCGGCTGGGCGCGCCGAAATTTTACGACTACATCGAGGCGTTCGGGTTCGGGCAGCCCACGGGCGTCGATCTGCCGGGCGAAAGTCGCGGCAAATTGCGGCGGCTGGAAAACTGGACGCCGGTTTCGGTGGGCTCCATTTCCATGGGGCAGGAAGTGGGCGTGACGCCGCTGCAGATGATCACCGCCGTAACAGCTATCGCCAACGGCGGGCTGATCGTGCGGCCGCATGTAGTGCGCGAAGAGCGCCACGGCAATCAGGTGACCGAGCCGCAGGAGCCGCTGCCGCGACGGGTGATCAAGGCGACCACCGCAGCGTCCATGCGGCGTATGCTCGAGGGCGTGGTACTTGGCGGCACGGGGAAACTGGCCAAGCTGGACGGCTACACCGTGGCGGGGAAAACGGGTACAGCCCAGAAATACGATCCGGAGACGGGCCGCTACTCAACGCATGAATTGATCGCCTCGTTCGTCGGCTTTGCGCCGATCAACACGCCGGCCATCACCGTATATGTGCAACTGGACTCGGCGGTCGGGGCGCATGAAGGTGGGCAGGTGGCTGCGCCGGTGTTCAAGCGAGTGGCCCAGCAGGTTCTTGCGTATCTCGAGGTGCCGCGCGACATCCCTGTTGCTGCGGAGACACTTCGCGCCGGGCGCGCGCGGGCCGCGCAAGAGAAGGATGATACGTTGGCGGACGCCAGCGATTTCGAGCCGGCGCAGGCGCCAATGACCACCGCAGTGGAGGATGCCGCTCCTGCAACCCCCGCGTCGGCTCCTGTGGCTGCGGCGACGACGGTCGAGATTGCCGAAGTCGAGGGAATCCCGGCGCCCGACCTGCGCGGGAAGACGGTGCGCGAAGTGACGGAAGCGTGCCTGAAGCTCGGGCTCACTCCGGTCTTGGTCGGCACAGGCCTCGCGACCGAGCAGTCGGCGGAGCCGGGCGCCATGATTCGACGCGGCAGCCGAATTACCGTGCAATTTGCCCGTGATGCTGCGCTTTTATCGGCGGCCCGGGGAAAAGGGAAATGACTTTGACGGCGGGATCGGTAGCCGGCAACGGAGAAGGGGAAGCACATATGACGGGGGCGGGAGCGGCGCGCGCCGCGGTGCGCCTGGCGAAACTGCTGCGCGGGGTCGAGGCGCGCGACGCCGCGGCGCACGGCGACCTGGAAATTTCGGCCGTGGCATATGACAGCCGGCAGGTGAGGCCCGGCGCATTGTTCGTGGCGATTCACGGTGAAAAAACCGACGGCAATAAGTTTGTGGGAGACGCGGTGAGCCGTGGGGCTGTCGCTATCCTCAGCGAGCAGGCGAGACCCGACACGCTTCCGGCGGGATTTCCTTGGATCCAGGTGGCTGACGGGCGCAAGGCGCTGGCCATCGCCGGCGCGAATTTTTATGCGCGCCCTGCGGAAGTGTTGAAGCTGATTGGCGTGACCGGCACGAATGGCAAAACCACTACAACGTATCTGGTAGATTCAATTTTGCGCGCGGCGGGATGCGAGGTGGGTTTGTTGGGCACGATCGGCTACCGTCTCGTGAATGAAGTGCGCGCCGCGCCGAACACCACGCCGGAATCCCTCGAGTTGCAGAAACATCTTGCCGAAATTGTGCGCGCCGGCGGCACGCATGCGGTGTTGGAAGCCAGCTCGCATGCGCTGGCGCTGGATCGCTTGTGGGGCTGCCCGTTCGCCGTGGCCATTTTCACCAATCTCACGCGCGATCACCTCGATTACCACAAAACCTTTGACGAATACTTCGCGGCCAAGCGGCGTCTGTTTGAAGGCACCGGCGCCGCGCCGCCCGCCAACGGCGTAATCAATACGGACGATGAATACGGGCGCAAGCTGACTGGGCTGGCTAAGAGGACGCTGACCTACGGTCTCGAACCCGGGGCCGAGGTGACCACGCGCAAGCCGGCGCTTTCCCTTTCCGGGATCGAGTTCACCGCGGAAACGCCCGCGGGGAAAATCGAGATTCGCTCCAAGCTGGTCGGCAAGCCCAACGTGTACAACATTCTTGCGGCGGTCGGTGCCGGAGTGGCACTCAATCTTCCCAGAGAAGTCATCGCCGCGGGAATCGCGCAGTTGACGGCCGTGCCCGGGCGGTTTGAAAGTGTCGAAGCGGGACAGCCGTTCCTGGTGATCGTGGACTATGCGCACACCGACGACGCGTTGCGCAACCTGCTCTCTACCGCAAAGGAATTGAATCCCGGAGGCCGCATCATCACCCTGTTTGGCGCGGGCGGGGACCGCGACCGCACCAAGCGTCCCCTTATGGGAGAGGCGGCGGGCCGCTTGAGCGATATTGTGGTGTTGACCTCGGACAATCCGCGCAGCGAGGACCCGCTGCTCATCATCAACGACGTAATCGTGGGGGTCCAGCGCACCAAGGCGAAACTGTTCATCGAGCCGGACCGGCAGAAAGCCGCGGAGTTGGCGCTGGACCAGGCGCGTGCGGGAGACATTGTACTTCTGGCGGGAAAAGGGCACGAAACGTACCAAGTCCTGAAAGACCGGACCATTGAGTTTGACGATCGCGCCGTGGCTCGGCGCATCCTGACCCAGCGCGGCTACGGGGATTAGGCCGTTTCCGGGGCGTATGCCCCAAGACGGCATGCCATTTGCTCTTTATTGCGAGGGACGCTGATCCAAGGGTGACCCCAGACCAGTGACGCCCAGCCCCTTGAGGACGCTATGCGGTGGACGGTTGAAGAAGTGGCTCGCGCTCTGGGTGTTACGGCGCCCGGCGGCGTCGACCCCGTGGCCCGGCTGGCCGGTGTCTCGATTAATTCTCGAACCGTGGCTGACGGCCAGCTCTTCGTGGCCATACACGGACCGCGTCACGACGGACACAATTATGTCGTGGTGGCCCTGGACGCAGGGGCGTTCGCGGCTGTTGTGGCCGCCGACCGGCTATCCGGGTACACAGAACCGTACCGGTCGAAGCTCCTGGCCGTTCCGGAGACGCTCGTGGCGCTGCAAGAGCTTGCTCGGGCGGTGCGCACCCGGTGGGGAAGGCGCCTGGCGGCGGTTACCGGCTCGGCCGGAAAGACCACCACGAAAGAGATTCTGGCGGCACTGTTGGCCGCGCGGTTCCGGGTGTTGAAGTCGGAAGGCAATCTGAACAACGAGTACGGGCTGCCGCTGCAGTTGCTGCGCCTGGAGGAAACCGACGAAGCCGCGGTGGTGGAGTTGGGCATGTCCCATGCGGGCGAGTTGAAGCGCCTGGCGGAAATTGCCCGGCCCGACGTGGGCGTGGTGACGCGCGTGGCCGCGGTGCACTTGGAGTTTTTCGCTTCGGTGGATGAAATCGCTTTGGCCAAGCGCGAATTGATCGAGGGGCTGGCGGGGCGCGAGAGCGTGGCCGTGTTGAATGCCGACGATGCGCGCGTGTCGCGATTCGCGCAGGTGGCGCCGGGGCGCGTGCTGACGTACGGCATTGCCGAGCGCGCTGATTTCCGCGCGGAGAAAATTGTGGATCGCGGCTTGAACGGGAGCGAATTCGATTTTGTGGCGCCCGCGGGCCGGGCGCGCCTGCGGTTGCCGCTGGCGGGGCAGCACAATGTTGCCAACGCACTCGCGGCGCTTGCGGCGGCGAGCGTGTGGAGCGTGGGGGCGGCGGAAGCGCAAGAAGTCTTTCCGAAGCTTGAGGCAACCGGGATGCGCGGGCGCGTGCTGCATTACGACGCGGGCTTTACGGTGATCAACGACTGCTACAACTCGAACCCGGTGGCGCTAGGGGCGATGATCGAACTGCTGATCCACACGCCGGCGTCCGGACGGCACATCCTGGCGGCCGGGGAAATGTTGGAGTTGGGCGCTACTTCGGCGGAGCTGCACCGCGAAGCGGGACGCGCTGCCGCGGCGACCGGCAAATTGGCTTGGATCATCGGCGTGCGAGGCGACGCGGAGAGTTTTGTTCGCGGGGCGATCGCAGCCGGGCAACCGGCGGAACGAACCAAATTCTTCGCTTCCTCGGAAGAGGCGGGCGACTTCCTGGCGAATTTGATCCAGGCGGGCGATCTGTTGCTGGTGAAAGGCTCGCGCGGCGTGAAGATGGAGCGCGTGGTGGAAGCGGTCGATTCGCGCTTCGCGCGCGCGCACGCCGAGACCGCTTCCGCGGTCAGCGGCGCGCCCAAGGAGCGCGGCTGAAATGCTCCTCTACCTCTTCTACCACGTCCTCGAGCCTTACTTTCACGCGCTCAACGTGTTTCGCTACATCACGGTGCGCACGGCGCTGGCCAGCCTGACGGCGCTGCTCATCACGCTGGTGCTCGGCCCGTGGGTCATCCGCCGGCTACGCGAGTTGCAGATCGGCCAATTCATCCGGGAAGAAGGGCCGAAGAGCCATCAGTCGAAGGCCGGAACACCGACCATGGGAGGTGTGCTGATCGTGGGCTCGACGCTGGTGCCCACGCTGCTGTGGGGCGATCTCGAAAACGAATACGTCTGGCTTGCCGTCGGCACCATGCTTGCTTTCGGGGTCATCGGCTTCGTGGATGACTACCAAAAGGTGATGAAGAAACAGAATCTCGGACTGACGGGCAAGGGAAAATTCTTTTGGCAGGTTATGGTGAGCTGCAGCGTTGCGCTGGTCTTGCTGCTTTTGACGGCCGGCGGCACGTACTCGACGCAGCTGAGCGTTCCTTTTCTCAAGAATTTTCATCCGGACCTGGTCATTCACTCGCTGCTCGCCTCGCAATATTTTTGGTGGGCTTCCTACATTCCTTTCCTCATTTTTGTGGCGGCGGTCATGGTGGGATCGTCGAACGCCGTGAATCTTACCGACGGCCTGGACGGGCTGGCCATCGGCTGCGTGGTGGTGGCGGCAAGCGCGCTCACGGTGTTGACCTACGTGACCAGCTTCGCGCGCTTCGCCGCGTATCTGGACATCCAGCACCTGCCGCAGGTGGGCGAGCTGACGGTCTTTTGCGGAGCGCTAGTAGGCTCGTCGCTCGGTTTTCTCTGGTACAACGCACACCCCGCCGAAGTGTTCATGGGCGACGTCGGCTCGCTGGCCCTCGGCGGCTCGATCGGGATGATCGCTGTGGCCATCAAGCAGGAGATTTTGTTGTTTTTCGTCGGCGGCGTGTTCGTGCTGGAAGCGCTCTCCGTGATCCTGCAAGTGATTTCCTTCCGCTTGACGGGGAAGCGCATTTTCCGAATGTCCCCGCTGCACCACCATTTCGAGCTGGGCGGGTGGAGCGAATCGAAGACGATTGTGCGGTTCTGGATTGTGGCGCTGGTGTTCGCGCTGTTTTCGTTGACGACTCTGAAATTGAGGTGAGGTAGCCGTTGAAACCAGTGATTGACCTGGCGGGCAAGAAAGTGCTGGTGGTGGGCCTGGCGCGCACGGGCATCGCCACGGCGCTCTTCTGTGCGGAGCGCGGCGCGCGTGTGACTGCCACGGAGTTGCGGCCCGAGAAGGAAATTGCCGAGTGCGCGGCCAAGCTTCGCGCCGCGGGCGTGGCATTGGAGCTTGGCGGGCACCGCGCGGAAACGTTTGCGGAGCAGGATTTGATCGTGCCGAGTCCGGGCGTGCCGCCGACCATGGCGGCGCTGGCCGCGGCGCGTGCCATCGGCGTTCCGGTATGGAGCGAAATCGAGCTGGCTTGGCGGTTCTTGCGCGGGCGGCTGATCTGCATCACCGGGTCAAACGGCAAAACGACCACGACTTCGCTCGTCGGGCACATCCTGGAGACCGCGCGCCTGCCGGTGCAGGTGGCCGGAAATATCGGCACGCCGCTGATCTCCCGCGTGGATCTGACGAGTGACTCCAGTTTTACAGTGGTGGAGGCGAGCAGCTTCCAGCTCGAATCCATCGTCGCGTTCCGGCCGGACATTGCCGTGCTCCTGAATGTGACGCCGGACCATCTGGACCGGCATGGCTCGATGGAAGCCTACGGCCGCGCCAAGGCGCGCATGTTTGAAAACCAGACCGAGGACGACGCCGCGGTGATCAACGCGGACGATCAGGTGGCGCCGCAATATGCGCCGGGCGTGCCGCGCGTGTACTGGTTCAGCCGGACCAAGCACGTCGCCAGCGGCTGCTACCTGCGCGGCGAGGAAGTGGTCTTCCGGAGCGACGGCGTGGAATCGGTTCTGCTGGAACGCAAAGTGATCGGCCTGCGCGGGACCCACAACATTGAAAATGTGCTGGCCGCGGCGACCGCCGCGCGTCTTGCCGGCGCCGAGCCGGCGGCTATCGCCGAAGGCGTTCGTACCTTTGCCGGTGTGGAGCACCGCATTGAGTACGTGGCCACGATTTCGGACGTCGAGTATTTCAACGACTCCAAGGCCACAAATGTCGATGCCACGCTGAAAGCTCTGGATGCGTTTCCCGGCAACGTGCTGGTGATTCTGGGCGGTAAGGACAAGGGCAGCGACTTCGGCATTTTGCGGCAGGCGCTGCGCAGCCGCGCGCGCCTGGCGCTGCTGATCGGGGCCGCCGCGGACAAGATCGAGCAGCAGCTTGGCGGCGTGGTTCCCGTCGAGCGAGCAGAGACGATGGACCGCGCGGTGGAACTTGCGGCGCGGCGCGCGCGTCCCGGCGATGTCGTTTTGCTGGCGCCGGCGTGCGCCAGCTTCGATCAGTTTGAGAACTACGAGCAGCGCGGGCGGGTGTTCAAGCAGCTCGTCCGCGAGCTGGAGAAACAACACGCGGCTTAGAATTTCGCGCGAAAGGTGGAACATCGTTTAAATGCCACGGCAACTGCAAACCGACCGATGGATGTTCGGCTCGACGCTGGCGTTGTGCCTGGTGGGCGCCGTGATGGTGTTCAGCGCTTCGGCGGTCACGGCGCGCGATGAATATGGCAACGGCTCGCACTTCCTGCTGAGGCAACTCCTGTGGCTGGCCATTGGCCTCGGCGGAATGATGGCGGTGATGAACCTCGACTACCGCAAGCTGCGCCGCCCGCAAGTGATCTTCACCGGGCTTTTTGCCGTCCTGGTGATGCTCGCCGGCGTTTTCTTTCTCGATAAATCGCATGCCACGCACCGCTGGATCCGCCTGGGACCGGCCAGCCTGCAGCCCTCGGAACTGGCCAAGCTCGCGGTGATCTTTTATCTCGCGTGGTTTCTGGAGCTGCGCCGCCGGCCGGAAAGCTGCGGCATGAACGACTGGAAACGCACCATTCTTCCGGCGCTCGGGCCGGTGCTGATGTTCGTCGGGCTCGTGGTGCTGGAGCCGGACCTGGGCACGGCGGTGGAAATCTTTCTGATCGCGGTGGCCATGCTGTACGTCGCAGGTCTCGACGGGAAATACATCGTCGGCGCAGGGCTTGCGGCGCTGCCCATCATTTATTTGCTCATCGTGCGCGTGTCTTACCGCTACGAGCGCGTGGTGGCGTTCCTGAATCCCACGGCGGACCCGCAAGGCCGCGGCTTTCAGCTGTTGCAGTCGCTGATCGCGGTGGGGTCGGGCGGCTTTACCGGCGTGGGCTTGATGGAGAGCAAGCAGAAACTGTTCTACCTGCCGGAAGCGCACACCGATTTTATTTTCGCGGTGCTGTGCGAGGAGCTGGGATTTATCGGCGCGGCGATCGTGCTTTCGCTTTTTGCGATCTACGGCTGGCGGGGAATTCGCTCGGCGTTCAAAACCAACGACGATTTCGGGCGCTTCGCCGCGCTGGGCATCACCGTAATGATCCTCAGCCAGACGCTGATCAATCTCGGCGTGGTGCTGGGCATGATGCCGACCAAGGGAATTCCCCTGCCCTTCATCAGCTACGGCGGTTCGAGCCTGCTGGTGATGCTGCTGGCCACCGGCGTGCTCTTGAATATCAGCCGGCAGGCGGATTGACGTAGCGCCGGCGTCTCGCCGGCGCGCAGCGAATTTGCGAAAGCAGGCCGGCGAGACGCCGGCGCTACCTGGGAGCGGGAGAGCCAAGGCGAGTGAGCGTCGAGTGACGGATGCGAAGGAACGGAGCCGCAAGCTGCTGATCGCGGGGGGCGGTACCGGCGGCCACGTATTTCCCGCGCTTGCGGTTGGTCTGGAGTGGCTGTCGCGAGGAGAGGACAGGCAAGTGGTGTTCGCAGGAACTCAACGCGGAATCGAAGCGCGCCTGGTGCCGCAGGCGGGGTATCCGCTGGAAACGATTCGCTCGGCGGGCCTGAAGGGGATCGGCGGGATGAAGCTGGTGCGCAACCTCGCCCAGCTGCCGCTTTCGATGTGGGATTCGTTTGCCATTCTTCGCCGCCACCATTTCTGCGCCGCGCTGGGCGTGGGCGGATACGCCGCGGGGCCGGTCATGCTGGCGGCGATTCTGCGCGGCATTCCCACCGTCGTGTTTGAGCCCAATGCCGAGCCCGGATTCACGAATCGAGCGCTGGCGGACATGGCCACGCGAATTGCTACGGCTTACGAAGCTCCCACCAAACGCTGGCCGCGCAAGGCCACGCTCACCGGCATTCCCGTGCGCAAGGAATTCTTCGACATACCGCCGCGGGTTCCGGCCGAACCGTTTCACATTCTGATCACCGGCGGGAGCCAGGGCGCGCAGATCATCAATCGCACCTTGATGGAGGCGGCGGAGTTGCTGGCCGCGCAACACGAGCGTTTCTCCATCGTCCACCAGACCGGGGAGCGCGACTATAATGCGGTTCGCGTGGCCTATGAACGGCGCGGAATCCGCGCGGAGGTTCTGCCCTTCATCGGGAACATGGCGGAACGATTCGCCCAGGCCGACTTGATCGTTTGCCGCGCCGGCGCCATTACCGCCGCCGAAGTCGCGGCCGCCGGACGCGCCGCCATTTTCATCCCCTTCGGCGCGTCCACGGACAGCCACCAATTGCGCAACGCCCAGGAAATGGAACGCGCGGGCGCGGCGCACTTGATCCCGGAGCCCCAGCTCACCGCGGAACGTCTGACGCAGGAAGTTTTCAGCTTGCTGGACCGGCCTGCCGCCGTGCAGGAAATGGCGGCGAACGCGCGGCGCCTGGCCCGGCCGCAGGCGGTACAGGAAATTGTCAATCTGATTGAGGGGATCGCGCGGCCATGATGGTCACATTCCACAATTTCAAGCGCATTCATCTCGTGGGCATCGGCGGGATCGGCATGAGTGGAATTGCCGAGGTGCTGCTCACGCTGGGCTATTCGGTTTCGGGTTCGGACGCCAAGGCCTCTCCCATCACCGAGCGTCTGCAGAATCTGGGCGCGGAAGTCTTCGAGGGCCACCGCGCGGAGCAAGTGCAGGGCGCGCACGTGGTGGTGGTTTCCTCGGCCATTCGCGGAGACAACCCGGAAGTCGCGGAGGCGCACCGGCTGAAGATTCCTGTGATTCCGCGCGCGGAAATGCTCGCCGAGCTGATGCGCCTTAAATATGGCATCGCCATCGCCGGCGCGCACGGGAAAACCACCACCACTTCCATGACCGCGAGCGTGCTGGCTGCTGCCGGGCTCGATCCCACGTTTGTGGTGGGCGGGCGCGTGAACCATATCGGCTCGACGGCTCGGTTAGGGCGGGGCGAATACATGGTCGCCGAGGCCGATGAGAGCGACCGCACGTTTTTATTGCTCGCGCCGGTGGTTGCCGTGGTGACCACGATCGACCGCGAGCACCTCGACACCTACAACACACTCGCAGAAATTCAGGAGGCGTTCACCCAGTTCGTCAATCGCGTGCCGTTTTACGGCGCCGCCGTGCTCTGCCTTGATGAGCCCAACGTTCAGGCGATCATCCCCAACGTGAAGCGCCCTGTGATCACCTACGGCACTTCGAGCCAGGCGGACCTGGTGATCAGCGACATCGAGCTGCTGGGCATTGAAAGCAAGTTTCGTCTGACCTATCGCGGCGACGATCTCGGTAAATTCCATCTGAACGGTCCGCCGGGGGTTCACAACGTGCGCAACGCTGCGGCCGCTGCGGCCGTGGCTCTCTATCTCAATGTGCCCGCCGACTTGATCCGGGTCGGGCTGGGAGAATTTGCCGGCGTAGGCCGCCGGTTCGACGTTAAGGGCGTGATCAACAACATCACCCTGATCGACGACTACGGCCATCACCCCACGGAGATTCGCGCCACGCTCGAGGCCGCGCGCGGCTGCCAGTTCGAGCGCATCCTGGTGCTCTTTCAGCCGCACCGTTACACGCGCACCAAAACCCTCTGGGATGAATTTTGCCGCGCGTTCAATCAGGCGGATATGGTCGTGCTGACCGACATCTACGCGGCGGGCGAGCCGCCCATCCCGGGTGTTACCGGGCAGGCGCTGGCCGATGCCATTCGCGCCGCGGGGCACAAGAACATGGTCTACCACAGCTCCATGCAGCAGGGAATCGAGGAACTGCTGCGCGCCGCGCGGTCGGGGGACGCCATCCTGACGATCGGCGCGGGTAACGTGAGCCGCGCGCCGGGCGAGCTGGCGATCCTGCTGGGAGCGCGCGTGTCTTTGCATCATGAAAGTTGAAAAGATCGCAGGTGGTAGGGTGCAGTTACGGGTTTCGGTGATGGTGAGTTATGCGGATTAGCGATCCTCAACTGATAGCGGCAATCAGCAAGCTGGGCGTCGAGCACAAGGTCGGCGTTTCTCTGGCGCCGAAAACTTCGCTGGAAATCGGCGGCACATCCGATTTGCTGGTGATCCGCGAGCACGAAGCACTGCCGGAGCTGATTGCGTTGCTCAAGCAGGCCGGGATGCCGCACCGCTTCCTGGGCGGCGGCAGCAACGTGCTGTTGCCCGATGGCGAATTGCCGTGGGTGATCCTGCAACTGGCGCGGCGCGACACGGACGTGCGCATCGAGGGCGCCAGCGCACTTGTCGATTGCGCCGCGGACCTCGGGCGCACCGTCACCACCTGCGCAAAGAACAATCTGGGCGGCATGGAGGGCCTGATCGGCGTTCCGGGCTCGGTTGGCGGGGCCTTGCGCATGAACGCTGGAGCGTACGGCACCCAGATCGGGTCATACGTCCGCGAGGTGCAGGTGTACCGGGCCGCTACCGGGCGGATCGAGACGCTCCGGGGGGCTGAAATAAATTTTGAATATCGGCATACAAGTTTTGCTCCCGATGATATTATGCTCTCGGTGCG
>Ga0210398_10005263_pt1 | contig 12041 bp, 9 predicted proteins | sample IncBWC4OmetaG_FD_161047 | JGI IMG/M metagenome (GOLD analysis project Ga0210398, IMG submission 161047) | Forest soil microbial communities from Barre Woods Harvard Forest LTER site, Petersham, Massachusetts, United States - Inc-BW-C-4-O | ecosystem: Environmental > Terrestrial > Soil >... | reverse complement strand
ACAATATTTATTACTTGTCGGAGAACATGTTGGGCAAGACCTTCTGTCCGCTTGGAGATGCGGCGGCGATGCCCACGATGGCCTTCGTGAAGAAGTTCAGGAAAGAGTTTGAAGATCATCTGGATGGCAGGCCGTGTCCATTGGAAAGAGCGGGCGCGGCAGAGCCGGTGATGGCCCATTGACTATGAGCACGAATCTAGGCACGGCGAGCGTGGTGGAGATCGACAAGGCCACTCTGCTGGAAGTTTTGCTGAGGGGAGAAGAAGCTTTTCTTCACAGCTTAGCCGGAGTCAGTGAGGCCAGCTGTCGCCTGCGGCCGGCAGAGGACAGTTGGTCCGTCCTCGAGTGTGCGGAACACGTGGCCGTGGCGGAAGAAGTCATGCTTGCTTTGGTCACGGGCAAAAGGAAGCCGCGAAGTGCGCAAACGCCTCAGCGGGATGGTCGCATTCTCCGTAGTGGTACCGATCGCAGCATGCGTTTTGACGCTTCCGATCAGTCGCGGCCACGGGGCCGTTTCTCCACGTTGGCCGAAGCCGTAGCTCATTTTCAGGCAGTGCGGAAACACACGCTCGGGCTGGTCAGAGAAACCACGGAGGACTTGCGCGCGACAGAAGTCATCCATCCCCATTCCCGAGTCGGCGTGATCAGCACTTATGAGTGCCTGCTACTGATGGGGGCACATGCGCAAAGGCACGCGCTGCAGATTGAAGAAGCGCTTGAAGAACTAAAGAGTCGCCCGGCGTACCGGACTGGTGCGCGCACTTAGAGACTAGAGTATTGAAATTCATGACCGACACGCCCCAAATCGTAACCCTCACCGTTGACGGCAAAAAGGTCACGGCCCCCGCCGGATCGCTGCTGATCGAGGCTTGCAAGAGCGCGGGCATCGAAGTGCCCTCTTTTTGCTACTACCCTGGGCTCTCGCTGCAGGGCGCATGCCGCATGTGCGTGGTCAAAGTTGAGAAGATGCCCAAGCTTCAGACTGCCTGCACCACGGGCGTGACCGAAGGCATGATCGTCTCGACCGACAGCGATGAGGTGCGCCAGGCGCGCAAGGCGATGGTCGAATTGCTGCTCGGTAACCATCCGCTGGATTGCCCTGTGTGCGACGCGGGCGGCGAATGCGAACTGCAGGACATGACGTTCTCCTACGGCGCTGCGGAGTCAAAATTCATCGAGGCCAAAAATCATCGCGACGAGCAGCAATGGTCTCCGGTTGTTTATTTCGATCGGCCGCGCTGCATTCTGTGCTACCGCTGCGTGCGCGTTTGCGGCGAGGGCATGGATGTTTGGGCGCTCGGCATTCAGAACCGCGCTGTCGGCTCCGTGATCGCGCCGAATCAAGAGGACCATCTTGATTGTGAAGAGTGCGGAATGTGCATCGACATCTGCCCGGTGGGCGCGCTCACCTCCGGCGCGTATCGTTACAAGACGAGGCCGTGGGAGATGACCCATGTGGGCACGACGTGCACGCACTGCGGGGACGGATGCAAGACGACACTGGGCGTGCGCCGCTCGGAAACCGGCATGGAGATCGTGCGCGGCGACAACCGCGACAAGAGCGGAATCAATGGCGACTTTCTGTGCGTCAAAGGCCGCTACGCTTTCGACTTTGCGCATCATCCGGAGCGGCTCGCGCAACCGCTCATTCGTAAGCATGGCAAATTGACTCCGGCAACATGGGAAGAAGCTTTTGCATTGATCGGCCAGCGCTTTCGCGAGGTTCGGGATCAGAATGGCGGAAACGCGATCGGCGTGATCGGATCGAATCGCACAACCAACGAAGAAAATTATCTGCTGTCGAAATTTGCCCGCGTCGTGCTCAAAACCAATAACATCGATCATCATCGAACTGCCGACTTCCCTGCCTTGGCGGCAGCGCTAAACGGCAAGCCGGGAAAGACGGCTTCGATGCGCGATGTCTTGAATGCGCCTGCAATTCTCGTCATCGGCAACGATCCCACCAACCAGCATCCGCTGCTGGCATGGCAGATCCGGACGAATGTGCGATTGCGACGCGCGAAGCTTTACCTCATCAATTCGGCACCGATCAAGCTGCGCCGCCAAGCCACCGCATTCGGGCTGCTCACGGCGGGCGCGGAGGCAAAAGCCGTTGCATTTCTTGCCGGCGACGATTCCCTGCTCGATGCACTGGTTAGCCAGGATATGACGCGCGACGCTTGGATTGCTTTGCGCGAGACTATCCGCGGCGAACAAAAACTGGTTGTCATTTTCGGTTCCGAGCTGCGCGGACATGCCCTAGAGAAACTAGTGAGTTTCGCCGCAACTTTGACCGAAGCGAAACTGATCTGCCTGGGCGATTACGCCAACTCGCGCGGCGCCAGCGAGATGGGCTTGTATCCCGATTTGCTGCCCGGATATGAGCCGGTAACCAACACTCAAATATTTCAACAAGAGTGGGGCACGCTTCCAACCGAGAAAGGTCTGAGCCTGCCGGAGATGGTGGAAGCGGCGAAGGCGGGCAAGCTAAAGGCGCTCTACGTCGTCGGCTCCAATCCGGTCGGCCGTTTTGGCATTGATCCTTTTGCGTTCTCGAAAACTTTTGTCGTCGTGCAGGATATGTTCTTGACGGAAACGGCGAACCTAGCGGACGTGGTGTTGCCCGCGGCGAATGCCTACGAGAAAACGGGAAGCTACACCAACACATGCGGTGATCTCCAACTTGTAAAGAAGGCCGGCGAGGTCACCGACGCGAAGAGCGATTTCGAGATGATCGTGCGCGTCGCCGACGCCATGGGTTTCGACGTCCATGGTCTCGTGCCTTTCGGCGGAGGCACACACTCCGACATGGGCCAGAGTCGCGGCGCGCAGTCGGGTGAGGCCGATCGTCACGCGGTCTGGCTCGAAGCGCACAACCTCGAACCCAAGATGACACCGTTCGACCCTATGGCCATTCTCGACGAAGTGCAGCGCGTGGTTGCCGGGTATGATGTATCGCGAGCCAACCTGCTGGCCGGTAATGATCAGCATCTCGAGATAGCTGAAAGCGGCGCGAGTGCGATGCAACCGCCGGAACTGATTGTTCCGTCCAACGATGATTTGTTCAGCTCAGGGACGCTGGGGCGGTATTCCAAAACTCTAAACGCAGTTTGCGAAAATAAGTCCGCAGATGTGGAAGTTGCGGCGGATTAGGACAAGCTCACAACTCGGACGAAAAACAGTAAAGTCAAGCAGAGCAGCAGGAACAAGATGAACCGCCGCGGACAAGAGTGTCCGCGCCACACGAACAATCAATGAGCATTCCTACATTCCTCATCATTTCGCTGATCAAGTCGCTGGCCGTGATTTTTGTTTTGATGACGGCGGCGGCTTATAGTGTCTGGCTCGAGCGCAAGGTCTCGGCCCACATCCAGAATCGCTGGGGTCCGACAAAAGTCGGGCCTTTCGGGCTATTACAGCCGCTAGCTGACGGCGTCAAGTTTATTTTCAAAGAAGATTTGGTCGAGGCAAACGTTTATAAGCCGCTCTACATTGCGGCGCCGATCATCGCGATGATGTTCGCGCTGACATCGATTGCGGTGATTCCGTTTGGCAATTGGGTCGAGGTCGGTCCGTGGGGCACTTACCTGCAAGTCACCGATATGAACATCGGCCTGCTGGTGATTCTCGGCTGCACTTCGATGGGCGTGTATGGCGTGGCGCTGGCCGGATGGTCTTCAAACAGCAAATATTCGCTGCTGGGTGGATTGCGTGCCAGTGCCCAGATGATCAGTTATGAAGTTTCGCTGGGCCTGGCGCTGGTGGGTGTGCTCATCATGGCAGGCAGTCTCAGCTTACGCGACATTGTGGAGTCGCAACGCCATTTCCACTGGAATATCTTTTTTCAGCCGGTAGGGTTCTTTGTTTATTTGATCTCCGCTTATGCCGAGACTAACCGCGCCCCCTTCGATCTCCCGGAAGCGGAATCGGAACTGGTTGCCGGTTATCACACCGAGTACAGCTCGATGAAGTTCGCTATGTTTTTTGTCGCCGAGTACTGCAGCATGGTGACCGTGGCATGCCTGGCGACTTTGATGTTTTTCGGAGGCTGGCTTGGCCCGGTCGGTGGGCCGCCAATTCTGCAGGCCCTGCTGCCCGTCCTCTGGTTTTGCCTGAAGGTTTTCTTTTTCATGTTTCTGTACGTCTGGGTGCGCTGGACCTTGCCCCGCTTTCGCTATGACCAGCTCATGGCCTTCGGATGGAAGATCCTGCTCCCCCTGGCAGTGGCTAACATTGTGGTAACGGCACTGATTGTGGCGTGGAAAGCTCAGCACGCGCTTTGATCTGGGGCTTACTGAAAGCTGAGAGCTGAGAGCTAGCACGAATGTTTCACCTAATCCTGTTCTTATTCTTCGGAGCGATCTGCGTAGCGGGGGCAGTCAACCTGCTGGTGCAGAGCCATCCTATTAATAGCGCGCTCTCGCTCGTAGCGGTGATGGGTTCGCTGGCGGTTGAGTATCTTTTGCTCGGCGCAGAATTCCTGACGGCAGTGCAGGTAATCGTCTACGCCGGCGCCATTATGGTGCTGTTTGTGATCACCATCATGCTGCTCAACGCCGGCAAGGAAGAGGGCAGCGGGGGAAGCCGGGTTGCCATCCTGCTGGGCATTCCCGGAGTGCTGATCGCCACCCTGCTAGTCGGCTGGACGGTGTTGTTTCACTCCAATACGCGAGCGGTTCCCCTAGGCGCCCTGAAAGGCGATCCGCGCGCTATCGCACAACTTTTATTTCATGACTTCTTGCTGCCTTTTGAAATCACCTCGGTGCTGATCCTGATCGCCATCATGGGCGCGGTTGTGCTGACGAGCCGCCCGGAGGCCGTGGCTCGCGGCCCCAGAAGGGATGGATGATGGTTCCCCTTTCCTACTATCTATTGTTGAGTGGATTTCTGTTTGTCTGTGGCGTGATCGGATTTTTGATCAAGCGCAACATCATCACGATTTTCATGTCGATTGAGTTGATGCTGAACGGCGTCAATCTTTCGTTCGTGGCCTTCGCCGCCCAATGGCACGTGTTAAGTGGGCAGGTTTTCGTTTTCTTCGTGATGGTGGTGGCGGCCGCCGAGGCGGCAGTAGGTTTAGCTATCATCATTGCCGTGTATCGCACGCGTGAAACTTTGAATGTGGACCGGGTAAATCTGCTCAAGCTATGACGCCAAACTTTTATCTCTGGCTCATCCCGATTCTTCCCTTGGCGGGAGCGGCTATCAACGGCTTCTTTGGACGGCGGTCGTCGAAGCAGGCGATCACCGCGGTCGCGGTCGTCTTCAGTTTCGCCGCATTCTTCATGGCGCTGCTAACGGCCTGGGGATTTTCCTCGGCGCAGGCGCCTTACTTTTGCAATCTTGCCCACTGGATCCGCTCAGGGAACTTTCAGGTTGACTTCAGTTTCTACCTCGATCAGTTGTCGCTTGTCATGCTGCTGGTGGTTACCGGCGTCGGCTTCCTCATCCATATTTATTCAGTCGGCTACATGTGGGATGACGACGGCTATTACCGCTTCATGGCCTACCTGAATCTGTTCATGTTCTTCATGCTGACCCTGGTTCTGGCGAAGAATTATCTCGTCATGTTCATCGGCTGGGAGGGGGTGGGCCTAGCTTCGTATCTGCTGATCGGATTCTGGTTCACCAAAGACTCGGCAGCCTCGGCCGGCAAGAAAGCATTCATCGTCAATCGCATCGGCGACTTTGGATTTTTGATTGCACTCTTTCTGATGATTCAGCATTTCGGTTCGCTGGATTTCGCGAACGTTTTCTCGCAGGTCACTGCCTGGCCGACAGAGACTGCCGGCGTCGGCACACTCACGGCGATCGGCTTGCTCTTGATGGTCGGGGCGGCCGGCAAGTCGGCGCAGATTCCTCTGTACGTCTGGCTGCCCGACGCGATGGAAGGTCCCACGCCGGTTTCGGCCTTAATCCATGCGGCGACCATGGTCACTGCCGGCGTTTATATGGTGGCGCGCTCCTCGGCGATTTTCGACCGCGCGCCCATGGCGATGACGGTGGTTGCCATCATCGGAACGCTGACCGCTCTGTTCGCCGCAACCATCGGCATTGCCCAGACCGACATTAAGAAGGTGCTGGCGTACTCCACCGTTTCGCAGCTCGGCTATATGTTCATGGCCTGCGGCGTGGGAGCGTTCTCGGCCGGCATCTTTCACCTGATGACGCATGCCTTCTTTAAAGGTCTGCTCTTCCTCGCGGCGGGTTCCGTAATCCACGGCGTCGGCGGCGAGCAGGACATGCGCAAGATGGGCGGGCTGCGGCAATACATGCCGGTGACGTTTGCCACGATGGGAATCGCGACACTTGCCATCGCCGGCATTCCGCCGCTGGCGGGATTTTGGTCCAAAGATGAGATTCTGTGGAGGGCTTTCAACGCCAACTGGGTCTATTGGCTGGTCGGAGTGGTTACCGCCCTCATCACCTCCTTTTATATGTTCCGGCTGATGTACATGACATTCGGCGGCGAATACCGCGGCACCCCAGCGGCGCATGATGGGAAACATCAATCGCTTGACGCTCACGCCGCGCACGACAAGCACGGGCATGATGCGCACGGGGATGGAGAACCGCACGAGAGTCCGTGGGTGATGCTCGGTCCGCTGGTCGCATTGGCGGTTCTGTCCTTGGTTGGCGGCTTGGTCGGTATTGGTGGCCGCTTTGAACACTTCCTTGCTCCCGTCTTCGAGGGCACAGCCGGAGCCGAATTGGCGCGCCAGACTGCCGGCGAGGCCGCCAGCCACACGACCGAGTATCGGCTCATGGGCGTTTCCGTGAGCGTGTCTTTCCTCGGCTGGCTGCTCGCGTACCTGCTCTACAGCCGACGTCCAGAACTTCCGGCGCGCATTGCCCATAGCCTGGGAGGACTCTATGAGGCTGTCGTCCATAAGTATTACATCGACGAACTTTATGCCGCGCTTTTCGTCAAGCCACTCATCGACGGCTCGACCACAATTCTCTGGCACGGCGTCGATCAGGGAGTGATTGACGCCGCGGTCAACGACTCAGCCTCCGCCGCGAACCACGTCTCTGACGCCGTGCGCCATATGCAGTCGGGCAATCTGCGCTCCTACGCCGGATGGGTCGCAGCGGGTGGAGCCGCCGTCATCGCCTACATGGTGTGGATGGGGGTTCGCTAGATATGGTTCCGATGAACATGGACAGCTTCAATCCCATCATCCTGTCGCTGGTGACATTTATTCCCGCCGTTGGCGGGCTGCTGATTCTGCTGATTCCTCGCCGCGACCGCGATATCAAGGTATTTGCGCTCGTCATCTCCACTCTGGCCTTTGTCGCCTCGCTGCATTTGCCAGTTCACCTGCATCGCGACCCCAACCTCTTCAAGTTTGAAATCGACAAAGTCTGGGTCACGAATCCCAACATTCATTACCACATGGGCATTGACGGAATTTCCGTCTGGCTGGTGGTGCTCACTACCTTCCTCACACCGCTATGCGTGCTGATTTCGTGGACCTCGATTCAAACGCGAGTGAAGGAATTCTTCATTCTGCTGCTGATCATGGAGTCAGCCCTGATCGGTGTTTTCACCTCGCTCGATCTGTTCTTGTTCTACTTTTTCTGGGAATCCACGCTTATCCCGATGGCGCTCTTGATCGGCGTCTACGGCCACGGGCGGAAGGTGTATGCCGCGGTGAAATATTTTCTTTTCACCTTCATCGGATCGATGTTCATGCTGGCGGCAATTCTCTGGCTGTATGCCAAGACGGGTAGTTTTGATTTTGTGGTCATTCAGAATGCGATTCGCAGCGGCAATGTGCCGGGCTTTGAGCACGCCTCGCTGTGGCTATTCCTCGGCTTCTTTATCGCGTTTGCCGTGAAGGTCCCCCTCTTTCCACTGCATACATGGCTGCCCGACGCGCACGTGGAAGCGCCCACCGCTGGCTCGGTGCTGCTGGCCGGCGTGCTGTTGAAGATGGGCACGTACGGCCTGCTGCGCTTCGATGTCGGCCTTTTCCCGGACGAGGCTCGCCGCAACGCGCCCTGGGTTATGGCGCTTGCGCTGATCGGCATCATCTATGGCGCGCTGGTCTCGCTGGTGCAGCCCAATATGAAAAAGCTGATCGCGTACTCTTCGGTCAGCCATCTCGGTTTTGTTGTCCTGGGAATTTTCAGTTTCACCGCGGCTGGCTTGAATGGAGCCGTCTTCGTCATGCTGGCGCACGGAGTTGCTACCGGCGGACTCTTCATGCTGGCGGGAATTCTCTACGAACGACGTCATACCTACGAAATCAGCGAGTTTGGCGGGCTGGCGACTCCCATGCCCAGGTATGCCACCTTCTTTTTGGTCACCGTGCTCGCTTCCGCAGGACTGCCGCTGCTCAACGGTTTCATCGGCGAGTTTCTGGTGCTCAGCGGAGCATTCCAAGCGCGACCGATCTACGGAATCCTCGGGGCGACTGGCGTGATCTGGAGCGCCTGCTACCTGCTCTGGATGTATCAGCGCGTTTTCTTCGGGCAAGTCAAGCTCGCCGTGAATCACACGCTGCCCGACCTCACCCAACGCGAGCGGGCGGCGCTCTCTCCCATTGCGATTGCGGCGCTGGTGATGGGCGTCGCGCCCATGGTTTGGCTCAGCGCGATTGATCCAGCGGTGCAATCGACGTTGCAGGCGGCTCTCGCACCGGTCACCCAATTGGCCGGTAAGATGGTGGGGCAATGACAATCCTGTCGACGTTGCTGCATTCCCTGCCCAGCCTGCTGGCGCAGGCACAGACCTTTCAATCGCCGCCGTTTGCCGACTACATGCGCATTCTGCCGGAACTTATACTGACGGTTTTCGGCATGCTGGTCATGGTTGTAGATCCGCTGCTCGATCCGGATAAGAGTCACCAATCGCTGGGGACGCTCGCGCTGGCTGGCGCTCTCGCGGCGCTGGCATCAACTTTCTGGATGGCGCAGTATCCCGGCACAGCATTCACCAACATGGTGCGGGTCGAGCCCTTCAGCGTTTTCTTTCACGTCCTCATCATCGCCATTGCGGTGGTATCGATTCTCATCTCATTTGAATACTTGAGAGTGCAGCGCATTCGCGCCGGGGAATACTACGGACTGATCCTGTTCGGCACCGTGGGCATGTGCTTGATGTCTTCGGCGATCGAACTTGTGCTCATTTTTATTGCGCTCGAGATTTCCTCGATCTCCACTTATATCCTGGCGGGCTTCCGTCGCCACAATGCCACGAGCAGCGAGTCATCGTTGAAGTACTTTTTGCTCGGCTCCTTCGCCACCGCTTTTTTCCTCTACGGTGTCGCGCTCATGTTCGGGGCGACCGGTTCCACTAATCTTGACACCATCAACCAGATGTTGAGCGCCGGCAACGGCCACATGCCGATGCTGGCTTATGTGGCGACGGCGTTAATGTTCGTGGGCTTGGGCTTCAAGGTGGCCTCGGCGCCATTCCATGTTTGGACACCCGATGTGTATGAGGGCGCCCCCGCACCGGTGGTTGGAATGATGTCGACCGGACCCAAGGCTGCGGCCTTCGCGGTTTTGTTGCGAGTTCTGTTCGAAGCGCGCGCGCCCGGATATTTCTGGTTGCTGTGGGTTTCGGCAGCGCTCAGCATGACCATAGGAAACGTGTGCGCATTAGTGCAGGACAACGTGAAACGCCTGCTCGCATATTCTTCCATCGCGCACGCCGGTTATCTGTTGGTCGCCTTCGTCGCGCAGCCCGACCTCGGCGCCTCCGCGGCGATGTTCTATACCGCTGCCTATGCCGCGATGAACGTGGGGGCGTTCGCCATTGTCAGCCACCTCGCGGCGGCCAACGAACGGTACGTCACGCTGGAAGATTACGCGGGGCTCGGGCGGAAGTCTCCCGTGCTCGCCGCGACCTTTACTTTTTTTCTCATCTCCTTGATTGGCATTCCGATCACGGGCGGCTTCTTCGCCAAGTTCTACGTGCTGAGTGCCGCGCTGAAATCGAACCTGGTGGGCCTAGCCATTATCCTGGTGCTGAATAGCGCCCTCGGCGCTTACTACTACCTCCGCATTATTGTGTTGATGTATATGCGCGAACCTCGCAGCGACGTACCGGTGACTCGGTTGTCCATGGCAGCCGCTCTGGCTATTTCCGCTTGCGTAGTGCTTACTCTGTTCCTGGGCGTGGTGCCGGGAGGCGTGCTCGACTACGCCGCGCTTTCAGGCGCGCAACTCGTGCGCGACACGGCTGTCGCGCCCGTACTAGCAGGTTCCAGTTCGGCACAACCGTAGTACGCGGCGATTGACATTCGTGTTCTGAGTCGGCATTATTAACTGCACAGTTTGTCCCGAAGTCTTTTATGTAGCCAGTTTCCGGGCTCCGCAATAATAATAATAAGGTTTTCGGCTAACCTCTATTATCAGGAACTAGTGTTGCAACGGTCTCGTCTCACACTTTATGACTCGATTTAGCAACTTTCGCGCGTTTGGCCGCTATTGGTTTACTTTTGCGGCGGAGGCGATGAATCTGAGCCCGTCCCCAGGATAGTAAAAAAGCTCAAGGATTCCGCCGAAGCCGCGATCAGATCGCGGCTTTTTCTTTGTGTGCCGATTTCAAAGCCCGTAGAAAGGTCTTAGCCATGATCGTCAACATGTCGGACAGCGCTACTGAACCACAGATCGAACATATCATCCAACGCATCCGCGAAGCCGGATTCCAGCCGCACGTCACGCGTGGCACCGAGCGCACAATCGTTGCGGCCGTTGGCAGCGGCGGACGCCGCCATGAAATCGAGGCGCTCTCGGTTGCGCCCGGCGTGGACAACGTGGTCGCGATTGCACAACCTTTCAAGCTGGTCAGTCGTCAAACGCGGCCGCAGCCCTCGATTGTAGACGTAGGCGGCGTCAAGATCGGAGGTGCCGAAGTGGTCGTGATTGCCGGTCCCTGCTCGGTCGAGTCGCGCGAACAGTTACTAGAGACGGCCGAGGGAGTGAAACGTGCTGGCGCGAACATGTTGCGTGGTGGCGCCTATAAACCCCGCACCTCTCCGTATGAATTTCAGGGCCTCGGAATCGAAGCGCTGAAAATTTTGCGCGAAGCCCGCGAACTCACCGGCCTCCCAGTGGTAACTGAGGTTATGGGTACCGAAGACGTCGATTTAATCTGCGAGTATGCCGACATGCTTCAGGTGGGGGCGCGCAATATGCAAAACTTCGCCTTGCTGCGTCGCCTTGCGACTCTCAAGAAACCGATTCTGCTGAAGCGTGGCCCTTCCGCCAGTGTGAAGGAGTGGTTGCTGGCGGCGGAGTACCTGCTCTCCGGCGGAAACGACCAAGTCGTTCTGTGCGAGCGCGGCATCAAGACCTTCGAGACCGGCATGCGAAACACCTTCGACCTGGCCGCAGTCGCTCTCGCCAAAGAGCTTTCGCACCTGCCGGTCTTGGCCGACCCGTCGCATGGCACCGGCAAGCAGAGTCTCATTGGACCGGTATCGCGCGCCGCGATTGCCGTCGGCGCCGATGGCATCATCGTTGAAGTGCATCCCTGTCCCGAGCGCGCGCTCTCCGACGGGCCTCAATCTCTCGATCTCGGTCAGTTTGAGCGGGTGATGCTCGGACTAAGCGAGCCCCTGCGCCCCGTGTTGGCCGGGGGCGCCGGGCGAGCCTAGAAATCAGCTTCCCCGCTTCACGGTTCTCAGTTGACCAAACCACGGCCGTAACGGCCAACGAAGCACCGAGAACTCAGCCAAAATCGCGCCACTTTGTCACCCAACCCGGTTTAGACCAAGCCCCATCTTTGTTTTGTTGCAGTTACGCGCCTTACCGTCGTTTCGGCTCTGTCCGATGGGCCAAATTGTCCCCTTCCACCTCTCAGCAACAAGGACTCAACTCAATGTAAATAAATGGGTTAACTCCGGCCCGGTTGGCCTCGCGATTGCCCATTATAGGTCAGGCACGAGGGCGTAGTTTATGGCATGTCCTTCGGAAAAGCCGCACACGAAAACTTATGAAGAACAGCGATAAATCGCAGATCACATACGGACGCAAAGATCGTCCGCTCAGTGCTCCGGCATTCAGTGCTGCCTGGGGACGAGTTC
>Ga0210398_10005262_pt1 | contig 12042 bp, 13 predicted proteins | sample IncBWC4OmetaG_FD_161047 | JGI IMG/M metagenome (GOLD analysis project Ga0210398, IMG submission 161047) | Forest soil microbial communities from Barre Woods Harvard Forest LTER site, Petersham, Massachusetts, United States - Inc-BW-C-4-O | ecosystem: Environmental > Terrestrial > Soil >... | reverse complement strand
AAGTAATCTCTACGGCACTACCTCCGCGGGAGGCGCCAACGGAGTCGGTACGGTGTTCGAGGTGAGCAGTAGCGGTAAGGAAACGGTGTTATATAGCTTCGCTGGCGGCACAGCTGACGGATCAAACCCTCAATCAAATCTGATTATGGATGGAGCAGGCAACCTCTACGGTACGACCTTCAGTGGAGGGGAGTACGGTGGGGGCACAGTGTTCAGGGTGAGCAAGACGGGCAAGGAGACTGTGTTGTACAGCTTCGGCAGCGGGACTGATGGCGCAAATCCGGTTGCCGGTGTCACCATGCGGGGAGGCGTACTCTTTGGGACAACTTCAGCGGGAGGCGCGGATTCATACGGCACTGTGTTCCAGTTGACGCCGATTGTGGCGACAGGATCTAAGTACGAAGAAAAGATCCTACACAATTTCACACACCAAGACGACGGCGATGTTCCTTATGCTGGGTTAATACTTGATCGTGCTGGAAACCTTTATGGCGCAGCCACCGGTGGTGGTGTGAACAGCGGTGGCACGATTTTCGAACTGACACCTACAACTGGCGGCTGGAATTTCACTGTTCTTTACGGCATAGCTGGGTGGGATATTTCGGGAGCCTTCCAGGATCTTTTCCTCGATGCATCTGGCAATATCTGGGGCACCACACATTGCGACGGCGCGAATCAGGCCGGAACAGTCTATGAGCTGACAAACTCAGGAGGTACTTGGAACTATGATTCCATGTACGTCTTTACGGGCGGCAGCGATGGACTGTTCTCTTATAGTAGCCTGGTTTTTGACCAGCAAGGTAACCTCTACGGAACCACGAAGTTGGGTGGCGCTAATAACAACGGAGTCGTCTTCAAGATTACTCGGTAACGCACGCCAGACTTCAAATGGGACAAGCGTGTTCTTTCTCGGCATTCGCAACTTGCGAAAGTTGGAGTGGGTTACAGGCCGCACCAAACTTCTCTTTATTGGTGCGTACGGGCGTGACATGTTGAACAAAGCGTAATCAGATTCTGTTCGGAGTCATCACCGGAATGACCCCGAAACTCCCTGTGATGAACTTCCAGATTGGACATTGAGCCGCATGCTTGGCATCTCCAGCCATCCTGCTGTAGTACTTGCTTGCGGAGCTGGCCATACAGAGGTGGATCAAGCCGGAAGCAATGGCAGTCGAACGTAACAGCTTGCGCAGAGGCCGGAGTTTGTCCATAAATATCGCCGATCAGCCGACTGCAGAAAAGGGAAGTTCCTGTGAGGGCTGAGTGTCGACTTCACTAAACCCATGGCAAACCCGTTTCGCGTTGGGGCTCCGTTTAGGACAGATACTATGTGTGGACCGTTCACAAATCTGCTCAATAGTGGGCTCTTGCCGAAGTGGACGCGGCAAAAAACCGCAGGGTCTCCAGGGGGCTGCACTCGGGGTCCGAACGTGGCAGGAGCGATGCGCCAAGCAATCCTTACCATAACAAAGTGGTCCGCCCAGGATCCCGGCAGGGCTTTCGGCAATTGCCAGAGGAAAACTTCAGGCCTATCCTACCTATCTGCCTCAACATGGTATTTGTCTCCTACATCCACGTGCTTTCTGCCGCATTCTTGATGGGATTGGCGGCGGCCGCCCCGATGGGCCCTGTTAACATGCTGGCCATTCGCCGCGGCGTGATCGGCGGTTGGCGCCATACCCTCGCCTGCGGAATCGGTTCTGTAACTGGCGATTTGATCCTCTTCTCTATGGTTCTCCTCGGGGGGCACTATTTCTTTTCCGACCTGTCTAACCCGACGCTTCAGACCGTTCTGGCGGCCATCGGCGTACTCGTGCTGCTTCCGCTGGGGATCTACTTTCTCGTCCACGCTGTCAAGGATCCCATGCGGGCCTATGCCAGCGCTCGCCAACACTGGCACGAAGGCACAGCTCCCGAGCATCTGGTTGCAGAAGTCGCCGACTGTGCCGCCCTCACCATCTTCAACCCCTTAACCGTACTTTATTGGGTTGGCGTCACCTCCAACTGGCTGCCCGTCGCCCATTCAGTCTTGGGCTACGGCGCCCCCGGCTGGGGAATCCTGATGGCCAGCGCGGGCCTCATGACCTGGTTCGCCGCGCTGATCGTTGTCGTTCGTTTTATCCCCCGCAGCATCGGCCCGAAGTTCTTCCGCCTCATCAACACCATCCTCAGCCTTATTCTCCTTGGCTTCGCCACGTTCTGCGCCGTAGTCCTATCCCGCCATCTCCTGCACTGAAAAATTGACACGGTGGGGGTCAAGTTTCTAGCCCGAAGGAACCCGGACGACGCAGGCCCCATCGCCAAGAGTGTGCACTTTTGATCAGTCTTCCGCCTTGGCTGTCGCCTAGTATTTCCCACAACCCAGAGACGACTTGGAGGAAGTCATGGAAAACTTTGTTGAGTTAATGCAGAGGCTACTTGAAATCCAGAGTGGAGGAAGGCCAAGAAGCCCGAAGCTGATTGCGGAAGATAAGCGATTGATGAATGGTCTACAGAAGAGAAATCTGGCGGAACACACGGCAAAGCCTGACCAAGATGGCCGTGAGCCCCGCCACGCGGTGTAAGGCTTTTGGAACAACGAATCTTATTTTGGCGCCTGTTCGTCAGCAAAGAAGGCTTTCCTACAAGATGAGCTAGCCTTTTCTTCCCCGGAAATGGCTGGAGGGACTCGCACTGACCGTCTCAGGTCATGCGAGGTCCTGACTCAGGTTGAATGAAACGGTCTCGTTAGCTTCACATAAAATACCTATTCGTGTCGTCGGACAGCGTGTTGTGATTCAAAATAACCCGCGCGGTAGAAAAGCGGGTTGGAAGAAGGGCGGATTTCCTATGCATGCTGTGGCTGAGTGTGCGGGCCTACTTGTAGTGGATACATCCTTCAAGGTAGTTGCCTCTAATCGTGAGGCTGTTCAGATACTTACATTCCCGGACCTCCCCGAACAAATCCGTCATTTGGATATGTGGCTCCGCCGCGAGATCCGCAATCGACTAGTCAATGGCAAATCGCCCAGCGCACCTAAATTCGTCACGGAGATTCAATCCGCCAAGAGGACTTACCTGTGTCGCTCTTTTTCGCTGGGTACCGAACCAGAGGGTTGCGGTACAGCTCGTCCGGTCCTGGTCATTATTCTCGAAAGAAAGAGCAACCAAGCATCCTCGATAGTCGAACTTCGTAGGCGCTTCGCCCTGACAGATCGCGAGCAGGAAACAGTCCAATCGATTCTGCAAGGGCTCACCAACAAAGAAATCGCGCAGCGAATGGAAATCAGCCCGAACACCGTCAAGGCTTTCATTCGTCTGGTGATGGTCAAGATGAAAGTCTCGACCCGGTCTGGCATTGTCGGAAAAATTGTAGAGTGCGCCGCCCGCATCCCGTCAGGGCTGTCCATCTACCTGGAAAGTCCACCAGAATAGCCGCTCATCCACTGACGAAACAATCCTCCCACCTTCGAAACTCGAAGAAACTGGCGCAGACACGAATTCCGCGAGCTTGTTGGCGGTGGAGTGAGGGGCCCGAAGAGGAGCATTGGGAAAGATACGAAACTGCGGTTCCGCTACTCCCCTCTCTGTTGAGGCCGCTAAAGCATCGTATCGTTGAAGACACGCCGTACGCGATGGACGCCGCAGTGGCACGTGGTGCAGAGTGTGATCAGGTTTTCTTCGGAGTCATCACCGGAGTGGCTACGAAACTCCTTGTGATGAACTTCCAGACTGGACATTGAGCCGCAGGCCTGGCATCTCCAGCTATCCCGCCTTAATACTTTATTGCGGAGTTGCTCGTATGAGATGGGATCAAGCCGCAGGCGAGGCTGCTTTGGTGGGATGCAAATCACGAAGCCTTCTCGGCGAAGTGGTCGAGGAATGTCTTTCTTTCTTCACCGGGCAAGAACTTGAAGAAGCGCAGGATCGACTGCAAGAGGACCTTCGAATTGCCGTTTTCAAGGTTCGCTCCCGCCAAGAAATCGGCACAGATCATTTCTAGACAATAACCGCGGGACTTGTCTGTCCCCAGCATCAGAGCCGCAGTCTCAATCGCCTGCTCGACGACTGGGATCTGGCTTTTATAGAGCTTGAAGTAGATAACCTCCGACGGCTCGCTTTCCTTACCCGTCAGCTCTTTCTCGACTTCCTGTTTAAACTTCTTCTTCGGCATCTCTCGTGCTTTGTGCAACCAGGTTGCACAATCGAAGTGCTGCCGGTCCCTCCGAGCTACCTTGGCCAACTCCAGTCCCTTCGTCCATCCCACTTCCTTCAGCTCCCGCCGCGCCTGCGGCGGGAGGTTCTCGTGGATGGACATCAGGTAGTATGCCTTCCTTCGCGACTCCGGAAATCGTCTTTCCAGAAACTCATCGAACGACTTCACGTTCTCTACCCGCCAGTACTGTCCGGCCCGCACTTCGCACAAGTAGCGACCGAGTTCGACGAAGCGGGTGTCCCGCTCAGCCTCTCTCTGTTTTTCCCAAGCCAGAATCTCGTCGATCTTCGTGAGCACGAACACCGCTCGCCGGCGATTGAGCTTGGGCAGCATGGGCGGATTGTCAGTACGTAAGCTCGTCAAGCCAACCAAGGTTTTCTGCTCCCGCTCGTCGCACCAGACGGGTGTCGACCATTTCTTGTTTTCCGAGGCAAAGCCCGAGATATGGGCACATACTGCACGGATTTTGGGGAAAGCGGATTCCGCTGTGTGGCAAGAACTGGGCAGACTCGATCCGGCCAATCGTTTCTGCGACCAAATGCCCGAATTCGTTGCGCTGCTCGTCGGTGATCGTGGTGTGGAGGTATTGCACTTCAACCAGGCGCTTGCGCACGAAGACGATCTGGGCGACTTCGGAAATGCCAGTCATCCATGAGTAGCAGACCAGTTGCGGGTCGAGCGCCAACAGTCCATCCGGCTCTTCCGGATAGCGGGCCGAGGTGGTCTTCCACTCGATCAGACAGCGTGTGCCGTCCAGTTTCCCAATGGCATCAACATAGGCTACGAAGTCATTCTTTCTGGCCAGAGGCCGCTCGAACTTGATTTGCAGGTTACGCTGCGGTTGGCGAATGCGGATGCGGTCATCCTGGCAGAACCGGTCCAGGAGTTGGACGCCTTGTTGAAGCATCCGGTCCCAGCTGTCGCCTTTTGAGTAATGCAGCTGTTGGTCTTTGTAGGCAGACCATTCGCGGAAAAGAACGCCGGCAGCGTCTTCACGGAGGAAATAGGCACTGAGGGCTTGTTCAAACGCCTTCCCGAAGAGCATAGCGGCGCGGGTGTCCTTTTCCTGCCAGCCGTCGAGATAGCGATAGCGATATCGGCGAGGGCAGGTCAAATAGTTGCTCATTTGGGTATAGCTGTAAGTCATCGCATCACCTCGGTATTGGCTGGATTTGCGTGCGAACCAGTCGACGGTTCTTCCCATTGGCTGGCAGGTGCGAAAGCATCGAGGTTGAGCAGGGAAGCGCTGTCTACGACGACATGGCTGATCTTGACCACTCCGTGCAGGCCGACCAGGTTCTTGTCATCGATCTCGTCTTGCCCGAGTAGCCCGGTGTCATAGCCGAAATCGCGCAAGAACCAGTTGAGTTTCCAGAGTGCTCTGGGGGTGCAATAGAGGCGGCCAGTAATCGACTCTCCGCTGAGTTCTTTGGGTTCTAGTACGGAAAAGCGCAACAGATAGAACGGCTTCCGGGAGTGCCATCGATGCTGGGCTCGGTCGACCCGGACTAGGAACAGACCATCGCGGACTTGGGCTGCCGCAGACTGGTCTGCGTCATGTAGGCCTTGGATGCGGCGTCTCATGCTGCGCCTTCCTTCTGAATCGGGTAGCTGTTGAGTTGACAGAGCAGGGCATTGCGGTCTTTCTCGGCCCAGTCGGCCAGGTGAGCGACGAAGGCCTCAACCTGTTTCCGAGTGGCTTCGCGTAACGTTTTCACGCCGCAGAAGTCGGTCGCATAGGACTTGACCAGGGTGGCGTCGAGCTGATGTTGGCGAATCAATTGGCACAGGCGGTCGCGCACGGTGCGGCCACCCCCGTTCCCGTTGCCATCGGCATGCTGTGGTAGCTTCTTGGACTCTGGAGGCGAGGCGGGCTGGCCCGAGAAAGATCCAATCTCCTCGACCGAACAGATGCCGATGCCGTAGGCCTTACGCAAAGCGCGATTGACGGCACGAGTTTCGGCAACACGCATTTCGGCGCCGTGAACGAGGAACGACACATTGGATGGGTCGGCATCACCATAGCCCACGAAACCGCGACAACGAGCAGACTTGTAAACGGTAGCTCGGAAGGCGTAGCGATTGTTCGCCTGGTCAGACAGCTGGCGAACAGGCTGGACCTGCATTCCAGAGCAGCGGCAACGCTTAGCTAATCGAATCAAACCGGTGTGGGTTACGTACCAGCCACCACTAAGAAGGAGGAGATCACCAGATTTCAAGGAGAGCGACAAATTACGAGTTAGCTCTCGCAGTTGTTCGCGTAGAACAGGTGATAAGGTTGGCGATATGAATTTCGTCGCGAAACGCAAGTTCTCGCCGATGAGCAGACGTTGTTTCCTAGAGCAACGCGGCTTCATTTAAGTTCTCCATAGACAACCAATGTTGAACATTGTCCAACAATACAAATGTCGTGTCAAGTAAAAAATGATTTGCGAGCCGCGAATGAAAGTTCTAGAATCCCACCAGCTTATGACGGCCAAAGACGAACGAATTGGGTTTAGAGTTTCCGGCGAGATTAAAGCTGCTCTTTTGCAGGTCGCTAAGAAGGAAGGCCGAAGCTTGGCCCAAGTCTGTGAGCTACTTCTCAAAGGCGGGATTCACGAGTACGAGAGGGAAGGATCGAAATACCTCCACCGTTTTGTGGAACGATCAAAAGAGAAGAATAAGTAGTGGAACGAGTCCCGTAGAAGAACGCACAAGACGAAACCTGATCTAAATCTGATTCCTCAAAATTGACCTAGGACAGACCTCGCATCAGATTGGCTCGCTGCGGTAATAAGCCAGAGTGACTGGGGTTACCACGTAGTCGAAAAACTAGCCGGTGGTCGTTCTTTCGGACTCATATTTATCTAATGCAGAACGCGACTCGGCAGCGGTGTCGTAGAATTTCCAATTCATCATGTCGGACACTGGGAAGAGCACCTGATCGCTCGATTCTCCTGTCGTCCACTCGTGGAGTTGCACCAGAAAGACGCCTTCGCTGACTTGGCTGATAATTTGCCCTTGCCATTGGAGCTCGTCATTCTTGAAGCTGAAGAAGAACTTCCCGACGAAGTGCGGCTTGGTGAGTTTCTTCATATACAGGAGTTCCTCCCGTCTTGAAAGGGCTAAGGCCCGTTAAACATTTAGACAGACAAACCAAGAAGTTCATCCGCCTCGAATTGCCATTTGCTAGACGATTATTTAGCTTGGTGATTCGCTGCTACAACGATTTGCCCGTCGAGTATGGCAGCCGCTTCGGCAAGTGTCAGGCCATTGGGAACCGGGCGAAAGTCGGTGTGGTTTTCCGTTTCCTTCACCTCGATAACCTTGAAGAGGAATGCCTTGCCCTTCATGTCTACATCCAGCACAGTCACTTTCCAGTGCCCCGGTGCCACCTCTGCCTGCCTAACCTCAAACTTGCCACCTTTGTCCAAGTGTCCGAACAGCCCGCCACCGAATTTCACATCTTCCACGAGATGGCCATTGAGCGCCACCAGTCTCTCCTGTTTGGCATCGACCGTCATCTCGCCCTGCATGCCGTAGAGAACTCGGGCCTCAATGGAAGAGGGCTTGAAATTCGGGTTTGGTCTGAAAGCTAGCGTTACGATGTTCCCCTGACGACCCGCGTAGGCGAACATGAATACATCCGGCAGAAGCTTGAACAGGCACGCTCCTCGCTCTGCCTTCTTCTTGCTCGCCTCCTGTAGTTTCAACTGCTCATCTGGATGTCCCACGAGCCTCTGCATGCGCTGGTTTTCTTGCCGTTGTTGCTTAGCATCAAGTGGATGGCCCTCCATGGAGAGGAGCCGACTGAGCGAACCACCATTGGTTTCGAGGATTTCCTGGACCTGTTTCCTCCCAGATTCCTCTTTTTCGAGCTGGTACAACCAGTGGCTTTGATCTTCATTGTGAGATTTCAGTTCGTTGTTGACCACCTTCCGCGCCATTTCGTTAGCGGGCATGCCGAGTGCGGCAGAATCTGACTGCGGGAGTGCGTTCGTGACGAACAGAATAATTGTCACAATGGCAATAGCAAGACCGTGTACTGCTCTCAGCTCCAATGACGGCTGTTCGCGACGCGTTGTGATCGAGTTATTCATGTGAACAGCCGGTGTCTTCCTCACAAGATCAATCATGAAACCAAACGCACACAAAAACCGGGCAAATTAGGCGTACGCTGCACCTAGCACCGGACGTGAACGGCAGGCGGGCACCAGTCCTCCAGGGAACTATCTTGCCATCAAGCGTGGTTGAGGACGGTCGCCACGATCAGGAACAGCGACATGAGTATCGCGAGGGCGCTGCCCAGCAGCACAATTTCGCTAAGTAGGTCGGCTTTTAGTAGATCTGCCCGCAGCATTTCACTTCTCCTTTTCGGACCACCGTTGCGGTGGGGCTGGCCCTGACCAGGCGTCCTCCAGCGGAAGGCGCCTCGCAACGGATTCCGGCTGAACATCCGGCAATGGCCCGCGAACCACCTTGGTCTGGGCAAGCTCCGCCTCAAGGGTGTAGGTAGGCCGTCTGGTTTGGCGAACAACCGGCACTCTTGAGCCGTCCGTAGGATCGCCTATTTCCTTGCCGAATGCTGTGCAGAACGGCTCACATTCGGGTGGTCTGAATGACATAAAGACGAAGACCCGCTCTTTGGCCAAAGGCGCCGATCTGCTGATAGAAGACTTTCGACTACAGCCGTAAGTGGACAGGGCGTCATGCGGATTCGATTGACTATTTCGTTAGGGCGAAGTACGATTTCTCACCCTGTCCCCCAGGGGCGTCCGCAGCCCCCAGTTTCGGCAAGCGCAGTGCGGTATCCGATCGAGAACGACCCCAGGAGGTTCCATGATCACCCATTTCTGGCGGCTGAACGCATGGCTGCGAATTGCTCTGGTCCTACTCGCAGTGGGCACGACACCTTTGTTCGCCCAGATCTCATTCAACGATTTTAGCAACGTCAGCGGCCTAGCCCTGAACGGGTCGGCGGCGCAAGCGGTAAACGGAAACGGGCAAAACGTGTTGCGTTTGACGCCGGACGGGACGAACACTGTGGCCGGAACGGCCTGGTTTATGACTCAGCAGCAAACTATAAATCTGGGTTTCACTACTGCGTTCCAGTTCCAGATTACTCATGACCCGGCAAACGGTACTTATGGACCGGGAGACGGTCTGACGTTTACCATCCAGAATTCGAGTGGCGATGGCTTTGGGACGGCGGCCATAGGTGCGACGGGTAGTGGCATCGGCTATGGTTATGCCGATGTCGGGCAGCTGGGCTCGCCCATCCCCAACAGCCTGACGGTTGAGTTCGACACGTTTCTGAACGGTCCCTATGACCCCAACGGGAACCACGTCGCGGTGCAGAGTTGCGGGACGGATCTAAACACTCAGGACCACGATACGATTTGCCCCGATGGCAACCCCTCGAATCTGGGCATCGTCGCCGATCTTGGGGGCATTACTTTGGCAGACGGCAATGTCCACACGGCGGTACTTCAGTATGATCCCGGTACGTTGAGCATTTTTATCGATAACTTTGGAACTCCTTTGCTAGTGGTCAGCGTTGACCTCTCAACTCAGATCGGTCTGAACAATGGAAATGCCTGGGTAGGCTTCACCGCTTCCACCGGAGGCTATAGCGAGAGCAATGACATCCTGAGTTGGACGTTCTCACCCGCGAACGCCCCGACCCCGATCACTCAGACTTTGGTTTCTTCTCCGCAGACGACGGACACCAATTACCTCTATGGCAGTTACAACCACAAACTTCAGTACCAGAACGCGAACAGCGGGGACAGCGTGGAGGTCACCGGGACCCCAATCAATCAGCAGACTTTCAACCAAACCCGCCTCGTGGGCACTCCGTTCAGCAATGCCCAGTGCGTGATCTACGAAGGAACCGGAGGTCTTTGCGAACTGTTTGAAGTGAATTGCTCACAAACTCAGGGCAGCGATTGCACGAGCCTCAACTACGACTTGTTCAACAACTTCAATACCAACCAATCCATCGTCGGCGCTTGCGTCCTGAAAGCTCCGATTGGAACCAACAACTGGCAAAACATCATCGAGAACTTCACCCAGACCCGTAATGATCCGGGAACGCACTCAGGCAGCAAGGGCTTTTCTGACTTTATCGTCGCCCAAAACTGCACCGCATTGCCCACAGTAACGATTACCTCTCCGGCCAATGGCTCAACTGTGCTTGTCGGGCAAAACGTCACCATTGGCTTCTCGTGCGCTACTGACCCCAACGCGCCCTTGGTGACCATTGTCAGCTGTACCGGATTGCTTAACGGCAACTCCGTAACCAACGGCCAGGTGGTGACGTTCAACCAAGTGGGATCAGGGAGTTTGGTGGTGACGGCAACGGATAGCGTCCAGGACACCAACACTTTGACTTCAAATTTCACGGTTGGCCAGACGCCGGCTTTTACCAGCGCCAACAACGCGACCTTCCAGGTTGGACTGCCCGGCTCATTCGTTGTAACCACGACGGGCTTCCCAGCGGCAACGATCACCGAGAGCGGCGCGTTGCCAAATGGAGTCACGCTAATAAGTCATGGAGACGGGACAGCGACACTCGGCGGTACCCCCGCGGCTGGCACAAGCGGTGTGTACAACATCACTTTGATTGCGAGCAACAGCGCAGGCAACGCGATGCAAGCCTTCACGCTGACGGTAGTTCAGACGCCTGCCATCACCAGTGCCAATAACACCACCTTCCAAGTGGGGGTGCAAGGAAGCTTTACCGTGACCACGACCGGATTTCCGACTCCCAGTTTGAGTGAGTCGGGGACTCTGCCGAGTGGCGTCGGCTTCCACGACAACGGCAATGGCACGGGCACGCTCAGCGGCAAGCCGGCAAACAGCGGCACGTTCAACATCACCTTTACGGCTATGAACAGCGCTGGCTCGTCGGGACAGAACTTCACCTTGACGGTAACAGGAGGCGCACAAGTGAGCCTCTCTCCCACCAGCATCAACTTCGGAAACGTGCGGTTCGGTGGTCTGGTCTGGCAGAACTTGCTGGTAAAGAATGTGGGCACTGCCACGCTCCAGATCAGCAACATCTATGTCACTCCCGGCAATTCCGATCAGGATGATTTCACCTTCTTTAGTTTTTGCGGAAGGTCGCTTCCGGCCGGCAAGAGTTGCCTGATCACCGTTTTCTTCTACGCTGACGATTCAGGGGAGCGTACCGCGACCCTGGATATCGCCGACAACGCCCCCAACAGTCCGCAACAAGTCCCGCTGTCGGGGAACGTAATTGGCAAGCACTAGAGTTTAGTTGACAGGAGCCGGGCCTCAAGGGGCCCGGTTTTTTTTGTCTTGGAGGATGCGTCCCGGCTGAATGCCGCACCCATCTAGCGGCTGGGTGGGAGTACGATGAACTCGTGGCGTTAGATCTGAGATCGGATTGATTGACCCCAAACCCGGAGGCTTCGATGGCATGTTCGTTTGACGAAAAACGTTCTCCCAGCAAATGCACAAACGGACGGCGACTAGTCGGCCGCAACGTCGCCATCTGGCTTTCCTGTTTGGCGCTGTTTGTGATCTGCGCAGCAGGAATGGTTTTCGCCACCGACGTGGTGACCTATCACAATGACAATTCCCGAAGCGGACAGAACCTTGCGGAGACTATCCTTACCACCAGCAATGTGAATTCGACGAACTTCGGCAAGTTGACCATGCTCCCGGTGGATAGTGTGATCGATGCCGAACCCTTGTATCTGGCGGGCGTTGCCATCCCCGGCAAGGGGACACACAACGTGGTCTATACAGTGACAGAGAAGGACAGCGTCTATGCGTATGACGCCGACCAATACACCTTGCTCTGGCAAGTGTCGGTGTTGGGTGCCGGAGAAACGCCA
>Ga0210398_10005261_pt1 | contig 12042 bp, 13 predicted proteins | sample IncBWC4OmetaG_FD_161047 | JGI IMG/M metagenome (GOLD analysis project Ga0210398, IMG submission 161047) | Forest soil microbial communities from Barre Woods Harvard Forest LTER site, Petersham, Massachusetts, United States - Inc-BW-C-4-O | ecosystem: Environmental > Terrestrial > Soil >... | reverse complement strand
TAAGGCAACAAATGAACGTTGACGCCTGCCTGACTCAAGGAACGCAGCGCGCGGCTGCGGGCGAAGTCCGCCAAGCGATGATTGGATTTCGCCGGAATGCATAGATCGATGCGCACGCCGCGCCGCGCCGCGAGGCGCATGGCAGTTTCCAGGCTGGCGTCGGGTACGAAGTAGGGAGTTACGGCGAGCATCCGGTCGCGCGATTGAAAGCACGCATCGATCAGCAACGCATGCACGGTATCTTCGGGCTGGTCCGGCCCGCTGGGCAGAAATTGCGCCTCGCTCGAGCCCCGCGGCGCGCGGGCGTCGGGTATGGCGGCGGTGCTCAGCGCCGATGCGGGCTTGCCGCCTGCTGCGACCCAATCCAATTCGAATTGCGCTGCCGCGGCGGCGGCCACCGCCCCTTGCAGATCAAAGGTCAGATCTCGCCAAGGGGGTGCGCCGGCCGCACCATTGAAGTATTCGGCGGCGAGATTGCGTCCTCCGGCCCACAACCGCGCGCCGTCGGCGATGACCATCTTCCGATGGTTGCGCAGGTTGCGCGGACCCTGGGTTCGGCGCGCGAACAAGGGACTGAATATCTCGGTCTCGACACCGCCCCGTTCCAGGGCCTTGAGGCGGGAGTGAGGCATTTGGAGCGCGCCCATGCCGTCAAGCAACAGCCGCACTTCAACACCGCTGCGCGCCCTTTCGATCATGCGCTGCATGGCCTCCCGGCCGAAGGGGTCATCGCCGAGAATGTAAGTGCAGACATCCAACCGCGAGACGGCGCCGGCCATGGTCGAAAACAATGCGGTCGCGGAATCGTGCCCGTCCTGATGCAGGCTGATCATCGCAGGCGAAGATGGCGCCAATCCAAAACTCTCGATGAGATCCTGCGCCCAGTGTCCGGAAGCGGATCGCGCGCCGGCGCGCTGCAAAGTCCTGCGGGGCAGCTTGCGCCGGCCGAACATCAGGTACGTGGGCAAAACCAGATAGGGCAGGGCGATCATTCCGAGCACCCAGGCGATGGCGATGGAAGGCGGGCGCCGCTCACGTTCCGCGCGGGTGGTCAGGATGTAGGTCAGTAAACTGATGACAATGGCCAGTGAGTGAACGCTGACCGTCGGAAACCAGGTGCTCATGAATGTCCGGGCCGTCCGAGCCGCTGCAGAACGCCCGGCAAAAGATCGGGCAGATCCTCGGCCAGCAGCCCCAATCCAAAACCCGCGGCGCAGGCGCCATGCATCCAGACGGCGGCTGCGGCCGCCGGAAACGCGTCCATGCCTTGCGCAAGGAGGCCGAGAATGAATCCGCTGAGAACGTCTCCCGATCCTGCCGTGGCCAACGTGGCCGGTGCATTGGCGTTGATGATCGCGCGTCCGTCGGGGGCCGCGATGACGGTGTCGGCTCCCTTGAGTACGATGACCGCGCCGCTGCGGGCGGCGGCCTGGCGGGCGCGCGTTATTTTGTCGCCTGACAGATCGAAGATTCGTTTGAATTCGCCTTCGTGCGGAGTGATGACACAGGGCGCGCGAATGGCCTGAAACAGTTCCTCCGGCCGCGAAGAGAACACGCTGATGGCATCGGCATCGAGCACGACGGGCCTGCCGGTTTGCAGCAATGCGAGCGCCCGCTCGCGCGTGGTATCGGTGATGCCGGCACCGGGTCCGATCAAGAATGCGGTGTAGCGTGGATCTTTCAGCAGGCCGGCAAGATCCTGATCCTGCCTCAATGGCTGCACCATGATGCTGGTCAACGCCGAGGCATAGATCGCGAACGCATTTTCCGGCACGGCGATGGTGGTGAGGCCTGCGCCCATGCGCGCCGCCGCCCGTGCCGTCATCCGCGCGGCGCCGGTCATCGGATAGCCGCCGTACAACAATGCGTGGCCGCGGGTATATTTGTTGGCGCTGGGCTGCAGTTGCGGCAACCGCTCACGCCACAGCGCGGGGGTGTTCTCCCAGGTATCGATGGGGAGCGAATCGAGCACGCTTTGCGGCATGCCGATGTCGGCCACGACGATCTCTCCGCATAGATCGCGCCCGGGCAGCAACAAGTGACCGGGTTTCTTGGCCACGAACGTCACGGTGCAGACCGCGGCAGAGGCGCCCAAGTTCTCGCCGCTGTCTCCCATGATCCCGCTGGGTATATCCACGGCGATGATGGGCAGCCCGCGCCGCGTCGCGTATGACAAAGTGTCGCCGGCCTGCGGGTCCAACCGCCGGCTCAAACCCGACCCAAACAGAGAATCGACCACCAACTCGGCATGATCGATGACACGCGGGGTCAGAGGCTCGATGGCGCCTGTCCAGCGCCGCGAGTGATGCTGTGCATCGCCGCGCAGGGCATCGGCGCTGCCCAACAGGGCAAGACGCACCGGCCATCCGCACTGCGCCAAGCCGACGGCGATGACAAAGCCGTCGCCGCCGTTGTTGCCGGGTCCGCACAGGATGGTGACCGGCCGCGGCTTCCAGCGGCGCAGAATCTCGTGGACCACGGCGTCTCCGGCACGCTGCATGAGCAGAGAGCCCGGCGTACCGGCCGCCATCGCCAATCGATCGGCAGCGTTCATCTGCGCGACACGCAGTACGGCGGACCAGGCAGGTAATGGCAACTCGGGCATCGCTATCCTGTATATACGAACAGGCTGTTCGGGGGTGGACCGCACTGCGGCGAATCCAATGGTAGCGAGCGCCATCCAACCCGGGTAGTCTTGCTTAAAATAATAACGTCTCGCCAAACACCCCCGTTGGCAGCTGAAGCAAGGGAAATCGCGTATGTACAGTCCTCTGTTCTGGATAGAGTGGCTTGATCGTCTCGATCGCGTGCTGTCGAGCGCCCGCCAGGACGTTGCTGTGCTGAAGCGCGCGGTCAGTCCGCGCAGCCTCGAGTCCATCGAGCGCTCCAAGCGCCAACTCTGCGCGCTTCTGAATGATTTGCGATTGCTGGATCGCGACGTATTGGCGGCGGGTACCGCGCGCAACAGCGCCGACAATCTGGAAAAGGCGCTCGACGCGACGGTGACGCAACTGCGCGACTTGGCGGCCATTCCGGCGGCCAGCGCGCCGGGCGCGCTCGATCGCATGTTGGCGGCCAGTGATTCCGCCCTGCGCGACAGCTGTTACGAAGCCGCGATGCTGCTGACACCCAGCCGTCGACGCGCCTAGCGGGCACGTTTGAGATGGGCGGCGGCTATAAGATCAACAGAATTCCACCAATGGCGCTCAACGACAGAACGAGCTGCTCGAACAGGTTTTGATTCACGCGCACCAACAGCCAGCGGCCCGCCACGGCGCCGAGCAGCACGGCGGGCGCCAGGGCAAGATTGAATCCAAAGCTGGTGGTCGTGATCAATCCCAGATCCACCATGAACGGAACCTTGAACAGGTTCAGCAGCAGGAAGAACACCGCCGCGGTGCCGACGTACTCCATCTTGGGCAGGCGCATGGCCACCAGATAAATCGCCATCAAGGGGCCGGCGGCGTTGGCGACGAGGGTGATGAAGCCTGCCGTCATGCCGATGACTGCGCCCACCGACCAGTGAAACGCCGCTCCCTGCTCCTCCGCCGGGCCTGACAGGTATTTTCGCCAAAAACTCAACATGACCAGCGAGACGATGATCCAACCGATCAAGATCCGCACGGCGTGATCGGATATGCGGCCCATCGTGAAGTAGCCCAGCACGACGCCGACCGCGGTCCACGGAAACAAACGCCACAGATAGCGCCATTGGGTGTGTTTGCGATACGAGAACACGGCAACCACGTCGCCGAATATCAGCAGCGGCAACACCAGGCCGCTGGCCTGTTTGCTGCTCGGAAGCACGTGATTGAACAGGGCAATCGACAGGATGCTCAATCCGGCGATGCCGGTCTTGGAAACGCCCACCATGAAGGCGCCCAGCGCTGCCAGTATCCACAGCGACGGGTCGGTCATCACCCGGGTCTCCGCCCGGGCCGGCGGCGGTGCGGCGGCGAGGCTTGTTTTAGAACGATCAGTTGTTTACGTAGAATTGGCGCAGCTGATGCAGGTTGATGATGACGTCATAGTGCTGGCCTTCAGGCAGTTTGGGTCCCGTCGCGAATTCATAGCGCGAATCCAAATTGGCAATATCGGGATGCAGGTCGTGCATGGCGCGCTTGAACATTTCGCGCGGCACCCACTCGGAATTGGATGACAGCGAACCGAACTCGTCGTGATAAATCGTCGCCGTGGAAATATCCGCGGGCGTCGACGCGATGGCGAAAACGCGCGGCCGAATGGCGGTCAGGTGCACTTGCCTGGCGCCGGCCATGATCAGGTTCCACTCGTTGCCTTGCGGCACGGCGATCAACGCATAGACATGATGTTGGGCCGTGAAGAAGGCAATTGAAATGGCGAGCATCGCCATGGCACGGCGGGCATTGGCGCTCAAGTTTCGGGTCAGCGCGCTGATCGACGCCACGAGGAAACAGAGCAGAACGCCGGTCATCGCCAAAATGGTGCGATAGGTTGCGTAGTGCTCCGAGGCAATCATGCTCACCGCGAAGGCGAACAGGGGAAGCCCCATCAACGAGCACAGCCAGATGATGCCGCGCACCCGCCCATGTCGGCGCCACTCGAGACATGCGCCTGCGGCCAAGATGGCGCCCACGAGCGCCGCGCAGCCGAAGTACAGCGCATGGTCGCGATGATTGTTGTCGTTCAGCACGAAGAGGCTGAGCGCATTGGGCAGGGGTTCGCCCAAGAACCAGGCGATCTTCTCGCCCCAGTGTGATTCGAAGGCAATTCGGCCGGACTTGACGAAGACATGGGCGGCGTAGAGCACGGACATCGCAACATAGGCCAATCCCAGCGTGCCCGCGACAAATCCGAGATGTATCCCCGCCCAGCGCGCCGACTGCTTCAATGTGCGTTGCCGCTGAACGATCAGCGCACCGGCGAGCGGCACCACGTAAAAGAGTGCGCTCGGTTGATAAATGAGCGCGCTCACGAGCATCAGGCCGAGCGCCACCGCCCACTGGCTCAACGCGCGCCCGAATCCGGCACGCAGGCCCAGAACCAGTGCGCCTTCGACGGTGAAAAAACCGCCGATGGCGAGCAGCGCGGCCGCCGCGTAGGGCCAGCCGACCGCCCAGCCGGCAATGACTTGCGCCGACGGCACCAAAACCAGCAGAACTGCAAAACACAGGCTGGTGTTGATCGACCATCCCACCGCTCTCAAGCCGCGGAAGCACACCAGAGAGATCGCGCCGAGCAGCAGCGCCGCCGTGAATCGCATCCATTGCAGATTCTGTACGGTGCCGGTCTCGCCGTAAGTCGCCTGAAGGAGCCAGCCGTAAATGGGACGGGCATGCGAGGCGCAGAATTTGACGACCTTGCCGATTTCCTCATGAGCTTCGCGCAGATTGGAATAGTCATCGCGCAGGCCGTAGTCGTGAAAGGTGGCCGGCCAATACGCCAGCAACGGCACGAGGAACAGCACGGCCGTGAGCATCCAAGCCCGCAGCCGAAGGCCGGTCCGCGGCTCGGCAATGGCGCCGGTATTGCCGAGCGGTACGGCAATCGCCGCTTCACTGAGTACTGTTTTCGGAACGCTGCTCATCTACGTGTGTAACCTACAATGCTGCGATGCACTAATCTACGCTCGTGATCATCTGTTGCCTGACGCAATGACTAAAGAAAGGCAGGTGAAAAAATCCCGGCTGGGAACTGATTCTATCGACGATGCGCGAAAAATCAGTGCCGCATTTCGACAAAATGCGTTAAATATCTGTTAACTAAGCGTGGGAGGGCGCTGTCAGGCTCCTACGCCGCGACGCATAAATTCTTGCCCCCCTGCTTGGCGCGATACAGCGCCGAATCGGCGCGGTCAAACACCGTTCCGGCCCCATCGTGCTCTTTCAGTTCGGCAAGGCCGCAGGAGACGGTGACGCGCACCGGTGTTCCCCGAAAATGAAAGCGCAGTGCTTCCACGGCGGTTCGGACTTCGTTGGCAATGAGCAGGGCGTGCGCGATTTCCGTGCCGGTCAAGAGCATCACGAATTCCTCGCCGCCGATGCGCGCGACGAAGTCATCCCCGCGCACCGCCGCCAAGAAACATGCCGCGACGCTTTGCAGAACGCGGTCCCCGGCGCGGTGACCGTAGCTGTCGTTGATGAGTTTGAAATTGTCGAGATCCCACAGCAGCATCACGACGGCCAGCTCGGCGCCGGACGGTCTGGCAATTTGCAGGGAGATTCGCTCCTCGAAGGATTTGCGATTCGCAATGCCGGTCAAGGGATCGACCCGGGCGCTTTGTTTTTCGCTGTCCAATTCCGAATGCAGCTCGCCGGTCTCGCGCTCCAGCTCGGCGATGCGCGAGCGCATCCGTTCGGCGCGGCCGTTGATCTCCAACAGTCGAACGGCCTCGCGAGCGCGGAAACTGCCGACATGCTCTGCGACGCGTTCCAGCCGCGAATTCACCAATGCCTGCAATACGCTCAATTCCGAGGCGCTGCCGACTTCGTCGCTGAGTGCGCGCACCTGCGAAAGCACCGTGTCATTGTAGGACTGCGTGTCTTCAAAGTGGCTGCGGTTGGCATGATTCGCACTGGACAAATAGCCGGCCATTTCCCCGAGACGCTTGGTGACTTCTCCGAGGACCGCCGCGGACTGCAGGCGCTCCCGAGCCAGCCGCTCGCTGTGCTCATGGATCAGGTCGCCCGTCCGCTTGACTATGCCGGCGAGCGCGGCATCATTTTTTGCCGTCGCCAGCTCAGCAATCAAGGCGGACGCAATCGTACTGCCGCCGGCGCCCGCCGGCAGCCGTTCCAGCAATGATTTGATGGCGAGGCGGGTGTGCGTGTCGGCCGGAAAGCTGATGGTCGGAACCGGCGATACCGCATCGAGGGCGACCACCGTCTTGGTCAAGGATTCCGCGAGCCGGCCCAGTTCATCCGGGTCGGCATTGCGCCGATTGGCCGCGGCCAGTGCCACGAGTTCATCGTCCAGCTGTGTATTCACCCCCATGCCGGCGGCGCACAGGCGCCCGACCAGCCGGCGCAGCACCTGTTCCAGGAGCCGCCAGCGCTTCTCTTCCGCCTCCATTTCGATCAGGGAATCGCGGTATTTCTGTTTCCACTCACCACTTTCGGACACTGGCTTTTCCCTTCGGCAAATCACCATATTACATTCAGGTCGGCACCTGGTATGTGCACGGGTTCGCTGGATTATGGTCAAAGACCAATCCCGGATGCGTCGCACGCCGGGAGATGGCGCCGCTTGCATGGTTTCTTGATGTACGTCCCATCGGGCAGAAACCCGCCGGGATAGGCTTTGTGCGAAGGACCGCCCACCCATGCTGCGACTCGCACTTTTCATGACAACCTTGCTGGCCGCGTCGAGCATCGCGGCGAACGCTAAAATCTACACCTATGTGGACTCGCAGGGCCTGCGGCACTACACGGATGTCCCCGACAACAACCGGTATCGCTTGCTGGTGCTCTCGCCCCAGGACAGAACCGCGAGCGGTGATCGCTACGATATGCAGCTATTGGCGAAAGCCACGCAGTACGACTCCATCATCGAGAATGCCGCGGTCGCGGCGGCGGTCGAACCGAATCTGCTGCGTGCCGTTATCGTGGTGGAGTCGGGCTTCAATTCTCATGCCGTCTCCAAGCGAGGCGCGGTGGGCCTCATGCAACTGATGCCGGCAACGGCCAGCCGCTTCGGCGTTTCCAACCCCTATGATGCCCGCCAGAATGTGCATGCCGGCGCGCGTTATCTGAAATTTCTCATCGACCGCTTCGGCCATGATGTCCGCCTGGCGCTGGCCGCATACAACGCGGGGGAGGATGCGGTGGATCGCAATGGCGGCCAAATCCCGCCCTTCAGCGAAACCCTGGCCTACGTACCGAGGGTGCTCAAGATCTACAGGATGTTGGGCGAACAGTCCCGGTCAACTTGAAGTACTTGACGCGCTCGGCTCGATCCAGTCTGATTGCGCCAGGCATTTTCGCGGGGAGCGGGATCATGAGCGCTGGATGGGTTGTGGCCTGCCTTGGTGTTCTGGCGATGGGATCGGTCAGCCGGCCGGGGTTCGCGGAGGTGCAGAGCGCGGGCCCGAATGGCTTCGAGGTTCGCGAGACGGTGCACGTTCTCGCCGCTCCGGACAAGGCATATGCCGCGCTGCTGCAGCCGGCGCGCTGGTGGAGTTCCGTGCACACATTTTCCGGAAGCGCGGCGAACCTCACCCTGGACGCGCGAGCCGGCGGCTGTTGGTGCGAGACACTTCCCGACGGCGGTTCAGTCGAGCATCTGCACGTGGTCTACGTGGCGCCGGGCAAGGCGCTGCGCCTGCGCGGCGCACTCGGCCCCTTGCAGGCCATGGGCGCCGATGGCGCGCTGACGTGGACGGTGAAGGGCAGCGCGGGGGGAGCCGACATCTCCGTGAGCTATGCCGTCGTCGGCTACGCCAAGGACGGTTTTGACGCCATGTCGAAGGGCGTCGATCAGGTCCTCGGCGAGCAGCTCGAGCGGCTGAGAAAACTCATCGACGGCCAGAAGCTTTGACGGCAACTCCCGCTATTTCAAAGTGCGCGCCACGCACCAGTTTGGCAACCCCGACGAAGGCCCGTGCCGGATAGTTGTCGTGAAAATATGAGCGATAGACGGCATTGAATTTGTCGTAAAGATCCAAATCCGTGCAATACACGGTGACCGAGACCAGATCGGCCATCGTCAGGCCGCCTTTTTCAAGCGTTTGCTTGACCGCATCCATCACCAGGCGCGCTTCGGCTTCGGGGTCCGACGCGACCTTTCCCGTGGCCGGATCGACCCCCAGGTGACCGGAGACATAGAAGGTCCCGCCGACCATGACGCCGTTGTTGTAGGGCGGCGCTGTCTTAGGATCCGCGCCGGGCGGGGCGACAAAGGTGCGCCCTGAATCCGCGCCGTGCGCGGCAAGCGCGCCCAGGCCGATGACGAGAATGGCCAATGCTCTGTTCAAATGACGCACGTTCTTCATGGAATATCCTTCAGTTCGACCAACGATTCACTAAAAGCCGAAGACCAGGTTCACGCTCTCCACGGTGTCGACTTTTTTCAGCGGTGCCGGCGGCTTGGTATTGTCTTTGATGCCGTAGCCGACGCTGAGCTCCAGCTTGTCCGTCATCTTGACGGTCAGCGCCAGGTCGTCAGTCACGAGCGTATTGCCGGCGCCCGCTTCGACCAGGAGTTTGTTGGTGAGGATCGTCGTTTTCGTGAAGGCGTGCGAGAAATCCACGCCGACCGTACCGATGGCCTGTCCCTCGGCATTGAGCGGCGTCCGGGCGACAACCTCGCCGGTGGTTGGGTCCTTGTCGATGGTCTCGGGCCGCAGCCGGCGGTATCCGGCACCCACTTGCGCCGTCAATTTTGTGTCGTCGGTATTGATGAATTTATAGCCCATGCCGGCGGTCAGACTGGCTTGATATTGGAAGCCATCGAATAGATCGTGTTCGTAACGCAGCGCACCGAAGGCAAACAGGTCGCCCGACACGGTGTAGTTGGATTGGCCGCGGGCGTCCCAGCGCTCGGCCGACACGATGCCGGCATTCTTGCCGTACAGTCCCTCCACATTGAACTCATTTTTCCATGGACCATCGTAGCGCAACAGGTCGAGCGCGCCGTTCAGCGACTCCGCGTCGCTGTTGCCGTGCGAGTTCAAGAACCCGAATTGTCCCTTGCCGATCCAGACGTCCTGCGGCGGAGGCGGGGCTTCCTCGGCCCATGCGCCCCTCGCGGGCGCGAGGGCCCATAGCACCGGCGCCAAGGCCAGCGTGAGATGCCATGGGGTGGCGCCCTTGAGGCGATGCGCAGCCATGGATTTTCTAGCCACCCTTGGCGAGCAGATCTTTGGCCAAGAGGTCGCGAATCTCCTCGAGAAGCACTTCCGACTTGGGCGGAGGCGGCGGTGGCGCGGCGACCGCAGGCGCGGGCTTCTTGAGCTTGTTGATGCCCTTGATGCACATGAATAGAACGATGGCAATGATGACAAAATCAAAAATCGTTTGCAGGAACGACCCATACTTGACGAGCACAGCCTTGCCCGCAGGGTCAGCCCCCATACTGACGGCCAAATCCGAAAAATTCACGCCGCCAATGACTTTGCCCAGAGCCGGCATGATGACATCCCCGACCAGCGAGGACACGATCTTTCCGAACGCCGCGCCGATGATGACGCCCACCGCCAAATCGACGACGTTCCCCTTCATCGCAAATTCTTTGAATTCTGATGCGATCCCCATGGCTATCTCCTTCTGACAGAGGATGTTATGGCTGAGCGTGCAATCGTACAGCAACTACCGATACTGGTCTTTATGACCTCCAGAATGCTCTGGCCAGGAAAACGCCGCCGAGGATGACGAACAGGATGGCGGCTCCGTAGTGAATCGTCTTGAGCGGCAGGCGGCTCGCAAAGGCCTTGCCGAGGAAAACGACCGGGACATTCGCCACCATCATCCCGGCGGTGGTGCCCGCCACGACCGCCAAGAGGCTGGGGTAGGCTGCCGCCAGCGCCAGCGTCGCAATCTGCGTCTTATCCCCGATCTCGGCGATGAAGAAACTGGTGAGCGTCGCCAGAAACGCGCCCATCGCGCTGGTAGCACTCTCATCCTCATCGAGTTTGTCGGGCTTCAGGGTCCACAGCGCCATGGCGATCATGCTGACACCGACCACCACATCGAGCGTGTGCGGCTTCAACAAGCTCCCGAACCAGACGCCGACGGCGCCCGCTACCGCGTGGTTGGCCAGGGTCGCGCACAAAATGCCGGCGATGATGGGCCACGGCCGCCGATAGCGCGCGGCTAAAACCAGCGATAACAGCTGGGTGCGGTCGCCGATCTCGGCAATCGAGATGGTGGTGATCGAAACCAAAAAAGCTTCCATGAACAACTCCGCACCCGGCAGTGGACAGGCGATTATGAATGGAGCAGGGTGTCAAAGGAACGAAAGGAGAAGCCATGAACCACGCAGCAGAGCAGGGGATCAAGGTACTGTCCGCTTCACGCGGCGTGGATGACACCTTGGATCGCCTCGCAATCTTGGCGAAACAACGCGGCATGAAGGTCTTTGCGCGCATCGATTTTGCCAAAGACGCGGCGGCAGCGGGTCTGGCCATGCGGCCGGCGCAGCTGCTGATCATCGGCAACCCGGTCGGCGGGACACCGTTGATGGTGGCCGCTCCGGGCGCCGCCCTGGACTTACCGCTGAAAGTGCTGGCGTGGCAGGATGAGTCCGACCGCTGCTGGGTGTCCTTCAATACACCGGAATACCTGCAGCAGCGGCACGGATTTCCCGCGGCGTTGATTGCAAATATCGCGGGATTGGAAAAGCTGGTTCAAGCCGCGATCAGCGCATCCGATCCAGCGTAGGGAAATGTTTGCGCGCGTAGCTCAATACTTCCGCATCGGTGGGGTGATCTGCGCTTTCGATGGCGACGATGGACTTTCCGAGTTGAGGATATTTGCTGCGCAGAAACCCTGCAAACTCCTGCTTGGTTTGCGCCGGTCCGATCAACAAGATTTCGTGGGCGCCCTGGAGCGCCTGAGCCACCTCATCGAAGAAATGAGGGTCGGCCGGCGATCTGTGGCCGCCATGCGTGCTCTTGCGGCTGTGTACCCGCTGATGATTGTCGTGCGCATGCACCACTTTTTCTTCCTGTTCCGTGGGCGTGAAATGCCATGCGGTGGCTTTCTGATGGTCCATCCAAACGACGGCATGGTAGTGTGACATTGTCATCTCCGTGAAAGCGTATGCTCGTACAGTATGCGCTGCGCGACCGGCTCGTGTGGAATTCAGCCGGGTTCCGAATGTCGGTGTTTGTCCTACGATGCCCCATATCTTGACCATCAATGCCGGTTCGTCGAGCGTTCGCTTCGCTCTGTTTGCGACCGATGCGCCGCGGAAGCGATTGATGGACGAGAAAATCGAGCACATTGGCGGCGAAGCGGCCGGCATCACCGCGGATCGGCTGGTGAAAAAAATCTCCTCGATGGCCACGCCCGACGCCATTGGCCATCGGGTGGTGCATGGCATGCTGCATACGGAGCCTGAACGCGT
>Ga0210398_10005259_pt1 | contig 12043 bp, 12 predicted proteins | sample IncBWC4OmetaG_FD_161047 | JGI IMG/M metagenome (GOLD analysis project Ga0210398, IMG submission 161047) | Forest soil microbial communities from Barre Woods Harvard Forest LTER site, Petersham, Massachusetts, United States - Inc-BW-C-4-O | ecosystem: Environmental > Terrestrial > Soil >... | reverse complement strand
ATACCACAGTGATTGGCATACCTGGGACCACGGCGAAGATGTCTACTACCGACGGTATTGGACCGAGCGGCACGAGCCGTACCGCGACTACAACAAGCTCAACAAGGATGAGCAGAAGGGGTACTGGGATTGGCGCCACAATCAGCACTAGACGAGCGCCTATCCCGCCCCCACGAAGCGGGTTGACTTTCCCGCCAGTCGCGGTATCATGGAAGCTGTTTCCATGACCCACTGCGTCAATACCGGCGCCTGTATCTGTTGTCGCTACAACACGGCGCCGCAGTGTGGGGGAATCGCGCGATAAGCCAGAGATAGATCGAAGCGCAGGCAGCCCACCTCGGTGACCAACCCGAAGGTGGGCTTTTTGTTTTTTAGGCGCAAGGCGTTGTATCCCGTGGGTGGGCGCAGGTTGACGGAGGCAAAGGCGAAATGAAGGTTTCCAATACTCAATGGGCCGAGAAGCTGGCCGGGCAACTGCCCGAGGCCCTGGCCCGCGAGATCGACATCTTTGAAACGGAGATCTCCTTGCGCAAGCAGGGCAAGATCGACGAGCGCCTCTTTGCCGAAACGCGGCTCCGCCGCGGCGCCTACGGCCAGCGCTATGACAACGGGCAGCGCCACAACGGCAGGATCATGCAGCGGCTCGACTTTCCCTCCGGCGAGCTGACCAAGGGCCCCAACACCATGTGGGACGCTCCGGGAATGCAGCGCATCAAGATTCCCGCCGGCGGCCTGAACGCGACCCAGCTTGAAACTTTCGCCGATCTGGCCGAGGAATACTCGGACGGCATCGCCCACATCACCACGCGCCAGGACGTTCAGCTACACTACGTGCAGATCGAGGACACGCCCAGCATCATGCGCCGCCTGGCGGCGGCAAATATCACCACGCGCGAAGCCTGCGGAAATTCGGTGCGCAACGTGACCGCTTGCCCCTACGCCGGCGTCTGCCCCGATGAAGCTTTCGACGTGACGCCCTATTCGCGGGCGCTCTCCAAGTTCCTGCTGGGCCATCCGGACACGCAGAACTTCGGCCGCAAGTTCAAGCACTCCTTCAGCGGCTGCGCGCAGCACGCCTGCGGCATGGCCCGCATGCATGACATGGGCATGGTCGCCGTAACTAAAATCGAGGACGGCAAGGAGAAGCGCGGCTTCGAGGTCTATGTCGGAGGAGGCCTGGGCGCCGTGCCGTACCAGGCCAAGCTGTTTGACTCATTCGTTCCGCAAGAAGAACTGTTGCCCCTGGCGCAGTCGGTCGGGCGCGTTTTCGCGGCCCTCGGTGAGAAGAAGAATCGCAGCCGGGCGCGCGTCAAGTTCCTGGTTCAGGATTTGGGCATTGAGAAGTTCAAGGAACTGGTTCTCGAGGATCGCAAGAACCTGCCGCACGATCCACGCTGGACCAGTTATCTTCAGGAGGCCGAGAATTTCCAGGAAGAACCGCTGCGGCCCGCGGGTAAGCCTCCGCTCCTGGGTTCGGCTGCTTTCCAGCGCTGGGTGCAAAGCAACACGCGCTTGCAGCGCCAGGAAGGCTACTCGACCGTCACCATCACGCTACCGCTGGGTGACATCACCGCGACCCAACTACGCTCCCTCGCCGATATTTCCCGCCGCTACACCCGGGAAACCATCCGTTCGACGGTTGAGCAGAATATTCTTCTGCGCTGGGTCAGCCAGAGCGATCTCGCCGGCCTGCACCGGGACCTCGAAGCGGCAGGCCTCGCCTCACCGGGCGCAGGCAGCATCGTGGACATCGCCGCCTGCCCCGGCACGGACACCTGCAAGCTGGGCATCTCGTCCTCGCGTGGCCTCGCCGCGGAGTTGCGCAAGCGCCTGCAGGAGAAAAATTTCCAGCTGGACGATTCCGTGGTGAAGCTGCACATCAAAATCAGCGGCTGCTTCAATAGTTGCGGCCAGCACCACGTGGCCGACCTGGGCTTCTACGGCGTGAGCCGCAAAATGGGCGGATACGCTGTGCCGCATTTCCAGGTGGTGCTGGGCGGCCAGTGGGAAAATAACGGCGCCTCCTATGGCCTGCCGGTCATCGCCATCCCGTCCAAGAATATTCCGGAAGCGCTGTCCCGCCTGACCGACTTTTACGCGGCCAACCGCAAAGAGGGCGAGAACTTCAAGGATTTCGTCGCGCGGACCGGCAAGGTGGCGTTGAAGAGAATGCTCGAAGACCTTACGCGTGCCCCGCTCGCTGCGCGCGACAGCTCCTTCTTCCAGGACTGGGGCGATCCGCGGGAATACACGCTTTCGGACATGGGCGTCGGCGAGTGCGCCGGGGAAGTGGTCTCATCGGTGGAGTTTGATCTGGCGGCCGCGGAGCGGCAATTGTTCGAGGCCCAGGTAGCGTTGGAGGGCGGCCAAGTCCAGCAGGCCGGCCAGACTGCCTACCGGTCCATGCTGCAGGCCGCCAAGGCGCTGGTGAAGATCGAATTCTCCACGGTCGGCGACGAGCCTGATGTAATCGTCAATGAATTTCGCGCGCGCTTCTACGACACGCAGAAATTCTTCGATCCCTTTGCCGGCGGCAAGTTCGCCCACTATCTCTTCGCCGCACATAAAAAATCGGGTGAACCCTACTCGCCGGACTACGCCCGCTACCTGATCGACGAGGCGCAGCTGTTTATCGACGCCGCGCACAGCTGCTACAACCGCATCTCGGCGCCGCCGGCGTTGCCGCCATTGCCAGCGCCGCCATTGCCGTTTGCGGCCGGCAGCGTGGGCGCGCCGGCCCATGGGGATTGAGGCTTCCTTCCGGCGCGGGCTCATCTGTTAGCATTGAATTCCGCCTGAACATATGCCGTGAATCAGCGGAAAAGGACTCCGTTCATGCAGTTGCAGCACGTCAACGTGAAATTACTTGTGCAGAATACCGATGAGGCCAGCCTGCCGCTGCTGATCCCCGTCTTTCACAGCTGGATTGAAGATCAGAACGGCGATGAGCTGCTCATCGACGTCGCCGATTACACGCACGTCCCCTCTGGGCCGGGAATCGTGCTGATCGGACACGAAGGAAACTACAGCGTGGACAACGCCGGCAACCGCCTTGGCGTCCGGTACAACCGCAAGGCCGGGTGCGACGGCGGCAACCAGGAGTGCCTGGCACAATCTGCGCGCGCCGCGCTTACCGCGTGCCGGCGCCTCGAAGAAGAACCGCGCCTTGAGGGGAAGTTCCGCTTCAACGGACAGGACATCGAAATCTTCATCAACGATCGCCTGATTGCTCCGAACAACGCCGCCACGCGCGACGCCTTCGACGCCGACTTCCACGCTTTTTCCCGCCAATTGTTTCGCGGGAGGGGGTATTCTATTTCTTACGGCGAGGATCCGCGCAGCCTGTTCACCGCATACATCAAAGCCGCGCAGCCGTTTTCTTCCGAGGAATTACTCGAATCCCTCGCTTGAATTGGGCATCTGATTTTGTGAAGGGGGCACTCATGGGAAAGCTGATTCAAACCTCAAAAGTCAAAATCTCCAAAGAACCGGGGAACAGCAAAATCAAGCGCGCTGAAATCGAGGGTTTTCCGGGCGCCATCCGCATGGGCATTCACGGCGGCATCGCCAAGTATTTCAAGCTCAACCCCGATGAGCCCATGGCCTCGACGCTGGATTACATCGTCGCGGCCGTTGGCGGCTGCTTGACCGGAACCGTCGCCGGCGCGCTCGAAGCGCGCGGCGTCAGCGCCGCCCCGGACAAGCTGCAGGTGGAAGCCGAGGGCACCATCGAAGACGTGGACGGAAAGATGATCCTGACCGGCATCAAGCTCCACTATAAAATCAAAGTGCCTAAGGACAAGCGCGCCACGGTCGAGCGCGCCCTGGAGCATCATGAAGGGCTTTGCGCGGCGTCGGAAAGCGTGCGCCGCGGAATTACGGTGCAGTGGGAAAGCGAAATTGTCGAGGAGCCATCCGACGAAGCCCGCCGCGGTCCGGAGGCCACTACCGCGGCGCGTGGTTCCGATTAGCAGGTCCTCTTACTTTTTCTCCGCGATGTCGATCGAAGCGCGCGTAGTCTCCCAGTCGAGCTTCATGCTGCAAGTGTTTCCCGCCTGATCGAACGAGATGGTGAAATTCTCCAGCGGCGCGGGCAGCCTGGAAACCTTCATGTCCATGCGCCCGAAATCGTGGTTCGCGCCGGGGTAGGGAATGCCCCATTCGCCGATTACCTTGCTGAGGATCAAGGTCCATTTGGTTTGCGCCGGCAGCGCGAATAGCGTGTACCGCCCCGCGGGCACGGCCTTGTCGCCCACGGTTACATCCACGTTGGGAACGAAGGAGGTCGCGTCGTCCGCCCCCGCGCGCCAGACTTCACCGTATGGCACCAGGTCGCCGAAAATCTTGCGCCCTCGTCTGCGCGGGCTGGAATAGTTCGCCGTGATCGTTTTTCCGTCCGCGAATTTGCACACCGCGCGGGCGGGAGGGCTGACCACCTGGGCTTCATTGGGAACGGACACGGCGGCAAGCGACACGAACAGAATGCCGAAAATCAGTCCCGTTTTGGGAGGCCGCTTCATTTCGTTTCCGTCTCCTTCGATGCATTTTATGCCATCCCGGTTAACGCTTCTCCACTAACTATCCAAGTCTTGGATTTCCGCGAGAAAGAGGGTTGTAATTTCCCGCGAGATGTATATGATGTCCCCGTTCTGAACACGAAATAAGTTTTTCTTATCCGTCATTCATTTGGCTGGATGTTTCGGGCGCGCGCCACTCGGCCCGGATGACTCTTGGAGCGGAAACGATGCAGAGTAGAAAACCGCAAGGCGGTTCCACTTCGACTGCTCTCGCCTTTTCAGTATTCCTGGTTGTCATGACCGTCGTCAGCGTTTACATTTTCTGGGCCAAAATCTGGTGGTTCCCGAAGGCCATCACCGATTTCGGGCACGAGATTGACTCCCAGTTCACGCGGACCTTCGTGATTACCGGCATTGTCTTCGTGGCGGCGCAGTTTGGCTTGGCCTATGCCATTTTCAAGTTCCGCGATCAGGGGCAGAAGGCCACCTATTTTGAAGGCAACAACACCATGGAGATCATCTGGACCCTGGGGACGATTGTTCTGTTCGTCGGCCTGGGTCTCTACGCCCGCAACGCCTGGGCCGAAGTGCACTTCGTCGGCGCTTCTCCGGGGGCGCTGCAAGTCGAGGTTACCGGCCAGCAATTTGTATGGAACTTCCGCTACGCCGGGCCGGACGGAAAATTTGGGCGCATCAAGCCGGAACTGGTCAGCGCCTCGACCGGCAATCCGGTGGGACTCGATCCGACGGATCCGGCCTCCAAGGATGACATTGTTTCGCCGGTGATCGTGGTGCCGGCCAATCGCGAAGTCGAGTTGATCATTCGCTCGCAGGACGTCACCCACAGCTTCTACGTGCGCGAGTTGCGCCTGAAGCAGGACGCGGTGCCGGGCATGGAAATTCACATGCACTTTACCGCCACCGATCCCGGTGATTATGAAATCGCCTGCGCCGAGTTGTGCGGCCTGGGCCACTACCGCATGCACAGCATACTCACGGTGATGAACGAGCCCGATTTTGAAAAATGGGAGAAGGATCAGGAAGCAGCGAACCAGTAGGTAGCACAGACTTCAGTCTGTGGGTTTCCATAGATAAATTCGGGACTAAACCTTCAGGCTAAACGCGAGCCAAGACTTTTAGGAGAGTCTCAATGGTGACACACGAAGACGGCGGCGGGCACGGGCATCAACATCAGCCTCCGTCCGGTTTCATTCGCAAATACGTCTTCAGCATCGATCATAAAGTCATCGGCATTCAATACTTGTGTCTGGCGTTGTTTTCCGTGTTTGTCGGCATGGCGCTTTCTCTGCTGATGCGCCTGCACCTGGCCTGGCCGGCGGCCAAGCTCCCGTTCGTCACCGGCGGCCAGATGACGCCGGAGCAGTACCTGGCGCTCATGACCATGCACGGCACCATCATGGTCTTCATGGTTCTAACCACGGCCCCGCAGTCCGGCTTCGGCAACTACTTCCTGCCGATTCAAATCGGCGCGGCGGACATGGCTTTCCCCGTGTTGAATATGCTTTCGTTCTGGACCACGTTCGTGTCCCTCGTGGTCATGCTCTGCGCGTTTTTTGTGCCTGGCGGCGCCCCGATCGGCGGCTGGACTTCTTACCCAACTCTGAGTGCGCTGGGAGAGATTGTCGGGCCCGGGCAAGGTGCGGGTGAAACTTTGTGGATCGTCGGCCTGGCCATATTCTGTGGCGCATCGCTGATGGGCGCGCTGAATTTCATCACCACGCTGATCGATCTTCGCACCAAGGGCATGACCCTCGGCCGCCTGCCGCTCACCTGCTGGACGTGGTTCGTCACCGCAATCCTCGGCCTGCTGGCGTTCGGCGTGCTCCTCGCGGCCTGCCTCCTGCTCCTCTTTGATCGGATTGGAGGCACCAGCTTTTTCATTCCGGGCGGGCTGGTGGTCACCGACCAGGTGATCACCTGGCACAAGGGCGGGTCTCCGCTCTTGTGGCAGCACCTGTTCTGGTTCTTCGGCCATCCCGAGGTGTACATCGCGATTCTGCCGGGCATGGGCGTGGCGTCGCACCTGCTCTCGACCTTCTCCCGCAAGCCGGTGTTCGGCTACCGCGCCATGGTCGCCGCCGTTTGCGCGATCGGCTTCCTCGGCTTCTGCGTGTGGGGCCACCACATGTTCGTCAGCGGCATGAGCCCGTACTCGGCGTTCGCCTTCTCGCTGCTGACCATGACCATCGGCGTGCCCTCGGCCATCAAAACCTTCAACTGGCTGGGAACCATCTGGGGCGGCAAAATCCAGTTCACCTGCGCCATGCTGTTCGCTCTCGGGTTTGTGTCCCTGTTCGTGAGCGGCGGCCTTTCCGGCTTGTTCCTGGCGCAGCCGTCTCTGGACCTGTATCTGCACGACGCATACTTCGTGGTGGCCCATTTCCACTTGATTATGGGCGTCGCCGCGATCTTCGGCATGTTCGCCGGGCTGTATTTCTGGTTCCCGAAAATGTTCGGGCGCTTCCTGGATGAAGGCATCGGCAAGGTCCACTTCTGGCTCACCTTCATCGGGGTGTACGCCATCTTCATGCCGATGCACTACCTCGGATTGGCCGGTAACCCGCGCCGCTACTCGGAAATGACCGCCGGACCTTTCCTGATCGCGCTGCAGCCGGTGCACAAATTCATCACCATCGCGGCGTTCATCACCATCGCCGCGCAGCTGATCTTCCTGTACAACTTCCTGTACAGCCTCTTCGCGGGCAAGGAAGCCAAGGAAGAAAATCCCTGGCATGCCACCACGCTCGAGTGGTCCATTCCTTCGCCGCCCCCGTTTGACAATTTCGGCGGCCTTGAGCCGGTGGTGTACCACGGTCCGTACGAATTCAGCGTGCCCGGCGCGGCGGACGATTTCATTCCGCAGCATCTCGCGCCTAATCTGGTGCGCAAAGCGTAGCTTGGCTCAATCGCAGTTCGTTTCGAGATAGACGATGCCTGGAACGATTGTTGACGAAATCGAGATAATTGACGCCGGTCACGGCGGTGGCACGCCTCCTCCCGCGGGGGGCGACGACGACGGAGATTCTTCCGGGCCTAGGCGGCCCGTCCCGCGCCGCGCGTACTTCACCGCGCTCCAGTTGGGGCTCGCCGCCATCGTCATGTTTTTTATGGCCTTGGCCAGCTCTTACATTGTGCGCAAGGGCCTCGGCACGGACTGGCAGAGCGCGCCGCTCCCCCGCGTGCTCTGGTTCAACACCGCGATACTGCTCGCAAGCAGCGCCACCATCGTGGTGGCGCGCAAGAAGCTGCAAGGCGGCGAGCGCGAAGCCTTCCGCTCCTGGTGGTGGGTGACCACCGGGCTCGGATTGCTCTTCCTGGCCGGGCAGATCATTGCCTGGCGCCAGCTCGCCGCCGCGGGCATGTTGCTGGCCACCAACCCCAGCAGCAGCTTCTTCTATTTGCTCACCGCCGCGCACGGCGCGCACTTGGCCGGCGGAATTGTGGCTTTGCTCTACGTCGCCTTCCGCCCGTGGCGGCGCTCGCGTATCTCGCAGGCTACCGCGGCGGAGCTGACGTCGATCTATTGGCACTTCATGGATGGGCTGTGGATTTTCCTGTTCGCACTTCTAACTCTGGGACGGTGAATCGTGCATGATGTGAAAACTGAAGTGGCCATGGAATCGGCCTGGTCCGGCGGCAAATCTCCTTTCGCCATCGGCTCGAAAAAGCTGGGGATGTGGCTGTTCATCGTTTCCGATACGCTGACCTTCTCGGTGCTGCTGATCACCTACAGCTATTCGCGGCTCACCAATCCGGACTGGCCGCGGCCGTTTCCGATTAGCCCGGCCATTATTTTCTCCACCACCATGACCGTCGTGCTGCTGTTCAGCTCGCTCACCATGGTGATGGCCGTCATGGCGGCGCAACGCAACGATCGCAAGAAGACGGTCATCTGGATGGTTTTGACCATGCTGGGAGGTCTGCTCTTCACCGGGCTGCACCTCACCGAGTGGATGAACATGATCTTCAAGGAGCATTTCACCTTTACCAGCAATCCGGAAGGCACGCCGCTCTTCGGCGCGGTGTTCTTCGGCATCACCGGCCTGCACATGACCCACGTCATGATCGGCGTCATTTACCTGGGCATCGTGGCCGTCGGTTTTGGGCGCGGCAAGTTTTCGGCCGAGGACGTCGAAGTCAACGGCCTCTACTGGCACTTTGTGGACCTGGTGTGGATGTTTGTGTTCCCGATGATTTATCTCATGTCGGTGAAGTACTAATTTCGCGTACTAATCTCGCGTTCGGGGAGAAAGCGATTCCATGAGCTCTGAAGCCCATGCCATAGAAGGACACGGAGAACACGGGGCAAGCGTCGGCACCAATATCGGCGTTTGGATCGCCTTGGTCGCCATCACGCTTCTGGAAGTGTTTCTGGCCTACAAGGAACTGACGCCTGCGCTGATGCTGACCCTGTTGGCCATCTTGTCGGTGGTCAAGGCGGCCCTGATCATGTCGTTCTTCATGCACCTGAAGTACGAGAAGTTTTCCCTGGTGCTGTTGCTGATCCCGGCGACGATTTTCTGCCTGTGCATGATGTTTATTTTCTTTTTCCCGGAAGCGTTTCGGCTGCTCCAAATGAGGCCGCACTGAGGTAGAATGATCGGGCGGCAGAGCGCCTGCGAAGGAGACAACGATGCGTCTAAAATTTGCGTTGGCAACGGTGGTGGCGCTGCTTGCTTCGGCTCAGGGCGCTTTTGCTCAGAGTTGCGCCCTTTGCTATACCTCCGCGTCCGCCCTCGGCCAAAACGCTCAGCGTTCTCTCGATTACGGGATTCTGGCCCTGGTTACCCCGGCGCTGGTGCTCTTCGTCGCCGTAATTTTCATGCTCTACCGCCGCGCCGTTTCCGCCACAGCGTAGCGCCGGCGTCTCGCCGGCGGTTTTTCTCTCCTTTTTCCAACGATGCAAACGTGCCGGCGAGACGCCGGCGCTACGAAAGACTCTTTTTCCTCCAGGGAATCAATCGGTTGAAACTTCCGTCTGCCAATGGCGAGAAACGCTGCTCGAGTCAGGCTTTTGCGGCGTCGCGAACGGCTTCCGCGACGCGCTGAACTTGCTCCGGGGTCATTTCAGGGAAAAGGGGAATCGAAAGCACTTCGCGGGCGGCGCGCTCGCTGACGCGCAGGTCGCCGGGCTTGCCGCCTAGCGACGCGTAGAGCGGCTGCAAATGCAGCGGCACCGGGTAGTACACCATGCTGTCAACGCCGCGCGCGCGGAGCCGCTGCTGAACGACGTCACTGCGAATTTCATTCCCCTTGTCAGTGGGGCGCGTGTAGCCGCCTGCGCGGCCTTCGACGCGCAGCGTGTACAGGTAATAGACATGCTCGCGGCCCGGCGGGACGCGCGGCGGAACAATCCCGGGCACATCTCGCAGCAAAGAGTCGTACTGCCGGGCGTGCGCCTGGCGCTTGGCTGTCCAGTCTGCCAGATGGCGCAGCTTCACGCGCAGGACCGCCGCCTGCAATTCGTCCAGGCGGCTGTTCCAGCCGCGCTCCGTGCTGACGTACTGCCCGGTCTGTCCGTGGTTGCGCAGCGAGCGCATGCGCGCCGCCAGCTTCTCATCGCTCGTGACGATCATGCCCGCGTCGCCGTAAGCGCCCAAGTTTTTGCTGGGATAAAAGCTCAGGCACCCAAGCCGCCCCATGGAGCCGGTCTTGCGCCCGCGGTACGTGGCGCCGAAAGACTGCGCGTTGTCTTCGATCACGGGAATGCCGCGCTTCGCCGCAATTTCCAGAATCGGATCCATGTCCGCGGCGAGCCCGTACAAATGCACGACGACGATGGCGCGCGTGCGCGGCGTAATCCGCTGTTCGATTTCTTCGGGATCGAGATTGAACGATGCAGGCTCGATGTCCGCGAACACCGGGCGCGCCCCCAGGGCGCTGACCGCGCTCCCCGTGGCGATAAACGTAAACGCCGGAACGATGACCTCGTCGCCCAGCCCCACACCGCAGGCGTGCAGCCCTAATTCCAGCGCCTCGGTACCGGAGGCGAGCCCGATGCCGTAGCGCGCGCCGCAAGCCGCGGCAATCTCTTCCTCCAACGCTTCACCTTGCGGCCCGAGGGCGAACTTCTGCGACACCAGCACTTCCTCGACGGCAGCACGAATTTCCGGCGCGATGGATTCAAACTGCGCGCGCAGGTCCAGCATGGGAATCACTTCCACGGAAGGGCGAGGCGGGGCGTTCATCGCGCGTTCGAATGGTCCTGCGGTATAGAGAGGGAATTCACGGCGGAAATATGGTATCACGCGCGCGGCGCAGGCTCCGGTCAGTTTGCGTGAAGCCACCAATCGCGCAGGAACCGGTCTCGCAGCGTGCGGGCACTCCAGGACGGCTGCAACCTTGTCGCCGCATCGTGCCGTGCGCGTACGGGCCCGCGAGGCGCAAGAGAAGCCTATTGGCGAGGCGCCCCGGCCGCGCCCGCCTGCAGAAACACGCAACTCGACAAATTTAAATTCGAATGCTCGCGTCACGCGCCCGCAGCGTTCGAACATGTGCCTGCAACTTGTTGCTAGGAGCGCAGCCGGCCCGGCGGATCGGCCGGACGGGGAGTCGCGGGAGTGGCGGGCAGCGAGCCGGAGTTAGCCGAAACTTTGGAAGGCGCCGGCTGGGGCAGGCCGAGCCCGGCATTCATTTCAAGATGCTCCTTGGCGCAGCGTGGGCAATAGGATTTGCCGGTGTCTTCGTCGCGCAGGCTGGCCAGTTCGTAGCAGCCGTGGATGCAGTCGCAGTATCCCGTCGTAGAAGCCGTTTTGATCGGCACCAGAGCCATTGTCCTTATCCTCGAGCTTATTCTTGTATTGATACGTTTCCGCTGGATACTACAGGCGGCACGCCGTTTGTGCAAGACCCCGTGGCCATGTTAGTGAGCGCGCCACGCTCTCTAAACGGGTTTCAGTTGGGAGAGGCGGTAGGGCGTGCCGATATTCTCGCGCAGCTCGGTCCACAGCGAGGACTGCATGCGCAGAAACACGTCCACGACCTTGGGATCGAACTGCGTGCCCGCGCAGCGCTGAATTTCCTCCTGCGCATGTCCAATCGGCAGCGCCTTGCGGTAAACACGGTCGGAAATCATGGCGTCCAGCGCGTCGGCTACCGCGAAAATTCGCGCCCCGAGGGGAATGTCCTCGCCGCTCAAACCGCGTGGATAGCCGGTGCCGTCGTAATACTCCTGGTGAGAGAGCACAATCTCCGCGGCTTCGCGCAGGAAGGGAATGCGCTTGACCATGTTGTAGCCGATTTCGCAATGGGTGCGCATGATGTCGCGCTCGGCCGGGGTGAGCGGCCCGGGCTTGCGCAAAATGAGGTCGGGGATGGCCATTTTGCCGATGTCGTGAAGAAACGCGGCGCGCGCGATCTGCGGCAAGAGCGCCGGCTCGACGTCCATGGCCTTGGCAATCGCGATGGTGAAGGCGGTCACGCGCTTGCAGTGGCCCTCGGTTTCGGCGTCCTTCAAGTCCAGGGCGCCGCCCAGGGCCTCCAGGGTGTCGTCGTAGGAGCGCTCC
>Ga0210398_10005258_pt1 | contig 12046 bp, 7 predicted proteins | sample IncBWC4OmetaG_FD_161047 | JGI IMG/M metagenome (GOLD analysis project Ga0210398, IMG submission 161047) | Forest soil microbial communities from Barre Woods Harvard Forest LTER site, Petersham, Massachusetts, United States - Inc-BW-C-4-O | ecosystem: Environmental > Terrestrial > Soil >... | reverse complement strand
ATCAGTGTGGTCGCTGGGGCTGGGGGTGTCGCTGGGGCTGGGGGTGGGGTCAGGGTCGGCGGCCTTTGGGGGCCGCGGGACCAGGGACGGGTCGGCGGCGCGGATGGTCAGCTCCACCGGCTTGCCCGCGGTCCCGGCCAGGGCGGGCCACGGACCCTGCACCGGGTCCACCGGGCGCCCGTCGACCTCGAGGATCTCGTCCCCGGCCAGCACGGCGACCCCGGGCGCGGCGAGCGGGGACCGGGCCAACGGGTCGGACGACTCCCCGGGCAGCACCCGGCCGACGATCCAGCGGCCGTCCGGCGACCGCGAGACGTCGGCGCCGAGCTGCCCGGCGGCGGCGCCGCGGGCCGGCGTCCGCGCGGTGAACACGCCCGACGGCGTGACGTAGGCGTGCGACGTGCCGAGTTCGGAGACGACCTCCCAGAGCAGGTCGGCGAACTCGCCGGACGAGCCGATCCGGGACAGCAGGAACCGGTAGGAGTCCAGCACCCCGTCCCAGTCCACCTCCGACATGTCCGGGTTCCAGAAGTCAAGGCGCAGCAGCCGCCCGGCCTCCTCGTACGCGTGCGCCCACAGCGCCGCCGGGTCGGCGAGGAACCGCGCCCGCGACAGGTCCACCGTCACCACGTCGTCCGCCGACCCGTTGTCCGCCTTCCGGTCGGCGGGAATCACCCGAAGTTCCGATTCGTCCTTGACCACGAGGCGCGAGCCGTCGCCGCTGGCGGCGTACCAGTCGACCTCGCCCGCCAGCGTGCTCACCTCGCGCTTGCGCAGGTCGAACCGCTCGAGCGCGGGCCGCGGCCGGCCGTCGTCGAGGTCCGCCGCGCCCTCGCCGAGCACGCCGGCCAGCCGGGACCGCAGCCACGCCAGGCCGCCCTTGACCGGGGCCAGGCTGTAGTACCTGCCCTCGTCCACCGGGACCGCCAGCACCCGGGAAGAGATGTGGTCGGTGTCGACAGTCACATCGGTACGTTCAGACGAATCTTTTGAATCGCCCGCGCCGACCGGACGGCCGCCCGGCAGCGGTCCGAAGGGCGACAGCGTGCCCGCCGCGAGCGGAACCAGGTACGGGCGGCTGCCGAACGGGAACGACAGGTCGAACGAGTGCGCGTCGTAGATCGGGTCGAACGTGCGCCGGGACAGGAACGCCAGGTACAGCCCGTCGGCGGTGAAGACCGGCTCGCTGTCGGCGAACCGTCCGTCCGTCACGTCCGCGGTGAACCGGTCCGCGACCCGGGCCAGCCGGATCCGGCTCAGCGGCCGCGGCCCCGGCTGCGCCCAGGCCAGCCACGCCGAGTCCGGCGTCCAGGACAGCTCGTCGATGTCGCCGTCGTCGCTGGCCGCGAGCTCGGTGACCTCCCCGGACTCGACATCGACCAGCAGCAGGCGCCCGTCGTGCGCGCCGACGGCCACCGTGGTCCCGTCCGGGGACGCCTCCACGGCGCTGACGCTGCCGAGCTGGCCAGCCGCGATGGTCCGGACGGGGGCGGCCGGATCCGCGTCGATCTCCGCGACCACGAGCGCGTCGGTCCCGTCGGCGTCGGTCACCCAGACGACCTTGCCGGTCGTGCCGAGCAGCCGGGGCATCCTCGCCCGTGCGTCCGGCCGGACGGACAGCGCCCGCGCCGGGCCGTCGGAGTGCGTCAGCCAGTGCACGGTGCCCCGCACCTCGACCACGCTGGCCTGGCCGGTCTTGTCGACGTCGATAGAGCCCAGGTGGTCGCTCGCGGTGATCAGCTTCGGCGCGCGGGCGGCGGGCGGCGAGGTGAGCTCGATGTCCAGCTTGCGCGGCGCCCCGGCGTCGAGGCTGTCCAGGATCCAGATGTCGCCGGCGACGTGGTAGACGACCCGCTCCCCGTCCGTCGCCGGGTTCCTGACGTAGAAGCCGTCGTGATCGGTGTGCCGCCGCAGGTCGGTGCCGTCGAGCGCGCAGGAGTAGATGTTGCCGGTTCCCTCGTGGTCGGCGAGGAACACCAGGCGGCCGCCGATGAGCATCGGGGCCGCGACCTGGCCGTCGAGGTCGCTCAGCACCCGGGAGAACAGCGGGTCCTCGGCGGTGGCGACCCAGAGCCTGCCCCGGGTGCCGCCCCGGTAGCGCTTCCAGAAGGCGGGCTCGCCGGTCATCCGCGCGTTCAGCAGCGCGGTGCCGTTCTGCTCCAGCGCCAGGTCATTGACCTGGCCGAAGGGCAGCCTGCGCGGCGGCGCGCCGAGCGGCACGGCGTACGCCCAGGTGTACTGGTAGCCAGGCTGGCCGGCCGCGGAGACCGCGAGCACCTCGCCGTCCCGCGTCCACCCGGCGGTCCGGGTCCGCGCGTCGCCCCAGTAGGTGCGCCTGGTCGCGGCGCCGCCGTCCGCGTCGGCCGTGTAGACCTCGGGCCCGCCGTCCCGCGAGCTGGTCCAGGCGACCTGGCTGCCGTCCCTGGCGAAACGCGGGTGGCTGACCTGCGCGCCGTCCGAGGTGAGCCGCCAGGCCCGGCCACCGGCGGCCGGGGCGAGCCAGACGTCGTCTTCGGCGACGAAGGTGAGGAGATCTCCGTGAATGTGCGGGAAACGCAGGTATCCGGGCGATGTCACGCGGCTTATCTTAAGGCTGTTAAGGCCAGCTCACAGCCAGCCGCGCTCCTTCGCGACGCGCAGCGCCTCGGCCCGGTTGCGGGCGCCGGCCTTCTGGATGCAGGCGGACAGGTAGTTCCGGACGGTCCCCTCGGACAGGTACAGCGCGGCGGCGATCTCGGCGATCGTGGCGCCGTCGTGGCTCGCCGCGAGGACGTCCCGTTCGCGCGGGGTGAGCGGGCTGGCGCCCTCGGCGAGCGCGGCGGCGGCGAGTTCGGGGTCGATGACCTTCTTCCCGGCGCGGATTTCCCTGATCGTCCGCGCGAGCTTCTCCGCCGGCGAATCTTTCACGATAAATCCGGATACGCCCGATTCCATCGCGCGGCGCAGGTAGCCGGGGCGGCCGAACGTGGTGAGGATCACGATCCTGGTGCCCGGGCGCGCGGCCCGCAGCGCCGCGGCGGCGGTGAGGCCGTCCAGGCCGGGCATCTCGATGTCGAGCAGGGCGACGTCGGGCTCGCTGGCCAGCGCGGCCGCCACCACCTCGTCGCCGCGGCCGACCTGGGCGACGACCTCGATGTCGTCCTCGAACGACAGCAGCGCCGCCAGCGCCTCGCGGATCATCGCCTGGTCCTCGGCGAGCAGCACCCGGATGGGGTTCACGTGGTTACGGTAATGCCCGCGGAGGCGGCCTTGGAGGCGTCCTTGGAGGCGTCCTCGCGGCGGGCGGGAACCGTCGCGATGAGGCAGAAGCCGGGCGTGTCCTGACGCAGTTCCAGGTGACCGCCGACCGCGCACAGCCGCTCGGCCATCCCGTGCAGGCCGGTACCTGATGAGTCCGCCGGTCGCCGCGGCGGGCGCCCCTGGCCGTCGTCGCGAACCTCGAGCGAGAGCTCCCCGTCGTGCCGGGCGAGGCTGATGGAGCAGTTCTTCGCCGCCGAGTGGCGGATCACGTTGGTGACCGCCTCGCGCAGGCACCACGCGAGCACCGCCTCCGTGTCCGGGCCGACCGTGCCGGAAATGAGCGTGAGCCGCGGGTCGTCGTGCGCCGCGATCCCCGCGCTGTCCAGCGCGCTGCGCGCGGTGATGATCTCCACCGCGAGCGTCGGGCGCCGGTAGCCGCTGACCGCTTCGCGGATGTCGTGCAGGGTCTGCCTGCTCACGGCCGCGACCTGCTCGATCTCGTCGGCCACCCGGTCCCGGTCGGGACCTTGGGGCAGCCGTCGCAGCAGCCGCGCGGCGAGCTCGGACTTAAGCGTGATCATGGACAGCGACTGCCCGGTCAGGTCGTGCATGTCCCGGGCGAGCCGCAGCCGCTCCTCGTTCGCGGCGAGCTCCGCTACCTCTTCCCGCGCCCGCCGCAGCTCCCGCATCAGCTTGATCTGCGCCCTGATGCCGGACATCAGGATGCCGACCAGGGCGACCGGGATCAGCGTGACCAGCGTGTCCGAGATCTCGTCGTGGCCGAGCCAGCTGAAGAAGAGGTAACAGGCGCAGACGGCGAATACGGCGCGCGTCGCGACTCGCCGGTCGAAGGCCGCCCAGCCGGTGGCGGCCGACACGTAGATCCATGCCACGTGGCCGCCGGCCGTCGTCCCGGGGAACATCAGGGAGATGGCCCCGGCCAGCGGGATGAGCGCCGCGAACCCCCACCGCGCCAGCGCCGGGCGCCTGTCCCAGCGGGTGACCACCGTGATGAAGACGACGCAGAACACCACGGTGATCGCGAGCGCCGCGGCCAGCCACCCCGCGCTGTGGTGCTTGCCATGCAGGCTGGAGAGCGGCTGGGCCAGGTAGACCAGCCATATGCTGGCGAAGAACAGCCGCAGCCACCGCCAGCCCCGCGGCGGCCCGCCCGGAGGCCCCCAGCGATCGAGACCGTCGGCCAGCAGGCTCCGATCAGTAGTCTCGGTCACCGCGATCAACCGTCCGTTCTGGGTGATGGGTTCTGATCTTCTTCTAGACAGTCTCCGCCGTGGCGCGCACCGAGAGCCAGGCCAGCCCGCTGAAGATCGCCAGCCAGATGACCAGGCCGGCGATGAGATTGCCGGGGACCGAGGCGCCGCCGGCCACGTCGGTGGCGATCTTCACGGCCTCGTAGGTGGGCGTGAACTTGCCCACGCTCTGCAGCGCGCCCTTCAGCGGGAAGAAGATCCCGCCGATGATGAGGAACACGAAGTAGATCAGCAGCGCGATCGGCTGCACCTGGTCCGGCTGGAGCCGGTACCCGATGGCGATCGCGAGCGCCGCGAAGGTCATCGCGCCGAGCCAGACGACGACGGCGATCGTGATCCACGCCCCGATGGCCAGGTGCACGCCGCCGTAGAACCGGCCGAGCAGCAGCACGATCACGACCGAAGGCACGGAGATGGCCATCGCGGCGATGATCTTGGCGACCACGTAGCCGTTCGCGGGCAGCGGGGTGAGCCGGAGCTGCCGGACCCAGCCCTCCTTGCGCTCCTGGGCGATCCTGATCGCGTTGCCGGTCAGCGCGGCGCTGAACGAGCCGAGCGTCGCCATGGCGACCATGTAGTACGCCGCGAAGTCGACGCCGTAGACAGTGGCCTTCGCGCTCTTGGCGATCAGCAGGTACAGCACGACCGGGAAGGCGAGCGTGGTGATCATGTACCGCCGGTTGCGCCGCAGCCGCATGATCTCGGCCCGCGTCAGCAGCAGGGTTCCTCTCATGGCTGTCGTGCCTCCTGGGGCGCGCCGGCGGTGTCGCCGGCGCGGTCGTCTTCGGCGGTGATGGTCAGGAACGCCTGTTCCAGCCCGAGGCCGCCGACCTCGAGCTCGTGCGGCCGGTAGCCGGCGTCGAGCAGCGCGTACAGCGTGGCGTCGGAGTCGGACGTCTGGATGTGCACGACGTCACCGCGTACGTCGATGCTGGTCACGCCGGGCAGCCCGAGCAGGAACGGCTCGTTCGCACCTGGCAGCCGGAACGACATCTGCTTGGCCCCGGCCCGCGCCTTGATCTCGGCCGGCGTGCCGTCGGCGAGCAGCCGCCCCCGGTTGATCACCAGGATGCGGTCGGCGGCCTGGTCGGCCTCCTCTAGGTAGTGGGTCGCGAACAGCAGCGTCTTGCCCTCCGCGACCTCCTCCTTCATGGACGCCCAGAACCGCTGCCTGGTCTCCACGTCCATCGCCGTGGTGGGCTCGTCGAGCACGATCAGGTCGCACTCGCCGGTGATCGCGAGCGCGAACCTGACGCGCTGCGTCTGCCCGCCGGACAGCCGGTCCACCCGCTGGTCCGCGATCGACTCGATGCCGGCCCGGCGCAGCGTGGTGGCGACTGGCACCGGCCGCGGCTGGAGCCCGGTCACCAGCGTGACCAGTTCGAGGACGGTCACCTCGGGCATCAGCCCGCCGGACTGGAGCATGGCGCCGACCCGGCCGGACTTGACCGCGTGGTACGGGTCGCTGCCGAACATCTCGATCTTCCCCGAGGTCGGCTTGCGGAGCGCGAGGAGCATGTCGAGCGAGGTGGACTTGCCGGCGCCGTTCGGGCCGAGCAGGGCGACGGTCTCCCCTGAGCGCAGGTCGAGGCTCAGCCCGTCGACCGCCTTGAGGCTCCCGTAGTGCTTGCTCACGTTCTCGAACGAGACGACAGGCCCCGTTCCGCTATGGCTCATCGGTGTTCCCCTTGAGTGGGCTCTGTCTATGACGCCCCCCATACCACCATCAGCCGGGCGCCCGCGGTAGTGCTCTCGCTCAGCACCCGCCCATGACAAGTGTCACCGGAGCGGTGTTACCGTGCCACCGGATTTCCCGGCCTTACCGGCCTTACCGGCCTTACCGGCCGGCGGCGTAGCCCTGCATGCCGCGCGGGTTGGCGGCGGCGTACAGCATGCCGTCCCGGCGGGCGACCGCGCTGATCCGCCCGAGCGACCACGGCGGCTGCACGCTGACCCCGTGGCCGCGCCGCTCTAGCTCGTCGATCGCGGCGTCACCGACCCGTTCCTCCAGGTCCAGCCCCGCCGGGTACGCCTCGCGCGGGTAGAACGACGACGGCATGTGCCGCGAGTGGAACGCCGGGAAGTCGATCGCCTGCTGCAGGTTCATCCGATGGTGCACGTGGCTGAGGAAGAAGTGCAGCGTCCACTGGTCCTGCTGGTCCCCGCCCGGGGTGCCGAACGCCAGGTACGGCTCGCCGTCGCGCAGCGCCAGCGTCGGCGTCAGCGTGGTCCGCGGCCGCTTGCCAGGCGCGAGGCTCGCGGGCAGCCCGGGATCGAGGGTGAACATCTGCGCCCGCGTCCCCAGGCAGAACCCGAGATCGGGGATGACCGGGGAGGACTGCAGCCAGCCGCCGCTCGGCGTCGCGGTGACCACGTTGCCCCAGCGGTCCGCGACGTCGACGTGGCAGGTGTCGCCGCGCCGGGCCTGCGCGTGGACCGACCGCACCAGCGGTTCCCCCGTGGCCGGGTCGACGCCGGGATCGCCGCTCCCGCGGAAAACGCGACTGCGGCCGGTGCCTTCTCTTCCTTTTATCCCGAACGGGTCCGTGGCGAATCCCGGCAGTTCCGGTTCCCTCCCCCCGGGCCGGCCCGGCAGCAGCTCCGCGCTCGCCGTGTCGCCGACGAGCTCGCGCCGCTCGTCGTTGTACGGCTTCGACAGCAGGTCATCGAGCGGCACGTCGGTGAACTCGGGGTCGCCGTACCAGGCCTCCCGGTCGGCGAAGGCGAGCTTCGCCGCCTCCGTCAGGACGTGGATGTACTCGGACCCGCCCGGGTCCATGACCGCGAGGTCGTAGCCCTCGAGCAGGGCGAGTTGCTGGAGGAAGACCGGCCCCTGGCCCCAGGGGCCGGTCTTGCAGACGGTCAGCCCGCGGTAGTCGTACGTGACTGGCGGCTCGAGGCGGGCGCGCCACGTGGACAGGTCGTGCGCGGTGAGGAAGCCGCGGTGCCGCTCTCCGGTGACGTCCATCACCTCGGTGGCCGCGAACGTGCCGATCGCCTCGGCGACGAACCCGTCGTACCAGGCGCGCCGCGCCGCCTCGAGCTGGGCTTCGCGGTCCTCCCCCGCCGCCTCCGCCTCGGCCAGAATCCTGGTGTAGGTGGCGGCGAGCGCGGGGTTGGCGAACCTGCTGCCCGGCGCGGGCACCCCGCCGTCGGGCAGGTACACGCGCGCTGAGCTGCCCCAGTGCTCGCGGAACAGCTCGGCGACGCTGGCGATGGACCAGCTGATCGCCGGGACCAGGGGGTACCCGGACTCGGCGTAGCCGATCGCGTAGCCGAGCACGTCGCGCAGCCTGAGCGTCCCGTACTCGCGCAACAGCAGCAGCCAGCCGCCGAACGCGCCGGGCACGCACGCCGCGAGCAACCCGCTGCCCGGCACGAGGTCGAGCCCCTGATCCTGGTACGCCGTCAGGGTGGCGGTGGCCGGGGCCGTGCCCTGCCCGCACACCACGAACGTCTCGCCGCGCCGCGCGTCGTAGCCGATCACCGGCACCTCGCCGCCCGGGCCGGACAGGTGCGGTTCGACGACCTGGAGCACGAATCCCGCGGCGACCGCCGCGTCGAAGGCGTTGCCGCCCTTCTCGAGCACCGCCATGCCGGCCGCCGAGGCCAGCCAGTGCGTGGAGGCGACCATCCCGAACGTTCCCGCGAGCTCTGGCCTGGTAGTGAACTCCGGGATCGTCGTCATGACAGACACTGTAACGTCTGACCCATGGACGATCTGGGCCCACGAGTGCGCGCGGTCTGCGACCTGAACGTCGCCGAGGCACGGGAGTACGGCGGGCGGCACGAGTACGACGGGGTGCCGCAGGACCTGTCACCGGCCGGCGTCGCCACGGGGCTCGCCCGGCTGGCGGCGGCGCGCGCGGACGGGTCCGCGCAGGCCGACCCGCACGACGAGGCGCACCTGCGCGCGTTCGAGGACCTGGATCGGGTCATCTACGGAGAGCTGGAACTGCACCGGCGCAACCCGCTGTTCCACCTCGCCGAGCTCGACCTGGCCTGCTACGACAAGGACTACGCGCCCGCCGCGGCGCGGGACGCGGCGCGCGCCGCGCACCTGGCGGCGTGGCCCCGGGTGATCGACGCGGCGATCGCGTCGCTCGACCAGCTCAGCGCGCCGGTCGCCGAGGCGCTGCTCGGCGGCATCCGCGGCCTGGCGGCGGGCATCCCCGCGGACGCCGACCCCGCGGCGCGGGAGGCGGCGCTCGCCGCGCACACCAGGCTGGTCGAGTGCGTGTCGGAGGCGGCGTCGGCGGGCTCGCCCGATGCCGCGCTGGGCTCCGCCGCGCTGACCGCGCTGCTCCGCACCGCCGAGGCGATGGACGTCGACCTGGGCAAGCTCGCGCTGCGGGCGGACGCCGAGCGGGACCGGCTGACCGAGCGGCTCACCGAGTCGTGCGCGAAGGTGGACGCCGGGCGGCCGGCGCTCGAGGTCGCCCGCGAGCTCGTGAAGGACCACCCGGACCGGGCCGGGGTGATCGCGGCGGCCACGGAGTGGACGTCGCGGGCCATCGAGTTCACCCGGTCGGCGGACCTGGTCCCCGTCAACGACGGCGTGTGCCTCGTCGGCGAGGCGCCGGAGTCCCGGCGCTGGGCGATGGCGATGATCTCCATCAACGCGCCCGCCGAGCCGGACGCGCCGTCCTGGTACTGGATCACCCCGCCCGATCCGTCCTGGCCGGCGTCGCAAGCGGAGGAGTGGCTCGAGGTGTTCAGCGCGACCACGCTGCCGGTCATCACCGTGCACGAGGTGGCGCCCGGGCACTTCTCGCACCACCAGGCGCTGCGCCGTGCGGTTGGCGATGTGCGCCGGACGCTGTCGTCGAGCGCGTTCGTCGAGGGCTGGGCGCACTACGCCGAGGAACTGTGCGTCGAGGAGGGGTTCCTCGCCGACGACCCGCGGTTCGCCATCGGGGTGTGGCTCGAGGCCCTGGTGCGGGTGACCCGGCTGGCCTGCGCGCTCGGCGTGCACACCGCCGGGATGACGGTCGCCGAGGCGGCCGCGCGGTTCGAAGCGGACACGCACCTGACAGGCTCGGCCGCGCTGTCCGAGGCGCGCCGCGCGACGTTCGACCCGACCTACGGCCGGTACACGTGGGGCAAGCTGGAGATCCTGCGGGTGCGGGAGGAGGCCCGCGCGGCCTGGGGGGCTGGCTTTACGCTGAAGCGGTTCCACAGCGCGCTGATGGCGCTTGGCTCACCGCCCCTCGGCCTGCTCGGCACCGCGATCGAGCGCGGCTGACCCGCCGGCGGCCGACCCGCGGGCGGCTGACCTCGAGCGGCTGACCTCGAGCGGAACCTGGCCGCAGCCTCCACGCGGGGGTTAGGTCCACCCCGAATTCGGGATGTAGGCCCATCGACCCGGTGCGTCCGGCACGGCGATGCTTCATCCCGTGGCCATTCGCCTGGACCGGCCTGCTCCCCCGGCGCCGGCCCCCGCCAGCCCCCCGAGGCGGCCATCGCGTCCCGCCTCGCCCGCCGCCCGGGTCCTGCTCATCGCGGTGAATTTGGCGGCGGTCACGTTCTTCCTGCTGTCGTACGGCCGGCACGGGGTCGGCTTCGGCCCGTACCGGATCGACCTGGACGTGTACCGGATCGGCGGCCGGGTGTGGCTGCGGCACGGGGACCTGTACGGAGTGCTGCCGCCGACGAGCAGCGGGGCGTGGCTCCCGTTCAGCTATCCGCCGCTCGCCGCGGTGCTGCTGTCGCCGCTGTCGCTGGCGCCGATGGACGTCGCCGGCACGGTGCTCACGCTGGCCAGCATCGGCCTGACCGCGGTGGTGCTGCGGGTGTTCCTCCGGTCCGCTGGCACGGGATCGTGGTGGACGGTCGGCTGGCTGCTCCCGGCGGCGCTCTTCCTCGAGCCGGTGCGGAACACTCTGAACTATGGCCAGGTCAACGTCCTGCTGATGGCGCTGGTGTCGGTGGACTGCCTGGCCGCTTCCGTGCGCTGGCCGCGCGGGATGCTGGTCGGCCTGGCCGCCGCGGTGAAGCTCACGCCCGCGGCGTTCGTGCTGTTCTTCTTGTGCCGCGGCGACCGGCGGGCCGCCGGGACGGCCGCCGTCTCGTTCGCGGCCTTCGGTGTGGCTGGTTTCCCGCTGGCCTGGCACGACTCGGTGCGGTACTGGACGTCCGTCGTCTTCCAGACCGGCAGGCCAGGCAGCCCGCTGTACGCCGCCAACCAGTCCATCGAGGCGGTCCTCGCCCGCGCCGGGCTCGACCCGGGCACGCCGGCCGGCACGGCGACCTGGCTGGCGCTGTCGGCCGTCGTGGTCGTGCTGGCCTGGCATGGCATGCGCCGTGCCCTCGCCTGGGGTGGCGATGCCTGGGCGCTGTCGCTGAACGCCTTCGCCGCGCTGCTGATATCGCCGATCTCGTGGTCCCACCACTGGGTATGGGCCGAGCCGGCGCTGCTCGTCCTCGCGGTCCGCGGGCTGCGGGGCCGGCCCGGCGCCCGAGCGCGGCTGGCCGGGTTCGCCGCGGGCCTCGTCGTCTTCGCCGCCGCGCCGCAGTGGTGGTTCCCGTCCGGCGGGAACCGCGAGGCTCACTGGGCCGTGTGGGAGCAAATCATCGGCAGCTCGTACGTGATCTTCGCCGCCGTCGTCCTGATGACGTCCGCCGGTCTATTCGGTCACTTCCGTCTCTGTCGTCACTTCCGTCTCTTCCGCCGATTCCGGCGTCCGCGGCCGCTGCTTGACGCCGGCCGCGAGCAGGTCGACGACCTCGGCGATGCGCGCCGCGCGCAGGTCGGGGCGCCGTTTGGTCGCGTCGATCCAGCGGAGGTAGGCCTTGCGGTAGAACTGGGCCAGCGTGTCGAAGAACGCCGCGGCGGCCGGGTTCGCCTCGAGCGCGGCGGCGACGTCGTCGGCAAGATCGCCGCGCTGCGGCCCTTCCGGGGCTAGTTCGACGGTCACGTCCGCGCCGGCTTCGGTGCCGGTATCGCGCATCCACATCGGCGTCACGGTGAACGCCCAGCCGAGGTCGCCGGGCGCGACCGTGCCGCGGACCTTCCTGCCGTTGATCCTGCCGCCCACCCGATGCTCCGCTTTAGCGCCCCACACCTCATCCGGGTCAAACGGGATCACGATGACCCCACGGCCCCCGGCTCCGGCAGCAACGCGCGCGCCGAACCGCTGAACGCGCATCAGCCGGGGGACTCTTCCGGGGGCCAGCCGCCGCGCATTGACTCGTCGACGGGGCTCATCAGGCCGACGTCGTTGCCGTCGGGGTCGGCCACGATGGCGTACCGGCTGCCCCAGAACGCGTCGAACGGCGGCTGCCGCCCTGGGTATCCCGCGGCCGTCAGCTCCGCGTACGAGACGTCGACCGCCTCCCGCGAGGGCAGGGAGAACCCGATGACGACACGCCCGCTCGCCGGGTCGGCCCGCACCCCCGCGTGCCACATCCGGGACGACTCCACCGTGTCCATTTCCAGGGTGAACCCGCCCGGCATGCTCAGTCCCGCGTGCGGCCCGCTCTCCGTCTCGGCGGCCCCCGCCCCGAGGTGCCGGTAGAAGTCGAGGCTGGCCCGC
>Ga0210398_10005257_pt1 | contig 12047 bp, 10 predicted proteins | sample IncBWC4OmetaG_FD_161047 | JGI IMG/M metagenome (GOLD analysis project Ga0210398, IMG submission 161047) | Forest soil microbial communities from Barre Woods Harvard Forest LTER site, Petersham, Massachusetts, United States - Inc-BW-C-4-O | ecosystem: Environmental > Terrestrial > Soil >... | reverse complement strand
GCAGGTCAGCTCCGGAGTGTCCGCCAGCACCGTGCCTACACCGACCATCACCGCGTCATGCCGGCCGCGTAGCGCGTGGGCGGCCCGGCGCGCGGCCTCGCCAGTGATCCAGCGGCTCTCGCCAGACTTTGTGGCGATTCTGCCGTCGAGGGTCGAGGCGAGCTTGAGTGTGACTGCCGGGCGACCGAGGCGCACGCGGGCACGGAACCCCGATGCCACTTCATCGGCCTCGTCCTGCAGGATGCCTTCGTCAACCGCGATGCCGGCCGCGCGAAGTTTGGCAATCCCAGCGCCATCGACGCGCGGGTCAGGGTCACGGGTGCCAATCACCACGCGGGCAACCCCGGCGGCGGTCAGCGCATCGGTGCAGGGCGGGGTGCGGCCCCAGTGGCAGCATGGCTCCAACGTCACGTAGACTGTCGCGCCGCGCGCTGCCGTTCCGGCGATATCCAGCGCCGCGGGTTCGGCGTGGGGTCGGCCACCAGGTGCCGTGACCGCGCGTCCCACCACACGGCCGTCCTTTACCACCACGCAGCCCACCGACGGATTTGGCCAGGTATTGCCTAATCCACGCCGTGCCAGCGCCAGTGCCGAGCGCATATGCGCAATGTCCTCGGCTCGTGTGGCACGTGGCGGCTCGTCCATGACGTTCTATGCTGTCTCACCTAACGAGCCAAGAAATTCCTCGAAGTCCTTGGCTTCACGAAAATTCCGATAGACGCTGGCGAAGCGGACATAGGCGACCGGGTCCAGCTCCTTCAGCGTATCCATCACCAGCTCGCCGATCTGCTTCGAGGGAATGTCACTCTCGCCCGATGACTCGAGCTGGCGAACGATGCCGTTGACAATGCGCTCGATCCGCTCCTCCTGGATCGGCCGTTTGCGCAGTGCTATGCGGATCGAGCGGGAGAGCTTATCGCGGTCGAACGGAACGCGCCGGCCGTCGGACTTCACCACGGTAAGTTCACGCAACTGGGTGCGTTCGATGGTGGTGAAGCGCTGGCCGCAATTGGCGCAGAAGCGGCGGCGCCGGATTGCGCTGCTGTCCTCAGAGGGGCGCGAGTCCTTCACCTGCGTGTCCTCGTGGCCGCAGAATGGGCAGCGCATGGCGGGCTATCTTCCCCGGTACAACGGGAAGCGCGTGCACAGCGCCTGCACGCGTGCGCCGACCGCCGCCTCGGCCACAGCATTGGCGCCGTCGTTGGAGTGGGACAGGCCTTCGAGCACTTCGTCGATCATCAGCCCGATCTCGCGAAATTCTGCCGCGCCGAAGCCGCGTGATGTGGCCGCGGGGGAACCGAGCCTGATCCCCGAGGTGATCGCGGGTTTTTCCGGATCGAACGGGATCGCGTTCTTGTTGGCGGTGATGCGGGCGCGCTCCAGGCTGGCCTCGGCGGCCTTGCCGGTGACACGCTTGGGGCGAAGATCGACCAGCATCAGGTGGCAGTCAGTGCCGCCGGTGACGATGGCCAGTCCCTGTCGGACCAGGGTCTCGGCCAGCGCCTTGGCGTTTTCCACAACCGCCTTCTGGTAGGTCCGGAATTCTGGGCGTAGGGCCTCGCCGAACGCCGCTGCCTTGCCGGCGATCACGTGCATCAAAGGTCCGCCCTGTAGCCCCGGGAACACCGCCGAGTTGATCTTGCGGCCGATCTCTGGATCGTTCGCCAGGACCATGCCACCGCGCGGACCGCGCAGGGTCTTGTGGGTGGTGGTGGTGACGATATGAGCGTGTGGCAGGGGGCTGGGAAACAGGTCGGCGGCGACCAAGCCGGCGAAGTGCGCCATGTCCACCATGAAGTATGCCCCAACCTCGTCAGCAACGCGGCGGATGCGGGCATAATCTATGAAGCGCGGATAAGCTGAGCCGCCGGCGATGATCAGCTTCGGCTTGTTGGTGCGCGCCAGCCTTTCCAGTTCCTCGTAATCCAGCATCCCATCATCGCGCCGTACGCCGTATTGGACGGCGTGGAACCACTTGCCGGACAGGTTAGGTGCTGCGCCATGGGTCAGGTGTCCGCCGGCCGCCAGGCTCATCCCCAGGATCGTGTCACCCGGTTGGATCAGTGCGAGGAATGCTGCCTGGTTCGCCTGCGCACCGGAATGCGGCTGCACGTTGGCGAACTCGCAGGCGAACAGCCGCTTCGCCCGGTCGATGGCGAGCTGCTCGGCCACATCGACATATACGCAGCCGCCATAGTAACGCCGGCCCGGATAACCCTCGGCATATTTGTTGGTCAGTACCGAGCCTTGCGCTTCCAGCACCGCGGCGGAGACGACATTCTCGCTGGCAATGAGCTCGATGCCGTCCTGCTGGCGGATCAGTTCGGCGCTGAGGGCCGCAGCGAGCTCCGGGTCAGTCTCAGCAAGCGGGGCGCTGAAGAACCGCTGCAGACTGGCGGCGGGACGCTGTTCGTTCATGACAAGCCCATGGGCTGATGAGCGTTGACCTGTAGCATGCGGTCCGTGTCGGACAAACGCCTGTGGCGCAATTCAGACGGTCGTTCACCGGACATTAGCTGCCAGGCCACAGGCTGGCTGCCATGGTCCGAGCCTATCAGCGTGGCATCGATGCGGAGACGGCTGCGTGTCGAGCCTTGGAGCGTGATGGCTGGAGCGTGCTGGCGCAGCGTTTGCGCACCGAGGCCGGTGAAATCGACGTGGTCGCGGTCAGGCGGGACCTGCTTGCGATCATCGAGGTGAAGGCGCGACCGACGCTCGCCGACGCGGCGCTGGCGCTGGGCCCGCGGCAGCGAGCACGGCTGTTGGCGGCCGCCGAGATCGTGTTGGCGGAACATCCGGAATGGGCGAGGGCAGGGATGCGCTTCGATCTCATGGTGGTCGATGCGGCAGGCACCGTCCGGCGCATCGCCGATGCGTTTCGGTGGGAGAATTAAGGCCCACGCCGGGATTTCACCTCACCATTTTCGCCCCGGCATGCGGTGACGGAAAGCCAGCGCCTCGGCAACGTGCGGCCGCTGCACCACCTTCGCACCGGCCAGATCGGCGATCGTGCGGCCAACCCGGAGCACCCGTGTATACCCGCGTGGTGACAGGCGCAGTTTCTCCATCGCCTGCTCCGCCAGCGCATGGGAATCGGTCGTCATCTCGACATCGCGGCTGTCGGCTTCGGCATTGCTGGTCGGACCATCCTCGCCGTAGCGCTTCCTTTGAGCGGCCCGCGCCTGCGCCACGCGTGCTGCGACTGATGCGCTCGGCTCGCCCGGCGGTGCACGCGCAAGCTCGGCAGCCGTCGCCGGTTGCACTTCCACTGTCAGGTCGATCCGGTCCAGCATCGGGCCACTGAGCCGGTTCTGGTAGTCCTCCGCGCAGCGCGGCGCACGCCCGCACTCGCGCGACGCATCGCCGAGATAGCCGCAGCGGCATGGATTCATCGCCGCGACTAACTGGAAGCGCGCCGGATAGGTGATGTGCGCCGCCGCGCGTGCAACCGTGGTTCGCCCGGTCTCCATCGGCTGGCGCAGCGATTCGAGGGTCTGCTTCGGAAATTCCGGCAACTCGTCGAGGAACAGCACCCCGCGATGCGCCAAGCTGATTTCGCCCGGCCTTGCCCGCTGCCCGCCGCCGGCCAGCGCCGCCTGCGACGCCGAGTGGTGCGGCTCACGAAACGGCGGACGCATCACGAGGCGGCCGCCCTCAAGCATGCCGGCCACACTGTGGATCATGCTCACCTCAAGCGCCTCCTTGGGCGTGAGGTCGGGCAGGAGCCCGGGCATCCGCGCCGCCAGCATCGACTTGCCAGAGCCAGGCGGACCAATCATCAGCAGGTTGTGGCCGCCGCCGGCGGCGATCTCGATCGCCCGCTTCGCGGTCTCCATCCCTTTGACGTCGGCAAGATCCGGCGAGCGGACTGCCTCCGCGACGCCTGCGGTCTCCGGTGGCGTCAGCACCTGGGTCCCACGGAAATGATTGATCAGTGACAGCAGGTCGGTTGCCGCCAGCACCTCGATTCGACCCGCCCAGGCTGCCTCGCCGCCCTGACTTGCCGGGCAGATCAACCCTAGATCCAGAGTCGAAGCACCGATCGCCGCCGGCAACACGCCGGCCACAGGGTTCAGCGTTCCATCCAGTGACAGCTCGCCGAGTGCCGCGTAGCCGTACAGGTCCTCGCGCGGCACCACCTCCATCGCCGCCAGCACGCCAAGCGTAATGGGGAGATCGAAATGGCTGCCTTCCTTCAGCAGGTCCGCCGGAGCCAGGTTGATCAGCACTCGTCGCGGCGGCAGTGCCAAGCCCATGGCGCTGAGCGCGGCCCGCATCCGTTCGCGCGCCTCGCCAACCGCCTTGTCCGGCAGCCCGACCAGCAATAGCGCCGGAGTGCCGCTGGAAATCTGCACCTGGACCTCGACCGGTACCGCCTCGATGCCGGAGAAGGCGAAGGTACGCACGCGCGCGATGGCGGCGGCGGAGCGGAGCGCGGTCACGGATTGTCGGCCTGGACGGTTGCGGGCAACTCTCCGTCTATCGAAGGATGATGAAGGTAAAGGTAATGCGGCACCTCGTCGGATCGCTGGGCGTCCCCATGTGACGCACATGCGCCGCATGTTGACCCTTGCCCTGCTGTTGGTTGTCGGACTGGCCGGTACGTCCCGCGCCGCGCCGCGCCGCGTCCAGTTCGGTCCGCCGGCGAGCGAAGTTGCCTTCCGCGCCTATGGCCTTGGCATGCTGCCGATCGATTCCAGATTTGCTCAGTTTACCGGTTCGCTTTCCTACGACCCCGACGACCTCGCGTCCTGCCGGGTGGAACTTCAGGTCCAGGTCGCCAGCCTGGTAACCGATGATTCGTCGCTGCGCAGCACCATCGTCGGACCGGCGTTCATGGATGCGCCCGGCTTTCCGACGCTCACCTATGCGGGGACCTGCGCAGCGAAGGGCCTCGGAGGTGATCTCGCCATGCACGGCGTGACCCGGCCATTCGAGCTGTCACTGACATGGAGCCGGAATGCCGTGGTGGCCGAAGGACGCTTGGTTCGCGCGGACTGGGGCATGACGTCGATGTCGGTCCTGGGTGGCCGCACGGTGCGCATACGTGTCACGGTGCCGCTGGTGGGAACTTCACAGAATGCGGAGAAGTGAACGCCGCGGCGCTTGACCCCTCGGGACGCTGCGCCAATCATTTGTACGCAAACGAACCGCCCGCCTCTGGTCCGGGCACGGTCGGAGGCACGCGTGACAATCGCTGACATCCAGGTTGAAACGCTCGCCAGCTTCCAGGTCGAAGACCATGTGGGCTTCCTGCTGCGCCGGGCACACCAGCGGCACGTGGCGTTGTTCGCCGCGGCCGTGGCGCATGCCGAGTTGACGCCGACTCAGTTCACCGCCCTGCTGAAGACGGCGCAGTTGGGCCGGATCACGCAGAACCACCTGGGCAGGCTGGCGGCGATGGATCCGGCGACCATCCAGGGCGTGGTCCAGCGGTTGATCGCGCGAGGGTTGATACGCCGGGGGCACGATCCGATGGACCGAAGGACCGCCGTCCTGGAGCCGACCGAGGCGGGCGTTGCGTTGATTAGCAGCGTCGTGGCATGCGGTTGGCAGGCGCACGAGGCCGCGTTGGCGCCGCTGTCTCCCGAGGAGCGGGTCGAGCTTTTCGCCCTGCTGCGCAAGATGGGCTGAGACCGTGATGGATGCCGCGCCTGCCGCCGATGGTGTGACCCTTGGCTTCGGTTTTGATTTCGCCGACCTCGCCGCGCGCGAAGGGCTGGTCCGGCTGGACCGGACGTTCCTCGAGTGGCTGGCGGGCGAGGATGCCGCGCTGCATGCGCGCCTGCTCGCGGCACGCGCCGCGCCGGACAGGGTCGCTGTGCTGGACGAGAGCGACCTGGTGGTGGCGCTCGCCCCGCATCTCGACACGTTTGTCGCCATACTGTTCGGCATCGAGGCGGAGACGCTGGCGCTGGCGCGCGAAACCAGTGCGCTCGACCCGGTCCATGCCTGCAAACGGCTGTTCGTGCAGCGCCAGGCGGTGAAGAAATACCCCGATCCGTCGGGCTTCGACGGGCCGACGTTGCGCGCCGCGCTGGAAGCGCTGTTCTGCGAGGCGCTGACCGAGCGCACATTCGCTGCTCACGTTGCCGCATGGGAGGCGGCGGCCGCCGTCGAGCCGCTCGACATTGCGCTGCGCTACGCCGCCTGGGCGACCTTGAGCGAGGCGGGTCGCACGGCGCATCCGGGCAACACGTTGTTCCGCGTGCCACATCGGCTCGACTATCAGAATCTGGTTCCGGTTGAAACCATCGAACGCGACGGCGTGACGATGCTGCGTCTGCCGGAGGACCACTGGCGCCCGCGCGACGGGTTCGCACTGACCGATGCGGGGATGAACACGCAGCAGGCGCTGGATCAGGTCAATTACTGCATCTGGTGTCACACGCAGGGGAAGGATTCCTGCCGCCACGGGCTGAAGGATCGCAAGACCGGGGCGTTTCAGAAATCGCCGTTCGGCGTGACGCTGGCGGGCTGTCCGCTGGACGAGAAGATCAGCGAAATGCACACGCTGCGTGCGCAGGGCAGCGCGATCGGTGCCTTTGCGATCATCGCAATCGACAACCCGATGATGGCGGCCACCGGCCATCGTATCTGCAACGACTGCATGAAGGCGTGCATCTATCAGCGGCAGGATCCGGTCGATATTCCGCAGGCGGAGACGCGGGTGTTGAAGGACGTGCTCGGTCTGTCCTGGGGGTTCGAGATCTACGCGCTGCTGACGCGCTGGAACCCGCTCGATATCCGTCGCCCGCTGCCACGGCCGGATAGCGGGCGCAAGGTGCTTATCGTCGGACTAGGTCCCGCCGGCTTCACGCTGGCGCATCATCTGATGAATGACGGCCATACCGTGGTGGCGGTCGATGGCCTGAAGATCGAACCTCTCGGCTTCGATCCGTCTGTCCCGATACGCGACGCCGCGCAGTTGTTCGAGAATCTCGACAATCGTGTGATGGCCGGCTTCGGCGGCGTGGCCGAGTACGGCATCACCGTGCGCTGGAACAAGAACTACCTGAAGCTGGTGCGGCTGCTGCTGGAGCGTCGGCCGCAATTCGCGCATTTCGGCGGAATCCGCTTCGGTGGGGGTGCCACTCTGGGCATGGACGATGCCTGGGCGATGGGATTTGACCATATCGCGCTGTGCCTGGGCGCGGGCAAGCCGACCGTGCTCGACATACCGAACGGGCTGGCACGCGGTGTGCGAGCTGCATCGGATTTCCTGATGGCGCTGCAACTGACCGGCGCGGCGAAGTTTTCTTCCATTACCAATCTGCAGGTCCGCCTTCCGGTGGTAGTGATCGGCGGCGGCCTGACCGCGATCGATACCGCGACTGAGAGCCTGGCCTACTACGTCCGGCAGGTGGAGAAGTTCGCGGCCCGCTATAGCACGCTGGTCGCGGAGCGTGGCGAGACGGCGGTGCGTGCCGCTTGGAGTGCCGAGGAAACGGGGATCGCCGACGAGTTCCTTGCTCATGCGGCAGCGATCGCAGCCGAGCGTGACAAAGCGGCGCGGGAGGGCAGGGCGCCTCGCCTGGCGCAACGGCTCGATGAATGGGGCGGCGCCACGATTGCCTATCGGCGCCGGCTTATCGACAGCCCCTCCTACACGCTGAACCACGAGGAAGTGGCGAAGGCGATGGAGGAGGCGGTGCGCTTCGCAGAAGGCCTGACCCCGCGGGCGGTGGAGGTCGACGAGTTCGGCCATGCCGCCGCGCTGCGCGTGTCGCGTGCCGATGGTTCGGAGACGGTCTTGCCGGCGCGCGCCATCCTGGTCGCGGCGGGCACGCAGCCAAATACGGTGCTGGCGCGAGAGGACGGCCGCATTCGGCTCGACGGGAGGTACTTCCAGGCCGTGGACGATACCGGCGCGCCAGTGACCGTTGTGCGCGGCCTTGCCAAGCCCGACACGACGCATGTCCTGATGCACCGTGCCGACAACGGCCGCTTCATCAGTTTCTTCGGCGACCTGCATCCGAGCTTCTTTGGCAATGTGGTCAAGGCGATGGGGGGTGCCAAGCGTGGCTATCCGGTCGTTTCTCGAACGCTAGCCGCGCAGAAGGCCACGCCGGTTACCGGCGCCGAACTGATAGAGCAATGCCGACGCGACCTGGCACCCACGGTGCATGCGGTGCGTCGGCTCACGCCCAACATTGTCGAGGTCGTCGTGCATGCGCCAGCTCAGGCGCGTGCGTTCCGGCCGGGACAGTTCTACCGGCTGCAGAATTACGAGGTGCTTGCCCCGCGCGTCGCGGAGGTAGGCAACACGAGCACCGTGCTCGCGATGGAAGGCCTGGCGATGACTGGCGCCTGGACTGATCCTGACCGGGGCCTGGTGTCGGTGATCGTGCTTGAGATGGGTGGTAGTTCCGACATCTGTGCGCTGCTGAAGCCGGGTGAGCCGGTGGTGCTGATGGGTCCGACCGGCTCGCCGACCGAGATCCACACGGGGGCGACGGTTGCGCTGATCGGCGGCGGACTCGGCAACGCCGTACTGTTCTCAATCGGCGCGGCGCTGCGTGCGGCCGGCTCGCGGGTGATCTATTTCGCCGGCTACAAGCAGATGCGCGACCGTTACAAGGTGACGGAGATCGAGCGTGCCGCCGACGTCATCGTTTGGTGCAGCGACGAAGCGCCCGGCTTTGCACCGGCGCGGCCGCAGGATCGCAGCTTCGTGGGCAACATCGTGGCGGGAATGGCGGCATACGGGGCCGATGTCGGGCTGCCGGAGGCCGACCACATGATCGTCATCGGCTCGGATCGCATGATGCAGGCGGTGGGCGCGGCACGGCGCGGCCTGCTTGCACCCGTGTTGAAGCCGGGCCACACAGCCATCGGGTCGATCAATTCGCCGATGCAATGCATGATGAAAGAGGTGTGCGCGCAGTGCCTGCAGCCGCAGATCGATCCGGCGACCGGTGAACGTACCGTGGTGTTCTCCTGCTTCAATCAGGACCAGTCGCTGGACAGGGTGGACTTTTCCGCCCTGCATGAGCGGTTGGCACAGAACGGCGCGCAGGAGAAGCTTACGGCACAATGGATCGACCGCGCGCTGCGGCGGCTGCACGCGCGTGGTGCGGCGGCCTAGCCCCTCCCCTGAGGGAGGGGTTGGCTGATGGGTCTCCTGAGATTACTTCGCCGGCATCATCTGGCCGCGGATTTCGCCACCCTTGTTGGCCGCGGTGTGCACGTTCGCATACCACTTGCCGGCCTGCAGATCCTTCATCTGGTCATCGGTCAGCGTAACAGTGCCTTTGGACGGGCTGGGCGGGTTCGTGCCGATCGGCACAACTACCCCGGCATTCGCCCCTGGCGCGGCTGGTCCATGGAAGTGCGCGGCCGTCGCAGGCCCGGTCAGGCCCGTATAGGTCATCGTGTAGTTGAGCTGCTTCGTGCTTGTGTTCAGCGTGGCCACCACGTCGCCGCTGCCGGTGGACGTCGTGGGTGGCACCTCGGACTTGCCGTTCATTGTCGCCTTGTAGTCGATCATTGCGGCCGAGGCACCCGACAGAGCACCGACGATGATCGCCGCGGCCAGAAGTGAAGTCCGGAACATGCATCCCCCTTCTCTGCGTTTCTCGCACCCGAATCTGTTCGGGGTGGCCAGCTTGCTGGAAGACGCGCCGGGAGTCACGGTATTCCATTGCCGGTGCATCGACGGGCCACCCAGGCTTCGGCGCTGAAGTCGAGTGCCATCCTCCCGCCGCCGGGTTCGCGATGCGGCGGGCGAGACCAATCCGTGCGGTTGTTGAAGCTTATGAAAGCCTTTATCGGGTAGCCTGCCGCCCGTGACCTTTCTCACCGATTTCGCAGATCAGGCCGTCATCCTGCCGCTCGCGCTCGCGATCGGTATTGCGCTGCTCATGCAGGGATGGCGGCGTGGGGCGGCGGCGTGGGCGGCAGCCGTCTTCGCCACGTTTGCTGCCATGCTGGCCCTGAAAGTTCTGTTCCTCGCCTGTTCGGGAAGCTTCGGAACGCCGGATGTCCGTACGCCGAGCGGTCATGTTGCTGCCGCGACCGTGGTGGCCGGGGGCCTTGCCGTGCTGCTGTTGCGCTGGCGTCACGCGGCGCTCTTGGTCGCCGCCATGGCAGCGGGGGTGATCGGAATTTCGCGCCTGGCTCTCCACATGCATTCACCGGCGGAGGTGATGATCGGCGCGGGTGTCGGTCTCGCCGGCGCGTGGACGCTATTGCTGCTCGCCGGTCGACCGCCACCGGACTTGAACGGACGACGTATCGCGGTGATCGCGGTCGCGGTGATGGTGCTCTTCCACGGTCTGCACCTGCCCGCCGAGGCGCATATTCGCGGCTCCGCCTGGCGGCTGGCGCAGATGCTCTCGGTATGTCAGTCGCCCGGTGCGCGGTTGTAGACATCGTCCAGCCGGACAATATCGTCCTCACCAAGATAGGCCCCGGACTGCACTTCGATCAGCGCGAGTGGGATCTTGCCGGGATTCTCCATCCGGTGCGTGCAGCCCACCGGCAGATAGACGCTCTCGTTCTCGTGCACCATCAGCGTCTCGTTGTCGCGCGTCACCAGCGCGCAACCGTTCACCACCACCCAGTGTTCGGCACGATGAAAATGCCTCTGCAACGACAGCTTGCCGCCTGGTGAGACCACGATGCGCTTCACCTGGAAGCGGTTGCCCTGGATGAGGCTTTCGAAGAATCCCCACGGTCGATACACACGATTGTGTGCAACGGCCTCGTGGCGGCCGGCTGCCTTCAGCCGATCCACCACCGTCTTCACGTCCTGCGCGTGGTCGCGGTGCATTGCCAGCACGGCATCCTCGGTCACCACGACCACCACGTCCTCCAACCCGACCACGGCCGCCACCATGCCGTCGCTGCGGACATAGCAGTTGCGCGAGCCCTCCAGCAGGACGTCGCCGACCGCGACGTTGCCGGCTGCGTCCTTGCGCCCCAGTTCCCACAGTGCGCCCCAGCTTCCGACGTCCGACCAACCGATGTCGGCCGGCACAACCGCCGCGCGGCTGGTCCGTTCTGCCACCGCGTAGTCGAGACTGATCGAAGGGCTGGCATTGAATGCCTCGACACCGAGCCGGGTGAAGTCAAGGTCGGTCTGGCGTTCAGCGACCGCGCGTCGCACCGTGTTCAGCACCTCGGGTGCATGAACTTCCAGTTCCTCAAGCAATGTCCGCGCGGTGAACACGAACATCCCCGAGTTCCACAGATGCTTGCCGTCTGTGGCAAGGAGGGCCGCCTTCGCGGCATCCGGCTTCTCGACGAACCGCGCGACCGCATAGGCGCCCGGCGCATCGTCGAGTGCGGCGCCAACAGCGATGTAGCCGTAGCCGGTCTCCGGTGCGGTCGGGCGCATGCCGAAGGTGACGAACCGGCCGGTGCGCGCAGCCTCGGCGGCGACGGCAAGGCTTTTGTGCAGCGCCGCCGTGTCGGTAACCGCGTGGTCAGCGGCGAGCAGCCATAGCACGGCGTCGGGATCGTCTTCCGCGACCAGAACGGCGGCGGCGGCTATCGCGGGAGCGCTGTTGCGGCCGACCGGCTCCAGCAGAATGCGCGGCGAGGTGATTCCTGCGGCGCGGAGCTGTTCGGCGATCAGAAAGCGGTGCTCCTGATTGCAGACTATGATCGGCGGCGTGAAGCGCTCGCCATGGGCGCGAAGCGCGGTCTCCTGCAGCAGCGTGCGGTCGGAGATGAGCGGCCAAAGCTGTTTGGGGAAGCTTTCGCGCGAGACGGGCCAGAGGCGAGTGCCTGAGCCGCCGGATAGGATGACTGGGATGATGGCAGGTGTGTCGGTCATTTGAGCGGAGTGTGCCTCAAGACTGTGAGGGTTCTCCACCCCGGCGTGCCGTGCGCAAGAGCTTTTTTACAGCCCATGACCTTGGTGGCTCCGCAATCCGCAATCCGCGCCCGCTGGGCTGTGGGCACTGGCCGGCGGAATTGAACATCCTTTCGTTCCGTTGGGAACCGCTGCCCCAACCTGCTACTCTCCGGTCAATCCCACCGCCCGGAGGAACGCATCATGGACAACAGGCCGCAGCCCGGCGACGTCACCGATCGCAATC
>Ga0210398_10005256_pt1 | contig 12048 bp, 11 predicted proteins | sample IncBWC4OmetaG_FD_161047 | JGI IMG/M metagenome (GOLD analysis project Ga0210398, IMG submission 161047) | Forest soil microbial communities from Barre Woods Harvard Forest LTER site, Petersham, Massachusetts, United States - Inc-BW-C-4-O | ecosystem: Environmental > Terrestrial > Soil >... | reverse complement strand
CAGCGACGAGGGGCTGATCTACTGCGGGCACGTCGGCACCGGGTTTTCCGACGCCACGCTGCGCATGCTGGGCGGGAAGCTCACCCCGCTGCGCCGGCCGGACAGCCCGTTCGACGGGCCGGTGCCGGCCGAGGACGCCAGGCAGGCCGTCTGGGTGGAGCCCCGGCTGGTGATCGAGGTGGCGTTCGACCGCTGGACCAGGGCCGGGCGCATGCGCGCCCCCACCTATCAGGGGTTGCGGGACGACAAGGATCCCGCCGACGTCGTCAGGGAGACGTAGTGGACAAGATTCCCGTCCAGATCGACGACCGCACCCTGACGCTCAGCAACCTGGCGAAGGTGCTCTACCCGGCGGACGGGTTCACCAAGGCCGAGGTGCTCGACTACTACCAGCGCGTCTCCCCGGTGCTGCTGCCGCATATCGCCGGCCGGCCGATGACGCTCAAGCGGTACCCGGAGGGCGTCGACGCCGAGTCGTTCTTCGCCAAGAACGCGCCCGCCCACCGGCCGGACTGGGTCCGCACCGAGGACGTGGAGTCGCGCAGCTCGCGGGCCCGCTCCCCGGGGAGCACGGTCAGCTACCTGGTCATCGACGACCTGGCCACGCTGATCTGGGCGGCCAACCTGGCGGGCATCGAGCTGCACGTCCCGATGTGGCGGTTCCCCGGCCGGGAACCCGACCTGCTGGTCTTCGACCTCGACCCCGGGTTGCCCGCCACGGTCGTGGATTGCTGCCGGGTGGCCGAGGAACTCCGCCCGCTGCTCGAGGACGAGGGCCTGCGGGCGCTGCCCAAGACCTCGGGCGGCAAGGGCCTCCAGCTCTACGCCCCGATCAGCGGCCTGACGGCCGAGCAGGCCAGCGCGCGGGCGAAGGCGTTCGCCGAGCGCATGGAGGGCGACCACCCCGGCCAGGTGGTGTCGCGGATGACGAAGTCGCTGCGCGAGGGCAAGGTGCTCATCGACTGGAGCCAGAACAACGGTTCCAAGACCACCGTCGCCCCCTACTCGCTGCGCGCCAGGACCCATCCCACCGTGTCGACCCCGGTCACCTGGGATGAGGTGGCCGGCTGCAGGAAACCGGACGACCTCTTCTTCACCGCCCCCGAGGTACTGACCCGGGTGGCCGACCACGGCGACCTGTTCGCTCCCCTGCTGTCCTCTGGGTAACCGACGGGCGTCAGCGGGCACTCGCCAGACTGTCGCGGAGGGCCGTCATGCCGGCCGGGGTCAGTGCCCAGTTCTGGTGGTAGAGGCTGCTCGTGCCCTGGTTCTCGTTGAAGTAGATGAAGCCGGCGAGATGGTCGTCCAGCACGCCCCGAACGAGGCCGGGAATGGCGCGGACCTGGTCGTTGACCTGGCCGACGCCTGTCTCGTTGATCAGGATGGGCTTGTCCGTCACCGCCCGGATCTGGCTGAGCGTCTCGCCGAAGACGCTGTCGAAGGTGTCGTCGGAGTACTCGTAGTAGGCGTCGATCCCGTACATCCCGACCCCCGGGATGACGTACTCGCTGGTCGGCCCGGCGCCGGTATAAGTGCGGTTAAGCGTGTCCATCCAGGTGACGTTGGGGTCGCCTCGGAAACGCGACATGACATGCGCCCACGCGGCCCGGTATTCCGCGACCGGAGTCCGTGTCGCACCGTACTGATACCAGTTGCCGTTGGCCTCGGCGGCCCAGCTCAGGATGACCGGGGCGCCGAAATCGGCGACCTGAGCGGCCACGCTGTCCAGGTAGGAGTCGTCCTGGCCCGCCGCCACGCTCGCCATGCTCATCGTCGGCTCCAGCTGAAGCACCAGCTCGGCGCCGTACGCGGCCGCTTGCTGAGCGAGTTGCGCGGGAAACGGATCGTCGGGGCCCAGGTAGTCCACGACGTACCGAATGGGCTGCCCGGCTCGCCTGGCGAACGACTCCACGTCGGCCCACGACCCGGCCTCGCCGGGTGTATAGACCCCGAGGGTCACCCGCGGCGCGGCGGCCGCGGCCGGCTTCCTGGTGGCCGAACTGCTGGCGGCCGCCGGCGTAGCCGGGGCGGCGCGGCCCGCGCCCGCGGGATCGCCCGCCGCGCCGCTGCCCGGCCCGCGCCCGCAGCCGGCCGTCAGGCCCGCCAGCACCGCGGCGAGGGTCATCGCCAGCAGCGTCGCGCGGCCCCATCGGCCGTGCCCTCCCGTCAACTCGGCCGTCCCGTCAACTCGGCGATCCCGTCAACTCTGGCCGCCTGCCCTCGCGTCGGCGGTCGCGGAACCGGAGATCCTGGTGTAGAGGTCGGACCGCTCGACCTGAGAGGCGAAGTACGCGAGGCTGTCGGTGCCGTGGACCTCGTAGCGGTAGTGCTGGTTCGAGCGCGACGTATAGCCGTCGACGAAAACGACGGCGAACCGGTGCGCCGCGTAGTCCTCCAGCCACTGCTGCGGCGTCCGGCCGGACTGGGGCTCATCGGGCGCTTGAGCGAGGTCGTTGAACGGCACGGCCCACATCGACGTGTCCACCCGGGAACCCAGGTTGCGCTGCTCGGCGGCTATTCCCGCGTCGATGTCCCTGGTGACGCGCGCCTCGTAAGCGCTGGCGGACTCCCCAGGGCGCTGACACGGGTAGTAGTAAGCGCACGCCCCGGTGCCGGACACGGTGTGCCCCAGCGGGCCGGCGTGGAAGGCGAAGCTCCAGGTATCCGACGGCAGGTGGGTGAGCTGCGTCCATGTCGCGTCCCAGCCCTTGTACTGGCGGACGCCGTCCTGGGCGCCCTGGGCGAAGCCCGAGACGACCATGGACACCATCGTGTAGCCGAAGTGCCGGAGCACCGGCGTGGCCCCCGCGTAGAAATTTGCGATGCCGTCGTCCACGGTGAGGAGGACCGGCTTGGCGGGCAGCAGGACGGACTTGCCCGTCGCCCACGCCACGTACTGCTGCGCGGTGATCGTCCGGTACCCGCGGGTGTACAGCCAGGAGAGCTCGTCGTAGAACTGGCGCTGGGTCACGTTAGTCGCGCTGTATACCGGGCTGCCGCACTGCGCGGCGGTCGCCACGCAGCCGTTGTCCATCTGGTGCCAGGACAGCACCGGGATCGACGCGATCCGCGAGCCGGGCGTGTCAGCGACGCCGGGGGCGTGGCTGCCGGACGGCATGCTGATGTCGTCCGCCACCGGGATGTACGGGTACGTCTGCTGGTGCGGCATGAACGTCACGACGCACGAGATGATCGCGGCGATCGCGATCGCGCCGAGCAGGATCCCGATCCCCGCCTCGGCCAGCGGCCGCTTTCTTACGCGCGCGTTTCTTACCACTGCGTTTCCTTTCCGCTCACGGCCTTCCAGGCGCAGGTCAGGTAGACCGCGTAGCGGAAGAAGTCGTAGGCGGTCTCGGGGACGAGCGCGGCCGCCACCAGCATCCCCTTGGCGCCGGTGCGCTGGACGGAGATGACCCGGTGCCCGATGAACAGCGGCAGCGTTCCTATCCAGATCGGCGCCGGCGAGAAATGCCCGGTGACGGACACGACAAGCGTGATCTGCAGCCCGATCAAGACGACGGTCAGCATCCCGAACACCCAGGACGCCTGAGCGGCGTAGTACCACGCGGTGACCCGGGTGAGGCCGTACATGCGCAGGTCGGTAAACGCGCCGCGCTGCCAGCGGATCCGCTGCCGCCACAGCGCCGGGACCGTCGGCATGACGTCCGTGACGGCGTCGCACTCGGGCGGGGACAGCGTCTTGAAGCCAAGCGTCTTGAGGGCCAGGGTCAGCTCGTAGTCCTCGGTGATCGACTCCGTGCTGTAGACCAATCCGACTCGCGGGCCCGGAAGGGTACCGTCGAGCCTGGCGCGGACTACCGCGCGCAGCGTGGCGACCGGGAACAGGGCGGACGTTCCCACCACGATGCGCGTCCGGTTGCCGCGCCGGTTGATGGCACGGCCGTCCCTCGCGAACTCGTTCTCCTGGACGATCCGCAGCAGCGACCTGCCGGTTGGCGGGCTCGCGTACCGGCCGCTGATCACCGCGCCGGGGTTGCTGGCCGACCAGGCGAGCGCGACCTCAAGCCAGCACGGCGCCGGCATGGTGTCCGCGTCCTGGATGAACACGTAATCGGAGTCGTCGAGCTCAGTGAGCAGCCTCTCCAGGGCCTGGTTGAGCGCGCCGGCCTTCTTGTGGCGGTTGTCCACCGATTCCCAGACCTCGGCACCGGCCCTACGGGCCAGGGTCTCCGTGTCGTCGGTGCTGTTGTCCGATATCACGATGATCCGGTCCGGCTGGCGCGTCTGGACGGACAGGTTGGCGACGACGGCCTCGATCCAGGAAGCCTCGTTGCGCGCCGGGATCAGGGCGGCGATCATCGCGACTGACTCTGCCCCGTCCGGCGGGGCAGCAGGCCGCGGATGGCGGCGAACGCGAAGATGACCGTGAGGATGAGCAGGGCGATCCCGAGCCCCAGCAGGGCCGCGGCGGCGACGCCGTGCGCCTGCGCCGAGACGCTGACCGCCGTGCCTGAGCCAGTGGCAGAGGCGGAGGCGGAGGCCGGCATGAAGCCATGGGTGTTGAGCATGCTCATCGTGGGGGGTGTTCCGTTCCCTGCGGGTGACCGTCGCGCCGTCATCTAACCCGGCGCAGGTGGCAGTCAAGGGCCCGCATGGGTGCGAATCGGTTGCAAAGCGTAACTAGCGACATGTGACCCAATAGCTCGCCTAACCCCGCATCACGCCCTGTTTTAGCAGGTAAAGCTGCGGGTACTCGTCCCCATCATGGGGGGGCCTCGGGCCGGCGAGCGGCTGGCCGAACTCACCGAACGTGAGGCGGTGACGCGCGCGCTGATCGCCGGGTCACCGTACGCCATCTTCGCCATGGACGCGGAAGGCCGGCTGACGGAGTTCAATACGGCGGCGGAGGAACTGTCCGGGTACCGGCGCGACGAAGTGCTCGGCAAGGAGATGCCTGCCCTGCTCGTCCCCGACCGGGAGCGCGCCAGGCTCCTGGCGCACATCAGGACGTTCCTCGACACCGGTGATCCGGGCGAGTTCCGTGTCTCGCTGCGAGTCCCCCTGCTGCGCGCCGACCGCACCGAACGCGTCGTGGAGCTCATCCCCGTGCAAGTGACAGTCAGCCGCAAGACGACCTTCTGGGGCATCATGCGCGACCTCACGGACGTCGAACGGCTGAATGAGCAGCGTGAGCAGTTTCTCGCCATCGTCTCGCATGAGCTGCGTACGCCCCTGACGGCCATCGTCTCGTTCAGTGAGCTGCTCAGGGGGGAGACGGACGGGCTGACGTCCGACGGCATCGAGTTCCTGGACATCATCGAGCGGAACGCCGACCGGCTCCTGCGGCTCGTCGGCGACCTGCTCATGCTCGACCGGCTCGAGGCCGGGGCGCTGCCGCTGGACCTGGCCCCCGTCTCCGTCCCCGGCCTCGTCGCGGAGGCGGTCAGGAACGCTTCGCCCGGCGCGGCCAAGCAGGGCATCACCATTCACCTCGACGCTGACGAAGGCCCGCCGGTCGAAGGCGACGGCCGGCGGCTGCTCCAGGTGTTCGACAACCTCATCGGCAACGCTGTCAAGTTCTCCCATCTAGGCGGCCCGGTTCACGTGGTGGCGACCTGTGATGGGGCGAGGTGGCGGGTGGACGTGTCGGACGCGGGAATCGGCATCCCGCCGCAGGACGCCGCCCGGCTCTTCCACCCGTTCGTCCGCGCCGCCAACGCCCGCACCGCGGGCCTGCCCGGCACCGGCCTCGGACTGTCCATCGTCAAGCTGCTGGCCGAGATGCACGGCGGATACGTCAAGGTCGCCAGCGTCCTCGACGAGGGAAGCACATTCAGCGTTTTCCTCCCGGTGGCGGCGTGACCGCCGCCAGAGGCGCCACCAAGGGCCGTGTCCTGGTCATCGAGGATGACCAGGACATCGCCCTGGGCATCCGCGTCGTCCTCTCGAGGAGCGGGTTCGAGGTGACGGGTGCGGGCGATGGCCGGGAGGGCCTGCGCGCCTTCCACCACGCGCGGCCGGACCTCGTCATACTCGACATCGGACTGCCCACCCTGGACGGATGGGCGGTCCTTGAGCGCATCCGCGACATGAGCGACGCGCCGATCCTCATCCTCACCGCGCACGGGCAGGAATCCGAGAAGGTACGCGGCCTGCAGGGCGGCGCCGACGACTATCTGACCAAGCCGTTCGGCAACGCCGAACTCGCCGCCCGGATGGAGACGCTGCTGCGGCGGCCGAGGGCCGGCGGCCCTGAGGAGGTCTACGACGACGGCAGCGTCCGAGTGAACTTCGCGTCGCACGAGGTGACCGTGGAGGGCGCGGCGGTCGCGCTGACCCCGATCGAGTTCCGGCTGCTCGCCGCGCTGGTGCGGCACCCGGGCCAGACCCTCAGTCAGGACAGGCTCCTCGAACTCGCCTGGAACGATCCGTTCGGGGTCGGCCCGGACCGGGTCAAATACGGTGTCATGCGGTTGCGCCGCAAGCTGTCCGGGGCGGCGGACTCCCGCATCGAGGCCGTCAGGGGATTCGGCTACAGGTACCGCAACCGTCCCGCACCGGGATAGCAACCGCACCCGCCGCGCGCGGGGCCGACAATGTGTGGCCATGAATCCGACTCCCCGCGCCGCCGCAGCGCAGCCGGCCGCACGAGGCCGGATCCTCCTCGTCGAAGACGATCAGGACACCGCCCTTTTCGTCACGCACGTCCTGGGCAAGCGTGGGGAGTTCGACGTCACGCACACCCCTGATCCCGCCGTCGCGCTGTCGCTGGTCACCGCACGGTCGTGGGACCTCGTGGTCACCGACCTGGAGTTGCCGGTTATGCACGGACGCGAGTTGATCGGCGCGCTGCGCCGGCTGGTCCCCGCGCCCTAATCACGGGTTCGGCGGTTCAGCATCTGCCGGACACCTGAGGCATTACCTTCATGTCGTGAGTATCACGATGTACGACACGATCTACAACAACCAGTTTCCGTCCGGTGCGCAGGCATACGCGGCGTACGTCGACGGTGGCGTGGGCGACCAGCCCAACTACGCCTACATCGTGTCGGCGTTTCCCAAGGCGGAGCACCTGAGCATCTCGCTGGACGGCAGCGTCAACGCGGACGCGCTCGACGTCGAACAGGACGCCGCCGTCCCCGGCGACGTCCCCGGCTGGTACACGCGGCAGAAGCAGCGGGGCATCCAGCGGCCGTGCCTCTACGCGAGCGTCTCGACGATGCAGGACAGCATCCTTCCCGTGCTCAGCCAGGGGAAGATCGGCCGGTCAAGCGTCCGGCTGTGGACCGCGCACTACGACGCAGGCGAGCACATCTGCGGCCCGGACAGCTGCGGCCAGCTGAGCACCGAGGCCGACGGCACCCAGTGGACCTCGAGCGCGCTCGGCCGGGTCCTCGACCAGTCCGAGCTGCAAGACAACTTCTTCACCACCAGCACCACCGAAGCGACCGTCACGGAGGCGGAATTGCAGTCAGGCCAGCTCAACACCGGCAGCAGCGCCGTGACGGCGATCAGCGTGCCGCCGGGAACCGCGCACCACATCGCGTTCGGGTGCGACAACACCCTGGTGAACCAGCAGGCGCCAGTCATCCGGCTAGCGATCTACGACACCGGCTGGTACACGCAGAAGATCCAGGTCAACGGGACCAAGGGGCTGAGCGTCATCGCCTTCCGCAACCCGGCGAAGACCGGCGTGATCTCGATCCTGCGAGAGGACACCGGGGTGGTCCCGGTCGGCTACGTCATCTACTAGTGCGGGACCGGGAGCCACCACGCGTACGTTCGGAACGATGATTTCCTGACAGCACAGCGCCCGCGGAAGCCGCCGGGGCCGCCGCGGGCGCTTGTCGTCGTGCTGCGTCAGGCGTACTTCTGGATCATGGCGCCGAGGTTCGGCAGCGCGGCCTGGATGTGCTTGCCCGCGCCGCCGCGCACCGCGTTGTACGCCCTGACGACCGCGGCGCGGCCGGAGCCGTGCGCCATGTCGTCGGTCACCGCGAGCAGCGCCGCGGACACCTCGTCGCCGCGCTTGGCCAGGTAGTCGCCGAAGTCCGCGCTCCCGGACACCTGGAAGTCGGCCCAGAAGGGTTCCAGCTGGAACGTCATGCCCGGGATCATGGAGTGCACGGTCTCCTGGTAGTAGCCGGGCGCGAACGAGGTGATCGCCTTGAAGGCGACCTTGACCGCGGCACCGGACATCCCGGACTTGCTTGCCAGCTCGCTGTCGATAAGCGCCAGGACGTCGTTGTAGACCCGGGGCTGGACGTCGGGGGCGAGCAGCATCTGCTGCAGCGTGGCCATCAGGCTCCTTTATTGCTCAGTAACAGGGCTTTCCGCCGCTAACCGTACTGAGTAGCGGCGGCCCAGTGGCGGCGTTTCACGAGTTGGTTACCCAATGTCCCGCGGCGCGCCCGGTTGGCCGCCCGCGCGCCTCCGCGATCGCGGAACGGTCGTGTGTCAGGCTGGTCGCCGTGCTGGGGAGGGATCACGCGCTGAGCGGCGCGCTGGCGTTCGCGGTGCTCGGGCCGTCGCTGCACGTGACGGGTTCGCACCTGGCCGCCGGCGTGGTGCTCACCGCGGGGGCCGGCGTGCTGCCCGATATCGACCACCCGGACAGCACGATCTCGCGGGAGTTCGGCTTCCTGACCGAGGCCTTCGCCTGGCTGGTGGACCGGCTGTCGGGCGGGCACCGGCACGGCACGCACAGCCTCCTCGGCATCACCGTGTTCTCCGCCGGGGCGCTCGCCGCGGGCTCGTACCAGCTGTCCGCGCACCTGAGCAGGCACGAGGTGTTCTCCTGGCACCTGGTGCCCGCCGCGCTGTACCTGGCGCTGCTGTTCTCCGCCGCGCTCCGCGCGCTGCACATCGGCGGCCACCATGGCGACCTGCTCGGCATCGGCGCGGCGGTGATCGCCTGCTACACGCGCTGGGACCTCGCGCTGATCCCCGTGGCTCACTGGCACGTCCCGCTGCTCGCCCTCGCCGTCGCCCTGGGCTGCGCCGCGCACATCGCGGGCGACGAACTGACCCATGGTGGCTGCCCGCTGTTCTGGCCGGTGAGCGGGCACGAGTTCCACCTCCTGCCGCGCCCGCTCCAGATCACCACCGCGAAGATCGGGGAGAACTGGGTGGTCTTCCCGCTGCTCGTCTTCGCGCTGTTCGTCGCCGTCTGGCACGCCACCGGCCATCCGCTGTGACGTCGTTACGACTATCCCCCCGTTTGCCCGGACGCCGACGGCGACACCGTCGGCACCACCGAGCTCGGCGTGCTCGGCGAGGCGGTCGCGGTCACGCCTATGGCGGGCGCGCCGCTCGGCTCGCCAGGGATCGAGTACAGCGCCTTCCACGGCGACCCCGACGGGTCGGACGCTTCTGTTGCCGGGGAGACTCCCTGGTTGGTCCACTTGGCCTCGTACGGCAGCCCCTGGTAGAGCACCTTCTCGCCGGTCTTGTACGAGCTGGCCTGCGACCACGCCGGGTAGCTGCCGGCGGGCAGCGTGAAGATGTCCGACTGATGGTCACCGGGGAGCACGGGACCGAGCAGCTCCCACGGCGTCTGCCAGGCGAACTGCACCTGCGCCGACGGGTCGTCGCCGCTGTTGTACCACTTGGCCTGGTAGATCTCGCCGTTCTCCACGACCTTGTAGCCGAGCGGGTAGTTCGCGGTGGCCGACCACTGCGGGTACGGCGCGTCGGCCGGGTTGGTGTCCGGCGCCACCGGCTGCACGTTGCCGGAGTTCGGCAGGATGACCGCGCTGCCCTGGAGCGCGCTGAAGGTCTGCGTGAACTCAAGGTTCGACTGCGTCGTGCCGCTGCACGTGTTGGACAGCAGCCCGATCTCGGGGAAGGTCGAACCGCACTGGCTGTCCCTGTTGATGGACCACATCGAGAGGCGGGCCAGGTGGTTCGCGGAAGCGAAGCCGACCAGCGTGCGGGCGTCGGCCACGGTGAAGTTCTGGCCTTGCATGTCGTTCTCGCCGATCATCACCGTCGCGCCGAGCCGCTGCCAGATCTGCTGCGTGCGCAGCTTGATGCCGTACTGCGGGTAGACCTTGGCGAGCTGCGCGGCCGTGGCGCCCAGCGCGTCCTCGGCCATCTGCCCCATGCTGGTCCCGGCGGGTACCGAGTTGTAGTCCATGGCCATGATGTTGATGCCGGCGAGCGTGACGTGGTCGCGCAGCATCGAGTCGATCACCGACAGGGCGTCGTCTTGCAGCCCGTCCTGCTCGACCGGGAGGGTCAGCCACACGTTCAGCTTGGGATCGGACTGCTCGAGGCTGGCGATCGCCTGCGCGCGCCGGGTCTCGGCGCCGAAGTTGTCCAGCGCGGTGCCCTCGATGTCCAGGTCGATCGTGGTGAGGTTGTAGGCGCTGATCACGGACTGGTAGGCCGCGGTGAGCGCGCCGGCCGTCGGGCAGGCGACGTCGAGGCTGGTATTCGCCTTGCCGCCGAACGACACGATGGCCTGCTCGCCCTCCTGCTGAAGCTGCGCGATCCGCGGGCCGATCGCCAGCGCCTGGTCGGCCTCGGACAGCGTGTAGGCGCCGCCCCAGCTCGGGGTGCACTGCGAGCTCGACGCCGCGACCACGAAGCCGAGGACGCTCTGCCGTGCCGGGTCAGAGGTGGAGCTCTGGAATTGGTACGTCGGGGTGAGTGTCACGTCGACGTACGGCGCGAACCACGTCTGGTGCACGACCGCGACGGGAGCGAGCAGCCGGTTTTTGACACCGTAGTAGCTGCCGTAACCGGCGCCCGCGAGGACGATGAGGGCCACGAGCACCCGCAGGAACGACAGCCGGCGCTTCGGCGGGCCGTCCGGCAGCGGGCCGGCGGGCGCCTGGACGGGCTGCGCGCCCGTCAGCGCCTTGTACTGGAACTCGGCGTAGCCCGTCTGGAGCACGTCGCGCCAGTCGGTCCGCTTGACCTCTTCCGTCGTACGCCCGCGGAAAGAGCTCCACCAGTGTCGCTTACCCGGGGTCTTGTACAGCACCGACGTGCCGTGGATCCACCCGTCCACAACGGAATTGCGCAGCCCGATGTATGACTTGACCGCGTAGAAGGCCAGCGTGACGTTCAGCACCGCGTAGCACAGGTTCTCCGTGAGGTGGTGCACGTAAGCGCGGTACGCCGTGTAGCCGGCCAGCGCGATTAGCAGGTAGGGCGCAGCCAGCAGGAACCCTGGCACGACGGTGCGGTCCTTGACCTTCGGGGTGCGCGCGAACGGCGCCTTGGACGCCGTGATGCCCTGGACGATCGATGAGAGCGTGCCGGCCAGGTTGACCCCGAGCAGGACCAGGTTGAAGCCGTAGATGCGCAGAACGTCGATCCGCTTGTAGCCGCAGTAGCGCAGGTCGCTGGCCATGCACAGGAAGTAGGGCAGCGCGACGAGGCCGAGCAGCGGGCTGATCAGCGCGGCGCTGAACGGGAAGGCGAGGAGGATCAGCAGGCTGGCCGAGCTCCAGCAGATGGACGCCATGTAGTTCCAGCGCAGGAAGTACTCGGCGAACCGCATCCGGTTGCCCTTGGCCTTGCGGGCCCGCCGGGTCCGGTGCAGCTTGGACAGGATCAGCAGGCCGCCGTTGGCCCAGCGGCGCCGCTGGATGCACAGCGAGCCGAAGTCCGGCGGGGTGGCGCTGTAGCTGAGCCGCTCGGGGTAGTTGTACAGTCGCCAGCCGTGCAGCCCCATGTCGATCGTGGACTCGGTGTCCTCGATGAGCGTGCGGTCCTTGATGTACTGCTTGACCTCGTAATCGCCGATGTAGGACGTATCGGCGATCTGGTCGAGCGCCTTCTTCCTGATGACCGCGTTGGCGCCGACCCAGAACGTGGCGTCGTAGTAGGTCAGGCCCTGGTGCACGATGTGCTGAAGGTCGGTGGTCGCCCCGGCGATCCGCTCCAGGCGGGTGGCGGAACCGGGGAACGAGCTGTATGGCGTCTGCGCGATCGCCATGTCCTGGTACTCGTGCTGCTCGAGCAGGTGCACGAGCCGCAGGCAGTACTCCGGCAGCAGCACGCTGTCGGCGTCAAGCGTCACCACGTAGTCCGGGTCGGTGATGTACAGCCCGGTACCCGGCCGGGTGGGGACAA
>Ga0210398_10005255_pt1 | contig 12049 bp, 14 predicted proteins | sample IncBWC4OmetaG_FD_161047 | JGI IMG/M metagenome (GOLD analysis project Ga0210398, IMG submission 161047) | Forest soil microbial communities from Barre Woods Harvard Forest LTER site, Petersham, Massachusetts, United States - Inc-BW-C-4-O | ecosystem: Environmental > Terrestrial > Soil >... | reverse complement strand
ATCAGCCGAACGTCGTGCCATCGGAGGCGGCGGTTTGGTATTACTTCCGCGAGTTGGACTACCCGCATATCAAGGATCTCTATGAGTTGGGAAATACGATAGCGGAATCCGCTGCGAAAATGACCGGCACCACCGTGGATCACAAACTGGTGGGATCGGCGTGGCCTCCGTACTTGAACAAGGTCGTCGCGGAGACCCAGCAGAAGAACATCGAGGCCGTGGGGATGCCCAAGTGGAGCGATGCGGATCAGACGCTGGCGAAGGCTCTGCAAAAGGAGATCGGCGCGAAAGTGGAAGGGCTTAAGGAAAAAATCGAGCCGCTCTCGGAACCAGCGAAGAAACCCACGGGCGGCGGGTCAGATGACATCGGCGACATCTCCTGGAACGTGCCGATGGTGTACCTGATGTATCCGGCAAACATTCCGAATCTGCCGGGACATAGCTGGGCGAACGGCGTGGCGATGGCCACGCCTATCGCTCATAAAGGTTCGACGGCAGGGGCCAAGGTGCAAGCGATGACGGCACTGGACTTTTTTCTGCAGCCGGAACTGGTACAGGAAGCGTGGGAGTATTTTCGGAATGTCCAGACCAAGGACATCCACTATGAGACGTTTCTAGGTCCTGATGACAAACCCGCGGTGGAGATGAATAAAGAAAAAATGGAGAAGTTCGCGCCGCAATTGAAAACGTATTATTACAATCCCGAGCGCTTTAAAACTTATCTTGAGCAACTGGGGATTCCGTATCCTACGACAAGAACGAAACCGTAGTGCCAAAGGCATGGGCGCAGCAGGAATCGGTGTTACGGCAACCTCGGATCCGTTGCGGCGCCGACCGCGCCTTGGCGGTCTGTGCCGCGAAGCGTTCCCGCTGCATCGCGGAAAAATGAGCGGTGGCCGGTGCGCCCATAGCTGAGCGGCGTTGCGGCGAGTTCAAACTTCGCCGGGGCGCCTAAACCACTGGCGCCGACAATGACGTAGCGGAACGAATAGCCATTTTTCATTCCCGCAGTCAGGTCGCCGGCTAGGAGACCCGCGGCTTCCGCGTTCTCCGGACCATGCAGCGGGGGCCCCAGACTCGAAAGAGAATCGGGCAGTCTGGTGTACTTGCGGCGATACGTTTCGACGGCTTCGGCGATCTCTTTTAATGATTCGAGGGCGGCTTGCTCATTTTTGTCGGCTTCCGCGGAGTCCCATTCCAGTTCGAGGGAAGGCAAGTCGAGAAGCACCAGACCTAGCGAGAGGATCTTCCATTCGCCGTTCTCGCGCACCAGGCCCATGTTTACCTGAATCGCGCTGGCGCCGGAGGAATCCGTGGCATCGCGCAAATCCACCGGTAGAAATGCCACATTATCGCGGGTATCGGCGCCGCCGATTTGGATCTCCGCGGCTCCCGCAGGCGTATCGCAACGGACGATGGGACGGCCTGAGGGATTGGCGGTCACTGCGGGTTTGCCCGCCTCGTTGAGTAGCACGAATCGTTTCATGAAGGCCACGCGCGCGGCCGGGGCCATGCGGGAAAAGGATTCTTTGTTGCGTGCCGTGAGAAAACGCGCAAATTCGTCCTGGCTCTGTGAGCAGGCTGCCGTCAGGACATCGCGAAGCGCTGCGGATGGCCCGTTTGGTGAGGCGGCTTGGGTTGCGGGATTTGAACTGGACTCTTGTGCAGAAGCGCCGCTTGCGAGCGGCAGTAGCAAGAGAATCGCCGCCGCAACTACGGTGTTCTTTCGAAATCTCACATCAGTCCTTTGCCGAGCTCAGGATCGCGGCTAGGTTTTGCGTAAAGGAGGAGCGGGGCATCACCTCGTTGCAGCCTGCCGCCTGCGCTTCTGCCGCCAGATCGAGCTGCACGTGAGAGAGAAACCCGATGACCTTCAGGTCCTTTTGCGCGGCGCGCACGCGCTCGATGGCCCGAAGGGGCTGGCTGCGCGCGTTCAAATCTACGATGACCAGACTTGGCGCGGGTTCCAGCAGACCTAGAAGCGCATCGCCGTTCGTGGCCACTTTTAACTCCAGGCCGAGATGCTTGGCCGTCTCCGCGACCTTCATTTGAAAAAACAGGTCGTCCATCATTGCCAGGATTCTTCCCATGCCGGCGTCTCCTCCGTGTATGTTACTCATTATGCGCCAGTTCAACTTTTTCGCGGCGTTTTCGAGTAAGATGCACGTATCGCTTGGGAGGTCCACCCATGCAGCAAGGTGTAGTTCGATCCATCGAGTCCGACGTTATTCGACCCATTCAGCCCGCCCTGATGCTCCTTGAAAAGACGCCGATTCTGATCGAAACGATGCTTCGAGATTTGCCGGAAGATCTGTTGCGCTGGAAACCTGCGCCGGAGCGCTGGTCCATAGCGGAAGTCCTCGGGCATCTGGCCGACATGGAAATGGTGTACGCCGACCGGACGCGCCGCATGGTCACGGAAGAATCGCCAATGCTCGAAAAGTATGATGCGGCGGGTACAGTCGTCTTCGGCGACTATGTGCGCGGTTCGGGTAGCGAGAATCTGGCGTTTTTCATTAAGACCCGGCGCTCAACAGTCATTTTGCTGCGAAGCATACCGGCAGATTCCGGCGAACGCGAGGCCACTCACTCCGAGCTTGGCAACATCACGCTCCTGCAGATGCTCAGCGAGTGGGCTTCGCACGACCTCGGACATCTCCGGCAGATCGCGGAGCTTTACCGCGCGCGGGCGTTTCATCCGTATGCCGGTCCATTTCAAAAATATTCCAATCCGAAACCGTGAATCAGCATCTGGAAGACGCGCGCCTGGCCGCCGCTGGACCGCGCGAGGTGACGCTCTACACGCGCCCGGGCTGCCATCTTTGCGAAGAAGCTAAAGCCGCCGTTGCGCCGTTGCTGCGAGAATTCGGAGCCGTGCTCCATGAAGTGAATATCGAAAACGATGCTGTTCTCGAAGGGCGCTACGGGTGGGACATTCCCGTGCTCTTCATCGGAGCGCGCAAAGCCGCCAAACATCGCGTGGACGTGGAGCAATTCCGGCGTCAGCTTCAGGCCAGCAAATCCGAATAAGAGGAACTAAAGAAAGAAACTCTTTATTTAATGCTCGCCACCTGGCTCATGCGCGCCAACTGTTTTGTCCGGCACATCGCCGACACGGCCTTTGACGCGATCGTAGACGCTGATTTGGCTCACCGAGCCGAGGGCTTCGTTGTAAAAAGTTGGGACGCCCAGCGCGGTCCGCAATTCTTCGTTGAACCTTCTCAAACTTTCAAGGTGCGTCGCCAGCGCCGGTAGCTTCAGGCCGTCATCGGTCAGCAGGAACTTTTGGTAGCCGGCGTCCCAAAGGCGGGTGAACCGGCCCTTCAGCATGATCGTGGGCACGACGGTCATCTCGTAGAGGTCGTCCGTGCCTTTGCGAAACTCCCCGCCGCAGCCGTATTTCTCGACACGAACCACACCGCGGGTGCTGCCGACGGCAAAACCGAGCGCCGCCAAGCTTTCGATTTGCTTTGGTGTAAACCGCTCTTCGACATTCCACATGGTGCTCTAGCCTATTAAATGCCGCCACTTCTGTAAAGCGGACGGCCATGCGCAATTGTGGATAAGCAAATCCCTGTGATGATTCTGACGTAGTCGAGACATTAGCTTTTGGCTCCTGACCAGGAGCGTTCCCAAGTGCGCCACAACGACGCGTCTCCAAGGCCCAGCTGGTTCCACCACAAATCCAGCATCTTTTGATCGAGGCGAAGAATGCCATCGCGCGAGACTCCGGAAGGAGGCGGGACGAGGGTTGCCAGGCGCTCGTAAACGGAGCCGCGCTCCGATTCGTCAACGCGAGCGAGCAGGTGCCAGACAGTAAGCGCGTCACGCTGGCGAGACTCCGCGAGGATTTCGCTGAGCTCGCCGCTCCGTTCTTCCGGTGTACTCGCGCCAAAATCGAATTTGGACAAGGCTGCGCGAAACGATGCGGAAGCGTCATCAAAGTACGGAGTGCCTGGCCCAATTTTCGGGCGCGTTGCGCAAACTGCGCCCGCGGGGATGAAGGCTTCGTGTCCATCCAGCTTAAAGCCAACCCAACCGAGTTTAGTTCTCAGAAGTCCGGCGCCCGAATCATCCACTTCGAGCGTATAAGAACAGCCCAGGTCTACGGCGATCGCCGAAGGCGTATCCACCGTAAACTCGCCCGGCAAGGCCCAAATGTAAGCTTGAATGGTCCCCCGATCGAGCGCCAGTCGATTGTGTCCATTGCCACCAGCGACTAAACGTAGACGCGTGTTCGTTTCTACATTTACCGTTCCAATATCGGCGATGGAAATGTTGGCCTTCGAATGGCCGTCTGTGACTAGCGTTTGGCCGATGCTAAGCTTGGTAGCTCCAGCGTTTCGTCCGAAGGCACTGGATTCCACTCTTGGCGTGCCCGCGACACTCTCGACGTCCCATCCTGGTTCGGAAGTTGTGCTTGGCTTCCGACTCCACCAGAAAATCCCAAACGCAGCCATAAACAAGACGACCGCCGTTGCGGCTCGGAGTTTCGAAGACCAATCGGATGACACAAGCCGCTGCCAAAATCGCGGTGGCCACGGCGCTGGGATTCGAGCAAATTCCGGCGCCTCACCCTGATGGCGGAATTTGGCAAGACGGTTTTCCAGTTTTTGAATCTCCGGGTCGGGTTCGCCGGAACCATCCCAGAGGTAGTCATCATTCATGGCTCATTCCTTCTACGCAATAAACTCTTTCCCTCGGCCGCCGAGTTTCTGCCGCTCGAGGAGTCGGGCGCTAGCCCGCTGCCGAGCGATGCCTGGTTTAATTTCTCGCGAAGCTGCTGCATGCCTCGGTGCAGATTGACTCGAACGGAGCCGGGAGTCAGTCCGGTGCGCACGGCGATCTCCGGCCCGGTCATGCCTTCCACCAAACGAAGTATCAGGGTTTCGCGATATGTTTCCGGCAGGCTGCGAACAAACGTCAGGATGGCCGCTGCTTCGGCATCCGGAGCGGTGTTCGACGCGGGCAATTCCGCTTCGTCTTCCGGCAGGCTCTCCGTTACTGCGGCGACTGCGCGGGTTTGCCTGTAATAATCGTTGGCGCGATTGCGTGTGATGGCTGCTATCCAAGGCCCGAAGCGCGCGGCGTCGCGCAGGTCGCGGAGGCGGGGCAGCGCGCGTAGAAAAACGTCCTGAACAAGATCGTCTACATCGCTCGCGGGCACTCTCGCCAGCAGGATGCCGTGGACCATCCGTGCGTATCGCGCGTACAAGCCACCAAATGCGGCGCGGTCGCCTTCGCGGGCAGCCAGCACCAGCGAAGAATCACCCGCGGGTTCGGGGGCGGGCGCGGTAGTCACCGCCCGACAGTCTCCGATTGCGAGGCGCGAGTCAACTGTGCTTCCAGCCTGTGATATGCCGACTCCCGGTATCATCCCGGTAGGCAAGACGCTCGGTTCCCGAGGAGTGTTAACAATGGACCCGCTGTGGCGATGCTGAAACTCACTGGGCGTGGTCCTGCCGTTTCCGTGTGGTCCAAAAGTCTCCCGAGGAGCGCCCAACCAATTCTCTAGTGCGAGTAGGGTGATTTGCTCTAACTGCCGCTAAAGGCAGGCTATACCATCAAACTGGCGTGCCGCATCTAATTCGGAGTAAACTGGTCGCATATTCGGGAGATAGCTGCACGATTAAGGGCATGGCCGCCACCAACCGCATTGCTGCTAGAGACCAAACACCCTCTGGCCGGGTAGAAAAGCCTCGGGGCCGGACGGGGCAATCTGTGCTCGAGTTGATTGGCAACACGCCGCTCTTGCGACTGGCGAGAATCGGCAGCCAGTTTCCCAATGTGGAATTCTACGCCAAAGCCGAGTGGTTCAATCCTGGAGGCTCCGTCAAGGATCGGCCGGCTTTGAGCATGATTCAGGCAGGTCAGCATAGCGGCGCACTGCGCCTCGGTAAGACCATCATTGATGCCACCAGCGGCAATACGGGAATCGCCTACGCCACGATTGGGGCTGCGCTGGGCTATCCCGTGAAACTTTGTTTGCCGGACAGCGCGTCCCACGAGCGCAAACGGATCCTCGAAGCTCTGGGCGCTGAACTGGTCATCACTTCGGGTGAGGAAGGAACGGACGGCGCGATCCGGCGGGTGCATGAGATCGTCGCGGCCAACCCAGAAGAGTATTTCTACCCAGACCAGTACAGCAATCCGGCGAACTGGCAGGCGCATTACCGCACCACCGCAAATGAGATTTGGGAGCAGACCGCCGGGAGCATCACTCATTTCGTGGCAGCCTTGGGCACGAGCGGCACATTTGTGGGCACGGCCCGCCGCTTGAAGGAACGCAATCCGTCAATTCGATGCATAAGCCTTCAGCCTGACGCGGCGTTTCACGGACTGGAAGGCTGGAAGCACATGAAAACGGCGCTTCGCCCAGCGATTTATGACGACACGCTCGCGGATGAAAATCTCGAGGTAGGCACGGAAGGATCCTATCTCCTGGTAAAGCATCTCGCGCGGGAAGAGGGCCTGTTGGTCAGCCCCAGCGCCGCTGCTGCGCTGCTTGGCTGCTTCCAAGTCGCCAAGGGCTTGGCGCGAAGCCAGCGCGCCGTGATTGTCACTATTTTTGCGGATTCTGCGTCCAAGTATCTGACCGAACGCTTTTGGGACGAAGAGTGAGCTTCCGATGAGTGAAGTGCTCGAGGTCGCGATCAGCCGGGAGCTTGCGGAGAAAATTCGCGAGCACGGCGTGGAGACATATCCTTACGAATGCTGCGGTGCGATGCTCGGACGGGACCTCGCGCTTAGTGAGAATGCTGCCTCAGGCAAAAAGAGTCACAGCATTCCGCGCGAGGTTCTTTCTCTTTTTCCTCTCGTAAATCGCCGCGATGATTCGCCGCGAAATCGTTTTTCTGTTACTGCGGACGATGTGAGAGACGCCGAAAAAACCGCCAGGGCGCAAGGACTGGAGGTGATCGGCTGGTATCATTCGCATCCCGACCATCCGGCGCGGCCGAGCGACTATGACCGTGATCATGCTTGGCCGTGGTACAGCTACGTCATCGTCAGTGTCGCCACGGGAGTGCCGCAGGACATGACTTCCTGGCGTTTGAAAGATGACAGGTCGGGATTTTTGGAAGAAAAGATTGCGCCGATCGAGGTTAGCGCCCGAAACTAGAGCGCGCTAGAGAGAACGGGAGAAATCCAGATGTCTGTCAAAGTGATGATTCCGACGCCGCTGCGGGCCTATGCTGGCAAGCGCGATTCCGCGGAGTTTAGCGCCGCGACCGTTGGCGAAGCGCTCAGTGGGCTCACCAGCCAATTCCAAGAGCTGCGCAAGCACCTTTACACGGAAGACGGCAAGCTGCGCGCGTTCGTAAACGTTTATCTGAACGACGAGGATATCCGCTATCTGGCGAAGGAGAATACGCCTACCAAAGACGGGGATACCATCAGCATCATTCCGTCCATTGCGGGTGGTTCTTTCGCGCGCTAATTGATTTCCAATCGACAGGGAGCTTTTGTCATGGCCACAACTACACAGCCGCAAACCGACCGGAAGCCGGCAACTAGCCTTTCCAATGAGGAGATTCTTCGCTATAGCCGCCACCTGATCATGCCTGAAGTGGGCATGGAGGGTCAGCTCAAGCTCAAAAACGCGAAGGTGTTGCTGATCGGCACCGGGGGGCTTGGCGCTCCGTTGGGACTCTATCTTGCCGCCGCTGGCGTGGGTCGGCTGGCACTCGTTGATTTCGATGTCGTGGATTTCACGAATCTTCAGCGGCAAGTCACATTCGGCTCAGACGATGTTGGCAAGCCGAAAACAGAAGCAGCACGCGCGCGGCTTCACAACTTGAACCCCGAAATTCAGATCGATACTTTCGAAACTAAACTGACCAGCGATAACGCGCTTCGGCTGTTCAAGGATTTCGACGTGATCGTCGACGGGACCGACAATTTCCCGACGCGGTATTTAGTCAACGATGCGTCCGTCCTTCTCGGGAAACCGAATGTTTACGGCTCAATCTTCCGCTTTGAAGGGCAAGCAACGGTGTTCGGTATGCCGGAAGGGCCTTGCTACCGCTGCTTGTATCCGGAACCGCCTCCGCCGGGGCTTGTGCCATCCTGCGCTGAGGGCGGCGTCCTGGGAGTGCTGCCCGGCATTGTCGGCTCTATCCAGGCGATGGAAACGATCAAGTTGATTCTGGGCGCTGGTGAGAATCTTGTCGGGCGTTTGCTGCTCTTCGATGCGCTCGGAATGAAATTTCGCGAGCTGAAACTGCGCAAAAATCCGAACTGCCCGATGTGCGGCGAGCATCGAAGCATCCACAAGCTCATCGATTACTACGAATTCTGCGGTGTGCGCGGCGAAGAAGCCCCCGGCCCCGAGGTGCAGGTCCCGGAGATCACGCCACGTGAGCTAAAATCGCGTCTCGACCGAGGCGATGATCTGTTCATCCTGGACGTGCGCGAACCGCACGAGTTTCAGATTTGCAACTTGCATGGACATTTGATCCCGCTCGGCGAATTGCCCCGCCGCGTTCACGAACTGGATTCTTCGCGTGAAATTGTGGCGCATTGCCGCAGCGGAAAACGCTCGGCAGAAGCCGTCGATTTCCTGCGCAAAGCCGGCTTTCGTAAAATTCAGAATCTTCGGGGCGGCATCCTGGCGTGGTCGGATGATGTCGATCCCCGCGTGCCCAAGTATTGAAGCGCTTCCCTCGGTTGAGTTCCCGGCAAACTCTCGGTAGTCTAGAAGGCGCGTTCGTTGCGAAACGTCGAGCGCGCTTATAGCTTTTTCGGAGGCCCGATGGCTGCTGCCAAGATCACTGTCAACAGTAATGGATCGATTCGTGTGGAGGGGGATTTCGAAATTGTTGATCCGGAAGGCCGGGCCTTCGGCCTGGCTGGACGTACCGCGATCGGGCTGTGCCGCTGCGGCCATTCTCTGAACAAGCCCTTTTGCGACGGCTCCCACAAGACCTCCGGCTTTAGCGATCCCGTTGTGGCTCGTGAACTGGCCCCGCCCAAGCCCAAGCTGTAACCCGCAAAAAGAGAGAGGTGAGCCAGGGGACAGATGAGACTGTCTCACCCTGAGACAATCGGCGTCTGTTGACTGATACGCTACAGATTGTCGATAACTTTAAGGAAACAAAGATGATAGATTCTCAACGCCGCTTATTCTCGGCGCCCATCAGTGTCTCGATGGAACACTCCGTGCCAAGCCCTCCGGAAACGACCTTTTAAATTACTTAAAATCAGCGACTTACAGGCTGACATTTTCCCCCAAGAAAGGGCACAAACTTGCATTCTCACGTTGTTGTGGTTGTTTCTTCGGCTTTTGGGGGGTTTCGTGGGTGGTTGGGGCCAAATCGTAGGGTTTCTTCGGAAGGAGCGCTCGCGCGTCCTGATCGCTTCTATCGTGGCCCTGACATTTGTCTTCTTCGCGGCCATCCTGTACCTGCGTGAAGCGGCCGTTTCCGGTTCTCCGGAGTTTTACGTTTATTTGGAAGCAGGCGGCACTCTGCTCAGCTTCTGCTACGCGGCGAACGCGCTGGTCAGGTTTCGCGGTACGCACGACCGCACCGCGCTCATTTTGGCGTTCGGATTTGTGCTCTCCGGAATTATTGAGACGGTTGGCTATTTCGGTCTGAACGATGTGTTGCAGGCCGGGCCCGCTGCTCTTACCAGAATCCCCATGGGTTGGATGGTCGGCCGCACCATACTCGCCGTTTTCTTGCTCTCCGCCATCGCCGTGGAACGCTATATCCCCACGGCGCGGCAGCCCAGCAAGGAGACCGCGGGTGCACTGCTGGTGGTGGCTATCGCCACCTATCTTACGAGCGCAGCCTTCCTCGCCGCGCCTTCGGCGCCTCTCGCTCACGTCGCCAACTTTGTCTCTCGTCCCTGGGATTTGCTGCCGGGTGCGCTCTTTCTGCTCGCCGCCATTTGTTTCGGGCAGCGTCTCCGGACGAGCAATCACGAAAAGGCCGCCGCGAGCCTGTACGACTATTCGCTCTTTGCCGTGGCGTTGCTCAACGTGGTTTGCCACGTTTCGGCGGCATTTTCCCGCCACCTCTTCGATGGCCCGTTCTTCCTGGCGGAGTTGAGCAAGACAGCCAGTTACGTCGTGATGCTTTCCGGCGCACTTCTGGATCAGGCGCGCTTGTTCGACCAGGTTCGTTCGATGGCCGTCAGTGATCCGCTGACGGGCCTGGCCAACTATCGCCGCCTAATCAGTGTGCTGGAAGCGGAGCTAGACCGCTCGCGCCGCACGCAACGTCCTTTTAGCGTGGTGCTTCTCGATATGGACGGCCTCAAAACTATCAATGATCACTACGGCCATCTCACCGGAAGCCGCGCCATCGTTCGACTCTCGAGGATCCTCCGCACCCATTCTCGCGCCATCGATACCGCCGCGCGCTACGGCGGCGACGAATTTGCCCTCGTGCTTCCTGAAGCCGGCACGGATACTGCTGCCCGCGTCGTTGCCAGAATTCGGGAACGTCTCTCCGCGGAAGCGGAGCCGCCCGCGCTTTCTGTCAGCGCGGGAGTTGCCGCATTTCCCGCAGATGGCGATACACCGGAAAAGCTTCTGGGCGCTGCCGACCGTGCTCTCTACGGCATGAAACATCACATGGCCAGCAGCAACAGCAACGTAAAAAATCTCACGCGGATTGCCGCGTGCCTATGAGGATGAATGCCAGTCAAATCCAACAGGCACGCTTTTCCTTTTCACCGCGTCGAACGGCGGATTCCCATGGAGATCCCCGTCCTGCTCGACGGCCATCGCCGGATGCCCGGCACGGAATCGACTTTTACAGAGAATGTGAGTGCGCGTGGCGCGCGGGTGGTGAGCACCCGCCGCTGGGAATTGGGCGAACGGCTGACGTTCGTATCGCGCACCGGAGAGTTTCGCTCCTCGGCCCGGGTAGCTTACTGCCACTCCTTGCAAAGCGACGGCTTTGCGATCGGGGTGGAGTTTCTCGAGCCAAAAGGGCGATGGATTGTTTAATCCCCAAGATAGCTTGACGTAAATCGGCGAGCGGATAGGAGGGAACGTCTGGAACAAGAGAAGACAATAAACTTGCGCAAAATTAAAAACATTTGAAGCGCCGTGCGGATCGAGAAGGAGCCGCCCGGCGCTTCATCTTTTCTGCGCTGGTTTCCCTCCCAGCACCCGCCTAGCGGTCCTTCGGCGGATATGGCTACGGTCTGGCTTTGCTACCCAAGACCTCCTTGTAAACGGAAATGATTCCATCCACCATGTGTTCTGCGGAAAAATTCCGCTCCACTCGTTTGCGGCCCTCTTTTCCCAGGCTCGCGGCAAAGCGCTGATCTTTGAGAATTCTTCTCGCCGCTTGGCAAATTTCAGCCACCTCCGGGCCGGAAACCAGCAATCCGCTCTTCTCGTTTTCAATGATTTCGCCTAATGCGCCGCGGTTAAAGGCGATGGAAGGAATTTCGTAGGCCATGGCCGCCAGAAGGGAATTATTAAGGGCCTCAAAAAAAGAGGGCAGCAAGAAAACGTCCAGCGCCGCGTACACACTTTCCACGTCCTTCACAAAACCTAGAAACAAAACCGCTTCCGGAATCCCCAGTTCGTGCGCAAGCGCTTTCAGCCTAGGGAGGCACGGTCCATCACCGGCCAGCAAGAGCTTGGCCCCTCTGAATTCTTTGCGGAGCTCGGCAACCGCGCGGACCAGCCACTCCTGGCCCTTGTCCGGGAGCAAGACACCCACGCATCCGAGCAATTGCTCATCGTCGGAAATTCCCCAGCGCGTGCGCGCGGCGCCTCGCTCGGCCACGGTGAATAGCGGTGGAATCTCCGTGCCTTCATAGACTACCGTCAATTTTTCTCGCGGTGCTCCCGAACTTGCCGCTTGTTCGGCCACCCAGTTCGAATTTGCAATGATGCGCGAAGCAGCTTCATAGCGTGCACGCGATGCACGGCTCACCCCGAGCGGATATCCCACTCGGCGCGAAATCAAGAAAGGAATGTGTCGGTGTGCGCCGGCGAGCCACACCGCCGAAACGGCGTGCGCTTCATTCGCATGTACGAGATCAAATCCGCCGCCGCGGACTAATTCGCGAACCTTCCACGCCG
>Ga0210398_10005254_pt1 | contig 12054 bp, 11 predicted proteins | sample IncBWC4OmetaG_FD_161047 | JGI IMG/M metagenome (GOLD analysis project Ga0210398, IMG submission 161047) | Forest soil microbial communities from Barre Woods Harvard Forest LTER site, Petersham, Massachusetts, United States - Inc-BW-C-4-O | ecosystem: Environmental > Terrestrial > Soil >... | reverse complement strand
GGCGTCGCTGTCCCTGGAAAGGCTAACACTCACACGATGAAGGTGACCGCGGTCAAGATGATCTCCTCTAAGTGTCCCTAGGCTTAGATCTGGTCAAGGGCCGAGTGAGAAGGTGCGATCCCGACTGCGGCGATAAGTCGACGGCTTCGGCGACGCGCTGGACAGTCGGGGTCGCGTGCCTTTCATACCACCCCCCCAGCCGCCACCAAGAATGCAAATGAGATGACGGCCGCCCAGCACCGCGCGATGTCGAACCGCTCCCACCGACTCACGAGCACCCTCCAATGATCGGGTGGCGCATCGGGTCGCCAAGTGAGAGTGTCTTTGCTGATTGGGACGGTTCCAAACAACGTGGTCACAACCCAAATGAGCAGACCGAGAGCTGCCAAGCAGCGAAGTCTGAAACCGGCCCCGGTTTCATCCAGGCTCATAGCCGCAAGCAATGACAATGCCGTAAGGATAAAAATCGCAGGCACGACGGCGCGGAGTTTCCGAATGAGCGCGTGTCGAAGTTGGATCTGCGGCTGTTGGTCCAGGACGGCTATCACCGCGCGAACCCCGTAGCAGATCACCAACTCTTCGCCCGCCAGCACGCCTGCGAAGAACAGGCAGACGAACTCGACGATGGCATGAATCAAGTCGACCATGGCGCCGAGGACTGAGCCATTAACTAGGAGCATTGAGCTACTTCATTTGCCGGCGGGTAATTAGTCGCCTCAACAACGTCACCCTTCATAGCGTGCGCAAGAAGGTAATCAATGCCTCCCGGTCCTCGGGACTCAATTGTCCAAAGCGCCGGGCGGCCTCGCGTGCTTCGCCTTCATGGCGAACGATCGCATTCTCGAGAGAGAGCGACCGGAGATCGTGCATGAAGCGGGCCTTTTCGCGCACGCCCCACAGCGGCGCAGTCCTCAGCTTGTTGGCGGTGTCTTGAGGCCCAACCTGTACGATCCCGTCTCCAGTGCCAATGTCATGCAACAGAAAATCGCCGTAGGGATGGATTATCTTGTTTCCCAAAGCGGCGGGAATTACGAACATACCGCCATCGATGACGGTTCCGGCCGGAGCCGTGGTAATGGTTTGAACATGGCAAACATTGCAACCGATGTGTGTGAAAAGAGCCTCGCCTCTGGCGGCGGCGGGGGTCGCGGCAAGGGCCGTGTCTCGAGGCGGAACCATCGTGCCGCGTACGAATTGGGCAAAGTGGTCGATGTCCTCCAAGCCGAGATCGTCCGGCTGGTCGTTGATGCCCGCCGTGGTCAAAAGGACAGTCGTTACCTCGGTAGGGCGCAACCGGCTGGTGATCCCCATTTCGTTGAGGTAGGCATCGGCGATGAAGGAGAGCAAGCTGCTGTGTTGATCCTTCCAGCCGAAGCGCCCGACACGGGTCTGTCCCGGGGCCTCGAAGATCGGAGCCTGCACCACTTCCCCATTCACTCTGCCTTCGCTCAACTTTGGCTGCGCCGCGGCGATCGCGATCAGGGTGCTGTCGTCGATGGCCTCCACAAACCCATCGCCCAGCGTATTCAGAGTGGCGCGTAGCGCACGGATATTTTCCGTCTCCGGTATGTGCTCCTGGGCTTGCGGACCGATCGCTCGATCATTGACGATGGACCTGCCGGTGATCGTGTTTTTCCCGTCGTTGATGGGGATAGTCGGGTTTACGAAATTACCATTCGCATCATTGTGCCCGACCCGCAGTTCCGTGACCTGGCCGGCCGCCCCGCTATTGGGATTCTGATGGCACATGACGCAGGAAGTAGCGTTGTACACGGGCCCAAGTCCATCAGCGACTGATTTGTTCTGCTCGAAGACCTGTTGATCCCGCGCAAAGGTATCCCCAGGTGGTTCGACCAGTCCATTGCTGACGCTGTGGGCGGCGTTGAAGCTGGGCGTGTCAAACCCCGCCGGCGCCTCGGTTGGCGCTCCGGCCGGTGTCGGCGCTTGGGCTCTTGCGAATTGAGCACCCAAAACGGTCAATGTCGCGACAAGGCAAGAACAGACGAGAATCTTCGAATGCGGCATGAGCATTACTCCAAAAATGGCTCGCGCGCGCACGCAAGCCGGTTGATGCGTTGATTTCAAGTCCTCAAGCTGCGGGTACGACATCGCGCTCTGCGGTGAAATGGCGTCTCGCAAGGACGATGACTCACGGCGCGCGCGGTTTATTCCAAACACCGAGCTAAAGTTTCGTGGCAGCGGTTGCCGACCGTCGCGCGCCCCACCCTGTTCCATGAGGGAAAAGTGGCCCGGGGAGAGAAAAGACAAAGGAGGGAATAAACCCTACACGCCCGTAGTCTCCTCTCCGAACATCAACCCAGGAGACGGATATGTCAGACGATCAGTTGCTTAAATCGCGGCGTAATGCGCTGAAGTGCATGGCTTATGGCGGAGCGGGAACGCTATTCGCACTCTCCGGGGGTGTATTGACCCCGATGAATCTGGCGATGGCGCGGGCCTACGATGAGAGCAAAGAGGGTAAGGCGTTAGGCAAACCGCTGTTCGTCCAGATCAGTGATACGCACATCGGCTTCAACAAGGAAGCGAACCCGGATGTCGCCGGCACCCTGACCCAGACCATCGATATCGTGAACGGAATGTCGGACGCGCCCGCATTGATCATTCACACGGGCGACATTACACACTTGTCGAAACCGGCGGAATTCGATCTGGCGGCACAGCTCTTGGGCCGACTCCGTACCAGTGAAATCCATACGGTGCCCGGCGAGCACGATACGGCCGATGCGACCGTCACGGAATACTTCAGCCGCTTCGGTAAGGCCTCGGACAACCGGGGCTACTACAGTTTCGATCACGCCGGTGTTCACTTCATCGGCTTGATCAACGTCTTGCAGTTCAAGGCGGGCGGTCTCGGCACTTTGGGCGACGAGCAGCTCGCTTGGGTTGCCGCGGACTTGAAGAACCGATCGGCAAGCACGCCGATCGTCGTGTTCGCACACATGCCGCTCTGGACCATATACGAGCCCTGGGGATGGGGCACCGGGGATGCCGAACAGCTCCTAAGTCAGCTGCGCCGGTTCGGTTCGGTGACGGTGTTGAACGGGCACATACATCAGATCGTACAGAAGGTCGAGGGCAATATGACCTTCCACACGGCCCGATCGACTTCATACCCGCAGCCCATCGCAGGCGTCGGCTCCGGCCCGGGTCCTCTCAAGGTGCCCGCGGATCAGCTGGCCGCAATGCTTGGGATCACCAGTGTTTCGGTAATGAAGCATCCGAGCTCCCTGGTGTTGAGCGATAAAGCGCTCGCCTAGTGATCGATACACATACAAGGAGTCTGAAATGTTTTTGGAACGTGCACGATTATTGATGAGGGTGACCACGTTGGTCGTACTGGTGGGGACAGCGCCTTGGAATCCATCCACGGCGCAAGCGCCCGACTCGACCAAAGTCGTCGTTAAGGATTTCATGTTCTCACCGACAACTTCCACGGTTCGAGCAGGATCCACGGTGACCTGGACTAACATGGATGAAGAGCCCCACACGGTATTGAGCGATACGGGACTGTTCAAGTCGGGCGCCATGGATACGAATGAGAGCTTCTCGTTCAAGTTCGAGAAGCCCGGAACCTATCACTTCACCTGTTCGATTCATCCGCGGATGGTCGGCACGATCGTCGTTCAATAGGCCGTGGCGGGCGTGGCTAAATTCGGGATCAGCGCCGCCGCCACGCCCGCGCACGTAAAACGGAGACCGCCTGAGGCGCATGCCCCTCAGCCGACGCTCACCATCATTGGCTTTCCGCGCGCGCGGTCGATTCCCGACCACGACTTCGCTCGCGCATTCGGGCGCGTGCTATTTCAGTTGTTCTAGGTAGGCGATGACGTCGGCACGCTTCTGCGGATCATCAATCTTAAAGTACATTTTGGTGCCCGGCACGAGCGCGCTCGGATTGGTCAGCCAGCGGTCGAGCGTGGTTTTGTCCCAGGTCAAACCGGAATTCTTGAGGGCCGGAGAATAAGCATAGTCCGCGATGCTTCCGGCTCGACGCCCGACGACGCCGCGATGCTTCGGCCCCAGGTCGTTCTCGTCGAAAGAGTGGCAAGCAGCGCAGGATTGATAGAGCACTTTGCCATCCACGGGGTTACCCGCGTGCGGTGTTTGCGCCAGGGCGAGAGCGGACGCGAACGCCGCTGTGAGGATGGCGGCGGTTGTGGTCGTCGCGGGCGAGAGTCGTTGCATTGCCGTGATTTCTCCAGTGTGCGTCATGGGCAAGAGGACTCGGCAGGCGGCGGGTTTATTCCAGCGGCCCTCCCAGCACCTGCACGTACCGCGGCTGTTGGAGTGGGTTCGTCATGACGTGGGTGGGAATAAAAGATGGTCGGTCGGCAGTCTTACCATCCATATGGCGATCATGCGATCAATGGAGCAGGTGACGAATGTGAACGTATGGAATCCCGTGCGGATGCAAGTTCGCCGAGCGGCGCTCGCGGTTATTGCTGGCGGAGTCGTCGGTTGTACCGCCCCCTCGATTCCTTCTGCCACCCTTGTTGGATTGCCGGTCGCGCCCCTTTCCGCACTGGCCCTGAACTCCGGTGGGACGCTGCTCCCGGATGCGAGGACTGACGGCAGCATGCTTCTCTTTGACGATCCGAATCGAGCGGTGCGACTCGCAAATTTCGATCTGAGCGATCCGGTACAGCGCGACGCCGTTAGGCTGAGGGACTTGGCCGCTCCCATTGACGCACCGGCGGGAATCGTCCGGCTCCACCAGAGCGGTTCGGATTACGCGGTATTGCGCTTGCCATGGGTTCGTGGGGCGCTTTTACCGGTGTCGGGGGGCGGCGATCGCTGCCATTCTGCTATTGAAGAGCCGTCAATAAATGCCGCAATTTCCCGCGAGCATGATACATACGGGCTTTTACCGTCCCCACAGGGCTTTGCGTCATTGAGGCCACCTGCTCCATCGAATGCCCATGCTGGTAGGCGAGCAATAGACTCAAGCGTTGCTTGGCGGGCAGGCGCCGCAAGCCTTTTTCAAGCCAGTCACGCTCCTCAGCCTCCTGGGTGGGGTCGATGGAGGGCTCCGGGAGACAGCCATCGACCACCGCCGACCAGCGCTCATTGCGTCGCAGCGACTTGAGCGCGACACGATAAGTAATCCCAAATATCCAGGTCGACACTTGCGATTGTCGTCGAAACTCACCGGCGCAGCGCCATACGACCATGAAGGTGTCGTCGATGATCTCATCGGCACTGTGGGATATTGGAATTCGCGTGGCCAAAAACCGGATGAGCCGCCGGTAATAGACGCGATACAGCTCTTCGAAGGCGCGCCGATCGCCCCGCGCAACGGATGCCAATAAATGGTCTTCGGACATATCTCTCTCCTGACGATTCTTGGGGGGTAAGACGGCCAATTGCACCGCTTTATTCCAGGGATTTCGCCACTGACACTCTGTCGGCAATGGAAACATCGTGGAATAAATCCGCCGGATACCCCGTCTTCCGCTCTGAAGGGCACCTCGCAGACGCATTGTGTCGTCCGGTCAGGCAGGGCTGCGCCACCAGTAATCATCGAGCAGATCGAATGAAAATCTCGAAGGCGATTGGTGTCGGAATTGCCGCGACGATCGCGCTGATTCTATTGGATGTCGTCGCTTTCGTCGGATCGGGCCTCTACGACGTCGGCGCCGATGATCATCACGCCACGATGGGATTGGCCGCCATTCAAGCGTTGCGCGAGCGCTCGATCGCAGCACGTGCCGACGGGATCGGGGTGCCGCGCCTCGAGGACCCATCGAAGATCTCCGCGGGAGCTGAACGTTACTCGGCGCTGTGCGTCGATTGTCACCTCGCACCCGGTGTGATGAAGTCCGATCTCAGCAAGGGACTTTACCCGCATCCACCGAATCTCGTTCAGGAAGATATCCAAGATGCCCGGAGGGCGTTCTGGACGATCAAGCACGGCATCAAGATGAGCGCCATGCCGGCGTGGGGTGGGACCCTAAACGATGAAGCCATCTGGGACATTGTGGCTTTTCTTCGCCAGATGCCGAGTATGTCACCTGAAACGTATCAGCAGCTCTCGATGAGCAACGCAAACTGATCCGCCGCGCGCACATTCCATCAGACGTGCGAGTCGGCGCAGAGAGACCTCAAGGGGGCAGTCCAAGCCGCCGCCGTAATTCGCGGAACCTGGCGTCCGACCGCAGAGGATCAAAGGTGGGGCGAACGAGAACCTCCGGATTGAAGCGGGCATCATAAGCCTTGTTGAGCCAGTTCATCGCTTGGTCCAGATCCCCGAGACCGACGTAGATTATTGCAATGCGAGCGGCAGCCGGGTTGAGATCCAGTCGGGCCTCCATATCCTTGGCTATTTTCAGCGCGTCCGCTCTTCGTCCTGAGAGCGCGTAGGCGTGGGCAAGATTGGCGTCGAAAAGAGCCAGATGCCCGGAGAGCTCGATCGCCTGTTGAAACTCGGCGATGGCTGCCTCGTACTGGCGCTCCTGCACCAGGGCTTCGGCCAAATGAAAGTGGCCAATGGCAAAGTTCGGATCGAGTGCGAGTGTTCTCCTGCTCTGGCGCACGGATTCCTCGAAGAGATGGCAGACGGTCAATACGTCTGCCAAGTTCGAGCGAATGACCGGAGAAACGGGATCCAAGCTCTCAGCTCTCCTCATTTCGAACAGCGCCTCCGCACTGTGCCCCAAGAGGAGTAAATGCCAGGCGTACCACTCGTGCGCTACCGCATAACCGGGGTTCAGATTGATCGCCAGTGCGTACTGCTTTTCGGCCGCTTCCCAGTCCCAGTAGTAGAGATCGAGCACCAAAGCAAGAGAGGTGTGAGCCTCGGCGAGACGGTCGTTCAGAGCCAGCGCTTCGTTTGCTGCAGCCTTGGCGAGCGGGAAGGCCTCGGAGGGAGGCAAAATCCCATTGGCCCAATCGCCCGCGAGCGTGTATGAATCCGCCAAACCCGAATAGGCCTCGGCATAGCCCGGATCGATGCTGATCGACTGTTTGAAGTAATTGATGGCCTCTTTCAAACCTTCAATGGTTCGTTTGTTCCAGTAATACCGCCCTTTGAGGTAGCTGTCATACGCCTGCGCGTTTACCGCTCTCGGATTTTGCACGCGCTGCTGACCACTCATCGTGACTCGAATCTGATTGGCAATCGCTTGGGCGACCTGGTTTTGGAGAACGAGCGTGTCGCGAAGATCACCCTCGTAGCTATGGGCCCAGATGTGTTCGTCTGCGGGTAGGCGGATCAACTGCGCGGTGATTCGGATATGGTCGCCCGAACGCAATACACTGCCTTCCACGATGGCTTGGACATTGAGCTCGCGGGCAATCTCGGCGAGCGGTTTGTGCGACTGCTTATAGGTCATCATCGAGGAGCGAGAGATGACGCGTAGATCCGGAATCTGTGCCAGCTGGGTGATTAGTTCATCGGTCATCCCGTCCGAGAAATAATCCTGTGATGCATCCCCGGAAAGGTTTTCGAGCGGCAGTACCGCCAGCGAGCGAATCGCAGGCAGAGAGGAATGATTCGATGTTGAGCGAATCCATATCACCATCCCCGCCGTTGTCAGCAGCAACGCGGCTCCCGCCATCACCCAGGCGGCGCTCGGTCGCGACCTTGCCGGAGCGGGATCCAGGGTGGGTGACTCGACAGACGTGTTCTCTGGAGGCGCCGCCGCGACTTCCCCGGTGTCTACCACCGTGACATCCGCCAAAAAACGATAGCCGCGCCGCGCGACGGTCTGAATGAACCGCGGATTCTCCGCCGAGTCACCGAGGATGTCCCGGATCTTGCTGATTGCCTTGTTGAGGCCATGGTCGAAGTCCACGACCGTCTGCGGCCACAGGCGCGCCCGTAGCTCCTCTCGCGTCACCAGCACGCCCGGTTTCTCCAGCAGCATCGCGAGCAGCTGAAAGGGCTGCTCTTGCAAAGGCAACAGCTTGCCCAGTTTGGTCAGCTCGCGCGCGTCGAGATCGGCTTCGAAAACGCCGAACCTAAAACGCCTGGATTGACGCACAGCAACCATGTCTGAAGCGCAAAAATCTGCTCCTGAGCTCGCTGTCGATAGCCGCCCACCCTCCGGCACTTCCCGCGGGGACCCCTCGAAGCGGGGGAGAGTATTCCATAAATATCGGATTTTATTAAATTATTTCGGGAATCACGCTTTCCGAAAGAAAAGAGCAACTGTCCATTGAGGCTCGTGCGGAACGAGGGCAAACAGGCAGCGCGTTCGAACCGCTCGCGTCTATCAAGGCTGCCATGGATTCCCTGAACCTCAGCAACGTCGAAGCTCACGCGTTCCTCCCCGACTCCCCGCCCAGCGTCGCGAGGCGCTTCGGGGCCGTGGTGGAGCCGTATCTCGCTGATGCCTACGCGCTGGCCCGTTGGCTCACCAGCAATCACGCCGACTCGCAGGACGTGGTACAGGACGCTTGCCTACGAGCCCTGCACGGAATCGGCAATTTTGCCGATGGAGATGCGCGCACCTGGGTGCTGACCATTGTGCGTCGCACCGCTTATGACTGGCTCAGCAAAAATCGGCCCGCGGCCATTGTCTTTACCGACGACTGGCAGGACTTGGAGAATGCGCAACTGCCCAAGCGGGACGCCGCTACGGCGGAAAGCTGCTGGATAGACCGGGAAGACGAAGCGCAGCTCCAGAAGGCCATTGCAGCGCTGCCCGCGCATTATCGTCAAGCCCTGGTACTGCGCCACCTGCGGGGCCACACGTACCGCGAGATTGCAGAATCTACGGGCGTATCGATCGGGACCGTCATGTCACGCCTGTCGCGAGCGCGGCATCATCTCATCGAGCGACTCAAGCTGAGAGAAACCGGGATTAATTCCAAACGAACGCAAGTCTCTTAAGTCGGACGCGGTTGACGCACCGAGTGAAGTAGCGATGACCGTCCCGCGATGCCGATAGAGAAACATCATGACGAATCACGAGGCGTAAACGAATCGAAAACTCACACCGCGGGAGCTCCCCTGTCATACTCTCATCACGAGCTTCATTCAACGGAGTCCGACCATGGACCTGCCTTACCATATTTTCCTTCATCGCAACGCCCGAGCGGAGGTTGCCCTGGACGCTCCATGGCCGGGCACGCCGATCTCGGGTGATCCTCACACCGTAACCCTGAATGGTTATGAGTCCGAGGATGGCAAGCGGCTGATGGGCATCTGGGAATCGTCCCCGGGCGTGTGGAAGGTCGATTACAAGGACTGGGAATACTGCCATTTTCTCGAAGGCCGCTGCATCCTCACGCCGGAAGGCGGCAAGCCGATCGAGCTCAAGGCCGGCGATGTGTTCGTGATCGAGCCGGGCTTCAAGGCCACTTGGGAAGTCGTCGAGCGAGTGCGCAAGTACTACGTGTTCGTCTTGTCGTGACTTTGCGGAGAAGCCCCGCGTGAAGGGAGGTACTTAGTTCGAGAGCATCATCCGACCGCGATCCGGCGCGTCATCCGCCAACCGTGCTCCGAGCCCCTGCCGCCTCATCGTTCTCCCATCGAGTCACATCCAGCCAAGTACTTTGGTAGGTGGCGCCCTCACCCATATCAGTGTATCGATCGGAGCACAGCATATTAATCGTTCCCGACACGGTTTCATCGTCGCGCCGCTGCCCCGGCACGAACGCAACTCCGGTTTGAACCTCGTCACTGATGTGTAATACGAGTCCGACGCTTCCCTGATCATTAAAAACGCGCACGCGTTGCCCGTCTCGTAGTTTGCGCGACTGTGCGTCGTGAGGATGTAGAACAACGACGGGTACGCCCTCCTGCCGCCGCAACATCGCCACTCCGGAGTAAGTAGTGTGCGGCTGAAAATAGCCGGGCGCCGTGAGCAAGCGTAGCGGCCAAAGCGCTGCTTGCTGTTTCTCAACAGCGTCTTCGCCCCAATCGGGCATGGGTGCCACGTGCTTCGCTTGCAGATACGCCGAATAGAATTCGAGCTTGCCGGAAGGGGTTAAGAATTGTTGACCGCCCTTAGGGGCGACTTTAATGGGGAGTCCTTTAGATACTTCATCTGGGTTTAGCGCTCCGCTCCCGTTCGCACCGCGCAGCAGCTCGCGCAAGACCTCTTGCTCAGGCATCTGAAACACCGGAGCGCTAAGGTGCATGCGCTCCGCTAATGCTTGGGCTAAGCGAAAGTTGGACCATGCCTGCGCACGCGGCGCCACGGCCCGAGGAGCGTATTGAACGTAGTAGCTACCGTAAGACCGGAAAACGTCTTCGGTCTCGAGATACAACGCCGCGGGCAGCACGATGTCGGCATAGCGTGCCGTCACGGACATGAAGGGGTCGTGAACTACGGTGAATAGATCTTCACGCGCCAGGCCGCGCCGGACTTTACCCACGTCGGGACAGGTGACCGCGGGATTATTGCTGGCGATAAAGATGCTTTGGATGGTCGGATCTTTCTCTTCCAGGAGTGCTTGACCCAGCCGCAAGTGATTGATCGTCCGAGCCACGGCGGGCCCCGAAGGCTGCCCGACCACATCAAGATTTATCTCACAAAAATCCCCTGTATAAAGCAGGGACCCGCCCCCCGGGGTAGCGTACGCACCGGTCACTCCAGGCAACAAAGCAACGGCACGTAACGCCTGGCCGCCATGAGCCAAGCGGGTCATGCCTTCACCCAGCCGGATAAAGGATGCCTTCGCGGTCCCATAAGCCGCAGCAAAGCGCTCAATGTCCTCGACACTGAGTCCGGTGATCGAGGCGACGCGCTCGGGAGGGAACCGCGGCAATACCTCTGTTTCTAATCGATCAAAGCCGAGCGTATGCTCCGCGATGTACGCGCGATCACACAAATCATCGCGTACCAGGATGTGCATGACCCCAAGTGCGAGCGCGGCGTCGGTCCCCACTCGAATCGGGATGTGCCAGTCCGCACTCAAGGCAGTTCGGCTGCGACGCGGATCGATCACAATGACTTTGAGCCCGCGCTTGCGTTCTCGCGTAATTTTTGCCCACATATGCACATTCGTCGTGATGAGATCGCAACCCCAAGATATGAGCAGGTCAGAATCGACCACGGATTCGGGATCGGCGCCACCAACCGGTCCCAACGTTGCATTCCACGCTTCAATCGCGCAACTGTCGCAGACCGTGCCGGCCTCCAGGCGGCTTGCGCCGAGTGCGTGAAACACCCCGTTTAACAAACCACGGTTCATGAGTCCCGTGTGTGCGCTGTAGGCATACCCCAAAATGGCGAGCGGCCCGGATTCATCAATGATTGTGCGCCACCGATCCGCGATCTCATCCAATGCCGCATCCCAGGTGATAGGAGTAAAGTCTCCCTCCCCTTTACGGCCGGTACGACGCAAAGGTACGGAGAGTCGTTCGGATGAGTTGATCAGTTCAGCGTCGCGATTGGTTTTGGTGCAGGCAAAGCCTGCTGTGAAGGGGTGGTCAGGGTCGCCTCGAACCTGGATAACCTGATCGTTCTCCACTTTAACGAGAAGAGAACACGTATCCGGACAATCGTGAGCACAAACCGCTCTCACAGTTTCCATAAAACATCTCTCCGCTCAGGGCCATGAGTGGACTATTTGGAAATGGCGGCCGGTCCAAGTCGCCCAGCGTACAGGAAACGCCGAAACACGCCTATCGCTCAGAGAAATCCCGCAATCCCGACTACTTTCAGCGCGTTACAGCAAATGCGAACGATAGACTGTGACCTCTCAATTTCCGCCGGATACTATTTTGCCGTCTATCATCAGGTCGCCCGGCTTCATGCCCGCCGGGCAGCTACCCAGGTATTTGGCGTCGATAATCATCACGGTTTCCGCTTTGCCCACGTTCATGTGCATCTCCGTATGAGACGCGGTATCGCCTTGATAGGTGTAAACGACCTTGGTGACCGAGCCGGCGTTTGGCCCTTTGGCGCAGCGGCTTTCCTCCACGTACGTATTAGCCGACGGTTGAGTCACGTTAGAAGTGCACTCATTTTTCTTCCTCAACTCCTCTCCGCTCGACTGCATCGACTTCGTGGTCTCCTTCGATTGACACATTTGTACCGACTTATCAAACACAGTTTTGCCTTGCAGGGTCTGCGTACTGTG
>Ga0210398_10005253_pt1 | contig 12056 bp, 11 predicted proteins | sample IncBWC4OmetaG_FD_161047 | JGI IMG/M metagenome (GOLD analysis project Ga0210398, IMG submission 161047) | Forest soil microbial communities from Barre Woods Harvard Forest LTER site, Petersham, Massachusetts, United States - Inc-BW-C-4-O | ecosystem: Environmental > Terrestrial > Soil >... | reverse complement strand
AGTAAGCACGGGAATCATCGGCACCATCAACAGCCAGGGCAACAACAGCAGAGGATTGACGGGACGGAAGGCTGCGGCGTACGCGCCCAGCTCTTCTTTACCACGCAGTACGTACACAAAGAAGACATCGCAATTGAAGTAGATTGTGTAAATCAGACTCGCGAGCCCGAAGATCAATGCCGGTCCAACGAATTCCCTGAGCTGTCGCCCGCGCAGACCGGGCTTGGGACGATAGCCCAACAGTCGCCATCCCAGCAGCATCGTGAACAGCAGAATCATGGCTTCGCGGGCAACCAGCAACCAGGCAAACTCCGGTCCGGCGGCGGCAAGCTTTTTCAGCACAACGCTTCCGCCCAAAACCAGCAAGCCGCCTAGAATGTTCAGCAGCGCTGGACCCCCTTGCGCTTGACGTACCTGGAAGACGGGATCGAGCGCGGCCGGTTCGGTGAACAGAAGGATGATGCCGGTTCCCAGCAAAACCCAGCACTCGGTCTCGTCTTTTTGCACAAACGCAAAGATAAACAGCGCGATCGCCAATGCGATGCCCGCGGCACGGCGATAGGCCATCATGCCTTCCAGGATCGGCCGTTCCCGTTCGGGATTGCGCGTGCTTTCTCTGGCGGCGACATTGCTCAGCCCCAAGTCGAGAAACTTGCGAGCCAGAACGAAGATGGTCCCGACCAGGGAGAAAAAGCCGAATGCCGCAGGCGACAGCTCGCGCGCCAGATAAATGGTGATCAGCAGTGCAATGGCGAGTTGCGCAAACGTGCTGCCCAACAGCACTGCCTGCGCGACGCTCGGACTGCGACGGGTCGGGATCGTGATGCGGTATCCAGGATCCAACGTGGAAGACAGCTCAGTCCGGGCCGCTCCGCTGGCACACGAAGAATCTCGGGCTGGCGATTGCGAATCGATTTGTGATTTGTCAGGTTCCGTCATCCCGAGTGTGGTGCAATAGTAAGCTAGCGCCCCCGAGTCAGCGCATCTCAAAGTAAGTCCGGCCAGCGTTGTCGTCCGTGAAACACGGCAACGAGCTCAACTCGGCTGCGATGAATACGATATGGAATCACGTAAGGAGTGCCCGGGACGACCAGTTCACGCGTGCCTGCAATGCGGCCTTGCTTGCCCAGGTTGGGATATTTCGTCAGCTGTGCAACCGACTCCAGGATTTTGCTAGCTACCTCGGCCGCTGACTCCGGGCTGTCTTGTGCAACGTAATCGCGAACAGTCGTGAGATGCCGGATGGCGCGGCGCGACCAAACAATTTTCATCGTGGCGCCTTGCGCTCACTCTTTTTGCCCCACGATTGCAGCCAGCCCTGCACCTCCTGATGTTCGACGACATGGTCTGCATTGAGATCTTTTACGCCAGTCTCGATCTCGCTTAACTGCCAAGTTTCCGCCGTGACGAATGCCTCAATCGCTTCCGCCGCCAAGAAAGACTTAGAACGGCGAGACGCCTTGGCCAAGGCTTCCAGCTTCGACTTGGTGCGCGAATTCAAACGGATAGAAAGCGTGGAAGAAGAAGACATTGTGTTCACCTGTATACATCATGGTAACACCGGGTCTGGCTCGCAGCTAAAGTCTCCCTTTGCGGTACCATCGATGGCGGACGAATTGCCAGCATGACCTTTCCACGATCCAGCGGCATCCTACTGCACCCTACTTCCCTGCCCGGGCCTTTTGGCATCGGAGAACTGGGTCCCGAAGCCCACGACTTTGCCGACTTCCTGCATGCATCTGGCCAGCGCATCTGGCAGGTGCTGCCGCTCGGCCCCACCGGCTACGGTGACTCACCTTACCAGTGCTTCTCGGCCTTCGCCGGAAACCCTCTGCTGATCAGTGTCGAGCGCCTGGTGGAACTCGGACACCTCGACGCCCGCGACCTTGCAGATAAACCTGCGTTCACCGACGACCAAGTAGACTTTGGCGCAGTAATCGCCTGGAAGTTGCCGCTCTTGCGGAAGGCGTTCGCGTCGTTTACGAGCGGCGGCACGGCTGATCGCGAAGCCTTCGACGCGTTTTGCGACCGCCATTCCTCCTGGCTCGATGAATTTGCCCTGTTCATCGCTCTCAAAGAAGCTCATGACCTGGTGAGCTGGACGGAATGGGAGCCCGAACTGGCGCTGTGTGAACCGGATGCTCTTGCCCGTGCCCGCAACGACCTGCGCGACCAGATCGAATGCAACAAGTTCATCCAGTTTGAATTCGAGCGGCAGTGGTGCGACCTGAAAGCGCATTGCACCTGCAACGACATTCGCATCATGGGCGACCTGCCAATCTATGTGGCATTCGACAGTGCCGACGTCTGGGCCAACCGCCAATTGTTCGAACTGGATGAACTCGGGCAACCCCGAGTCGTGGCCGGCGTCCCGCCTGACTACTTCAGCGCCACCGGACAGCTCTGGGGCAATCCAATCTATTGCTGGGACGCCCACGCCAGGAGCGGTTATGCCTGGTGGATCGCGCGCTTCCGCCGTGCGCTGGAGATGCTCGACATGATTCGCCTCGACCACTTCCGCGGCTTCGAAGCCTACTACGAAATCCCGGCGGGCGAGGTAACAGCTGTCAACGGGGCCTGGGTAAAAGGCCCCGGAGCGACTTTCTTTGAGGCGCTGAAGCGAGCACTGGGAGACTTGCCAATTGTTGCCGAGAATCTCGGAGTCATCACCCCGGAGGTCGAAGCCCTGCGTGAACAGTTTGGATTTCCGGGAATGGCGATCCTGCAATTTGCCTTCGGTAACGATCCCCAGGCTCCCAACTTCAAACCGCACAACTATCCTCATCACCGGGTCGCCTACACCGGTACCCACGACAACGACACCGTGGTCGGATGGTGGAACAGCAGGCCGGGCGCAGGCAGTATTCGCACCTCCGCAGATGTGGAGAAGGAGCTTGCCTATGCCCGTCGCTACCTCAACACCGACGGCAGTGACATCAATTGGGTGATGATTCGCACGCTCATGGCTTCCGTCGCCGACACCGTTCTATTTCCGCTGCAGGACGTGTTGGGAGTCGGCAGCGAAGGCCGGATGAATCTGCCGGGCAGCTCGTCCGGTAACTGGCGCTGGCGCCTTCGAGCAGAAAAGCTGACGTCCGTAATCAGCTCGCGGTTAAAAGAATGGGCCGAAACCTACGAGCGAGACCGCTAACCAACAGTCGTCAGCGCTGTCCCCCCGAGCGAAGCGTCTCACCTTCTAGGTTGTCAGCCCGACCGGAGCGAAGCGCAGTGGAGGGACCTGCTTTCCGTCACCCGGCCGAGCGGAATTTTTGAGCCTGGCGGCCTGTTGGAGGGGAGCAAGGATTCTGCGGTGCAACAGTCAGCCCGCCACATATATCTACCTGATTTCCAGTCTGCTGGTATCATGTTGCGCGGACTGGAGGCTTATGTACTTCGAACAGTTTTATCTGGGATGTCTGGCCCATGCCTCGTATCTGTTCGGATCTGATGGAGAAGCAGTCGTCGTCGATCCCCAACGCGATGTCGAGATTTATCTGGAAACGGCGCAAAAGCAGAATCTGAAAATTCGCCACATCTTCGAAACTCATCTACACGCCGATTTCATTTCCGGCCACAAGGAACTGGCAGCCCGCACTGGCGCCACTATTTATATCGGCCGGGCAGCCGCCGCGACCTTTCCGCACGTCGCGGTGAGTGACGGTTTTGAATTGCAGGCCGGACAAGTCCGCATCCGCGTTCTGGAGACGCCCGGCCACACTCCTGAAAGCTGCTGCTTCGTCATCATCGACCAGGAGCGGTCGGCGTCGCCCTGGGCAGTGCTCACCGGCGATACTCTGTTCATTGGCGACGTCGGCCGCCCTGATCTATCGAATTCGCACACTCCGCAACAGCTGGCAGGCCTCATGTTCGACTCGCTTCATCACAAGTTGATGGCGCTGCCCAGCGAAGTACTGGTGTATCCCGCTCACGGCGCCGGTTCTCTCTGCGGACGCAACATGCGCGCCGAGCGTTCCTCGACCATCGGCACCGAGCGCCTGACCAACTATGCATTGCAGATCAAGGATCGCGACGAATTTATCCGCCAGATGACTGCCAATCTCCCGGCCCGGCCGGACTACTTTCTGGAGGATGCGGCCATCAACCGTGCCGGCGCCGATAGCCTGGCGGAGCTGCCACCGCTTGCGCCTATTTCTGCTGTCGAATTGAAAGCTATGTTGGACCGTGGCACAGTTGCCCTCGATGTCCGGCCAGCAGAACAGTTTGCTGAGGCACATGTGCCCGGCTCCATCAACATTGCCTTGTCGGGCCAGTTCGCCTCCTGGGCAGGCGCGGTTCTGGGACTCTCATCGCAACCTGTGCTCATCGCTGACAATACGGAGCAAGTGTCCGAAGCTCGTCTGCGGCTGGCGCGTGTCGGCATCGAAAACCTGCCTGGCTATCTCGACGGCGGCGTGGCAGGCTGGAAACAGGCGCGGTTTGCAATCGCTGACTTGCCCCAGATCACGGTGCAGCAACTCCACGCCCGGAGTAATGATCTGCAGGTGCTGGATGTGCGCCGCGAAGGTGAGTGGAACGCCGGTCACATCGCGAACGCCGACTGGTATCCGCTGGATCGCTTCAAGGCGGCATTGCCTGCACTCGATCCCAGCGCGACGATCGCCGTTCACTGCAAAAGCGGCTATCGCAGCATGATTGCCTGCAGCCTGCTGCAACGCGCGGGTTACAACGTGATTAACGTGGTCGGCGGCCTCGACGCATGGGAGCAGGCACAGTTGCCAACAACCGCGGGCGAAGCCGTGGGAGCGTAAATACTACGGTGTCGGTGCCCTCGACTTTCAAGGCCCACTTCCAGTTATGGGACACAGGCGCGCTTCCCGCTCGCTCCATTTCGACTAAGAACTTCAGCTATGCTCTAGTATGTCCCTTATTCTTGTCATCCCGAAGCCAGCTTCAGCCGCCGAGCGACCTGCTTTTGGAGTTTTTCAGCGTCCTGTTTAGTCTGTGAGGGATCTGCTTTCCCGACCTTTTTCAGCAGGCTCTTAAGGGGGCACCTCAATATCCGCCTTGAGAAGCGAGATCCGACCCGACATCTGTGACTTAAGTCATTTCGCGACACACGTAGGCGTGTTCCGATAGCTCAAGGAGAACCAAAGCCATGGCGATATTGCAATGTCCCGGGCAGGATATGCGTTACTGGAAGCTCGAAGACATTTACGAAATAACCTGCGTGCACTGCGGCGCTTTGGTTGAATTCTTCAAAGACGACCCGCGACGGCTGTGTAAAGCTTGTGGCAAGAAGATGCTGAACCCCCGCAATGACATGTCGTGTGCGCAATGGTGCAAACACGCCAAAGAATGTCTGGCCAGCTTGGGAGCCGACCCGCCAGAACACTGAGCCTGAATCTCAGGTTCCGTACCCCGATTGTGGATGTATTTGGCCAGGGCTAGAAGGTGTGTCTGGAGGTAAGGAGCACAGCCTGATGGCACAGTCCCAGTTCCAGCCCTTTGAAAGGTGTCCTCGCCACCCTGCCCGCGTCAGCGTTTTCTTGAGGTGTCATCCCGACCGAAGCGAAGCGGAGCGGAGGGACCTGCTGTCCGGCCCATATTGTGACACTGCCAGCGAGCAGCAGGTCCCTCGACTTTGCTCGGGATGACACCTTCAAAGGACTGAATGTAGGACCACGCCATTAAGCTGTGCTTATTAACGCGATTTATTTACACGATCAGGGTGTTGCCCAAACCTGTGCCACACTGTCCTAGTATCCGTGTTCGCTGCCTTCCTCCAGTTGCACCTTGCCGCGGAACATGCGATAGAGGAAGACAAAGTACACCGCCGCCAGCATCATGCCGATCGTCCACCACACGAAGCCCACGCCCAAGCCGTGCGCACCCGCAGCTGTGTTGTAGATCGTCAGACTGAATTCAGGACCTGTGCTCGCGGGCAAAACGTTAGGATAGAGCGCGAAGGCTGCGCCCACCAGCATGCCCACAATGTAGGTACAGGACGCCAGAAAGGCGCCTTTCTCGTTCCTCCGCGAATGCGCGAAGTACATATACGCCAGGCTGCCAATCACCAGCGCCGGAACCACATATCCGATGGGCCACTTTCTATAATTCTCCAGCACATGCGGAACCACGAACACGGTCGCAATCAGGCTGAGGATAGTCAGCAGCACCTGCACCGGCCAGAACCACGACGCCACTTTACGCGCCCTGAAGTTCAGTGGGCCATCGGTCTTGTTAGCCAGATACAACGATCCATGTACTACCAGCGTTACCAGCGCGACTACGCCGCAGATCACGGTATACCAGTCGAGGATGCCGTTCTGAGCGCCGACGCGCCAGTTGGTCCAGAGCGGCTCGAAGAAGTAGCCATCAGCGTTCAACGGAACACCGCGCACCACGTTGCCCAGCGCAGCGCCAAAGAAAATCGCCAGCAAAATACTGGACACGCCAAAGATCGTATCGAAGAAGCCCTGCCACACCCGCTCCTGAATATAATGGCGAAACTCGATGCCGAGGGCGCGCAGCATCAGCAGCCACAAAACCATCATTAGCGGAAGATAGAAGCCGCTGAAGCTGGAGGCGTACAACAACGGGAAAGCGAAATAGAGCGTGCCGCCAGCAGCCAGCAGCCAAACTTCGTTGCCGTCCCAAACCGGCCCGATAGCGCGAATCACCGTGCGCCGCTCTTCGTCAGTGCGTGCGATAAACAGATGAACCGCGCCGGCTCCCAGATCGAAGCCATCCAGCAAAACGTAAATCGCAACCATCACTGCGACGATCATGAACCAAATCGTTGACATGGCTATCGAACCTCCACTGGAATGTCCAGCATTTCTATAGCTTCCACTGGCAATGGCGGCAATACCGGCTCAGGCCCTTGCTCGATCTCGCGCCGCACCAGGAAAAGGAATAGCACCGACAGCACCGTGTACATCCCAAGGAAACCCAGAAAGCTGAACCATCCGTTGCCGGCCGACACCATCTTCGAATAGCCGTCCATGGTGCGTAGCAGACCGTATACCAGCCAAGGCTGGCGTCCGGTTTCGGCGGTCATCCATCCCGCCGTGTTGGCGATATAGGGGAACGGGAACATCAGCAGCAGCACCCACATCATCCAACGCGCCTGGTAAAGCTTGCGGCGCCACAGAAGGAATGTGGCAACTGCGCTGACCGCAATGAAGATGGTCCCTAGTCCGACCATGATGTGGTAGGTGTAGTAAAGAAGCGGGATGTTCTCTGGCCAATCTTCTTTGGGAACCGAATTCAGACCTTTGACCTCGGCACCCCAGCTGCGCCAGGTGAGAAAACTCAGCATCTTAGGAATGACTAACGGGTTGTCAATCTTCTGCGCAGCCACGTCCGGCTGCCCCAAGATGACCAGCGGCGCTCCCGGCTGCGTATCCCATAGCGCTTCCATCGCAGCCAGCGTCACCGGTTGATTGCGCGCCAGCATTCGGCCCTGGGCATCGCCGGTGGGAACAATCTGCAGCAAGCTGACGAACAGCGCCACGATGACGCCGACGCGTACGAAGATTCTTCCCTGCTCGACATGTTTCTCGCTGAGCAGGTAGAACGCTCCCACCGCCGTCATCACAAAAGTTCCAGTAATGACGGCGCCGCTCATGTTGTGCGCGTATTGCCACCAGGCCCAGGGATTCAAGATCAGCGCCCAGAAGCTGGTCAGCTGCAATGAGCCATTGGCGGCACGCTCGTAGCCCACCGGATGTTGCATCCAGGCATCGGTAGCAATGATGAAGTAACCCGACATCCATGAGCCCAGGAACACCATCAGTGCTGAAAACCAGTGCAGCCCTTTGCTCAAGCGCTTCTCCCCGTAGAGAAAAAGTCCGAGAAAAGTCGATTCCAGGAAGAACGCGAAAAGACCTTCCATGGCCAGCGTCTGGCCAATCACACCCCCGGCGAAGCGGGAGAAGTGCGACCAGTTTGTGCCAAACTGAAATTCCATCGGGATTCCAGTGACCACGCCAATGACAAAGTTGATGCCAAAGATTTTGGCCCAGAAGCGGGCGGCCGCATCATAGCGCTCGTCCTTCGTCTTGAGCGCAAGAGTTTTCAGAATCACGATCAGCGGAGCCAGCCCCATCGTCAATTGGGGAAATAAATAGTGATACGTCACCGTAAAGGCGAATTGCAGGCGGTGGACCAGGAGTGCGCTATTCATGCATGGACCTCGAATACAAGAAAATGATCTTCGGAAGGATTCCGCGGCGAATGTCTGGACTCCACGGATGCAAGAGGGACATCAGGAGAATGCTAACGACCAGTTGCACAGGAAACTGTGATTCGTGTCACAGGGCTTTGTGAGAAAAGCAGCACAAAGACTCTGCTGAGAGGTTGCCCGCAACCGGAAGGTCGCCCTCGGCCTTTCCGCAAGTCTCTGTCAATCGCCGCATCATTCCCCAACGCTTCGGAGCTACACTAGTGAGAATGCTCCGCAACGTTATTACTGCGCTACTGTCGCTTGGCTTCGTGATCGGCTCGGCCGTGATGCTGCAACCTACTGCGGCTCACGCCCAGCAGCGATCCGAGCGGCTGATCCTCAAAGATGGATCGTTTCAGTCGGTTGCGAAGTATGAGATACAAGGCGATCGCGTGCATTACATGAGCGCGGAACGCTACGAGTGGGAAGACATTCCGTCATCGCTCATCGATTGGGATGCCACCAACAAGTACAACGCCGAATTGGGCAGCGGCAAGCTACGAACTCATCTGAGCGAAACCCCGGAGGAAAGAGAGGAACGCGAGAAAGAGGAAGCCAACTCGCCCGAGATCGTACCTGGTCTGAAACTTCCCGGCAGTGGAGGCGTCTTCCTGCTGGATCAGTTTCAAGGCAAGCCCGAGCTGGCCGAAATTGTGCAGAACGGCAGCGAGCTAAACAAGAACGAGAAGAAAAAGGGTGTTCTGCGGGCCGCGATTAATCCGCTGGGCAGCAATAAGCATGCGTTTGAAATCAAGGGAGAGCACGCGCAGATTCAATCGCACCGGCCGCGACCCATTATCTATATCGACATCGACGAGGGTCCGCGGGACGATACGACGCCCGGCGAACATTTCCGTCTGATCCGTGCCGAGGTTAAGAAAGACGTGCGGGTGGTCGGCGGGGTGAAGGTCAGCATCGGCGGCAAAGTTACCGAGCAGAACATTTTTGTTCCTGCCGATGTCACTAAGCTGGGGACGGGCTCGTGGTTAAAGCTGGTTCCCAAACAAGACCTTCCAGCCGGAGAGTACGCCGTGGTCGAGATGCTCGACCCGCAGGAGATGAATCTCTATGTGTGGGATTTCGGCGTCAATCCCAACGCGCCGGTTAATCCCAACACCTGGCAGCCAGTAGCAAAACCAGCAAGTAGCAACTAGCAATTAGTTTTTTCCCGCAAGCGGCTTCCCTGTTTGTCATCCTGAGCGGAGGCGGCGCATCGCCGCTGGAGTCGAAGGACGCTATATCGGCCGCAGAACAGCCTTCCGGTTCTTCAGCTGCTCCGACCTACGGCTCCTCCGAACCGACCAGCCCCAATCCCGTCACCGCAATGTTGTCGCGTCCACCCTGCTTGACCTGGTACATCAACCCGTCGGCGTGATGCACCAGATCCTGCGCCGTGGCGCCGTCTGACGGATAACAGGCAATACCGATGCTGGCTCGCAGCAGCAGCGAGAATTTCTCCCCAGCGAGCCATTCCTTGGTGCGGAACATGCCCATCAGGCGATGCGCCACACGCAGAGCAGCTTCTCGCCCGGTCTGGGGCAATAAAATAGCGAACTCGTCGCCGCCGTACCGGAAAGCGGCGTCAACCAGGCGAAGGTTCTCGCGCACGGCCTGGCCCACCTGCCCCAGCAACTTGCTGCCCATCAGGTGTCCGTATTCGTCGTTGACGCTTTTGAAGTGGTCGAGGTCAAGAAACAGCAAGCTGAACTCATAACCAAACCGCTCGGAGCGATGCAACTCTTCCGCAAGCACCGTAAACAGGTGCCGCGCATTGTACAGACCAGTGCAATCGTCGGTGATGCTCAGCTCCTGAATGCGATTAACTGCGCGCGCGTTCTCGATGGCAATGGCGGCATAATCGGCCAGCGTCTGCAGCAGCATCTCACTGGGTTGATAAACCTGCATATCGATGTTGACCAACTGCATGATGCCCAGCACCTTGCGCCCGGTCCGAACCGGCATGCACACCACCGAGCACGGCGAGGCAAAGAATTCGCCCATGCTGGCCGGCTCAATCCGCTCGTCCTGACTCACGTCCTGAATGACCATCGGCTGCCCGTTCTCTACCACCCAGTGGGCCAGCCTTTCGCCGGTCTTCAATTTGAGCGCATTCAAACTTTCGCACCCTTTGCCTACCGCAACCGTGTAACTCAGCTCCTTGCCGGTCTCGTCCAACATCAGCAGCGACCAGGTGGCCGGCTTGAAGTAAGCTGCCATCTTCTCCAAAATGGTTTGCAGGATCGTGTCGAGATCGAGAGACGAGGTTAGGGCTTTGGCGACATCATGAAAGATCTTCAGTTCATAAGACTGCCGATCATTGCTAGTGGCTGTATATCTCATGCAAGGACCCGGCGTGCCAGTCGTATGCTAAGTCAGCAGCCAACGCGAGACCGCGACCGCAAGGGACCCGATCGAAAAGAATGGACGGCTACGGCTTCGAAATTCACTTAAATATTACAGAAAAAGTGCCGCTGTCGCCATTAGTTCGCTCTCCCGCGGTTAAGAGGCGCTTAGACCGGATCCTCTGGCGACATGCCTTTGACCGTCAAGTGGGACGGAGCTGCAGCTGCGTGCATGGCACACCGGCCTCTTGCACTTCGACTACAGTATGGGGATGGACCTCTTGATAAACGGCGAACAAAAGACTTTTGCCGAATCCCTATCCCTGGCGCAACTGGTCGAACAGCTTGACATGAAGAGCGACCGCGTCGCCGTCGAACTCAATCGCCAGATTGTGCCGCGCCCGCAATGGATCGCTACCACCCTCAAAGACGGCGATCGTCTCGAGATCGTGCATTTTGTCGGTGGCGGCTAGAAATCAGTTTCGAGTTTCCAGTTTCAAGAGTTGTGTTCCTGGTCTTTTGACGCCCAGCACAAAAGATAAATCTCGCATCTCCGCCTGGCTCCTAGAGCGGCAAGTCAATTGAAACTTGAAACTCGAGCCTGTTACTTTCCGCTTGCCTGAAACCTGAAATTTTTCTTTGTTACTCCTCGATGAATCGCGGCCCGCGCTCGGTTGACATGTCTGCTACGCAAAACTAAACTCGAATGTTTACCTGTGTGGTGTGGCTTCTCCTGAGTGTCAGCACAATCATGCCGGACTTTTATTTCGCACGATATCTTCCGTTGTTGATCCACATCCTGCTGGCCAGCGTCATTGCCTGCGCGATGGTGACACTCTCCTATTTCGTCGGCCAGCACAAATACAACCCTGCCAAGATGTCGCCCTATGAATGCGGCATGGAGCCGGTGGGCAACGCCCGCCAGCGCTTCAGCGTAAAGTTCTACCTGGTAGCGATGCTGTTCATTCTCTTCGACGTGGAAGCTGTGTTTCTCTACCCTTGGGCAGTCGTGCAGCGCGATTTGAAGGCCACTGGGCAGGGCATGTTCTGGTTTTGGGAAATGCTGATTTACATCGGTATCGTGCTCGCCGGTTTCTGGTATGTGTGGAAGAAGGGCGTGCTCGACTGGAACAAACAGGGCAAGACGGAAAAGATCTAATGGCACTCGCTCCAGCAATTACGGATATGGCGCAACTGAAAGACCGCCCCGAGCTGGCGGCCCTGCTGGCATGGAACCCGTCTGCCGTCACCGGCGCCAAGTTCGATCGCGATGAGCTTACCATCTGGGTCGATCGCATTGCGCTGCGCCAGGCCTGTCTCACGCTGAAAAACGACCCTCGGCTCAAGTTCACCGCTCTGGCCGACATTACGTGCGTCGACTGGTATCCCAACGAGCCTCGCTTCGAAGTCGTCTACCAATTATTTTCGATTCCAAACAAAAAGTATCTGCGCCTCAAAGTAAAACTCTCGGGTGCCGATGCCAACATTGATTCGCTGACTGCAATCTGGCCAGGGGCGAATTTCTT
>Ga0210398_10005252_pt1 | contig 12057 bp, 12 predicted proteins | sample IncBWC4OmetaG_FD_161047 | JGI IMG/M metagenome (GOLD analysis project Ga0210398, IMG submission 161047) | Forest soil microbial communities from Barre Woods Harvard Forest LTER site, Petersham, Massachusetts, United States - Inc-BW-C-4-O | ecosystem: Environmental > Terrestrial > Soil >... | reverse complement strand
AGGCAGGCATGCCAAACTTTCGCGTGGCCAACTTGCTGCGCGATCGCGATCTGCTGGAGGCCGCGCGTAAGGAGGCACGTTACCTTCTTGCCGGCCCGAATGCTGATCTCACCTCGGACGAGATCAATCGCGCGGTGCAGCATTTGCGCAGCCACTGGAACCGGCGCTATGGTCTGGTCGAAGTAGGATGAAATCGCATCAGATGCAAGAAGGAGTGTTCCATGATCAATCCCAAAGAAATGCTGGAGACGCTGGTCGATCACCTGGCGGTTACCGCGCAAGTACAGAATGTTTTCGGCGAACCGATTGAGGCCCATGGCAAAACGGTTGTTCCCATCGCACGCGTCAGCTATTGCTTGGGCGCAGGCGGGGGCGGAGGTGCGGAGGCCGAATCTGAGAAGAAGAACGGCGGAGGCGGCGGTGGTGGGATGGTGAGAGCCCGACCGGTAGGCGCGCTGGAAATTACCGAGGCTGGCGCGCGCTTTGTCGGCGTCTTCGATCGCCGCCGGGCTGCCGGATTCGTCGCCGGCGGGATCGTGATAGGCCTGCTGCTGCGCCGCGCCTTGCGGTGGAAGCGTTGAGGCAGCAAGAACCGAACGAGTTGCTGCTCTCCTTTCGCCGCTTGCATCGTTCTCGCATAACCAGCAAACTAGTCCAACCGTGAAGGCCGCCGCCAATCCCGACCTCTTTCGCTTGCTCCCGTCGATTGACGAACTGCTGCGTAGCGAAGCGCTGTTGGCATTGGTGCAGCAGTTCGGGCATGCTGCCACGGTCGAGGCGTCACGCTCCTTTATCGAAGACCTGCGTGCCGAAATCGCGGCGGGCTCTCTCGATCAAGCCCGGCTGATGACTGCCATCGATCAACTGCCCCCAGCGATCGGTGAACGGCTACAGGCCGGACTTTCTTATTCGCTGCGCCCCGTCATCAACGCTACCGGCGTCATCCTGCACACCAATCTGGGACGTGCGCCTTTAAGCGAAAACGCATTGCAGCACGTCGCCGAAATTTCTCGCGGCTACTCGAATCTGGAGTTCGATCTAGGCACCGGAGATCGCGGCAAGCGCGACGTCCATGTCAGTCGCTTACTTGCGCAACTGTTGAACTCTGCCGGCCGCGAAGTCTCGACCATCGTGGTCAACAACAATGCTGCCGCTGTTCTGCTGGCCTTGAATGCGCTGGCCGACGGCGGCGAAGTCATCGTATCGCGTGGAGAACTGGTTGAAATTGGCGGCTCATTCCGCATTCCCGATGTGATGGCGAAGTCGGGCGCTATCCTTTCCGAAGTCGGGACAACCAATCGCACGCGCATCGCTGACTATGAAGCCGCCATCACCGAGCGAACAAAACTTCTGTTGCGCGTGCATCGCTCCAACTTTCAGATCGTCGGATTCACCGAGCAGCCGTCGCTGGAAGAACTCGCCGCGATGGGACGCAAACACAACATCCCGGTCATGGAAGATCTGGGTAGCGGCGAGCTTTTCGATCTTAGCCAGGTCGGCATTCACCGCGAGCCCATGATCGTCGACAGCCTGCGCGCTGGCGTCGACGTGGTGACTTATAGCGGCGACAAGCTGCTGGGCGGTCCGCAAGCGGGACTCATCAGCGGCGGTCCTGAACTGGTGGCGAAGATCCGTTGCAACCCGCTGTTCCGCGCCCTGCGTGTCGACAAGATGTTTTACGCCGCACTCGAAGCGACGCTGCTGGCCTACCTTCGCGAGGATTACGATTCCATTCCGGTGTTGCGCATGATGCGCGTATCCGTTGACGAACTGGCGCATCGTGCCGAGCACATCGTCCAGCAACTGCGAACCACGTCGCCACAGCTTAAATTCGAGATTGTCGAGTCGCGTTCGGTGCTGGGCGGCGGCTCGGCGCCGGGATCAACTCTGCCGACACGAGCGTTAGCCGTGAGGAGCGAGAGCATGAATGCCGACGAACTCTTGCGCCATCTGCGCCAGTGGGAGACGCCGATCATTGCGCGCGTGGAAGACGGTCGGGTGCTGCTGGATCTGCGGACGGTTGATCCCGCGCACGATGAGATCATCGTGGCGGCGCTGCGGGGCATTCGGTAGATATCAAATGCAACTAGACAAGACGCTTGTACAGGATCTGATGTTTTCGCTTATTGCCCCCTGGGCGTTCTATCTCGTTGCAGCCACCTGGTTCAGGATTGTAGGAAAAAAGTTCACCGGAACCGGAAGGAACGTTGTGCTCAGCACAACACTTGGGTTCATTGTCTACGGTCTGGCATTAACGGGTTATGCCGAGTTCGAGACGATAAAGGCAATGTGGTTCGGGTCGCCATACACGCTTTGTGGATTGCTCGTGATCTTTGGAATATTCGCTCCGGTAGCCCTGATCTATCTTACTTTCCGCATCTGGAGGCCACGTCAAACTTAAGTGGCCACCATCTACACCATCGGACACTCCACCCGCTCCCTCGACGAACTCGTCGCCGCGCTGCAGGCGCATGGCATTCGCACGCTGGTCGATATCCGCGCGTTTCCCATGTCACGCCGGCTGCCGCATTTCAACCGCGAATCGCTGGAACTCGATCTGCCGAAGCACAACATCGACTATGTCTGGATGAAAGAGCTCGGCGGCCGCCGCAAGAAGGTCCGCGACGACTCGCCCAACACCGGACTGCGCAACGACTCGTTCCGCAATTACGCCGACTACATGCTTACGCCGGAATTCGCGCAGGGCATCGAGCGGCTGCTGCAACTTGCCGAAGAAACCGCAGATCCCTCGGCTGCGATGGCTAAACCCGGGCCACCTGCGCTCGGAATGACAAATGATAAAGGTGGCCCACGGAATATTGCCATCATGTGCGCCGAGCGTATGTACTTTCAGTGTCATCGCATGCTGGTCAGCGACTACCTCACAGTGCACGGCCACACTGTCCTGCACATCGACGACGACAAGCGGCCGCTTCGACAGCACAAGCTGATGGCGGAAGCGCATCTGGTCGATGGGAAGGTGCTGTATAACGCGCAGGAGCTTTTCTAGCCGTCAGCTATCAGCTGTCAGCCGTCAGCTACACCTAACGTGGCAAGCAGTGCCGTGAGGCGACGAACCGTAGATCCCTCCGCGCGGACTGAAGTCCTCAGTCGGGATGACACCGTTTGTGTTTGCCTGATAGCTGACGGGCGATGGCTGACAGCCGAATTCCGTGAATAGCGAACCGCGGCTTCTCTGCGCTACCATCAATTACTCATGAAACAGGCCGTCTTCCGCGAACGCAACAAGCGCTACTACCGCGTTCTGCATACTCCTATCTGGATCTGGGTTTTCTGGGTCTTACCCGGCTGGCCGCTCACCTACGACCTTTACACCCACGGGCCCGACCGCCGTCACTGGATCTGGCTGGCGATTGTGCTGGCTGGCGTGGTGTGGCGCGGCGTCGCCGGTCGACTGCCCGGATGCGAACCCCGTCCTTACATCACGCACTACGGAGTGCATCAGCCGAACTTGTGGTATCGCGTGGTCTGCTACACTGCCGCGTGGGTCGACATCTTCGTCCCTTACGCGCTCAATCTCATCGGGCTGATCCTCGCTTCCGTGACCGGCCGCTGGATGCTGAGAGATCTCTACATGTATCTTTACTATCCACTGGCGCTGGCGGTGGTGCTGGCTACGGCCCTTGATTGGACGCCACGCGCGCGCCGCGACACCTTCGGCGAAGGCGCCGAGCGAGCCTGGTTCTACGTAGCCATCTGGACGGTCGTGCCCACACAAGTCATCAACTGGGCCGCCTGGCGCTTCGGCAAATTTATGGATCTGTCGCCGCTGCCGCTGGCCCGCCTCAGGCTGGCAATCTGCTTTATCTCGACTGCGATATTTTTCTTTCTGGGATATGCCGAGAAGCTTCCCCGCAGCCAGCGGCACTATGAGGGCATTGCCGCGGCGGGAGTGTGAAAGAGCGGGGACTAGAGGTCAGCGCCTAGAGGCTAGCTCGTTCTTCGAGCCGACGCCGTCTTTTAGTCTCTGCCGCCCTCGGACCAGGTTAACGTCCAAAAGAAGGACGCGAACCTTGAGCACATCACGACTCCCGCCGTGTTTGGCTCCCCTGGACGCTATTCCGGAACTGGTATAGAGTAGCGCCGCCGAGACAGGCGAACGTCGCGTTTATGCATGAAGGGAGCTACTCATGACCAGGCCAGCCCAATCCTCCACAGCCAGCTCTGACGGAAGCTTCCGCATCGCGCTTTTACTGGGCTGTGCGCTGATGATGTTGATCTCGCCATCGGCGCAGGCGCAAACCTTCACGGTGCTGCACACCTTCTCCGGGCCGGACGGGCTGTACCCGTACAGCGGCGTGACCCTGGATCGTGCGGGGAATCTTTATGGCACGACGTACGGTGGCGGCGCCAATCGCGACGGAACGGTGTATCAGCTCAAGCGCGCCGGAGCCAGCTACATTCACAACCAGCTGCACGCATTTACCGGCGGCAGTGATGGTGAGCAACCATACGGTGGTGTCATCTTCGGCCCCGATGGCGCTCTCTACGGCACAACTTCAATAGGCGGTTTCGAAGGCGGAGGTACCGTCTTCAGCTTGCGACCGCCGGTCACCATTTGCCGCAGCGTCCTCTGCCCTTGGACGGAGACTGTGCTTTACAGTGTGGCCAATTTGAACGGAGTCCAGCCGTTCTATGGCCAGATCGCGTTCGATTCGGCCGGCAATATTTATGGGACGACGGCCTTCGGCGGAGGAGAGGAATATGGTGATGTTTACGAGTTGAGCCGGTCGGGCAACAGTTGGACTGGCACGCAGCTTTATGGCTTTGGAGACCCGGACGCGCAGTACCCCGCTCACAACATGATACTCGACAGTGCGGGAAATCTGTACGGCACGACGGATGAGGGAGGCTCTCACAGCCAGGGCACCGTGTTCGAACTGGTGCGCTCCGGGTCAGGATGGGCAGAGAACATTCTTTTCAGTTTTGGGGAACTAGAAGGCTTAGGCGCTTACCCGGTGGCCGGGGTCATCATGGACCGGGTGGGCAATCTCTACGGAGGCACTACATCGGATGGTTTTGTAGCATCCGTCTTCGAGCTGTCGCCATCGGGCAATGGTTGGCAGATTACCGTACTTCACACGTTTCAGGCGGGGAGCAGCGATGGCCCTTGGGGCAACCTCGTCCTCGACAGCAATGGAAACCTGTACGGAACTACTAAATCTCTGGGCACATTCGGATTGGGCAACATCTTCAAGCTAAGTCCGTCGGGAAACGGCTGGACCTATACCGACCTGTATGACTTCAGCAACAACGGCGATGGCGAATTTCCAACCGGCGATCTGACGATCGATGGCAGCGGCAATATCTATGGAACTAACATGGGCGAGAACGGACATGGCGTGGTTTGGAAACTCACGCCCTAGCGGCAGCCTCCCTTTCTGCAACGCCACGGCGTCATGATATCAAGGCAGGTGAACTCAACTTCCCGTTGGATCATCAAAGGCCAATTGTTGTTAATTCACAGCGTTTTAGTTTCTTGACCTGTCTGCGCTACCATCGGGTTCGCAGTCAGAAGGGAGCTACGATGCGCTGGTACCACTACGTGGCCTATTTTTTCGGAGGCGCATTCCTCGTGAATGCCCTGCCCCATCTCGGCAACGGGATCTCGGGGAACGCCTTCCAGAGCCCCTTTGCATCACCGCCTGGGGTAGGCTTGTCCTCCTCGACGGTCAATGTCCTATGGGGCTTCTTCAACCTTGCCATCGGCTACGTGCTTGTCTGTCGTGTGGGCACCTTTAATCTGCGCAAGACCCAGCACGCGCTTGTCCTCGGGGCGGGCATCCTCATCATGTCGCTCATGCTTGCCCGCACATTCGGACGGCTCCACGGGGGCCTGTGATCCTGCCTTCCTGCTACGACACATAAACACTGGACATCTCGGGTTAAATCCCCAATCACAAAACCCCTGAATGAGCGAAATGGCCGGTTCTCAAAAGTAATCCCGCTTGAGGTATAGTCTGATCAAGTGTAAAGTTCCAGCCGGAGAAGTCGCGTATGCTTGGTTGCAAGTTGAACCGAGCTGCTGCAGTTAGCCAACATTCTTTTTCAGGAGACTTCATGCTCTCCCCCAATCCAAGAAGGTCTGTCTGGCTTCGCCGTAACATTTGCCCTCTCGTATTCGCTCTCACATTTGCCTCAGCCAGCCACGCGCAAACTTTCACCGTGCTGCATAGCTTCACCGGCGGAGCGGACGGGGCGCATCCTGCTGCCGGATTGACCATCGACCAAGCAGGAAGCCTCTATGGAACGACAGTGGGCGCAACCGGTTCAGTTTTCAGTCTATCGAACCAGGGTTCCGGCTGGGTCTTAAATCCCCTCTTCAGATTTTCGGGGGGCAGCGGCGGGTTTAACCCTGAAGCCGGGGTGGTCTTCGGCCCAGACGGCAGTCTCTACGGAACAACTGAGGACGGAGGAGTTGGAAAGCCGACAGTTCATGGAGGACCTGGCTGCGGCCTCGGGTGCGGCACTGTGTTCCAGTTGTCGCCTTCCGGATCGGGCTGGACGGAGAGCGTCATTCATAGGTTTACTGGGGGTAGCGACGGAGAGTATCCCATTGATGCCGACAATCTCATTTTCGACCAGGTGGGGAATCTTTACGGCACAACGGAACTCGGCGGAATGGGCTTGGGGGTGTGCGACGGCAATGGCTGCGGCACGGTGTTCAAGTTGTCGCCCTCCGGATCGGGCTGGATGGAGAGCGTCCTTTACAAGTTCCCTGACGGCAGCGGCGGCTCTCGCCCCTTTGCCGGTCTGATCTTCGACCAAGCGGGAAACCTGTACGGCACAACGGTCACCGGCGGAATACCGGGGCCGGACTGCCTCACTGATGGCTGCGGCATGGTCTTCCAGTTGTCGCCCTCCGAATCGGGCTGGACGGAGAGCGTCCTTTACACCTTTACCGGGGAAAGCGACGGTTCTGCCCCATATGCCGGTCTGATCTTCGACCGAGCGGGAAACCTCTATGGCGCCACATTTTACGGCGGCGAGTTTGGCTCCGGTACGGTTTTTGAGCTGACGCCTTCAAACGGTAGCTGGACGCTGGAAACCCTTTATAGCTTTATCGGAGGGAATGGGCCGCAACACAATCTCGTTATGGACGAGGCGGGTAATCTCTATGGCGCGACTGAATCCGGCGGCAGGACCAACGCGGGGACGGTATTCGAGTTGACACCGAACGGTAAGGAAGGTTGGACATACACCTCACTTCACGACTTCTGCACCGGCAGCGATTGCAGCGACGGCTTAGCACCGGATTCAAACGTGATATTCGACGCGAATGGCAACCTTTACGGCACTGCCTACTACGGCGGTACGAATAACGACGGTGTCGTTTGGGAGATCACGCCGTAACTGAAACTCTGCGGTTTCACGGCGGGTCGGCATCCTGGATAGGAGTTGTCGCCTTTTCTTACTCAAGTGATCGGCTGCACCGGAACTAGCCTCTTCCCCTGTAGTGCGCCGATAGTTGTTGTGAAATCGCCATGGCACAAATAACCGGGTCGGGTGAGCCATTCTGGGATTACTTGTGCTGTGGCCTGATTTCGACAGTTGAGGGATGGCAATCCCGGGGAGGGTGCGTATTATTATCGTTGGTGCGCTATGCCATGTCGCCAACCGCTCCGCAAGACTGTTCTGATCGGCTCCCTGCTGGGCCTGCTAATCACGCCCGCTCTCAGCGCCGCGCAGGAAAGCCATCCGCCGCACTGGACCTATTCTGGACCGGAAAGTCCGAAACACTGGGGGACGCTCGACCCCTCCTATTCCTTATGCTCCCTAGGACACATGCAGTCTCCCATTGACGTGAGGAATGCCAAGCCCGCTGATCTGCCTGTCCTGAAAATCGACTACCAGGCTGTGCCGCTGAACATCATCGACAACGGGCACACGATTCAGGTGAACTTCCCCCCGGGGAGCACCCTCACCGTCGGTGATAGGACCTATACTCTGAAGCAGGTTCACTTTCACCATCCGGGCGAGGAACGAATCAACGGCAAGAGCTTCCCGCTAGTCGCTCATCTTGTGCACGCGGACGCCGACGGGCACCTCGCGGTCATCGCCGTCCTCTTTGAACCCGGAACGGCCAACCCACTGATCGATACGCTGTGGAAGAACATTCCCGCCGAGAAAGAGAAAGTGCAGGATGTTCCCTCCGTCTCCGTCCGCGTGCAGGATCTGCTCCCCAGCGACCGTGGTTACTTCACCCTTGCGGGCTCATTGACCACTCCTCCATGCACTGAAGGGGTGACTTGGTACGTGTTGAAGAGCCACCCCACGATATCCCCGGGACAAGTGGCCGTATTCGCCAAGAAGTACCCCATGGACGCGCGTCCTGTTCAACCGACCAATGGCCGCGAGATTCTGCAGTCGAAATAAGGCCAGTCGGCAACTCGGAAACGATCCGCCGTGTATTCCGGATAAATGGACGAAGCCGCGATCTTTCGCAAGGTTGCGGAGACTGTTCGTGTTGGGAGCTACTGTTCTACACTGATCAATCCTGAAACGCCTGCTTTCTTGAGATTGCGATGTCGGCGCATCATCAAGGTCGTGTTTTGAGGGAGCCATGAACCCTCTGCGCATACCTCTGCTATTCCTCGCCCTGTTCCTGCCTGCGGTCGCCGCGGCTCAGGGCACGGAGGCAGCAACTGCGGCGAAAGTTGAGACATTGTCTGGTAGTGAGTCTTGGGCGTTCTCCCTGACGGTGGACGGCTACATTGTTCCCAGCGAAGAAAGCTACGTGTCTCCGGTTATTACCGCAGACCACAAGTGGCTTCATCTCGAAGCTCGTTACAATGACGAAAACCTGCATACCGGGTCCACCTGGGTGGGCTACAACTTTAGTTGGGGAGAGAACGTTGTTTTCGAGTTCACACCGATGCTCGGCGGTGTCTTCGGCAGGACTACGGGGATCGCACCCGGCATTGAAGCTGCACTTACCTATAAGAAGCTCCAACTCAGCCTTTCAAACGAATACGTCTTCGACACTGGAGACAGGGCAGGCAACTTCTATGATTCATGGCCGCAGCTGACCTACTCGGCGCTGGAATGGCTGAAGGTCGGACTGGTGGCACAACATACCAAGGCCTTCGAGACGAGATTTAAACTGCAACCCGGCTTCTTCGTCGGTGTCTCCCATAAGAACCTCGAGTTTACGACTTATATCTTCGACCTGGGACGCACCGATACATCGGCAGTACTGGAGGTCGGATATGCCTTCTGAATTCGCGTTTTGTCAATCGAAACTCGTGTCACGGATAGAATAGGGCTGCCCTGCAACCCTTCATTTGCGCTAAGCCCCGTTGGCATTGGAGCGCGGAACCCTATTAATCAGACAGCCATTCGTTCATTTGGCGATAAATCCCCATCTCGCAAGTGATCCTCCCTAGCTTCGGAGTTGTTTACGCGAGAGCGCTATCTCCTCAGCATTGCCGGCTTGACCAAGTGCCAACTGCCAACCGCTCCCAACAAAAAAGGCGGCCCGTTTCAGCCGCCCTCTCCAATCCTTCCAACTCGAGACCTACAGAACCTGTACGTTTTCTGCCTGCCAGCCTTTGGGCCCTTTGACCACGTTGAACGAGACTGCCTGGCCTTCCTGCAAGCTGCGGAAGCCATTGGTCTGGATTGCAGAATAGTGCACAAATACGTCTTCGCCATTCTGCCGGCTGATGAAGCCATAGCCCTTCGCGTCATTGAACCACTTAACTGTTCCTTGTTCCATGATGATGCATGTTCCTTAAGTTGATGTAGCTGCAATTCGATCGGGATGTGATGCAGGCAGGGATTGCTGCTAAGGCAGGAACTGCTGCGTACAACGTCGATCAATCGAGCGCGCTTATCATAGCAAACCGGATTGCCATATCCCAAACAGTTTTGCCGCTATGTCCGCTGCCGGACAAAGCAACACGTGTATTCTCAATGTGTTACCTTGGGGAATCTTGAGCTCTTCGCCGTCTTCGCTTTTCGTCAGATGGACAATTCCGGCAAGAGGCGACATGGATTGTGAGCCTTTGAGGCGCCGCCCGGAAACGGCCTGCCTCTACCAGAGACTTCTGCCGCTTAGTAAGGGTATGAAGCGAACGGCGAATAGCGAAGAGCGAGACCGCGACTTATGATTGTCGGCACCGGTATTGATATCGCAGAAGTTCCCCGCATCGACGCTTCCATCCAGCGCTTCGGGCGGCGCTTTCTGGAGCGCGTCTTCACGCCCGAGGAGATCTGCTATTGCGAGTCCAAGGCGAACAAGGCAGAGCGCTACGCCGGACGCTTTGCCGCCAAAGAAGCTGCCATGAAAGCCATCGGCACTGGCTGGAATCGCGGCGTCACCTGGCAAGATGTTGAGGTCAAGCGGGCCCCGGGCCAGCGACCCACCGTGGTTTTTCACGGCAAAGCCGCCGAGTTCTTCCGCCAACTCGGAGCCGCTCACGCCCATCTGTCCATCACGCACACCAAGGACTCAGCCATGGCGCAAGTGATTCTGGAATCCGAGTAAAGGATCAGTTTTCTGTCGCCGTACTCCGACTCGCAAAGCTTCGTCCCATCTACTACTCTACTTCCCAAATGGTGTTGCACCAACCTGCCGCAAAAAGGTGCTCCAGTCGGCTCCCTTGTTGACGTATTGCCATCGGCCCCCCGAGCGTCTCACTTTCGCCGAGGTCGAAGCGCCAATTCCAATAAAGGCGGTTATAGATAAACTGATTAAACACGCACGGCGGGCAGGCCGCATAAACCTCAACCGCTAAGTTTCCTGCGTCGTCGGTCGCCAGCTCGATTACCTGAGCATAACTCTCCCAATTTTCGGGTGAGTACTGCTGTGCAATCGTGAAGATCCAATTGCCGTTTGACTGCCATGCCTTCATTATGAAGGCATCAATCTCCGGCCCGAGAGGGTTATACACGTTGGCCTGGTAAGCGATGTAAAGATTTCCAAGGGAATCCTGCACCATCGCGGTGGGGTCGTAGCCGGCATAGTAACCCTGAAAGGCAAACAGAACATTTTCCGTCCAGCCATTGCCCGAGGGCACTAATTGGAAGATCGTGCCGTCTGCGAACGCTCCTCCGCCGCCCGTAGTTCCATACAGGTTCCCGTCTATACCAATTACCAGCCCAGTGGGTTGGGAGCCATCGTTCCCACCCGTGAAAGTGTAGATGGTGTTTTCGGTCCAGCCGCCAAGCGTGGGCGTCAGCTGAAATATGTAGCCTGCTCCATAGGCTCCTCCACCACTCTGAAGGCCATAGAGATTTCCCGCCCGATCAAAACCGGACAAGGCGACGTTGGAATTATTAACACGCGGGAAGGGAGAAAGGACGTTTTCTGTCCAGGGGCAAAGGGCGGTGAGGCAAGCCGTCGGCTGCGGCGTCAGGTTGTAAATCAATCCATACCCCTGGGCGCCCCAGGCGAGGCCATAAAGAGTTTGGTCGGGGCCGAGGATCGGGCCCCAGGGGTTGCTCCCGTTGGAGCCGCCGGCGAAGCTGTACAGGTTGGTAAGCACCCAGCCTGAGCCTTCTTGAGTCAGCTTGAATGCGGTACCGTCTCCGTTGTCGCCGCCCAGAAAGTTTGTGCCTTCCAGGTTGCCTGCGCGGTCTGCTACCACGCCGGTTGGAAGGCCGCCATCCGAGCCGCCGGTAAATTCGTAAGCTTTGCTGAACCCATACGGATTTTGGCTGCAATCCATGCTGGTGGTGGTGGCTGCGCCGGCGATGGTGAAGGCTTCGGAAGGGATCGTTCCAAGCGTGTCTTCCTGGGCCATTGACGGGCAGCCTGGAGACTGGCAGCCGACACCGCTGTTCTCATCCCAGTAAACTGGCTGGCCTTCCGCGGTGTTGGCGTTGGCCAGCGTTATCCAATCATTTCCGCTCAGGGTCGGGCCGGTGAAGTTCCCCGACACGAGGCAAACGTCGAATCCGAAATTGTTGGTGAAGCAACTCGATTGGGTCAGAGTGACGACGCTGTCGAAAAGGTTGTTAGAAAAATACCCAGTGCTGCCTAGTTGTACTTCGATGTTGGTGATGGCGTCGCCCGGTTCAAGCCACGCCCAG
>Ga0210398_10005251_pt1 | contig 12057 bp, 12 predicted proteins | sample IncBWC4OmetaG_FD_161047 | JGI IMG/M metagenome (GOLD analysis project Ga0210398, IMG submission 161047) | Forest soil microbial communities from Barre Woods Harvard Forest LTER site, Petersham, Massachusetts, United States - Inc-BW-C-4-O | ecosystem: Environmental > Terrestrial > Soil >... | reverse complement strand
CCCACCACGCTCCACCGTAAAAAAATCGCCCGCGCGCGGCAGCAACTCTTCGCGCCCGACGCAGCACCACTGCGAGCGGAAGATTCGCTCCTCTTCCTGCGCGAAGACGTCGGGCGAGATGTACCATTTGGCGGGCAGCGTCTTGGCGCCGGCGCCGACGCTCGGCCTTGCAAACGTTTTCATTGCGGTTTAGGCACTTTCTCAGCGTGCTGACGGAATCCGCTGTACGCCATTGAAAGATGCTGGAATGGGGCAGGCACTCTCGCGCGAGTACGATGTCATCGTCTTGGGCCTCGGTGCGCTCGGCAGCGCGGCTGCATACTGGTCGGCAAAGCGCGGTGCGCGGGTGCTGGGGCTCGAGCAGTTCGAGTTCGGCCACGCGCGCGGCAGCTCACACGATCGCTCGCGGATTATTCGCCTATCATACTTCACACCGGCATACGTGCAGATGGCGAAGGAAGCCTATCGCGCATGGGCATCGCTGGAAGAGGATGCCGGCGAACGGCTCGTCGTAAAGACCGGCGGTCTCGATATCGGTCTGCGCGCAAATCCCGTGCAAATGTCCGAGCATGTCGGCTCGATGCGCGCGTGCGGCGTTGCGTTCGAGGAGCTCGATGCGGCCGAGATTCGCAAGCGCTGGCCGTGCTGGCGCGTCGGCGACGACGTTCACGGCATCTTTCAGGCGGACGCGGGGATCGTCGCCGCCGAGCGCGCGACCGACGCGCTTCGGCGCATCGCCGTTGGTTTTGGCGCGACGCTGCACGACCGGACGCCGGTCACGTCCTTGCGCGCCGCGGGTGGAGAGATTGAGGTCGAAGCCGGCGGCAACCGTTACCGTGGCGACAAACTGATCGTCGCCGCCGGCGCCTGGACCAACGATGCGCTCGCGCACCTCGGCCGTAGCCTACCGATCGAGGTGACGAAGGAGCAAGTGATCTATTTCGTGCCGCGCGATCCGGGGGCGTTCACCCTTGGGGAGTTTCCGATTTGGATCTGGTTGGATGATCCCTCGTTCTACGGATTTCCGATATTCGGCGAACCAAGAACCGTCAAAATCACGCAAGATTCTGGCGGCAAGCCGGTCGCCGCGCAAACGCGCGACTTCGAAGAAGATCCGGAAATTACCGCGCGCGTCAAAAGTTTTCTCGAGCGATACTTGCCGGCCGCGCTCGGTCGCGTGGACCTGGTAAAGACCTGCCTCTACGCACGCACTCCGGATCGCGATTTCGTGATCGACGCGCTGCCGGGACACGCGAACGTCAGCGTCGCCGTAGGCGATGGGCATGCGTTTAAGTTCGCAAGCCTCATCGGGCGCATCCTTAGCGATGGCGCGGTCGAGGGGTGCGATCTGACGCCCTTTAAGATCGCGCGTCCGATCCTATCACGCCTTGACGAGAGCGAACACGATCAGCGTCCGGCAGCAGATCGGTGACTTCGTAACCGTCACGCTGAGCCGGTCGTTCCCGTTGCCGACGAGAAAGACGGCCGTCTCTCGCGGGGCGGTGATATGCGATCGCTCCGATCCCGCCGGCAAGCTCTTATTGTAAAAGGCATAAACGGTGTCGAATGAGTCGCTCGTCGAATAGGCGCTTCCCGAGACGGCTCCGGCCCCCGGGTAGACGGGCGCCGCCGACGGTACGCTTGCGGTCGTTGCGGCGTTGCGGGCAGAAGGGCCGTGCGAACAACCGGCAGCGGCGATCACAAGAGCGAAGGCGACGATCCTCGAGGTGCGCACTTCCTTATTTGCTCGTCAGGTGCGAGAACTTTGCCGCGGTGCCGTTGGCGGCGCGCTGTCGCGCGATCTCATCTTTGTGCGCCTCGAGATAGGCCACGAGCGAGTCCATCCCGTTGGCGAGCCGGGCATTCGCGGCGGGCCACCGCCGGCGATCGATAAACGCGACGTTTGGATAGATCGCGTGCAAATCCCCAATCTGCCGCCCCTCGCGCTGCACTCTGCGGACGGTTGCGATGAGGCGATTCGGATTGCCGAAAGCATATCCGTTGATCCAAGTGCCGGCGGTCTGCATAAACGCACCGCCGGCTGCTTGCAACTCGAAGCCAGGATCGCCGACGTTTCCGATCTTGGCTGGGTCGAGGAGCACGCTCACTTGGCGAGCTCGATATTGAGCCGTATAGAACCAGTACACGGCTTCGTTCCGATAACCAACGTCGTAGAGACGAATAGCTCCGACATAGAGTTGCGGAAAGCTAAGCCGTTGCCACTGCCTTTTCATTTGCCTCGTCGTTGCGAAAACTTGCTTGGGATTACTCGAAGCCAGGCCGGAGCTAAACGCCCCGACCTGTATCGAAGGCCCGTTTGAGTCGTAGTACGGCGTGACGTAGGCATTGATGCGCGCGGGATCCATGGCGGGTTGCGCGCCCCCCGAACGGCATGCGCGGGCGGCTTCGCCGAGCTTCTTGGTGGTTTCTGGCGCGTCCGCCGCCATCTTGATGAGCTGGTCGTCGGTGTTCTCGCGCTCGAGCGTGCTTTCGATACAGCCACAGAGGGTGTCCGTGGTGCCGACTTGCGCCGCGCACGACTTCATGAAGCTCGATTTGAACGACGAACGGAAGCCGCTATGAAAGCCGGTCGTTGCGCTCTGCTGCGCGTTGTGGACCGCGCCGCAGCCCGCAAGGACGACGCCGATGATGCCGAGCGAAACGGGGATCCCGATCCCAGTATTCAGACGCATTTTCTTCTCCGCTAGTAAGCTAGGGAGTTGGGTCCATCGAGGGTGGTGTAGGATCCTTCAATCGTGCGAAGCGGCGCGGCGTTGCCGGTAGCGCTGTGGGCGAACTCCTTGATGGTGTCGTTGCCAAACTCAGCGGCGTAGATGTGGCCTTTGGAATCCCCCATGACGCCCGCCGGATAGCTAACCGACGTGATCCACGAAACCGGCGCGACGTCGCCGATGGCCCCCTTGGAGAAGACCAGGATGCCCGAGTTCTCGTCGGCGACCAGGAGGCGGCCGCGATCGTCGAACGCGAGGGCGAATGGTTTGGACAGGTCGGTAGAGCCTCCGCCGATTACGCCCAGGGGTGTGGCGTTGCCGCTGGCGCCCTTGGCGAAAACGACGATCGTGCTCGCGTCGCCGTTCGCCACAAAGAGCTCGCCCTTGGCGTTCATGGCCATCCCGAGCGGCTCGGTGAGCTGCGTATTGCCGCCCGCGATCGTGTCGATGGGCGAGACGTTGCCGGAGGCGCCGGCCGCGTACTCGGTGACATCGTCATTGCCGTAACTGCTCGCCCAGAGATCGCCGGAGGGGTCGACCAGGATGCCCTCGGTGGGACCGAGGTTCGAGTTGGAGCCGCCGATGATTCTCGCCGGCTTGACGTTGCCGTTCGCATGAGGGCCGAAGACGGCGACTTGAGTCCCGCCGTCGTTTGCGACGTAGATCTTTCCAGACACATCCATGGTCAGCGCGTCGGGTTGGCTCAAAGTCGTCTTCGACCCGGCGATGGTAACGACGGGCGCGACGTTACCGTTCGCCGTCGACTCGAACGCCACAACGCTCGCACCGTCGCGATTTGCGGCAAACATTCGGAATCCGCCGTGCAGCGGCAGTGCCTGGGGCCGCGATTGGGCGGCGGCACCCGGGACGAACGGGCCCGTGGCGGTCGCGCCGGCGCAGCCGCCGAGCCCGACCGCGATCGCGAGGGCCGGAATGCAACGGCGGCAGAGGGTGGACGTGGACATGATTGCTCCTCAAAGAAAGAAAGGGTTTGAGTGACTAGGCCCTATCGTAGCGGTTCCGCCGTACGGAAACGTCCGGCCAGCCGGGGAGGCGGCCGCCCAGTGCGAGAAGGCAAAATCGGGAGGGCAAAGCCGTCGCCAAGGTGAGCGAGCTCCGAGCACCGGCACCCAACTCGCGCGGACGTTTGGAGTTCCGGCTATTCGGCCATCTGGAGGTCGCGCTCGACGGCGACCGTTTTATGCTTGCCACGCCGCGGAAATCGCTGCAGGTCCTCACCTACCTCTTGCTACACCGCGCGACCCCGGTATCGCGTGAGTACCTCGCCTTTCTCCTTTATCCCGACGACGAAGAAGGCGCGGCGCGAGCGAAACTGCGCGCGACGCTCAGCGAGCTTCCGAAAATCTTGCCCCAGCCCTCGGATCGGTACGTCACGATCGAGGGCGACAAGGTCGGGTGGAATCCCGATGCCGATCTCTGGCTCGACATCGACGCCTTCGTCGCGGCGTCGGGCGATCGCAGCCGTCTCGGCGAGGCGATCGAGCTGTATCGCGGCGACGTGTTGCCCGAGATCTACGACGAATGGCTCGACGTCATTCGTGACCGTCATCGCGACACGTATCTGCGCTGCCTTACCGAATGCGTCTCCGACGCTCGCAGAAACGCCAATCTCGCGCTCGCCATCGAGATGGCTCGGCGAGTGCTGGCGGTCGATCCTTGGCGTGAAGACATGGTGCGACGCATCATCGCGATGCGCTACGAGAGCGGCGATCGAGCCGGCGCGCTCAGCGAGTACGCGGCATTCGGCAAACGCTTACGCACGGAGATGGGTGCCGACCCAATGCCGGAAACCGCGGCGATTGCGGAACGCATCGCGCGGGGCGAAGATGTAGCCGAAGATGGCGTTGAGGACCGGCCCACGATCGAAGGCGGTTCGGCCGTTCTACCGTTCGTCGGCCGGCGCGACGAAATGGAACGTCTCCTGGAAGCGTGGAGCCGCGTGGCTCGCGGCCGCGGCGCGTGCGCGTTCATCGGCGGCGAGCCCGGCATCGGGAAGTCGCGGATGGTTTCGGAGCTGGCTCATGCCGTGGAAGATCGGGGCGGCCGGGTCCTCCTCGGCGCGACGAGTTCGCCGGAGAGCGTTCCGTATGAAAGCGTCGTCGATTCGCTGCGTTCGGCGCTTGCGCTGGTCGCATCGTTGAAGCCCAGTATTGCCCTCGCCTGCGTGGCAACGCTCTTGCCCGAGATTCACGCGCGCGTCGCACTCCCCGCCGTACCGCGCCTGGATGCCGAGAGCGAACGCATCCGGCTGTTTGAATCGCTCTTCCGATGCATCGCCGATCTCGCGAAGCCTCGCCCGTTGCTGCTGATCCTCGAAGACCTTCATTGGGCGCAGCCGGCATCGATCGAGTTGCTGCAGTTCTTGCTGCGACGCATCGCCGGCGTGCGCGTCATGATCGTCGTTACCTATCGCGACGAGGAATCGCAGCGTCTGTACGCCTTTCATCGTTTGCGGCGGGAGGCGCGCGCCGTCGCCGGCGCGCAGAGCATGTGGCTGAGTCCTCTTTCGGTCGCCGATGTTGAAGAACTGCGCGCGACGTTGCCCGACATGCGCGATCGCGCCGCCGAAACGTTGATCGCAGCGTCTCAGGGAAACCCGCTCTTCCTCACACAACTCGTTGCCGAGGTTCGCGAAGGCGAGCGCGACCGCGAGCCGATTTCGCTGCAAGCGGTCGTCGCGCGACGTATCGAACGGCTTTCGGAGAACGCGCGTACCGCCGCCGAGATTGCCGCATGCATCGGCGATCGCTTTTCGCGCGACGCCGTGCGCGAGGTCAGCGCGTGGGACGAAGCCGCTCTTACGGACTCGCTCGACGAGCTGCTCGATCGGCGCATCATCCGCGAAGCTCCCGGACGGGGCTTCCTCGAATACGCCTTCACGCACCATCTCGTGCAGGATACGATTGCCGGAGCGGTGCCCCCCGAAGCGGCCGCCATTCGGCGCCGGCGCGTTGCGCGCGTGCTCGAGCGGCTCTACCCCGAGCGGGTGCCGGAGCTTTCGGCGTCGCTGGCCGCGCACTACGAGTTCGCAGCCGACGTTGCAAACGCCACGCGCTGCTATCTCGAGGCGGCGCGGCGCTCGATCTCGATCGGAGCGCTGCACGAAGCCCGGACGCAATGTGCGCGGGGGCTCGCGATTGCGACCGAGCCGAGCATGCGAGCCGACCTGCTTCTGGAAAGCGTCACGATTGAGACCCGCTACGGCGATCTCGAATCGCGCAACGCCGCGCTGCTGGCCTTGGAACGCGTCGACGCGGAGCTGAACGACCCCGCGATCCACCGCGCCACGCTGTTGCATCGCATGGAGGTTGCCTCGACCACGGGCGATCGCGCTATGCACGAGCAAGCCGCTCGTGCGCTCCGGGCATGCGTCCCCGAAGATGACGCGCTCTGGAACGCCGAGCTGCACCTGGCCGAGTCACAAATGGCCTTTACGCTGGGCCGCTTGGCGGAATCGTTCGATCTAGGAAAAGCGGCGCTCGCCGATAGTCGGGCGGCGAAGGATGACGCGGGCGCGACGCGTGCGCTCTGTTTCTTAGCCCAAGTAGAGGCGCATCGCGGCCATCTTTCGGCTGCCGAAGCACTACTCGACGAAGCCGCGACGGACGCCGCGCGTGCCGCCGATCCGATGCTGGAACAACTCGCACTGAGCAGCGCCTACACCGTTGCCTATCAGCGGCGCGACATCCGACGATGCCATGCGTTGAGCTCGCGTTGCCTGGAGCTGGCGGTGAAGCTGGGGGATCGTCTGGCCGAGGCTCAGGCGCACGGTCGTCTGGGCACGACGCTCGCCGACACGGGCGCCAAGTTCGCGGAGGCGCGCGAGCACTATGCGACCGCGAGCCGCATTTACCGCGAAAGCGGATACCTGGCCGGGAGCGCGGGCCAGCTGCTCAATCAAGCAATTCTCGAAATGAAGCTAGGATTTTTCGAACGGGCCTGCGCCGCCACCGAGAAGGCGGTCGCGCTCTTCGAGCGCGCGAACGACGCGCGTGGACGAGTCGGAGGACTCTCCAACCTCATCTTTATGCGGGCCTACACGGGACAGATCTCCGGTGCGCGTCAAGCGGCCGAGTCGGCGCTCGACCTTGCGCGCGAACTCGGCTTCGGGTTGATCGAGGCCTCGGTTCTCGAGAACCTCGCCTTTGCGGAGGCCAGGGGCGGCGATTTCGCGCGAGCGATCGAGCTGACCGAGGCGTCGTTCGAGCTGCGTTCGCAGTCCGAATCACAAGTCTGGTCGAGCACGACCCTTGCCAACTTCGCGATTTGGCACGCGGCGCTCGGCAATCTGCCCGCTGCACGCGACGCGGTGCGACGGCTGCTCGCCGCCGACGAAGCGATTATGCGCGCCACCGACTGGCCCACGCATTGCTACTGGGCGGCGGCGCAGATCTTCCACGCCGCCGGGGAGTCCGTCGAGGCGCGCCGCGCGCTCGGGGAAGCGAAGCGCATGATGCTTGCGGCGGCCGAGGGCCTCGAGCCCGAAGATCGAGAGAGCTTCTTGGCGCTTCCGTGGCACGTGGATTTGGTAAACGCAGTCAAAGCGGGCGTATGGCCCGATCCGCCCAGATAAGCCGCGTCGGGGCTAGACGAGCGCGAAGACCCGGTCGAGGCCGGTAACCGAAAGTGTTCGGAGAATCGCGTCGCGGCTCGACCGAAGCGCGATCTGGGCGCCCTTGAGGCGCGCGCGGCGCAGCAGCGCGATCAAATCACGCAGGGCCTCCGTATCGAGGACGACGAGGGTGTCGAGATCCAGAACGACCTGCTCCGCCCCTTGTTCCAGCTTCGCGTCGACGGCGGCTTCGATCGCGGGATAGTTCCCCGGAAGATAATCGATCGAGGCATCTTCGCCGCTTCGCTCCGGCGGGCGCACGTAGCACGGGAATCGCACGTAGCGCGGGAACAGGGTGAACGCGGACATCTGGCGGCTCCTTCGCGGTGTAGGTGATTCGCGCTCATCCTACCGGACGGGCCGTACGAGAACGTACCGCTCAAGGCGCAGGCCTGGTCTAAATCTTGCTACGCTCCAAAAAAGCGCAAAACGATCAGGAATCCGGCGCCGAATATCAGCGCCCCCAGGAAGACGGTGACCGGGACGGTCAGCACCCAGGCGATGACGATGTTCCGTAGCGTCCGCGCCTGCAGTCCCGAGCCGTTGGCGGCCATCGTGCCCGCGACGCCCGAAGAGAGAATGTGCGTCGTGCTCACCGGCAGCCCAAGCATGTCGGCGCCCTGGATCGTTGCCATGGTGACCAGCTCAGCGGAGGCGCCCTGGGCGTACGTCAGGTGCGACTTTCCAATTCTCTCGCCGATCGTCACCACGATGCGCTTCCAGCCGATCATCGTTCCGATGCCCAAACACAAGGCGACCATGAACTTCACCCAGACGGGGATGAACTTGGTCATTCCGTCGAGCTCTTTTTTGTAGTCGCCTAGCTCTTTGGCGTCGCCGGGAGCGGTGAACGCTTTGTTGGGCTTCGTCAGTTTGCCGATCGATTCGCCCACCAAGTAGCTCTTGGTCCGCAAATCTTTGCGTTGACCGTCGGTGAGCTTATCGAAGGTCGGTTCGGTACCAACGATCTGCGCGATCGCTCGATTCTCATACGCGAGAGCGACGAACGTGCTTTGCGCGGCTTTCGCACCGTATTTCAGGAAATCGGAAAGCACCGTCTCGGCGTCTTGCGCGGTAATGGCTGCGCCCGAACCCGCCTTGGCATCGAGAATCGGCTGCACGGCTTTATTATCCGAGACGAGCCGTGCCACGCCGGCCGTCGCCACCGTGGGGTTGATCGCGTAGACGCCCGGCAAGATCCCGATAAGGATCAGCATGATGAGGCCCATGCCTTTTTGGCCGTCGTTGGATCCGTGCGCGAAGCTGACGCCGGTACAGGTGATCACGAGCAGCAACCGGATCCACCACACCGGCGGCTTCGTCCCTTCGGGAGCTTCGTAGAGCTGCTTCTGGCGGACGATCGCCTTCATCAGCAGCAGCAGCAGCGCCGCGCAAATGAAGCCAATGATCGGCGAGAGGAAGAGGGCCATGAACGTATCGTGCAGCTTGCCCCAGTTCACGCCGTCGCCGAACGGATGCTTCGATAGCACCGCGTTCATGAGGCCGACGCCGACGATCGATCCGATGAGCGTGTGCGAGCTCGAGGCTGGAATTCCGACGTACCAGGTGGCGAAATTCCAGATGAGTGCGGAAAAAAGCAGCGCGAAGACCATTGCAAATCCCGCCGCCGACCCCGCATGGATGACGAGTTCGACCGGCAGCAACGCGACGATTCCGAAGGCGACGGCGCCGCTCGAGACGACGACCCCCGTAAAGTTCCAGAGTCCCGACCAGACGACGGCGTACCACGGCTTGAGCGTGTTGGTGTAGATGACCGTTGCGACGGCGTTGGCCGTGTCGTGAAAGCCATTGATGGCCTCGAACCCGAAGGCTAACAACAGCGCTCCGATGAGGAGCGCCGCCGTGGCAGGGGTGAGGTCCGCAAGAAAATGTTGCAAAGCTTAGCGATTTATTCTACGGACGCTTGATTAAGGTACGTTTAACTACCGGGGGTGCAGCGGGATTTTAAGTGCGACGTCAAGGGCATGCGGATGCCCCTCGTGTAAAGCCGCGGGAGGAGGAGAAGGCGTTGAAGACCGTCATCGTTGAGCTGCAAGGGCAGCCTCTGGAGTTTACGCTCGATAACGACACGCGCAAGTGGGCGCCCGTAGACGCCGCACGGCGCGGGCACCTTCCGGAAGGCGAGTTCCCGCTCATTGCGTTTGCCGACGGCAAGCGCTACGAGCTCTATAGCGACGGAACCTTCGACGAGGTCGAGCTGTAGGGTCTGACGGTCGAAACGGCAAAAAAATCCGCTGAAAGTATGCGCATCACTCAGAGCGTCGCGTGCCTGTCTGTTCTCGCGTTCGTTGGCCTGACGGGGCAGACTCCTCCTTTGGCTGTCGCGACGGCCACCCCCGCCGCTGCGCAGGCCACGAAGCCGCTTCGGCATTTGGAATACACCTTCGTCGTCGACCATCAAGGTATGAGCGAACGTCACTTCAACGGCATTGGAAACGGCGTCGAAACCAGTAACGGTGTCCGCGGGATCTCGAGCAGCAACGGCGGACACGGCACGATGGACATCGACGTGTTGTCGATCGCTCCGGACGGCGCGCTCGTCGTCCAAATCTCCGAATCGGTTTACCTAGAACCGCACACGCGCCAGGCTTATACGTGTACCGTGTACGGTAACACCGCCGTGACCTGTCCCTCCGTTCCGGCTCCCAGTCAAGCGGAGTGGGTGCTGCTCAGCTACCTCGGGCGACAGTTCGTGGAGGCGGCGCCGTGGGACGCTCAGCACCACTGGCAGCGTAAAGCGGTGACGGCGCAGTACTCGCTTCAAGAAGATTTCACCATCAGCGACACGGGTGACGGAAAGCGCGTCGTGATTCACGAGGTGAAGAAGACCGAGATTCACGACGGCGGGTTCAGCACTCGGGCCGAAGACGTGTCGATCACCTACGATCGTTCGATGGAAGTGCCGGACGCCGTTCACGACGACTTGGTGTCGTCGGGAGGCGGCGGCTCGGGGCACTCATCCTTCGATCTTCAGCTCAGCAAAGATTCGTTCGTCAAATAGTAGTCGGCCGAAACTATTCGAGCGCTTTGCGAGCGCGGTCAATCCGATAACCTTCACGACCGCCGGCGTCTTGTTCGGATCAATGAGCCAGACCGCGAGGGAGCTCGGTCCTGCCGCGGCCGCCCCTGCTGTCCATCGTAAGTTCGAGCCCGCGACGACGAAAAAGAGAACCGCATCGACCGGACCCAGCGAGCGCCGAAGCTGCGTGCGCCCGCGACGTTCAACGCCACAATGAAGGTCGCCCACCGGTGCGTGCGATGCCGGTGGGCGATGTTTGAGTGGAGCTCAGCGAAGTTCGATGGATTTCGTTAGTACGGGCGACCCCAGTGACCGGCGCGCCAGTACCAGCCGCGAGGTCCGCTCACCCAGTGCCCCGCGTGCCACGCCGCGCCGGCGTACGGCCGGTACGCATAGTGACCGCGAGCCCAGACATAGCGGTAGCCGTTCCATTGCCAGAACCCCCCAACCCAGAAATAGCCGGGCCCCGGCGCAACCGGTACCGTTTCGTAGATCGGCGCCGGAGGTGCGGTTTGAATGTAGACGCCGCCATAGACTTGCGCAGCGGCCGGCAATGCGGCCCCGAGTAGCCCGGCGCCGAACGCGCACGCAAGTAAGACGTTACGAAGTTTCATCATCATGTTTACCTTGTACCATCCCTGAGGCGAAGGCTCTAACCTCGAACGATTAGAGCCGTATTCAAAAACGATGAGAACGATAGTCTATCGGACGCGTCCGCGCCAATACGCGCGGCGATACGGGCGCCAATAGGCACGACGTGCCCAATATCCGCGACGCCAATATCCGGCGGGATAGGCCGCGTAGCCGTAACCTCCGCCGACGTAGCCATAACCTCCGCCAACGTAGCCGTAGCCGCCGCCGTAACCAACGCCAACGGTAACGCCGTAGCCATAGGGGTAGCCGTAACCGTAGCCATAGCCGTAGCGATAGGGGTAGCCATAGCCGTAACGATAGCCGTAGCCGCGATAGCCGTAGCCACGGTAGCCGTAGCCACGATAGCCGTAGCCGCGGTATCCGGTTCCGTAATAGCGGTTGCCCGGGAGCACCCGGCCCGTCGCCGCCGGTCGCGCGGTTCCAACGGCAACGTGAGCCGCCGAGGCCGGCGCCGTGGCGCCGAGTAACGATCCTGCGCCCAGAGCGCAGGCCAGGAGGACGTTATGGAGTTTCATCATGCTTTATTTTTAGCATCGTCCGGGCCGAAGCTCTCGCGAGAATGATTAGAAGCTTCTTCGAAAAAGATGAGAGGGCAGGCGAGCAGCAGTTCTTGCGCTTGCGTCCAGAGCGTGTCGGCTCGATCCACGAACGCCTCACGCTCGGTGCGAAGACGGTGCTCGGTCTGCGCCATCGCGGCTGGAAGAATTGAGAGCAGCACGTCGCGATCGTGTGCTTCGCCCAGCGCATCCTGCAATTGCGCGAAGGACTTCGCCGGCGCTTCGAGCGACGGCTCGAGTTCGCTAAAGCGCTCCAGGGCATAGCGAAAGCGCTTGCACGCGATGCGAAAATTGTGAAGTCCCCGTTGATCGCGCCGCTCCAAGCCGCCGGCAAGCCGCCGAACCTCGCGCAGGCGAGTGTGTAACACGCGCCGCGCCAGTTCGGTGCTGTCGGTAACGCCGCGCAGAAGGACCGGCTCGGGTTTCACGTTGGCGAGTTAT
>Ga0210398_10005250_pt1 | contig 12057 bp, 7 predicted proteins | sample IncBWC4OmetaG_FD_161047 | JGI IMG/M metagenome (GOLD analysis project Ga0210398, IMG submission 161047) | Forest soil microbial communities from Barre Woods Harvard Forest LTER site, Petersham, Massachusetts, United States - Inc-BW-C-4-O | ecosystem: Environmental > Terrestrial > Soil >... | reverse complement strand
AATGATACAGGCACTCTTGGCCGGTCCGCCGATGCCTGAGAAGGTACCCCCGCAGCTCTCTTGTCCTGCGACTGCATTGATTTTGCCGCCTACGGTAATCTGCCGGATCTCAAAGTTATAAAAGTCTGCGAGCCAAACTTGCGTCCCCGCGCTGTTCACAGCCAGCTGGCCGTAAACGTAGGGATATATTTCCGCGGTGGTCGCCGTGATGCCATCCCCGTTGTATCCGCAGCCGAGGGCGTTATCGCCTGCGATGGTGGAAATCTTGCCGGTCGAGTTGGTTACCTTGTAGACCACGCACGCCTGGTAATCTGTGAGGAAGATGTCGTCCGAGGAGTCTACTGCCACCGAGGGGATGGCGGAAAAGCCACAGGAGGTAGCAACCGTGCCATTCGCACAATAGGCGTAGGGTGCGCCGTAGCTGCCGGCTACCGTGCTGATGGTCTTGGTCGATACGGTGAGCTTTCGAATGAGCCCATCGTTGTAATCGGCGATGAAAACGTTGTTGGCGGAGTCCACCGCCAACTGGCTGGGACTGTACAAGTTGAATGAAGTCGCCGGGCTGCCATCGCCGTTGTATCCAGCACTGCCTTGAACTCCCGCGACAGTCGTAATCGTGTTTGTGGTGTCCACTTTGCGGATCAGCTGGTTGCCCGTATCCGCGATGTAAACATTGCCGTTGCCATCCACCGCCACGCCCTCGGGGTCGCTGAGCATGGCCTGAGCCGCGCCGCCGGTCACGCCGTCGCCGCTGTAACCCGCCATGCCATTGCCTGCCACCACGCTCAGGAAACCCGCGGGGGTCACCTTGAAAACTCGGTTCTGGTAGTAGGAGGCAATATAGAAGTTTCCAGAGTTGTCCAGGGCCACCTGATACATCCCGTACAGGTCGGCGTCGAGGGCGGGCATGTCGTTGGGGCCGCCGCCGACGACGGTGTTGATTTGATCCTGCTGCGCCGCCGCACCCAGCGCCAGCACCACCACCGCCGCCACACTCATAAGGAACATTCGAAGTTCGCGCATGATCGCATTCTCCTGGGAAATCTCTTTTTATAGCCAGACTTTTTTGTAGCCAGTCTTTACCGGTTTATCGAGATGGGAATCTTGCCTATCTTTGCCCGCAGCAGCCGGCAGTCTCGCCCGGCACTTGTGCTTACGGGACTCACTCGGCCGCGGCCGGAGGCAGCATGGGACGCCGCGACAACTGTACGTTCTGTCGCAAAGTTCGCCCGGCCGCATCGCGATACATCACCACGACTTTGGGGCTGCCGCCGCGCCTGCTCCAACTCTCAAACGCTTCCTTCGGCACCGTGAAATGCCCGCTGACAATCACGTCACGCTGGGCAGGCAAAACCTTCACCGTGCCAAATTCGCCCAGCAGGGCATGCGAAGGCCCGGATTCCAGCAGGGCCAGCACCGGCGCCTTGATATCGCCCAGGTCGCTATAGTTGAAAATCTGCACCGTAAGTGTGACTCCGACGGTGGCGCCTCGATCCGGCTGGGCCCCGTTGCCTTCGGCTTGAGTGACGTTGCTAAGGGCGTAGAAGCCGGCGAAGTCGCGTCCGTCCTTCGCCTGCGCTACGAGCGCTAGGCAAAGAGCAAGGCACGGCAAAACGAAACTGTGAAATGAGCGTGAAACCCTGAGTTGCATAGTTCCTCCTGAATCCTTCTATCCGACAAATTTCCCATCGGACGAACTCCTCCCGCGCTGCCGTTGGCTGCCGTTTGGCGGGCTTAGAACCGAAAAGCACGCGCAGCAAAAGGAAGTCGTTGAAGAAGAAACGCCACCACTCGCTTTGCTTGTTGCCGGAGCTTGAAAGCAAGAACCAAAAAAAGGAACAGCCTACGGGGAGGTTAGCCTGCGCTTGGTAGGGGAAGAGCGCAGCGATTATAGCGGGGAAGGCCAGGTTGTCAACATGAAAGATTTTGGATGAAAGATTTTGGCACTCCATTTATAGCAATCTGCACTTTTCGGACACCCTGAAACCTCGGTACTACTGCTGCACCTCGGGACTGTCGTGTGGCAAGCACCTTAGAAAACTACACATTTCCAACTTCCGAACGTCAGGATTCACCGGGCTAAGACCCAAAGACGATGCGGGTGCGCATGAGCTAGTTGTAGTTGGGTTTTCTAACAGTACCTTTCGACCCACCGAATTCCACCATTTCTCATCACACCATGTGGCGGATTTAATATCGACCTCCGTGTCACTAAGGCCCCGGCTGATCATCGCAACAACGCCACTGAGCGATTCTTACGCGGCGAACGCGTGCACCCGACCACGCGCGAAGCTGAAAGCGGCCGTCGAGAAGGCGGAGGACGTTCCCGGAAGTGCACTCGAGCCAACTGGGCTAAAGCTGAGTCTCTGACTAGACTAGTCTTACTGAAACCCTATGATTTCATCATGCTCACGAGAATCGCCGGGCACACTTCGAATGGCACTATGGGTCAGAATTAGATGATGTGGTCCAGCAAGTTTGATGGCCTGCAAATATCGTCCCTCCCCGTCCCTGAGGGAAATTATGAGATGCGGCCTCGCGGAGGGTTTGGTTTTCACGATTACCACTCAGACTCTTAAAGCCGAATGCGCCTGGCGTCCCCACAAACACCGCATCTGTTCCCGGTACCTTCCCGACAATGTTGAGGTTCCGTGTGTTTTCGATGGAGGTGTGTTCCTTCGTGACGATATCGAGCCGATTAACAGAGCCATCTTCGCCCGCGTAGTAAATCCCCGATCCATCGCTGCTCCAGAAAAGTGTGCCTTCGCCACCCGTTCCATGAGCAGATCTCAGGGCGACATTCGCGAGTGGCGCAAATGTATGCCATGCTACCGGCCTGACAGTTGCCCATCTACTCAGCCATGCCAGCGCTCAAATCCTGCCGACGCATGTCCACCCGTTTGACGAAAACACCAGAGCAGTGATCGAAGCGATGGACACGGCTCGCAAGAACCAACGGACCGCGTCAGGCTCCATCAACTGACTCGTTTCTATTTGTAAGAGGCTCTCTTGGAAGCCCTAAGAAGGTGTGCAATTGCGAGAGATTTCTATCACTGCAACCCGATTTTGATGCCAGGTCTCACTCTGATATGGGATCGATAGAAACCTAACCAATTGAAAATAAAATGGCGGAAGCGAATGGGAGTCGAACCCATCGGTGACAGGAAACCTGCCACCCGCCGGTTTTGAAGACCGGGACGATCACCGGACCGCATGCGCTTCCGTGCCTGATTATCAATAAATTACATGACTGCCATTGCGCAATCGTCATTCATCCACGTTGGGAAGCAAAAGCATCAACGTTGGGAAGCAAAAGGCCCAGAGGTCTTCTTCCTGTTGACACAACCGCACGCGCTCCTCTAAGTTGTACCCGCTAAAGTAAGCGATAACGTCGCATCCATGGCGGAATTTCGGGACTCAAGCAAAATGATCCGCACCAATCCTCAAATTACGAACCTCAAGAAAATTCTGTTGTACGCGACCGTGTTTACCCTGGCCTTGATCGCGAGCACTGTTCATGCGTCCGTATTGTTCGAAGTGACCGTTGAGCGGGGAGTGTCGGCGAAGATGCGCGATGGGGTAGTTCTGCGAGCTGATATTTATCGGCCCAAGGCGGAGGGAAAGTTTCCCGTCCTGCTGCAGCGGACGCCCTACAACAAGAGCAACGGCGTGACCTTCGGAGTTCGGGCTGCGGCGCGAGGATTTGTGGTTATTTTTCAAGATGTTCGCGGCCGCTATTCTTCGGAAGGTGAGTGGTACACGTTCCAACACGAATCGGATGACGGCTTTGACTCGGTGGAGTGGGCGGCTGCCCTGCCCTATTCCAATGGCAAGGTGGGAATGTTTGGCGCTTCCTACGTTGGTGCGACCCAGATGCTCGCGGCGATTGCACATCCGCCGCACCTGGCGGGCATTTGCCCGGTGGTCACCGCCAGCAACTATCACGATGGATGGACTTACCAGGGTGGCGCCTTCGAACAATGGTTCAATGAATCGTGGACGTCCGGCCTGGCACAAGATACCTTCGATCGCTCGGTAGCGCAAAACACAAACGCTCGGCATGGAATGTGGAAGCTTCCGCTGGCCAGCTATCCTCTGTTTAACTTTTCTGATTCCTCGGCGGGGCTCTACTCGACCCGCGAGCTTGCGCCCTACTTCCTCGACTGGCTCCAACACCCCAACTACGACGCCTATTGGAAGCGCTGGTCGATCGAAGAACACTACGCCGACATTAACGTTCCGGCTCTCACCGTGGCTGCCTGGTACGACATTTTCCAGGGCGGATCTTTGCGAAATTACGCGGGGATCCGGGCGCACGGAGGCGATGGAGCGCGCGCTGGACAACGCTTGCTCGTGGCAATCGGCGGCCACGCCGGCGACGGCCGGAAGATTGGTGACATCGACTTCGGTCCGGCCGCAGCTCAGTTCGAGGAAGATGCGGTCACTTTGGCTTGGTATGAGTATCTGTTCAAAGGGGTCCAGAATAATTTCGCGAAAGAAAAGCCGGTCAAAATTTTCGTGATGGGACGAAACGAATGGCGAGAGGAAGATGACTGGCCTCTGGTGCGCGCGCAGAGCAGCAAGTATTTTCTGCATTCGGATGGAAACGCAAATTCTCTTCGCGGCACCGGCAGCCTTTCCGCCGCGGCCCCGCGTTCGGAATCCCCGGATCATTATGTATATGATCCTGCGAATCCCGCCCCCACCATGGGCGGTCCTCTGTGTTGCGACAGTGAGCACTTGCCGCCGGGGCCGCGGGATCAACGCCCGGTGGAAGCGCGCGACGATGTCCTGATTTACTCCACTTTCGCCTTTGCGCAGGACACGGAGATCACCGGACCGATCAGCCTGGAACTCTTCGCAAAGTCCACCGCGGTGGATACGGATTTCACCGCCAAGCTGGTAGATGTTGCGCCCGATGGTTTTGCCCAAAACCTGACGGAAGGAATTGTCCGGGCGCGCTATCGCGACTCCCAAGAAAAGCCCACGGTGATGAACCCCGGACAGATTTACAAGTTCACCATTGATCTGTGGTCGACCAGCAACGTTTTCCTCAAGGGGCACGTCTTGCGACTGGAAGTTTCCAGCAGCAATTTTCCCCGCTTCGACCGCAACTTGAACACCGGAGAGGCGCCAGGCGCAGCGGAGCACTACGCGCCGGCCACCAACACGATCTACCACGACCCGGAGCATCCCTCGGCCTTGGTGTTGCCCGTGGTGGCGCCTCATTAAGTCCGGAACAGGCGGCATGGTTATCTTGACTGGCCCTCGAAATATCGCTACAAGTACAATTAATGGTTAACGTGACGCAAAGATCATTCATACAAAGATCATTCATACCCCATGACTAATATCGACAACTTGGTAGTGGTGACCGGAGCGGGTGGCTTCATTGGCGCGGCCCTGCTGGCGTCGCTGCGGGAGCAGGGCCACAAGCGCATTCGCGCGGTGGACATCAAGCCCTTCGATCACTGGTACCAGCGCTTTGACGATATTGAGAACTTGTCTTTGGATTTGAATGAAAAACAGAATTGCGATGTCGTGGCGCGTGGAGCGCATGATATATACAACCTCGCCGCGAACATGGGCGGCATGGGATTCATCGAGAAAAATAAAGCCCTGTGCATGCTCTCGGTGCTGATCAACACGCACATGTTGCAGGCGGCATTGCAGCACGGCGTCACTCGCTACTTCTACGCCTCCTCGGCGTGCGTCTACAACGGTGACAAACAAAAGAGCTTCGAAGCGCCGTTGCTGAAGGAAGAAGACGCCTACCCGGCGCTTGCCGAAGACGGCTACGGCTGGGAGAAACTATTCTCCGAACGTATGTGCCGCCATTTCCGCGAAGATTACGGTCTCCACACGCGAGTGGCTCGATTCCATAACGTATATGGCCCCTGGGGCACCTGGTTCGGAGGCCGCGAGAAAGCTCCCGCCGCGATTTGCCGAAAAGTGATTGAGGCGAAGCTGAGCGGGAAACATGAAATCGAAATCTGGGGCACCGGGCATCAGACCCGAAGTTTCATGTATATCAAGGATTGCCTGACCGGCGTTCAGAAGATTATGAATTCGGAGATCCTCGAGCCCATCAACCTGGGATCGAGCGAAGCCGTCAGCATCAACCAGTTGGTCGATCTCGTGGAAGGAATTGCCGGCATCCACCTGCAGCGCAAGTACGATCTCTCCGCGCCGCAGGGGGTGAATGGACGCAACAGCGACAACACTTTGATCAAGAAGCTTCTCCACTGGGAGCCCAGCACCCCGCTGCGCACTGGTTTGGAGAAGACCTACGCCTGGATCTACGACCAGTATCTGGCCCGAGAAAAAGGCGCTGCAGGCGTGGTGCGGGAGTTCGCCATCACCTCATCTTAGGCTTGGTTTGGAGCCATCTCACTCTAGAGGATGCAGAGATAGCGATGCTCATGTGGGGACAGCCGCCCTCGGCGGTCTATCGAGCGAAGCTCGAGCAGTTTCTTCTCGAGCACCGGCACTGCCGGCGCACTATTTCAAAACGGCCGCTGGCAGCGGATCCGAAGTCGCGTGAGAAATCGGCTGGTCTTTCAAAGCCTGGTCCTTCAAAACAAAGATAAACTGCCGCAGCTCCCGCCTCTGTCGCTCGATCGCCGCGGTCTCCCTCTTATCGAGCTGTTTGTACTCCTCGAATTCGCGCTGCGCCTCTGCTCCCTCTCCGATCCGCTTGTAAGTCAGACCGAGCCGGTAATGCGCCTCGCTGCCGGCAGGGTTCGCCACCACCGCCTTCTGATAAGCGGCAACCGCCTCCTGAAAAGCTCCGCGCGCAAAATATAAATTGCCAAGTTGCAGATAGGCCAGGTCGAGTTTGGGATCGATCGCCAACGACTTCAGCAACAAGGTTTCCACCTGCCGCAGCGCGCCGGGATTCTCCGACCCCCGGTCGCGTTTCCACAGAGCCAGCGCGTAATAGTAGTTCGCGAAAGCATTTTCAGGTTGATTCTGAGCAAAACGCGCCAGCTTCTGCTCGATGCAGGGCAACGGCGTCGACGTGGCCTCCTGCATCTCGCCGAGAAAAAGATAAGGAGCAAAGTCTGAAGGCGAGTCTGAGGGAGAGTTTGACTGAGAAAGATCGGAAGCCGCGCACAAGCGTTCCGCCGCTTCCTCCACGGAACCGCTCGTATACAGCGCCGCACCCAGCCCAGCCAGCATGCGCGCCGAATCCGGATGCAGCCGAACGCCCCGCCCAAACACCTCGAGCGCCGGAGCGACCGCCCGGTGCAGAAGCAGTTCCGCTCCCCACGCAAAATAATTTTGCTCACTCGCATCCAGTCCAGCCGCGCGTTCATACTCGCGTACGGCCTCCAGCGGATCCTCCAGCTTTTCGTCAAGATCGCCCAGCCCGCGGCGCAAGTCCGCTTCGACTGGTTTATGCAGTTCTTTTTCGCTCGCAAGCATTTGGTTCACCAGCCCGCGAGCCTGCGCGAACTCTCCGCAAGCCTTGAAAGCCAGCGCTAGGTCGAACGCGTTCGGATGATCTCCGGGATTGACCTGATAAGCCGTCTGCAGCAGAGGAATGGCCTCCCGACATTTCTCCGAATCGAGGTAGAACTCGCCGAGCTCGTGGTTGGCGTCAAAGCTCCGCGGACTTTGCTGCAGAGCCGCGCGCAGCGCACTCTCAGGCCCATGCCCTTCGTGACCAGCCGATCCCGCCGCGGGGCGTGGGACTCCCTTCGATTCACCGGACTCGAGATTCAAAGTCTCCTTGGCAAGCACCTCACCAGTTCGCATTCGGGTTTCCGATCCATGACCGCCAGCTCCGCTCGAATCGGTAATACCCGCCACAATGAAGTTCGGCCGGTCGTCAAGCTCGATTGCGGATGACGCGTTGCGAGATGATGCGTTTGGAGCAGATGGGTTCGGAGCAGAAGACGCAGAAGATTCCCCCCACCCTCGAAACACAAGATCGCAATGCTTCTTTTCCGCCGGGACCAGGTTGATGAAACTCTCGATCCCGTCGCGAGCCCCGGATTTCTCGATCTTCACCGTGTACCTGCCGGCGCGAACCGCCAGAAACACAAAAGCTCCGCCCGCGTCCGTCTTGGTCTCAGCCGCTTTTGACTGATCTTCTCGCTGAAGCAGCACAGAAGCCCCGGCCACCGGCTTTCCCGCCGAATCCCGAACCACGCCCTCGACCTGCGCTTCCTGCTGCGGAGTGGAATCCTGCCCCAGCGCCGGCGACAAGGACAAGAACAAGGACAAGGACAAGCTCACAAGAGCAACCAGAAGCCACGCCAGCCGGCACCAACCGGCGATCGCCCGCAGCGCAAAACGCGATTCGCGTTCGCTGCTTTCGGCACGCAGAAATTTCAACGTCGCTAGCTCCTCTCCGCAGGCCAGGCCTGTGCGCCTTGCGCCGGCTCACAAACATAAATATCGGGAGCAATGCCCGTCGCTTGCTGATAGGTCCGTGCCATCTCCGCCTCGAACGCGCTCGCGCATTCTTCCCGCACCAGATTCACCGTGCACCCGCCAAATCCCCCGCCCGTCATGCGCGCGCCATAGACGCCTGGCCTCGAAGCAGCCAACTCGACCAGCAAATCCAGCTCCCTGCAACTCACCTCATAGTCATCCCGCAGGCTCGCGTGGGACGCGTACATCAAACCCCCAAACCCGCCCGCATCGCCGGACTGCAGTGCCTTCGCCGCGTCCAGCACCCGTTGATTCTCGGTGATCACGTGGCGGCATCGGCGATAAATCGTCTCCGGCAGCGCGTGTTTATATTTTTCAAGGTCCGCGATCCCAACATCGCGCAACGCATGAATTCCCGGAAGATGCTGCGCCAGCAGTTTGGCTCCAGCCTCGCAATCGGCGCGGCGCAGGTTGTACTCCCCCGACGCGTGCTCGTGCCGAACCATGCTGTTGCACACCGCCAGCCGTAGATCCCGCGGGACCCGGATCAGCTGATACACAAGCGAACGGCAGTCGAGCATCAGAGCGTTTCCGGAGACTCCGAAGCTCGCAATGAACTGATCCATGATCCCGCAGCGCGTGCCCACATATTCATGTTCCGCCGCCTGACAAAGCTTCGCCAACTCCAGGCGCGGCACCGCGATCCCCGAGGACACCGTGAAAGCCAAGGCAGTCGCCACTTCCAGAGAAGCCGAGGAGCTAAGCCCCGCGCCCAGCGGAACCTCCCCGTGAATCACAAGATTGGCTCCGGAGATGCTGTGCCCCGCACCCTGCAACGTAGCCGCCACCCCACGAATGAAATCACTCCAATGTCTTCGCGGCGGACCAGCCAGCGCATCGAGAGAAAATGTGACCTTTTCGTCGAAACGGTCGGAGTACGCTTCCAGAACGCGATCTTCACGCTTCGCTGCCGCAACCCAGGTATAAAACCCGATCGCTGCCGGCATCACGAAACCGTCGTTGTAGTCGGTGTGCTCGCCAATCAGATTGACCCGCCCGGGCGCGCGAAATATCCGCATCTCCGTCCCGAACATCTCCCGGAACCGGGCCGTCAGCAAATCGCCAGTCGATTCGGGCCGCAACAAACTATCGATCATTCCATCGATCATTGACCGTCCACGAATGTGCTGTCAAACACCAACCGCGATTCCCCCATTGAGTTTTTACGCTTACTTGAATGTAAGACACCACCCCACAACCTCCCAATTCGCACCCACCCGGAACTTTTTTCATGCCTCGCACCGCCCCGCGATCGCCAAGCCGTGCCGTTTTCGCATTCCTTATCACAAACTTAGAGAAGTTCCGCGTTTTGCGCCTCCAACTGGCATCCCAGTTGCAACTCTTCCCATGACCGTTTTCAGCCGACGGAGCTCGAAAGCCGGTGTGGGGATGGGCGCCTCGACCATCCGAGCGAAGCGCAGCTTCGCAGTCGAAGCCATATGCCCATCAGACAAGCGCGCCCAACTACCATCTGGGCCGACGCAAGGGAGACCGCCATGCACTCGAGGCATATGCAACCGAGGCGTATGAAAACGAGCTTATGAAAACGAGACGCATAAAAACGAGGCGTTTCTGGATTGAGATCGTGGTGCTCGCCGCGGGCACGGCTTGTGCCCTGGGGCTGTTGCTCGCCTGTCTGGGGGCCGTCGCCGCCGTGGCCAGCGAGCACAAACCGGCGCAGCCTTCGGCGCCGCCGATTCAAGAAGGTCAGCCGCAAACCCAAGAAGCCCAGCAGCAGGGTCACCAGGCCCCGCAGCGCACTTACACTGGAATGGTCACCTGCTCCCAATGCGGAGCCCGGCACCCCGCCGCTTACGCCAAAACCGCAGCAGGCTGCACTCGCGCCTGCGTCCACAGCGGCGCGCAATTCGCACTCGTTGAAGGTGAGAAAACTTATCTGCTGAACGGCGACCTAGCTTCACTGAAGAAGCTCGCCGGCCAGCGCGCCACAATTGTCGGCGCCATGAGTGGAAACACAATCACAATTTCATCCGCTGCCGCGGCAATTTAATTCCGCCCCGCCGCCGGACCTACGACTGCCCCGGCTTCTCCACCACCGGACCCGGAATCACTACCCCCGCCCCAGGCGCCACCACCGGAACTCCCACCACCGCCACCGGCGTAACCGGAACCGCCACGCTCTGTCTCGAAAACGCCGTCCGTTCGTCCCACTTCCCAAAAATCATTTTCCCCGCCGTCGTCTGCAGCACCGACGTCACCGACACATCAATCGTTTTCCCAATCATCTTTCGCGCGTTGTCCACTACCACCATCGTTCCATCATCCAGATAAGCCACGCCCTGGTTATATTCTTTGCCTTCTTTCAAAATGAACACGCGCATGGTCTCGCCCGGCAACACAATCGGCTTCAGCGAATTCGCCAGCTCGTTGATGTTCAACACCTCAACCCCTTGCAACTGCGCCACCTTGTTCAAATTGAAATCGTTGGTGATGATCTTGCCTTCGTACACCTTGGCCAGCTCGATCAGCTTCAAATCCACTTCCCGCACCGCCGGAAAATCGTTCTCCACAATCTGAATCTGCAGCGTCGCAATCTTCTGCAGCCGCTGCAAAATGTCGAGCCCGCGCCGCCCTCGATTTCGCTTCAGCGAGTCCGCCGAATCCGCCACCAGCTGCAACTCGCGCAGCACAAACTGCGGAGTCACAATAATCCCGTCGAGAAACCCAGTCTCGGCAATATCGGCGATGCGCCCGTCGATAATCACGCTGGTATCAAGAATCTTGTAGCTTTTTTTGGATTGCTTTTCCCCGCCGAAGATTCCGCCCAGCGCCGCCAGATTCAGCAGATCGCCTTTGCTGGCGCCCACGATCAACCCGACGTAGGCCATCAGCAGCATCACCAGAATCTGCAGAAAGCTCTGCGTGTTCCCCGCCGGCACACTGCTGCGGATCACCAGCGAAAACAGGTAGGCCCCGCAGATTCCGAGCAGGCTCCCAATGGCAGCGCCGATCAGCCGCTTCAGGCTGACCCGCCGCAGTTGCCATTCGAAGAGAATGATCGCCGCGCCCACTGCCGCGCCCACTCCGGCATCCTGTATCTGCGTCAGCCGGAACGGAGCAATCACGTAGCAGGTACCAGCTACTACAATGATAAAAAGAAGGCGAATCAAAACCAACTGCATGTAAACCTCCCCGGACGCAACCCAGCCTCACCGCAGCTGTACTTAATCCGTCCGTGCCGTGTTCCCGGAGCCCCACCCGAAAACCAGCAATTCGCATGCGAGGCGCGCATGAATAGAAGAATGAACCTGCGCCCCGTCCCGGCCCATAAGGGCTGGCCAGGAGTTCAGTAAATCCACAACACCAATTCCAACGCCAAGAGTATATACCCGCCAAAGCCTGTGTGGGGACAGGCGCCTCGCCCGTCCAAGCCCGGCGCCGCCCATCCGAGAACCTGGAGCTCCGAAGCGCTCAGACTTCCTTACCCCGACCCTCTGACCCCTACCCCTAGCCCCTGCCCCCTGCCTCCCCCCACCTGCTAAACTCTCCACAAATGCAGGCCCTGGTCATCACCGCCCTCAGTGGCCCCGACTCCCTGGCCATCCAACCCGTCCCCGACCCCGTCCTCAAACCCGGCCAAACTCCAATCAAAGT
>Ga0210398_10005247_pt1 | contig 12059 bp, 11 predicted proteins | sample IncBWC4OmetaG_FD_161047 | JGI IMG/M metagenome (GOLD analysis project Ga0210398, IMG submission 161047) | Forest soil microbial communities from Barre Woods Harvard Forest LTER site, Petersham, Massachusetts, United States - Inc-BW-C-4-O | ecosystem: Environmental > Terrestrial > Soil >... | reverse complement strand
AGAAAGGCGGTGATGACGTACGCAAATAGTGCGACCGCAAGCCACTTCAACACGTTGGCAATCTGGTGGTAGGGCAGTCTTACGGTCAACGCACAAATCCCCAAGCCGAACATCCACACGTAAATGCCCGATGGCCCGGCACCCAGCATCTGCGCCGCGTCACCCATTCCGGCTAGATCGGACGCGATGTTGATTGTATTCGCCCCCAGCAGCGCCAGCGAAATGAGCCCTACGACCCAGCGTGGAAATCTCTGACGAAGAGCTCCGGCGAGCCCCATGCCGGTAACCATGCCGACTCGCGCGCACATCATTTGTACGGCGGCCATCAACGGCCAGGTCAGCAGCGCAGACCACAGGAACGACGTCCCGTACTGCGCCCCGACGATCGAATAAGTTGCGACGCCGGACGGATCGTCATCCGCTGCACCAGTCGTGATGCCCGGCCCGAGCGCGTGAAGAAGGCGTTGATAGTGGGGCTTGTAATGCCGAAGTGTTGTCATGCGGGTCTGTTACGCGGGTAATGGATGGTGACGCAGCTGGTGCGCAGCGCGTTCCGGTACGAACGGCCTGAGCCAGCCGGTTGCAAAGGAACAAGTGTCTCCTGCTGCCATAGGCCCGGGCGATCGTCCGAACGCGGTGCACGGACCGGAAATGACGCTCGACAACTCCAGCTAGTAATGTCTTATGGTTATTTGAATGACAAGGAAATGGTGCCCGGGAGAATCTTACCTCGGCAGTAGATTTCTCCGCGCTCAAACGGTTGGCGCGGTGGGACCTTTTGGGTTACCCGCAAAGTTACCCAGCAATTGAACGCACTGGCGCGACATCGGCGATGGGCACCGAAGCTATAACGGGAGCCGGACCGTTCAAGGAGCGGTATCACTTTGCCCAGAATGAGCGCACCGATCGCGGCCTTGCTCAGCGCGGAGAACTCGATCGAATATTTCTGAGCGAAAAGCCTAAACATGACAAAGATCATTAAGAAGGCGACAAAAAAGCAAAGTACAGTCGGCGCGAGTTCGCGCACCAAAGCGATCAGCCGCCGGATGGGGCTGCCAGCACGCTTGCAGCTGCTGTCTTTGAGGATCGATTCATTATCCCAACCAACACCTACAATCGTGGCCCGAAAGCTATCGATCCTGATCCGAGAGAGTTCCCATGCCGAGACTACACTCTTGCTCGCATTGCGCGCGCAGAACTTCAATGTAACCGCCAATTGTCATGGTGCAGCGGGCATCGTCAACCCCAGCGCCGGCGCGGCGCACGGGAGTGCCCGCTCCTCCACACTCATTGACAGAAAGATGAATGATCTGTTCCTCTCTTTACTCCGCTTGGCCCTGCGTTAATCACGGACGGCGTAATGTTCGGATAGTGGTGGCCGGCCCTGGGTGGTTGGCGGTGCTGTAGGCGTAGCAGGGAAGGCTGAGTGAGCGGAATCGAGTCTAAGACTGTGATAGGTTTCGCCATGGTCAGTCTTGCAAACGTGGATTGGCCTCATCGCACGGATGCTGCCAGTTCGGAAAAAAAATGCGCGCGACCTACTGCATGAGCGCCGATCATAAGTGGCCCTACACCATTGCCATGATTTTAGGGGGAAGCACGCCCGGCATAGATTGTGCTGCGCCCGCAACGCCTGTCGCGTCTGATTCAATCGAAGAAGTTACCGTTACTGCCCAGCGTCGCTCAGAAAATATTCAAGATGTCCCAATCGCAATTCAGGCGCTCACGAGCGAAGCACTGACCCAACTCAATGTTCAGACGTTCGATGATCTGGTCAAATATCTCCCCAATGTGTCTCTGAAGACGAACGGGCCCGGTCAAGGCATCATATACATGCGCGGGCTGAGCGCGGGCGGATCTGCCGGCAGTCAATCTAGCGGCTCGATCGGCGTCTTCCCGAACGTCGCCATTTATCTCGACGATCAATCCGGCCAACTCCCGGGGCGCAATCTCGATATTTACGCCGCGGACCTCGAGCGCATCGAAGTGCTCGAGGGTCCGCAAGGCACTCTATTTGGCGCCGGCGCGCAAGCAGGTGTCATCCGCTACATTACCAACAAGCCCAAACTCGATGCGACGGACAGCAACTTTACCGCTGGCTATAGCACCACCGCCCATGGTGCGGCCAACAGCAATGTCACGGCGATGCTCAACATACCGGTGATCGCCAACACACTTGCCGTGCGAGCCGTGATTTATGACGACAGCCGCGGTGGCTACATCGAACAATGTGCCAGGCACCTTCACTCGCAAAGCGAGCGATCTCGGGATTCAATATGCCAATTATGCGACCGCTTGCATCGTTGGTGTGCCCAACGCTGCCGGGCTATGTGCGGGCGCGGGGAACAAAGCAACGGCGTACGGCGTACCCCCCGGTACCAATGCGATCAACAACGCATCTTTGGTCGCAGACGACATCAATCCAGTCACGTATCAAGGCATTCGTGCGTCGGCGCTCTACCAGATCAAAGATGACTGGGACGTCTTGATTGAGCAAACCTATCAGGAGCTCTCTTCGGAAGGGGTCTTTTATCAGATGCCTAATAGTTCTGACGGCATACCGCTCGAACCACTTCAAGTCACACTCTTTACGCCGTCTTATGACAAGGATCGCTTCGAAAATACTGCGTGGACGGTCAACGGAAGGCTGGGTGACCTAAAGGCCGTATACGCAGGTGCCTATCTCGTGCGCAACGTCGATCAAGTTCAGGACTACACGAACTATGCTCGTGGCCTTTACGCCGACTACTACCAATGCCATGGCAGCAACGCCAGCAATTCCACAACGGCGAGATGTTACTCCCCCGCCTCAACATGGCATGAGCAGGAGCGCAATACGCATCAAAGTCAAGAAATTAGACTGAGCACGCCTGATGACTGGCGCGGACGCGCGATTGTCGGAGCCTTCTGGGAAGACCAACGCATCTACGACCAAACTGATTGGTTGTTCAAGAGCCTACCGGCCTGCACCGAAACCGTCACGCTCGGTTGCCTGACGAACATTTATCCGGTACCCGGGTCCACCGCGACGAACCCTGCCACGCGAAATGACAGCACAGCATTTTTCGAAGATGTCCAGCGTGGCTACACGCAATACGCCTTCTTTACCTCGCTTGACTTCGACATCATTCCAAAATCTCTTACCGTGACCGGCGGCACGCGTTATTACAACTTTACAAACACCGAGACTGGTACGGTCGTAAGCAGTTTTGGTTGCTACGAGGCAGGTCCCGCGCCGTGTGTCAGAGAGAGCGGGACAAATATAAACGGTGAAAATCTAAAATCCAAATACCATGGCTTTAAAAGCCGCGTGAACATGAGCTGGCGCGCGACGGAAGGCACAATGGTGTACTACACGTGGTCGCAAGGATTCCGGCCGGGCGGCTTCAACCGAAAAAGCAGTTGTCACATCAAGGATGCGAGTGGAATAAGCGAGTACTGTATTCCATTGGACTACGCATCCGATTCCCTGACCAACAGCGAATTTGGTTGGAAGACGGAGTTTTTCGAGCATCGCCTCCAATGGAATGGCGCTGTATATCAGGAGAACTGGGATAACGTTCAGGTCGGCTTCTATGACCCGGGCCAGCTCGGTAACTTGCTTTTCGGCACGAATGGCCAGAACTTTCGTATTCGGGGAATCGAAACGTCGATTGCTGCTCGCGTCACGCAAGGATTGAGCATCCTGGGTGGTGCTAGCTGGAATAGCAGCGAGCAGACAAATTCGCCTTACTTGATCGCCGACAACCCGGCGCTGCTTGCGAATCCCGCGAGCGCTGCGGAATTTGGAAAGCCTATCACAAGCGTTGCAAATCCCTTTGGCCCACCAGGTGCGCCCACGGCCAACTCGCCGCCGATTCAGGGAAATCTGCGGATCCGGTATGAGTTCTCACTCAGTGGCTACAACTGCTTTATGCAAATCGGTGGTTCACACACGGGGCATTCATTTACGCAAACCGGGAGCAATCCGTCGCTCTCAGTGGGAGCGAACATTAGTACGGCGCTATTGCGTTTCGAGAACCCTGCTTACTCGACATTCGACGCGTCGATTGGGGTAGCAAAAGACCGCTGGAACGTACAGTTGTTCGGGTTAAATATCACCGATAAGATTGCAAGCGTGTTCACGTCGACATCGCAATTCGTTGAGGCACAGACCGTGAATCGGCCGCGACTACTCGGCGTGAGCTTCGGGTACAAGCTTTGATCTACTTGGCTTGTCGAGCCTTGGCCACACGCTCTTTGGTAGTCAGCCCATTTGTCGAAGGCCTCGAGGTTCTCAGCACGATACTGGTGCTCGTACGTGGCCTCCAGTCGCTCGCAGCGGTGGTTGTGTACTGTCGTCGGTGACCCACCAATTCAAATTTGATAACCGGCCGCTCCCGGCCGCAGCAAGGCTGCTCCCCCGCAGCATGGTTTGCACGGCCGAGTAAATGTTGTCGCCCTAAAATGGGCGTGTAGCATGACTCGTGTCAAGGCATCGCCGGCACAAATCGCGGCTGCCGTCGTTTGCGGCGTCTCCTTAGCAGTTGGCGCACTAGTAACTCGCGCCTCAACTCGACACTGCGTCCCAGAGCGTCGAGGTCCACAATTATCGGATGCCGGAGTCATTCCGAGTCAAAGGTCACACCGACGTGCCTCACTTCGCACTTCGCACTTCAGCACTGCATGGCAAGTCCGTGATCCGGCCGCCGCCCCGTAAATTCCGCGCTCGCCACTGGTAGTTTTTCGGGGTCACGACTAGTTGCGGCGCGGATAGGCTCGCCTCGTTGACTTTTCGCCGTCGAACAGGCGCTTCACGTCCTCGGTTATGACAAGCTGCGTACTGATTGCCGATCGGCATCATGTCCTGTTCGCGGGAATCCGCGGTCTACTCGAAACAACTTTCGACGAGCTCTTTCTTGTTACGGACAAAGCATCGTTGATCGAATGCGCCCTGCGCCTTCAACCCACGATCATCGTTATGGATCTCTCTTATGCTGCGGGGAACTTGCCTGATTTGGTGCACGAGCTTCGGCACCAGGCGCCAAGGGTGAAGCTTTTATTGCTGAGTGTGCACGATGAACCGGCGGTAATTACTTCCGCGATGACGGCAGGCGTGGATGGGTTTGTCGTGAAGCGAGCATTAGTCAGCGACCTGATGCCAGCGATCGACGCGGTGCTTGCCGGTCAGCGCTACTTCTTCTCAAGCGTGGCTTTCTAGAGGATGAGGCTTACGCTAGTCCCGTTGGCCAACGTGTTCAGCGTGCCGTTTCAGACTTGTCGTAACGAGCAGGAGAAAACATTATGAAACACACAACCCGTTCCGCGGCGCTCATAGCGTTGACCGCAATCGCCGGCGCCGCCTCGGCGGCGCCGCCGAATGTGATTGCCACCTCGGGGGGGAATCCAGGCGCCGACGCCGTACTTATTGAAGCGCCGAAGTATCGGGCGCGACGTGCCGGGCAACGTAGGTTGGATCGGCGGCGCGCACCCATCAGCATTCGGATGCACGTATCGAGGTCGTAGGCCATCAGCTTGAGCCTTTGGAGCTCCTCGGCTTACGCGAGTCGCCCGATTCCGCCGCTTACCTTTGAGATCGTCGTTCAAACGGCTACCGAGGAACTCGGGGCCAAGGGACTGGACGCTTCAAGCGAGGATCAGCACCCTTTATTTCACCGCCATCTTGTCCCCGTCCCGCAACCGAGCCAAGGGCGAAGGCGCCTGTTTGTTTTGTAACGCTCGCGCCACGATGCTTTGCATCCCCTGCAAAGGCCTGAAAGCGTTACCTGTGTTCTCCGAATAGAGTCTTGTCCCTCTACCCGAAAGAGCGAGACTTCTGCGACTGTGCATAGTGTGACGAATGCGCTACACCCACCTTGCAGGGCATGTACCCGTGGGAAATACGCACAGACGCCCGTGAGCAGATGTGCCCTACTTGCAGCGAATAGAGTTATCTCAAACGATCAAGATCACCAGGAGACCAATATGGCTATGACAACTGAAAGCCGCGAGCAGGTTACATCGGAACTTAAGCGTTTCGCTGCGGACCTCCAACTAACTGAGGAGCAGAAGCAGAAACTTCATACCGCTCTCGCCGAGGGGCGAGAAAAGGTGGGGGAATACATGAAGGCGCACCCCGCCACAACCAAAGCCGAGATTGTTGCCAAAGTAAAAGAGCATCGTGGCGAGATTCATGAGCGCATTGCTAGGTTTTTGAATCCCGAGCAGCTCGGTAAGTGGGACAATGAAGTGGCCAAAGCCAAGGAATTTCTCGGCCAGCGGCTCGACTCATAAGAACCCGGTTTCCATAACGAACGAGTGGCCGCCAGCCGAAGCTGGCGGCCACTTTCATGAGTGAAGTCAGAGTGTATAGGCTTCGCGTCCGACCCTCCTTCGAGACGAGTACCGAAGCCCGATAATGCGTGGCGGCACGCGGTCAGTCGAGGGATTCGAGACTGTCTCGGCGCAGAAGGCGCGTTCGCGCCTTCGCCGACGCTAATCCAATTCTGATCTGACTTCTCGAGTTGCGCGCTAAATGCGTCGCATGAAATTACCCGAACGGCGGGGTTTCGTGCCGCCCGCTACCATCCACTAAAGCGCCGCCCCCTGATGTTGGTGACCGGAACACCGCCGGGCGGACCGTCCACGTCAACTTGCATCTGCACACCACCGCTGACATAGCCCCGGGCGGTGAAGCGCGGGTCGGAAAGTACGTATTGATCGCCTTGAGCGACGCGAGGACAGTGGCACTAAATGTAAGTCATTGTAAAGCCGATCCGTCGTCCTGCATTGGGAGAAGTCTCATGAGAAATTTCGCGAAGGCGGCCTTGGCGCTAACGGTGTTGCCGTTATGCTTGACGTTAGCCTCGACGCCCGCGTTGGCACAGGCCAAAAAACCCAACATCGTCGTCATCATGGGTGACGACATCGGCATGTGGAACATCGGCGCCTACCACCGCGGCTTGATGGCCGGCAAGACGCCGAATCTCGATAAGCTCGCCAAGGAAGGCATGATCTTCACCGATTATTACGCCGAGGCGAGCTGCACGGCGGGTCGCGCGAACTTCATCACGGGCGAACTGCCGATCCGCACCGGCATGACCACGGTCGGCCAGGCGGGCGCCAAAATCGGCATTCCAGCTGAGGCGAGCACCATTGCGACTGCGCTCAAGGTACAAGGCTACGCCACCGGGCAGTTTGGCAAGAACCATCTCGGTGACCGCAACGAGTTTCTCCCGACCGTCCACGGGTTCGACGAGTTCTTCGGTTATCTCTATCACCTGGACGCGATGGAAGACCCGGCGCATCCGAACTACCCACAGAATCTCTTGAACGTCGTCGGGCCGCGCAACATGGTGCACAGCTGGGCCACGAACGTAGATGACCCGACGGAGATGCCGCGCTGGGGTAAAGTCGGTAAACAAAAGATCGAGGACGCCGGCACGCTCTACCCGAAGCGCATGGAGACCGTGGATGATGAGATCCGCGACCTCGCCATCAGCTTCATGGAGAAAGCCAAGCGAGAGGGCAAGCCGTTCTTCGTCTGGCTCAATCCGACTCGCATGCACGTCGTCACCCATCTTTCGCCCAAGTATGAGGCGTTGCGCAATTCCGAGAACGGCTGGTCAGAAGAAGAGGCTGGCATGGCCCAGCTCGATGACGACGTGGGCTTGGTGATGGCGAAGCTCAAGGAGATGGGCGAGGATGAGAACACCATCGTCGTCTTTACCACCGACAACGGCACCGAAGTCTTCACCTGGCCCGACGGCGGTCAGACCCCGTTCGCGCAGTCCAAGGGAACGATCATGGAGGGCGGCTTCCGCGTGCCGTGCCTCCTTCGCTGGCCGGGTCACGTGCCAGCGGACTCGGTGCAGAACGGCATCTTTTCCGGCATGGACTGGTATCCGACCTTCCTTGATGCCGCGGGCAACCCGAACATCACCGAACAGCTGCTGAAAGGTGTGAAGCTCGGCGACCGCGTTTATAAGAACCACTTGGACGGGTACGACCAGATGGCCGCGATCACCGGTAAGGGACCGTCTGCGCGTCACGAGATCTTCTATCTCGGCGAAAGCTCGATCGGCGCGGTGCGTATCGACGATTACAAGTTCCGCTTCATCGATCAGCCGGGCGGCTGGTTGGGCGAGAAGACCCATCCGGATGTGCCGTACATCACCAACCTGCGGCTTGATCCGTTCGAGCGCACGGGCTGGCCGCAAGATGGAACCAAAGAAGGAGCGCAACAATACTTCGATTGGTTCAAGTACCAATTCTGGCGCTTTGTCTTCGTGCAGCAGGTGATGGCCAAGGAAATCCAGACCTTCCTCGATTACCCCCCGATGCAGCGGGGCGCGAGCTTCAATCTGGACGCGTTGAAGGCCGAGATGGCGAAGAAGATGGCGGAAGCTGAGTCTGCCTCCAAGGGCCCCAGCAACTAGTCGGAAAAAACCGTCACGGCGGGCGGCTCCCAAGGGCCGCCCGCCAACGTCCACTTCCAGGCATGCATTCTCGCTCCGTGTACGGCTGCTAGTGGCCCGATAGCTGACAGATCGATCTGTACTTCCGCGTTTGACCCTCCAGAGGCGTTCGTGAGCGGCTGCTTTGCGGAGGCGCGGCCGCCAACATGTGAGCCCTAAACAGAGCGTCCCGGTGACCAAGCTGGGAGGATCGGCAGAGCTGCGTGTGGCTTTTCAGCGCTTGAGATTCAACAGCAGCGCCTTGAAATCCTCTGTCATCACGGGTGCGCGACGATGACAACGTTGTCCCCCACAACCTCTGAAGCGCGCTCGCGATTCCGACCGGCGTGGCGACAAGGCCAGTACCGATGCCGCGGCTCACTGCGGCCGGATCGGACACCCCGCCTGCTGCTAGCGCATGACATCTCTCCATGATACCGACGATAGTACCTAGGGCAGGTTGGCGAGTCCGCCGGCACGCGACGCGCGTCATTCCCTCACGGGAGCGGCCGAGCCCTCTCGCCGCTTGCCCTTGGTCCTCAACGAGGAGAGCGCGGCGCGCGGCCATTCATCGACGGCGAGCGCCCAGAGCGAGAATGCCACGCCGCGCTGGAACAAAGAGCTGACCGCGGACCGAACGTCTCCACGCGCCAGCGCTTGGGCGGAGTCCGTCACCGCAATCGCCCCATGCATCAGGGCGCTCGCATGACGATAGCACGACATCATGCAGGCGTTGCACGCCTCGCGCTGATCAGGAATATGGTCGAGATCGAACACTGAGCCCATGGGTTCAGCCCAGGGCTCGCAGCGCCAGACATCGAGGTTCCAATCGATGTAAAAATATTTGTGCCCGGCGATGCACGGGACCAACTGCTTCTCTCCCCTAACGAATCGAGCAACCTCCGCGAGCGAGGCGTTCGGATCGAGCACTCGGAACCTCTTCTTCATCTGCTTGATTGACTCAAGTGCGGCGAGAATCTCCTCGGGCCGCAAGTCGACCAATGCCGAATCCTCGCTATAGACCAGCGAAGAAGAGCCGAACCGCTCGCGCCTTGGATACGAGAACGTCACGGCGTCAAATCCGAGTCTCTCGAGGGCTTCCGGCAGCGCCTCGTAATTGACCAGCCTGTTTACAGTCACGCACGCCCACACCGGGATGCAATGAGTCCGTGCCCGGGCGATGCCCTCCTCAATGCGCGCATTCAGTCCGTTCAGGCCGCGGTTGGCCTCGTGGCTGGCCATATTGTTGCTGTCGATCGATATGAGCAGGCGCTTGATGCCGGCTGTCACCAGCGCCTCGATGTGCCGCGGAAGGAACCAACCGTTGGTTATTAGACCGCAGTCGATGCCGGCCCTAGTTGCTGCCGCAACCAGCGATGAAATGGCGGGGTGAACCAGCGGTTCGCCGCCCTGCAACGTCATGTATCTAATTCGGCGCCTACGCAAGATTGGAAGCGCACGGGAGAATTCGGCGAGGTCGACATACCGGCGAGGGCCAGCCAGATTCTTATCGCGAGAGAAGCCGCAAAAGTCACATGCCGCGTTGCATACGTTCGTGACCGAGACATCGCAAACTGCAGGCAGAAGATTCGAGTGGGCCTCCCGTCCATCGGACATCGAGCCCCGACTCTCAAGGGTAACTTCCGGTTCCATGATGTCCACCCTACGTTTGCTATTGCACCGCGCTGAGACGAGATCATGTCTCCTGCGGGCCAGCTGGCGTGGGCGGGGACATGAACTCGATCCCGCACCGCTGGACGATTGCAGCCATCAATCGCTCCGGAAAGGTTGCGCCGCGAGGCGAACGATTTCAAGTGATGAAACGACTAGGATTGAGGATCGGGCCTTCGATCTACCCGGCACTCAGCCAGGTTTCTTTTGAGCGTCCGGCAACGGGCGATTGGTTTGGTGGCGCCGATGTCCACTTCTGGGCCGGGTGCTGTCGGTTGGGGTTGATGACCGAGGAATTACCCGTTAGGACCGGTCTTGACCCCGAGCTGCCTCCCACGAAAGTCCGGTTCCGGGAACCTCAGTTCAGTGCGCCGCCCTCGCAGTCCCCAGCATCGGCGGCACTGATCCTCGATGGAAACCCAGACTCTTCTCAGTGCAGAAGCAGACACCGATGAAATGAATGGCCAAACAATCCGGTGTGTGGCTGATCCTCTACTCAACGGGGATCGACCTTGCAGGCGGTCGCCGTCCAGTCAGTGACCATCTCGGAGGCGGTAAAGCATTTTCCTAGAGCAGAATCAGAGCCGACGGCGTCTCCGTCCTGAGCATCGGCCAAGAATCGATCCAGCACGCCGTTTCCACAGATTCCTTCCGGGTCCGCACGTTGCGCCCGGGTCATGAGGTCGCTCAGATTGCTGCGCACAGCAAACAGCGGGCGTCCATTGGCGCGGCAGCGTACCCACCGGCCGGCGGTTCCGGTACGCGGCGCGGCGATCTTGATTGAGCCGCCGCGATCCCTGATCAGCTGATTGAGCGCGTCCTGAGCGGCCTTGTTATTGCCGTAATCGCGATTAGCGTCCTGCGCGAACCTGCGGGTCAGGTTGTTACTTTCATCATTGAGCAGACACAGCGCCGTGATTTTCGCGCGCTGTCCGTCGCGGTCGCCAGGGCCAACGACTGCCGCTGCCTCGCTGCTCAAGAACTGCTGGCAGCCTTTGTTGTAATCATCCAACAAGTCCTGAGTGACCATCAGGCTCTGCACAACATGGCCATCGCTGCGCGCACACGTGTAGCGCACCCGCGCCGCGACTCCGTAGCGTACGAGCAGTGCCGCGGACTCCTTGACGTGCTCGCACGCGGCCTTTACCGCCCCATCGATGCGGTCGGGGTCTATGCGGTAGGTCGTGGCGCCGCAGTTGAAATCAGTCCAGTGACCCTCGCTTTGCGGTGGAGAACCGCCGCTGCCGCTATGACGACCGCAGCCGCCCAGTCCCCAGACCGCGAGGAGAGCGAGCGCGCACTGCGCGCCGATTTTTGCCAGTCTGTTCATACTAAGCTATTTCACACGAGCGCCACGGCAAACGGTCGGGTAATCATAATCGGCCGTTTGCGTAACGGAAGGAGGTAAATCTGACCGGCTGCAGAAATCCCTGACAATTGTTTTGCAGCTCTCTACCCGCTCTGGACTTGTATCCACTGTTATCCTCACGTGGTTCTTCTTGTTATTTTCATCCTGCGCCATTTCTTTAGCCGTCGGTTGAACAATCCCGCCTGCGATCAGCGTCACACGGCACATCCCAGCTGTAAAGATTTGGTTTAAGTTTTCTTCGCCACCCATTTTTTCCATTGCAGCTCGGTTTTTTGCTGGCCTGCTGCGCTAAGGGATTTTGTGCGGGGTCTTGCAATTTCCTTACGACGATCGAAGTCGCTTGAGCGTCGCTATTTGCTCTCATCAAGTTCAGTGCAACGGATCATTTTGGAGCGAGATCGCCGTACCAATAGGCGGCTGTAACCCCGCCATCCATGAGGAAATCGCTACCCGTGATGAACCCGCCATCCGGCCCCAAGAGCAGCGCAGCGACAGTGGCGACCTCATCTGGGGTGCCGGCGCGCCCAGCCGCCGACACCTCAATCATGCGCCGGTACCCTGGGCCGCGAGGTCCAATTAGCTCG
>Ga0210398_10005246_pt1 | contig 12060 bp, 9 predicted proteins | sample IncBWC4OmetaG_FD_161047 | JGI IMG/M metagenome (GOLD analysis project Ga0210398, IMG submission 161047) | Forest soil microbial communities from Barre Woods Harvard Forest LTER site, Petersham, Massachusetts, United States - Inc-BW-C-4-O | ecosystem: Environmental > Terrestrial > Soil >... | reverse complement strand
GAGGTCTACGGCGCTGGTGCGCTGCCGGCGATTTCGGAAGTGCCCATCGCGGGAATTCTCGGAGATCAGCAGGCGGCGCTCGTGGGTCAAACCTGTTTTCGGCCGGGGGAGGTGAAAAACACGTACGGAACCGGCTGCTTTTTGCTGATGAACACTGGCGAACGAAGGGTGCCGTCGAAGTTTGGGCTGCTGACCACCGTGGCGTATAAGTTCGGAGACCAACCGGCGCGATACGCACTGGAGGGAAGCATTGCGATCACCGGGGCGCTGGTGCAGTGGCTCCGGGATAATCTCGGGATTATTGAAAAGAGTTCTGATGTCGAGGCGTTGGCTCGCAGCGTGGAAGACAACGGCGGCGTTTACTTCGTTCCCGCGTTTTCTGGATTGTATGCACCGTATTGGAAAGAAAGCGCGCGGGGAGTGATCGCGGGACTCACCCGATACGCGAACAAGGGTCATCTGGCGCGTGCGGTACTGGAAGCGACTGCATTTCAGAGCCGCGAAGTTGTCGAGGCAATGGAAAAGGATTCGGGGATTTCGCTGGAGTCGCTGCGCGTGGACGGCGGGATGGTGAGCAATGATCTGCTGATGCAGTTTCAAGCTGACATTCTGAACCGCGAAGTGGTGCGGCCGGTGATTCAGGAAACAACGGCGCTTGGCGCTGCGTATGCGGCTGGACTTGCAGTGCAGTTCTTTTCCGGGCTGGAGGAACTACGGGCGAACTGGGCCGTCGATCGGATTTGGAAGCCGCACGTTGAGGAGATGGAGCGCGAGGAGTTGTACCGGCAATGGAAGAAAGCCGTCACGCGGTCGTTTGATTGGGTCGATGCTTGAGTGAAAAAGAGAGGACAACCTAATGACGTCGCCATTCCTGGGTGAATTCCTGGGCACCATGGTCCTGGTGCTGCTTGGCAACGGTGTGGTGGCTGGCGTAGTGCTGAAACGTTCGAAGGCGGAGGCGAGCGGGTGGATGGTGATCACTGCGGGTTGGGCGTTCGCGGTGATGGCGGGAGTGTTCACGGCAATCGCGTGCGGGAGCAGCGACGCGCACCTGAATCCGGCGGTTACGCTGGGTTTCGCCGTGCGGGCGGGGAATTTCGGAAAGGTCGTGCCGTACCTCGGAGCGCAACTGCTTGGCGCTGTTATCGGCGCAACGCTGGTGTGGCTGCACTACTTGCCGCATTGGAAAGAGACGCCGGATGCTCCAGGGAAGCTGGCGTGTTTTTGTACGGCACCGGCGATTCGCAGCTTAATTCCGAATTTGATCAGCGAAATCGTGGGGACATTCGTGCTTGTTTTCGTAGTCGGGGCGATTTTTTCGAGAAGTGTCGCTGCGACTGGACCGGGCAGCTTGGGGCCTTACCTGGTGGGATCGCTGGTTTGGGGGATCGGACTTTCACTGGGAGGAACGACCGGGTATGCCATCAATCCAGCAAGAGATTTAGGCCCGCGGGTAGCTCACGCTCTCTTGCCGATCGCGGCCAAGGGGGGATCCGATTGGAGTTATGCGCCGATTCCAGTGATTGGACCGCTTCTTGGTGGGGCGCTGGCGGGGTGGCTCCTGCGCGTCCTAGTCGTTTCGTAAGAATCGGTCTCAGAGCGTAAAGAAGTGCTGCCCGCAAGCCGCCATCTCTTCTGTACTTAAATGAGACAGCCAAGTTCGTTTTTGCAGGTTCACGCACTCCAACAGACGGCAGTCCGGACGGGCTGGAGGAGAGGATTGTTGCGCGCCGTCCTAATTCGTATGTACCAGCAGTCTAGTACCGACACGCACGCGCTGGTGAGTCTGATCGGTTGTCACACGCGACCGCAGCTACTACAGAAGTTTATTAGGTCACGGAGATACTCTTACCGGTTGCGAAGCTGGGATCGATGTTTTCAGCCGCGAAGCACTTTTCCAGCTGGAGGCGCCAAGCGGGCAATTCGAACCCGAAGGTTCGAGTGAGGAGCGAATTCGAAAGGACAGAATAGGCCGGGCGACGAGCAGCAGAACGATATTCATCCGAAGGGATGGGAAGAACCCGGCGTGTGATCAGTGGGCGACCTTTTGCGACGGATGCAGCCCAGGACGTCGGTTCGGTCGCTGCGGAAACCTGTTCAAGGATAGCTGTCGCAAAGTCATACCACGTTGTCTGGCCAGCGGCAGTCATGTGATAGGTTCCAGTAACCTTGGTGAACTCTGAGGTGGCAGCGCCCCGCCCACAAATGCCTGTCAAGATTCTGCTGGTGGCAGCGGCGATGTCCGAAGCACAGGTAGGGGCTCCTGTTTGGTCACAAACAATCTTCAACTCTTCTCGCTCGGTTGCCAGGCGCAGGATTGTCAAAAGAAAGTTTCGTCCGCGGGTGGCATATATCCAGGAAGTTCTGAATATAAGATGCGGCACACCTGATCTGCGAACCGCCTTCTCACCTGCCAATTTCGTACTGCCGTAAACATTCAGCGGGTTCGGGGGGTCTGCCTCATCGTATGGTTCCACTTTTTTTCCGTCAAAAACATAATCCGTCGAATAATGGACTAGAAGAGCGCCAATTTTGCTAGCTTCATCAGCCAGCAGGCCTGGAGCTTCGGCGTTGACGGCGCGCGCCTGCTCCTCATCTTCTTCCGCAGCGTCCACCGCGGTGTATGCGGCGGCATTGACGATCAGCTGGGGGCGGATCTCTCGAACCACTCGGCGGATGCTGTCCGGGTCGAGCAGGTCTAGCTGCAAGCGATCTGGCGCGACTACCTCTCCTAGTGCCGGTAGCAAACGATGAAGCTCACAGCCAACCTGGCCGTTTTTACCTGTTAATAGGATCGTGGGTCTCATTCACGCCCGTATCGTCGCAGATGCTACGTGAGAATTCGCTTACTCCGGTCGTTCGGGCTTTTTTCAGAGATCACCACAAGATCCCGGCGAAAAGTCACCGAAAGAATGTGCCCCCTATTACGTCAGCGGCTCCGAAACGATTAAATACTGGACTTAACGGCGGATCCAGCGATGGCGTGAAGAGAAACGTCGCGATTCTCGTAGTATTTTGCATAGTACGAGCGATATTCACCGGCGCGCACGTCGTCCAGCCATCGCTTATTTTGCTTGTACCAGTCGATGGTCTGTCGAAGTCCGGCTTCCAGACCTATCTTCGGTTGCCACCCAAGTTCATTCTGAATTTTATGGCAATTCAATGCATACCGCCGGTCGTGTCCCGGACGATCCTGGACGTAAGAAAGCAGGGTTTCGGGTTTGTCGATGAGTCGGAGCAATTGGCGGACGATCGTTAGATTTTCTTCCACTTTTGAACCGCCGATATTGTAGGTCTCGCCAATTCTACCCTTTAGGAGCACCGCCAGAATGCCGCAGCAATTATCTTCAACATGCAACCAGTCGCGCTGCTGTTTGCCGTCGCCGTAAACGGGCAGAGCCATATCGAGCGATGCATTGGTTATCATCAAAGGCACAAATTTTTCCGGAAATTGATGAGGGCCGTAATTGTTCGAAGATCGAGTAATCAAGGCGGGGAATCTATAGGTGCGCACATAGGATCGAACGAGCAGGTCAGCGCTTGCCTTCGAAGCCGAATATGGACTGCTAGGTTGAAGCGGAAAGTTCTCGTCTGCAAACATGCCCGGGAGAAGATCGCCATAAACTTCGTCGGTAGAAATGTGTACGAAACGAGAGACGGAGAGTTTGCGCGCCGCTTCGAGCAAGACGAATGTCCCCGTGACGTTAGTTTGAATGACCGGTGCAGGCTCATAGATACTTCTATCGACATGGGACTCAGCCGCAAAATGCACGACGGCATCACAATCACCCATTGCCGCCTGCACGGCATCCGCATCACAAACGTCGCCTCTAACAAAGCTATAGCGTGGGTCCTCGGCAATCGATGCGAGGTTAGCGAGATTGCCCGAGTAAGTTAACTTGTCGTAGTTGACAACTGCGCAATTTGCGACATTCTCTAGAGCGTAGCGGATGAAATTTGAGCCGATGAATCCAGCGCCACCGGTTACAAGGATTTTCATGGAGCAACTTCCCTCGTGGCGACTTTTGCTGCGCGACTTTCCCTAGTCATTTTATTCGCGCCCGTCTGCGCGACGAGATTATTGGCACGGAGCAAAGACTCAAAAGTTCCGGCGTCAGTCCACCATCCGTCGAGGATCTCGTACATCAATGATCCTTCAGCGACATAGAAGTTATTAACGTCAGTAATCTCCAATTCACCGCGCCCCGAAGGCTTTAAACGGCGAATCTTTTGAAATACCGTCGCATCGTACATATAAATGCCGACGACTGCGTAATTAGACTTGGGAACCGAGGGCTTCTCCTCGATGCCAACGATGCGGTTTCCGCGGACTTCCGCAACGCCAAATCGCTCGGCATCCGGAACTTCTTTCAGGAGAATCCGGGCTCCTTGCTTTTGTCCTGCAAAGTCTTCGACCGCATCACAAATGTTGCTCTCGATAATGTTGTCTCCGAGGATGACGCAAATTGGCTCACCATCCGCAAAGTGTTCGGCCAGACCCAACGCTTCCGCGATGCCGCCTTCGCCTTCCTGATAAGTATAATTTAAATGCTTGAGGCCAAAATCTCGCCCGTTTCCAAGTAGGCGGAGAAAATCTCCAGCATTTTTTCCGCCTGTGACAACCATGATTTCCTGGATGCCGGCATTGACGAGCGTCTGAATGGGATAATAAACCATCGGTTTGTCATAGATGGGCAGCAGATGCTTGTTGGTAACGCGCGTAATCGGAAAGAGCCGGCTCCCTGTACCACCTGCAAGAACGACACCTTTCATAGACCCCTCGTGGACCGAAAATTTAATCCCAGGCAGGCAACCATTCTTATCGCTTCGCTCGTGTTGTTCTTGGAAGTCAACCAGAGCGCAGTCATCTTGAGCGCATTGATACCAGTCCGCCCGTCAAATCGGAGAGGACGAAGACTCTAGATGCCCGTCTCGGTACTGAAAAGGCTTCATCAGCGCCCTTCCGCGCGCAACACCGCGGGTATCGTCTTGAATAAGATCTTGAAATCGAGTCCTAAGCTCCAATTCTCGATATACTCCAAATCCAGCGCCATGTTGGTTTCGAACGACGGGTCGTTACGGGCTGTCACTTGCCAAAGGCCCGTCAAGCCGGGACTCACATCCAGCCTCCGCAGATGCTCGACGGAGTATCGTTCGTAGTCGTCAACTGGATGGGGACGAGGCCCAACCAGACTCATGTCACCTCGGATTACGTTCCATAGCTGCGGCAACTCGTCGAAACTGGTGCTGCGCAGCCAACGGCCGAGGCGCGTAACGCGTGGATCATCCTCCAGTTTGAAAAATGGACCTTCACGACAGTTTTCAGCTCGCAGTTCATCTTTCCGCAGATCCGCACCAACGCACATTGTCCGGAACTTAAAACAACGGAACTTGGATCCTTTATGTCCAATCCTGTCCGCGACGTAGAGCACCGGGCCTGGCGAATCGAGCCGGATCAGAATAGCGAGCAATACAAGAAATGGTGCCGTAAGGACCAGCGCGGCGCCCGCAAACAAGATATCCAGAGCTCGTTTCATAGCCAAGCCTACGGCTGGAATGGGTTGCCATTGAAGGTCCATCACTGGAAAACCACCGATCATGTGCAGGGGCGCCCGCCAGCCGAGCCCATCGTAGAGATCAGGCAGAAGTTTCAGCCCGAGGCGCAATTCGCGTGCCTCGAGTACAGTGGTCTTGACCATCTCTCTCTCGGAAGGCAGGGTGACAAATAGTTCGTCTACAAACTGCGTGAGAGCTACTTTGCGAAGATCGCTTATCGTCCCTAGAACTCGCGGATCCGTCGAGGGCCTGGAGTCGAGAAAGCCACACACCATATATCCCAAGTGGGGGTTTTCTTCGAACCATTTCGCCAAGGCCCGGCCAGTCCGCCCTGCGCCTACAATCAATACGCGTGAAACACCGATACCCTCCACGGAGCGATACAAGACCAGACGCCGTTTGAAATAACGCCATCCGGATAGAGCCAGCACATTCAGCACGCCCGCGGAAAGGACCACCAGACGGGAGATGTCGCTGTAGGCTGTTATGAAGATGAACAGAACCAAGAGCGCCGTTGCGACGCCAACAGCTCTGGCCACCATCAGCGTCTCGTCTAAAACGCTACGGTCGCGCGGCGTGCGGTAGAGATTCTGATTTGCACATCCTAGAACGACCAAAGCAGCGTACAAGAGGAAAAAACCGGCGTACGCTTGTCCGGCGACCTGATTAAACGCGTGGCGCTGTGCGGGAACTTCCAGGCCGAAGCGAAGCCCCACGGTCAACGCTCCGACCATGCATACCAGAGTGGCGTCGATCGTGGCATAGGCAATCTGCACCGACAAACTACGAACAAGATTTCGACCGCGCCCTCGGCCATTGGGCAGCACCTGAACTGCCAGGACGCCCTCTGTGAACAACTCGCGGGGGGGTGCGCCCGCAACCTTCGGCCTCGAAGGTATCCGCCGTACGGCCGTGCTGTTCATGTGCCTGATATTCTCCTTTGCATCTAAGGCCATTCTTTTGGCACCACGTAAAAACATCGCGGCTTTTACAGGATTGTCGGTGTGGGAGCGGTTGGCACGGATAATTCCAATTCTGATTCTAATTAGTTAAGTTCGGATCTTAAAGCTTGCACCCTACGAGGTGTGCGGAGTTCACGACCCATTTTGGACAGGAATCTGTGCTTCGTATCCTGTGAAAGATATCCTGGCGGTTGCCAATCAAAAACTTTTGGACACGCTCACTGAAGCGGTGACAGGCGTGGTCTCAGCCTGGGTCGCAATCGCACTGTGCAAGCTCGAATGAATTCGTGTGGGGTCTTCCCCAGCAGCCAACTCCAAAAAAAGCTCTTCGTACTGATCGGTGATTTTTTCCCAAGTATAAGCCTCGCGAATGCGGTACGGTGCGCGAAAGCGATACTCTGCTGCTTGCTCAGGATGGTCTTCGATGTGCTGCAGCTTTCTTGCCAGGTCAATAGGGTCCCGCTCGAACAATATTCCAAAGTCTTGGAGGACCTCTCGATTGAACGCAGTATTTAGCGCAAACACGCAGTTCCCGAAACCCAGGCCTTTCAGGAGCGCCGGGTTTGTTCCACCCAGACTATGCCCGTGAATGTAGCCATAGGCGTTGCAGTGCAGTTCCTTGATATGTTCCGGATTGCTCACATGACCCAGGAAACGCACCCGGGAATTACTCGTCCGCTTTAACTGCTCAACGTACTCACTGCGATAGTTTACATTTCCGGCGATAGCCAAAACGCGCGAGGTATGCACCTGCTGAAACGCCCGCACGATTAAGTCAGCGTTGTTTTCCGGGACTAGCCGGCTGGCAATCAAATAGTACTGGGAGGGTTCGAGTCCGTATTTCCGAACGACATCTGCGTTCGTGGAGGTTTCGATGTTCGCTCCGTAGGCGATGCTCACGCTGCGCGTGCCAAACTCCTGCAGATAAATCCTCTGCATCTCCCGCGCATCTGTCACCACTCCGCGCGGACAAATCTTTCCCACAGTCCTCGCGTTCCAATAGAAGTACTTTTTTGCCAGGGAACCCCATTTGTCCCTTTTCCAGTCGAGGCCGTCCACATTGATCGCGACTTTCTTTCCGAGCAGTCGCGGTAACACGCAGTGGAACGCGTTCGCCACATTGACCACGAAGATTACGTCCATCGAGCGGAACATTACATCAACCATCGACACCAGCGTGTGCGTTAGCGTACCCATCGTTTTCGTTTCGACACTGGGAAGGTAAATCAGGCGCACTCCTTTATGTTCCCCGGGCTTCTGCTGAAACAGACTACTTCGGCAGTAAACGATCACTTCGTGGCCCCGGGCCACCAGTCGAGGACCGACTTCACCGATAAAAGCCTCATACCCACTGTAGGTGTGTGGGATGCCTCGCGATCCTACGATCGCGATTCGGAGCTTTCTCTCATTCCCGCGCTCGGGTTTGTCCATGACGTCTCGCTGATCCTCCGCCCGTCTGATCCTCAATCCGCTTCTTGTTCCACCGTGGAAATCGCGCTCACGGGGGCGGGCAGCACGGCGCTCGGATGATTGCTACTAACCTCGGCAGCGCTAAAGATTGCGCGCAATGCCTCTGCAGCCGCCTCATAGACCGATTCCACGGTAACCAGCCGTAGGCAATACGGCTGGTCAAAAATACAGTAGTCAAAGCAGGGACGGCACCAGAATTCAGGTCTAATCACAACATGGTGGCCCTCCCCCAACGGTCCAAACCAGGTCGATTCCGTGGGACCAAAAATCCCGACAACAGGCACATTCAAAGCCGTCGCGATATGCATTGGCCCACTATCATTACAAATAAATATATTGCAGCGTTTGAGTACCGCCATGAATTGACGTAACGGTAACGATAGCGGAATACACTGTCTTGGCTTTGAAGCGGAAGAAGCTTGACCGGGATCTTGAAACCAAAGGATTTTCACAGGAAATTGGGCCCATAGCCGTTCGGCCACGGCGACAAAGTTTTCTTCCCCCCACTGTCGAATAGCACTCCGCGCTCCGGGATGGAAGGCGATGACAAATTCCTCCGCCTTCACGCCACGATCCGCCAGGTATTGTTCAGCCCATTCCAGTTCTTCTTCCTTCAGGCGAAGGTGAGGTTTCCGGCTGACGATCGTCTTGCCGAGATGCTCGAGCAGTCGTAGCCACCGGTTGGAGAAATGAGGTCGCGCCAGATCCGGCGTAGCCGTATCGGTAAGCAAGAATCCCCCCCCGCCAAAGGCGTAGCCCACACGTCGGCGCACATTGACAAGCCAGAGAATAAAGTTTTCGCGAATGTCGGCACGGGCCGTGAATGCGAGATCGAACTGTCTAGCGCGCAACGTCGCGAGAGTCCGCAAAAATTCAATCCAGAAAAATGAAAACGGGTTGTATTTCCGCCAGCGAGAATAGTGCTGGGCCCAAGGAACTCGCACAACGATCATTTCGTCGACGAGCCCTTGATCGGCCACCAGGGGAACACACTTGGGGCTGGTCAAGAGCGCGATATGAGCGCTTGGATATTGAATTCTCAGATTTTGCAGAAAAGGCAGTTCCATTACGATGTCGCCAAGGTTCCAGTATTCAAGGACCAATATGCGCTGCACATCGCCGGATGCAGGCGCGATGGAACGACGCAGCCTATCCACTACCCACACGATTGGGCGCAGAACGCCTTCAATTGTCCGAATCAGGAAGCGTTTTCCGCTACCTATCCTCACAAGAACGCCCAGCGCTGCGACGTCGGCAATCTTCCGAGCGGCGTCAGGCGACGTAGAGGCTGGTTCAATTTGAATCAAAACGATCCCTTTCCGACTATTGGATGACGCATGTCAAGCTCAAGGCTGCCGCGGCGTTGCAGTCCTGCCGCCGCAAGACGACGCAGCATCGTTTCGCAACACGATGCTCAAGCGGCATCTTCATCCGCTCGGGGCTATACTTGCCGTTATCGCGTCAGAAGTAGGGCCAGCATCGAGAACGGCTTTCTCCACGATTCCGCAGAGGATATGAATAATCAACGAATGAGCTTCTTGGATCCGAGGTGTCGAGTCAGACGGCACGCTCAAACAAAGATCGACAGAATCGCGCAATTCGCCACCCGATCTCCCAGACAGACCGATGGTTGCGATTCCCAATTTCTTAGCCAATACTACGGCTCGTAACACGTTGGGCGAATTTCCGCTGGTGGAGATCGCGAGAGCTACGTCTCCGGGCTTCCCAATCGCTTCAAGTTGTCGAGAAAATATATTTTCAAAACCCAGATCATTACTAATCGATGTCAGCGCTGAAGAGTCCGTGGTCAGCGCGATCGCTGCAATAGCCCTACGGTCGGCACGATATCGCCCCACAAGCTCTGCGGTGAAGTGCTGAGCATCTGCGGCGCTACCACCATTACCGAATGCAATCACTTTTCCACCAGCTTGCAAGCACTCCAGCATGATCGTCCCGGCCCGCACAATTTCATGGACTCCTTTTTTCGCCAACTCGGCTTGGACCGCCATGTTTTCCTGGATTTCCTGTTGCGCGCTGGCCAGAGTCGTCCCCCCACCGCTGCTGTGACGCCCTTCGATGTCCTTCATTACCACTCTCTCAACCAGCTAGCCCACATGAAGTAAATACGAAGAGACGGTACGGCGAGGCAAACCAAGAACCGCCACTTTGCCCGCTATTTCCGTTGTTTTTCACCGCGGAATTTCGCCGGCTAGACGATACGGTTCGCTGGAAGCCAAGGCCTACCTGGATAGCCCAACCTCAGCTAGTGATCTGGATTCAACGACGCGAGCGGGAGCGCCCACAGCCACGGAATAAGCCGGTATTCGACCGCGCACGATAGAACCTACCCCGATCACACATCCTCGCTCCACATGACATCCGTCCAGAAAAACCGTGTTGGAACCAATCCAACAGTCGTCTTCGATCGCAATACCCAATCGTCGCGTGCCCTGCTGCTTGATCGGAACGTCGGTACGTTCGTAGTTATGATTTTCAGCGTGAAACGAAACGTGTTGGCCCATGATCACGTTCTCCCCGATGATGACTTGCCCCGCCGCTCCGATAAAGGAATAGGCGTCGATCGCGGAATCCTTTCCCATTCGCAGACCCGCTCCGAGACTCCCGAGCGTGCTGGCGCGAATGATCGAATACGGGCCAATCATCACGTTGTCGCCAAACTCGATGCCGTAGCGCGAGAGTCCGTCAACTAGCACCCCGCGCTGCAGGGTGACGCCTTTCCCGAATCGAATCAAGCTAGTATTGCAAAGGTTCACTTGCGGACCAATATAAATCAATCGGAATCTTCTTTGCAGAAAGAAGCATTTCACGAATCCGCGACAAAGCCAGGCGAAACGCCGCAACATTATCCCCAACGCAACGCTCAAAGGGATGGATCGATCCAACCGATATTCGTAACCTTTGAGTCTACTTCCCATAAAGTCTATCATGCGGTAAATAAAGCTCTTCATGGTGTTAATTGCGCCCAGTTTCTGCGCACCTCGGCGAACCGCCGGCACTTTTCACCGCTCCTTTTATTCCTGGTCACGCGGTACCAAAAACCGTACACCGCGATTCGAGCGATGAGTCCGGCACGCAACACGAGATCCGCCATTTGCTGCTCAGCCGGAGTCGAGAACTTCTTGTGATAGTCACGAAAGGCCGCGTAAAGCTGTCCTACGCGACTCGCCTCGTATCCTCCAAAATGGATGTATTTCACCGCAGTGCATTGAACGACAGTTAATCCGCACTGCGATGTGCTTCGGCAGAATTCCACATCATTGCCGTAGAGAAAGTTCTTCTCGTCGAAACCACCTACGGCTTTCCAATGCTTCAGAGTGGTCACCAGGAACGATCCTTCCACCCAGTCCACTTTGAAGGCATGCAGTCGGTTCGGTCCCCACGCAACCTTCGGCTTCATCCAGAGACTTCGAAACAGCCACAGCCTGTGCGCTTTCGGGAAACGCCCTGCAGACGGTTGAAGCTCGCCAGAAGCTCTGTGCGACTCAGCCCCAACCGCTCCGATTTTCAAGTCTGATTGTAAGAGGCTAATCGCCGGAACGACGTCGCTCAACAGGACCGTATCGACGTTAAGCAAGAGCAGGTATTCCCCGTTCGCATTTCTTGCCGCGAGATTGTTTCCTGCATTGAATCCCAGGTTTTTTTCGCTCCGGATGATTCTGAGCCAGGGAAATCGGAGAATGAGAGAGTCGGGCAGCGTTTCCGAAGACCCGTTATCGACGAGAATGACTTCGAAGGGGCAAGTAACGTGCTCCTGAATGGAACTGAGGCATCCTTCCAAAAACTTGCCGTGGTTATGTGTTAGAACGAGTATCGACAGCAGTGTTGGGAACGTCGGCGACGTCTCTCTGCCGTGAGAAGGAACACTCGTACAAGCTCCAACGGGACCTCTGGTTGTGGGCTCATCGCTTCCAGAGACTATTCTGTTGCCCTTGTCGAACTTTGGTTCCATCGCGGGACCACCTTCCAGAACAAGTCTTTCAGGCCGCGCTGATGCGGGATCATTCGATTCGGCATCCGTTGGCTTTTCCATTTCCACGCGTTCCATTTGCCA
>Ga0210398_10005245_pt1 | contig 12060 bp, 6 predicted proteins | sample IncBWC4OmetaG_FD_161047 | JGI IMG/M metagenome (GOLD analysis project Ga0210398, IMG submission 161047) | Forest soil microbial communities from Barre Woods Harvard Forest LTER site, Petersham, Massachusetts, United States - Inc-BW-C-4-O | ecosystem: Environmental > Terrestrial > Soil >... | reverse complement strand
CAATTTCTGTTCCGGCTCCCGCCGCTGTTCTGATTTTGAGCTGAGCCCCGATCCTTCGCGCGCGCTCACGCATTCCCGATAACCCGAAATGCCCTTCCCGCCCGGCGCTTAAAACCTCAGGATCGATTCCCTGGCCGTCATCGCGGACGAGGAGGCGAAAGTGTCCTCGTCCATATTCCAGCACAGTCTCTACCGCCGAAGCGTCCGCATGACGGAACACATTCGCGAGTGCTTCCCCGCCAATGCGATAAATTTCGTCGCGCACAACCGCCCGGAGCGAGCGCGGCGTGCCCTCGACGACTACACTATATTTGACGTTCCGGGGAGCAGCGAGGTCGCTCGAGATTTGCGTCAACGCGCGTTCCAAATTCTCTTCTTGGGAGCGCTGCGAACGAAGATGGCGGACTGTGTGGCGGCTCTCATCGGCCAGTTGTCGCAAGAGATTCGAAACCCGATGTACCAGCGGTTTCGCGGTCGCATCTGCTGCGATTTGACGGTCTGCGACTTCCAACTGGAGCGACGCGCTCAGAATTCCCTGCAAAAGGGTGTCATGCAGTTCTCGCGCGATTCGTTCCCGCTCGTCTAGGCGTTCAACGAGTCGCGCCTGGATATTCGCGGCAACAACCTGCATTCTGCGTCGAATCACCCAGGCAATGATCGCTAGCGCGGCTATTATCGCTGCTGTTCTTAGCCACCATGTCTGGTACAGCGCTGGCTCGATGGCGAATTGGAGCGATGCTCCGGATGAGTTCCAGACTCCGTCATTATTCGAGGCCATCACGCGAAATTGATATCGTCCTGGACTTAAGTCGGTGTAGAACGCCTGACGCCGGGTACCTGAATCCTGCCAATCCTTGTCTCTGCCCTCAAGGCGATAACGAAACTGAACCTTCTGCGGCACGACAAGACTCAATCCGGTGTAGTCTATTTCGAGATCGTGGCCAAGAGGCGGAAGTCGAAGAGTCTGCAGAGGCGGATAGGTCTTTCCGTCGACGATGAGATTCTCGATATGTACGGGAGGCGCAAGACTATTCCTCGGGAGATTCTTCGGGTCAATCATTTGAGCGACGGTCCCGTTGACGAACCACAATTTGCCGTCGGGGGCTTCGGATGCTCTCGGGGTGAATGACGTCTGAGCCGCCTGAACGCCATCAAAACTGTCGAACAGGCTGTACTGCAACTTGGCTTTGGGATCTGCCCACCAACGTTGCAACTCTCTGTTGTCGATCGCGATCAGCCCGCATGACGAATACAGCCAAAGCGTTTTTTGCTTGTCCACAATGAAAGTGAATGAGGCGTCGCATGGAAGTCCATTTTGCGGCTCCAAACGTTGTGGTTTTCCATTTTGCCAACCTGTCAACTGTCCAGCGGAAAGAATAAGGAAGTGATCATCTGAAGTCTGATGTAATTGATACGTGGGGCCATTCGCTTTGGGAATAGCCATTCTCAACAGTCCGTCTCTGTAGGTGGCAGTCTCGCCGCTACGAAAGCCCACTCTGATGCCGCCAGCAGGGTCGGCGGCAATCGAGGAAATGTAAGAGCCGACCGGGCCAACAGTCTCCTCCCGGACGGTGGTCCCATGAATACGGATAAGCTGCGAGCTACTCGGGGCTGGTATTCCCCATAAATCGTCATTTCGATCCTCAATCAGCGATTGAAGCGTTCCAATCGGACCACCATCGCTGCGCGAGAGTGTATGGAACTTCCCTCCTTCACGTACCGAGAGAGTATTGTCAGCACCTACCCATAGCCGGCCTAGACGGTCTTCGAGCAAGACGGTGACGCGCCTGCCGGGTAAGCCCTGACCTTCTCGAATGGATGAGACGGACCTTTCGTGAATCTCATCCAGTGCGTCGTGGTTGCCTACCCAGACAGTGCCATCGGTTGCAGCAAGCACCGAACCCGCATAGTCAGAACTCATTCCTTCTCGGCTTGAGAACGTGAGGACTTTGGGAAGTCTGAAGCGATCTAGGCCTCCGGATGTAACCACCCAGATGTTGTTCTCCCGATCCTCGTAGATAGCATTGATGACATTGCCAGACAGTCCATCTGAACTGCTGTAGTAGTCGCTTCTACGGTCTCGAACTACACAAAGTCCCTGACTCACCGTGCCGATCCAAAGAGTGCCGGAGCGATCGGTCAGCATATTGCTGACTTGCATCGTATCCCCATCGAGACCGTCGCTCGTGAATGAGCTCCAGTGACCCGCTTTGAATTGCTGAAGTCCCATATTCGGTCCGGACTGCACCATGCCGATGAGCGTGGATCCGTTTGGCCCATCAGCAAACGCTCCCACCCCACCCAGTTGTTCGAGTGCCTTCAAAGAGGGCGGAACGAACGACTCGAACGACCCCGGCTTGCCTCGAGCGAAGCCTCCACTCCCACCTAACCATAGGTTTCCGGACGTGTCACGGGACAGTGCCCCCGCGTAAGGAATTAAGATGCCATCGCGTGGGCCAAAACATTTAACCGGTTCGTCGGAGAAGTGGCAAAGGGGACCTTGACCGTCTTGGATTCGGGAGCGTGTAGCCCAAACTCCTCCCGCAGGGTCCTCGAGGATCGCGTTGATCCTTCCGTCAAGGTTCGGGTAGGTGGAGAGTTTTCCGTCCTTCCAGCGCATCATGTCGGGTGCCCCAATCCACAGACTTCCGTCTCGGCTCGCGCCTAGCGAATAGACTCCTTTGAATGGAGCTGATCCTCCGGGTGGTGTCCAAGCAACGAATCGGACTCCATCGAAGCGCACCAATCCCGAGGTTGTTCCGATCCAAAGATATCCGTCCGCCGTTTGTACTATGGCAGTCGGAATTCCATTGAATACTCCATCCTGCAGCCGCCATGATGTATGTGCATATTGTGACGTTCGAAGAACGGGGTCGTGAGCCAGGGCAGCCATCGAAGTCAAAACGATAGGCATCAAGAGGACGATTCGACTCACAAGTAAGGACTTAGTAATGGACACTGCCACACCTAGCGTATCGTCCCCAATTGTAGACCCCTAAGCGGCGCGGCGAGTGGTGCACCATTTCTAGCAACATTACTGATAGGACTCGGTATGGGCACGGAGGCGGACATTATTGCTTATTCAACCAGTCGCGACTTCGGACTTCGAGCGTCTGGTGAGAATACGCCTTTGCCACTTATATTCTGGCGGGCGCGTTGGGTCCGTGGCTGATGGTCGGGTTCGATCGCAGTCCGGTCCTAATTGCCTTTCTCGCGGCTATCTTTCACGGTCCGACTTGCGTCCCAGCGCTTTCAGGCTGCGGCGTCCACTTGCCCGGGTACAAAGGTGATCGGCAGTCCTTCTCTTCGCCTTTACGTTGCGGCCAATATGACGAGACCTGATTCGTCTGGCGCGCTCCTGTCGCCGACGAACTAGATCAGGGACCTTGGCGCCCCGGCACGCCCGGCCCCTGCGCCCTGGAATTTAGCGAGGCGTTAGGCGTGCTCCTGGGAGCCGCCCGAACATTATGGGTGGCGGGCCCCGGCAGTGCCACGTTCCAGTTGCTCTTAATGCTACTGATCGCTGCACGGCGGGCCCGCTTATCCTCTGAGTCCGAGTCATCGGCGCTGTCGTCTTGCGTTTGATCTGCTGAATTCGGAGTTGCACCAGGAGTGGGGCTGGGAGTTGAGCTACCGGTTGCTGCCTGGGGCGCAGTGTCAGTCGGCCCATCGAGGGCGTCGTCTAGCGGTCGGTTTGCTGAATTCGGAGTCGGAGTCGGAGTTGGACTACTGAGCGCTGTCTGGTCGGGCGCATCGACAGGTTGCCAGCCGAAGCCACCCGGTTGTGGACCGGGCTGCGGGCTGGGCCGTGGTATTGGTGTCGTGCTTCCAGGAGCAGAGAACCCTGCGTTATTGATGGCAGTTTCAGTTAGGGTCGACGCACCCTTTTCGGCGAGAGCGCCAACGAAGTGCGAACCGGTTGCGCCCTCAGCCATCGCTCCTACTATGATACCAGCCCCCTCAGCAGTAGCCGCCTTGGATCCTGCGTTAACGCCGCCCGTTACGGTGGCAGCTCCTACTTTGCACGCAGCGCCCGCATACCCCAAGGGAACCCCGAACTCTGGCGCGCCCACTACGCTAAGCCCACTGCCCATCCACCCAAGGGAGCCACACGCCGCGTCCCAGTTGAAGTTCGTAGGTGGCTGGGGAGGCGGCGGTGTATAGGACTGAAAGCAATTTTGCGTCTGGCAATTAGGCTGACCAGCGCTTTGTTGGATGTCACTCGCCGTATTTGGTAGGGAATACCACCAAGGGGGCGGCTGGCTCGTCGTGTCTGACGGGACCGATGCATCGGGTTGAGTTGCATCGGCAGGCGTCGCCTGCTGCGCGCCCGCTAGGCTTGAGAGGACCGATAACACTGCCATTACTGAGAGTCGGACGCACGCCAATGGGGTGATCATCTGCATCTCCTATGATTCAAGGGACCGTTTTCGTTCCTGAGATGAAAGCCGTGCGGATAATTCGCGGTCTGCACGGCTTTAGGACTACCGCATGGTGTCTCAGCTCGTCTTGCATCCCCGAGCAAAATAGATCTGCATCAGTGCGTCATGACGTTGCTCAATGTTGGCCCGCAATTGAGCCTTGTTCATTGCGTCTTGGCCAGACATTGATGCGCCCGCATTACCCAAAGTCACGTTTGCGCTGGCTAGTTGGGCGCTCAACGGGTTGTTGGCAAAAGCTCCGGACACGCCAGACAGCGCCGCCGCCCAGGAGAAGGTTTGGCTTTGCTCTTGATCGTGTTTGATCTGTTTGTCTAACGCCGAAACGCTATTCTCCGTCTCATTGATCTGCGACTGAATGTCAGGACATGCGAGGCCAAGATCTGTCGTCTGATGCGCTTGAACGGGCACGAACGTTTTCTGCAAGTCCGGATCCGCTGGCGCTGACGCACATCCGGCAAACGAGACAGTCAGACCGGCGCAAACCCCGATAGCGATCATGCGATTTATGTGGTTCATGTGATGTCACTCCTCGATGTGGTTAGCTAATTGCGAACCCGGCTGGCGTCTTTGCACATCCGGTCCTATCTGCTTAACGATGTCCCTCGGCCCATTGGTGAAAAATCGCATGCCACGCCATCGCCGCGAGTAGCCGGCGGCATTCATCAAGAACGCGGAAGTGCCGTTATGCCGTTAGGACCCGATACCAATGATGGGCCAGTGCGTAAAGAGTCTGCTCTTCGACAATTCAAGCGCTATCCCAATGAATCGCATGGTCAAAATCGGGCGTAGCATCGTTTTCGCTGGCGTTGGGTGCCACATCTGCTTTCGCGGATCAGGGACAAGCGGGCTGGGGATGCTATGCGCAGAACAGAAATGCCGGATATTGGGGTCGACGGCTGGGCAATTCGCAAGTTGAAGCGGCAATGGACGGAACCGCAAATTGCGAGGGGGGTGGTCGGTATAGAGCGTCCTTGTGAAGTGCGTGTCCGCTGGCTCTTCGCAGGACGACGGTCGCCTGGAATGCCAGCGAGTACGCTAGTTGGGATTCACCAAAGTGCCAGTGTATGTCGTTATGTAGGTAAGCCCGTCAGCGATTGGCGGCCTCTGCATTTGAGTAACTACACCCGGATGGTCACTAAGTGCCCAATTCCCTTAGGAAATTTCTTATCAGGCAGACATTCGGGTTGAGATCCAAGTCCTCACTGGGCTCGTATGGACTGAGCTCCCAAACCGGGCTTGCTAAGCGCGGCCGCCATCATTCAAGATGTAGAGCCGGTGAGACGCGATCGCCTTTCGGTGCCCCATTCAAAAAAACGGCCAATGGGATGACGACGCTAGACCATCGCCTATATGCCTGGCTGCTCGAGTCCGATGAGCGGCGATTCGAACTTGCCTTTAAGGCCTATTTTGATGTGGCGTATCCGTCCGTCATGCGACGATTGGCGCGGCTATCCAATTGGGACCCTGTCCATTTGGAGGAGCTAGCCCAGGATGCCTTACTGCGATTCTTCAACAAGGTCGGCCGCGAACGACGTGAGGCCTCCGTGACGGTGCGGGAATCGTTGTCCCAAATTCGGCCCCTCAACTTTGGTCTCTTCTACGAACGTCAAGTGACCGGTTGGGCCAAAGAGGTCGGATCATTTCGAGAGGCCGCAATGGGCTTCCGCCCACCGCCATCCGACGATACGGAGTGGAAGACCTCCATCCGTGTGTTGGCGGATCGGATTCCAGTGTTGCAAAGACAAGGCAGGCACCTGCTGAATTCGGTGCATATGGCGCTGCGTTGGACCTTTGATGATGTAGATGTCCCTGTTGCGACGCCGAAGGAACTCCACGATCCATCGGATAAGATTGGCCACGACGATGATGAAGTGAATCCGACAAGTAGTACCTGGGAAGAGCATTTCGTTGAGGAGATGTCGGCCCGGACCGCCCGTGCAGTCACCGCGGAGAATGATCATCCTGGGACAACTGTATTTGTGCAAGGCACTTGGATCATCGTGCGCGCACTACCCCACCTCAGAGTTCCAACCAACGGTTATCTTTTCGAGATCGCGATGACCATCTACTTGGATGAGTGCAAGAAGCGTGGGAGACAGAAACGCGGTGGCACCGGCATACGCACCAAGGACCAATCCGAACCGGCAGAGCAGGCAGAGATCGCATCTGATCACCCTTTAGAGAGCAGGATCCCTGAATCGTTCGCGGAAGTCGACGGCGAGGACCGATTCGATGACGTTTCCGAGATGGCGGCCAATAGCGTAACGGGGTTTGCGATGCCTTCGGTCGACCCCGTAGATCAATATGAAAACCAGGACTTCTTTGAGAAGTTCTACGAATACTTGCGTAAGCCCATCGACGAAGCGATCGATCGCTTTCACAAGGCGCACAGCAACGGCGGCGCCGTTGCCGAGCGGCGAAGGCTGGACTCGCTGACTAATAAATTTTCCAGAACCATGGCTGTGCTCTCGACTATGGGGGAAGGGTACACGCAGGATCAAACGGCCCAACGACTCGGTCTTTCCAGAAATCAGGTCAAGTACATTGTTGAGTCGGTGCAGAAAGCCTATACGCGCTTTGCGACTGATGCTGCCTCTACGCGGGCGGCTACGGTGGTAGGGGAGTCCCATGTCGCCTAATTCAGCACCTCCCGACTTCGAAGAATTCGCTCGGTGGGTAACGTCCAAAGTGGGGGCGCTACCCAAGCAATCTCGGGCCTATGAAGCATTGCTAGCCGCGGCCCGTGTCGCGCGCGACCAATCGCTAGGAAGCAGACCCTCTGCTTTATCTTCATCCGCAGCCGGACGAGACAACGTGGAGGTCCTCCTGCTTCTTGCCGCAGCGTCAACCGATGACGATGCGAGGCCGCCTGAACTGATGACCGCAAAGGGATTTCGAGTGACGCTCGCTTACGATGATGCGAGTAGCGCGGCCGGATCGTCAATCTGTGTCCTCGTACAGTGTCCACTCGAATTGATTACGCAGTTGCAAGGGCAGACCGCCTATTTATGGAGCGGAAGGGAGCGATTTGAACTGGGGCAATTCGATGTCGATGGCAAGGCCATCGGCACGTTACCGGCGGGAATCGAGATCAAACTTTCTGATTTCGCGGCGGGCAATGTGAAACTTGAAGCGCCGGGTTCTTTAACCGACGGTTGAGGATCGATGAGCTACCTGCTGCTGCTGGTGAACTCAGACGGGCAGGCCAGCACTTCGCGTCTTGTAATCCGCGAGCTACGGGAGTTTCCCGGCGGCGAAGGGCTCTCGGTTCATTTCCGTCCGGTCAGGAACGACCTCCTATTCGAGTCGGCCAAAGTGGCCGGGCGCCTCGCCTATAGGATTCTGAGCGGCGAGGGACGCGTCCGATCTCAATTGTGGGTCGAGTACGAGGTACTTGGGCCCCACGTCAATGTCGCAGGACGCAGCAGCGATCTGTTGTTTGCGCTCGCATTGATCACTTCCAAATGGAAGACCAACGGCCGTTACCCGGCTATTGCTGCAACGGGGGTGCTCGACGTGGACAGCGCCGCACTGGCCAGTGAAGGCACCACCGCCGTACAGTGTGTCAAGCACACCGTGGAAAAGGTGGCAGCTGCGGTTTCAACGCTGCTCGAGGAGCCCGAAGCCCTTATTTTTTATCCGGCGGCGGACACGGATAGCGTATCGGCGTGGAGCGCGAGCACCCATATTCCGGCACGCATCCGATTGCATGCAGTCGAGAGCCTCGAGGACGCGCTCTCCGTCTTGGGTATTTCGCTTGAGAAGGTGTACTTGGGCAATCCCTTTCGGGGCTTGGAACACTTTGATTATCAACACCGGGCGATTTTCTTCGGCAGAGATGCTGAGGTGACCGAAGTGCTGGGACAGCTGCTGCGCCGAGAAGCGGCAGGATCGCCCGGGCTTCTCGTCGAAGGAGCGAGCGGGAGCGGCAAGAGTTCGTTTTTGCATGCCGGTGTCTTACCGGCCCTAGTCCACGCGGGCGCGCAACCGACCGATATCGAGCAAGCACTTCGAGTTCGTCCGGTACAAGACACGGTGAGACATGCTCTTTGGCGCGTCGGACTACTGCCGGCCAATGCGGATGAAGGAAGGCTGGCGCGGTCGATTCTCGACTGCTGGAAGATCCTGCCCGAACTCGCCGAGTGCTTCGGTAGCGACAACCTAACGCTATCGGATCTCGTCGAGCGACGCCGCCAGTGCTGGCCTTCCGAGCAACGGTTTGTCTGGCTCCTCGACCAACTTGAGGAATTATTCACTCTTGGGCTACCGGACTCTGTAATCGACGCCTTAGGGCGATTTCTGATTGATCTGCAGTCCGACGGCGTATGGACCCTCGCATCAATCCGTGCAGACATGACGGCGCAGCTCAAGCAGCACCCAAGCTTGCGTCAGGTATTTGGGACTAATGAGGGTCAGTACTACCTTGGGCCAATCAATGCGACAGCACTCGACGACGTAATCAACCGACCGGCGCACGCCGCCGGTCTTACCTTTGGAGCAAGTCCAACCGGAAGGCGTCTCGATCAGATTTTGAGGGAGGATGCGTATCAAGACCGTGAGAACGCTCTGCCGCTGCTGCAGTTTACTTTGCATGAGTTGTATCAGCGGCGATCGGGAAGGGAGTTGACGTTTTCGGCCTATGAGTACTTGGCGGGACTATCTGGGAGCGTAGCGACAGCCGCCGACGCTATACTCAGGGTTGAAGCCGCGGAATCGCAGACGGTCGTGCCGCGTTTATTCCGGCATTTGGTGACTATGGATGAGACTGGACGCGCCTCCCGTCGGTACGCCCCGATTGCGGAGATCGCCGAGGAGTCAGCGCAGAAGCGAGTGCTTCTGCGGCTCGTGGAAGCGCGACTGTGCGTGACTGATCAACGCGAGGGCCAATCAGTGGTTGCGCTGGCTCATGAGGCTCTATTGCGGACCTGGCCCGCGCTCGTCGACTGGCTCAAAGAGGAAGCGAGCCTGCTCAAGGCCCGTGAGCTCGCTGAGCGCGAATGCCGGCTCTGGGAGCAGCGTCATCGCTCGAACGACTGGCTCGCGACGCGCGACAAACTCGCGCTGTTGGCGCCCTTGATGACCGCGGGCCTGCCGCTGCCCGGCGCGGTGCCGGAGTTCATCGCGCGCTCCGATCGCCGTCTGCGTCACGTGTCGACCCTCAAGAGCCTCGCAGTGGCCTCGATCGTGCTCCTCGCAGTACTCGCCTGCGCAATGGGCTGGGAAGCCTCCCGCAAGGCGCGCGAGGCCCAGTACCAGGCGGCACAGGCACGTCGGGCACAGCTTCGCGCGGAGACCGAAGCGCGCACCGCAGGTGCCACCGTCGAGTTCTTGAGCACGATCTTCGATGCACCAGCGCCCGAGAATTCGCTCGGCCGCCTGATTACCGCCCGCGAACTTCTTGACGCCGGTGCACAACGCCTCAATGCAACTCTGCTGTCCGCACCGGATGTTAAGGCGCGGCTCACGGAGCGCATCGGAAAGGCATACCGCCAGCTTGGTGAGTATGACCGCGCTAAGCCGCTGCTCGAGAGCGCTGTGGCCCAGTACGCTGCGCTCTCGGAGGCACTTCCCGAAGATCGCGCGGAAACCTTTATCGAGGCCGCCCGTCTGTACGACGCGACCGATCAGCACGACAGGGCTCGAGCCACGCTTATCGAGGCCGCTCGATGGGATAAGCTGACTCCCCTAGACCGCCGCAGCGCCATGCCGTACATCTTCCGCGCCGAGATTGAGACCGCGGCCGCCGACTTCCGCGCCTCTCAAGCGGCGCTCGAGCAAGCGAGCGCGGTCCTCGCCGCCAGGCGTCAGACCGAGGATCGCGAGAACTATGAACTCCCGCTGCATTATTCACGCCTCTATGTTGAGGAGGGAAGGTTTGCCGACGCAGAGCGCTTTGGCCTCGAGGCGATCACGGCTGAACGCCGTATCCTCGGAGATGGCGACCCCTCCGCGATAGGTGCAGCGATCAACATGCAACGCCTTTACCTGCAAATGCAGACTCCTGCGCGAGGCGAGCCCTACGGCCGGCGGGCACGAGACATGGCGCGAGCTATTTACGGCACCCAGCATCCTTACTACGCCACAGTGCTCATGGAGTATGCCGATGTCTTGGGTGCGATGGGACGCCCGAAGGACGCGGAGCGTCTGATGCGCGAGGCACTTAAAGTCCGGCTGGTCACGTTGGGGCAGGACAACACGGCAACGGGGTATTCGTACTACAACTTGGGCAACGCGGTCGCCGACCAGGGTCGCAACGCCGAGGCATTGCCGCTCATCGTCCGCTCCCAGCACATCTGGGAAGTATCCGAAGGCCCAGAGCATCCTGACGTCGCCTGGGCGCTCGACATGGAGGCCAGACTCCTAACGGCGCTCGGTCGCGCAGCCGAGGCCATTCCTTTGGCGATGCGAGCACGAACAATTAGCCAGAAAGCGTATGGTCCCGAGCATCCCAACGTGGGGCGTTCCTGGATGCGCCTCGGCGATGCACGTCTACGGCTCGGCGAGTACCGGGCTTCGGTCGAGGCCTACCAACACGCCGTGCAGATTTTCGAGCACTCGTACGGTCCAGACGGGCCGCGGGTTGGCGAGGTTCTCGAGAAGTACTCGAAGGCATTGCGCGGGGCCGGACGCTCACGCGAGGCCGTCGCCGCGCTTGCGCGCGCGACAAGGATCGCACATTTGCAGGCGCCGCCCGACTGATGAGTGCCAGTCCCGCAGCTGTATTGACCAGGCTTTGGATACGAGACAGTAGGTCGCGTACCTAGCCATGACGTACCTGCTGCTGCTGGTGAATTCAGACGGGCAAGCCAGCACTTCGCGTCTTGTAATCCGCGAGCTACGGGAGTTTCCCGGCGGCGAAGGGCTCTCGGTTCATTTCCGTCCGGTCAGGAACGACCTCCTATTCGAGTCGGCCAAAGTGGCCGGGCGCCTCGCCTATAGGATTCTGAGCGGCGAGGGACGCGTCCGATCTCAATTGTGGGTCGAGTACGAGGTACTTGGACCCCACGTCAATGTCGCAGGACGCAGCAGCGATCTGTTGTTTGCGCTCGCATTGATCACTTCCAAATGGAAGACCAACGGCCGTTACCCGGCTATTGCTGCAACGGGGGTGCTCGACGCGGACAGCGCCGCACTGACGGGTGACGGCACGGCCCCAGTGCAGGGTGTCAAACACACGGTAGAAAAAGTAGCCGCCGCTGTTGCATCCCTCGCCGACGAACCTGAAGCAATGATCTTTTATCCGGCCGCAGACGCCGAAAGCGTCGCGACTTGGAGCGCCAGCGCGAATATTCCAGCTCACATGCGTTTGCACTCCGTCGAGAGTCTCGAAGACGCCCTGTCGATCTTAGGACTGTCACTCGAAAAGGTGTACCTGGGTAATCCGTATCGGGGCCTCGAACACTTTGATTATCAACACCGGGCGATTTTCTTCGGAAGGGATGCTGAGGTCACCGCCGTGCTGGGGCAGCTGCTGCGCCGAGAAGCGGAGCGGTCACCTGGGCTTCTCGTCGAGGGGGCGAGCGGGAGCGGTAAGAGTTCCTTTTTGCGCGCCGGTGTCCTACCGGCCTTGGTCCATCCTGGCGCGCAACCGACCGATATCGAGCAGGCACTCCGACTC
>Ga0210398_10005244_pt1 | contig 12063 bp, 9 predicted proteins | sample IncBWC4OmetaG_FD_161047 | JGI IMG/M metagenome (GOLD analysis project Ga0210398, IMG submission 161047) | Forest soil microbial communities from Barre Woods Harvard Forest LTER site, Petersham, Massachusetts, United States - Inc-BW-C-4-O | ecosystem: Environmental > Terrestrial > Soil >... | reverse complement strand
GAAGATCATCGACTTTGGCTTCTTCGGCCCCATCGCCAAGTTCCTCTACTTCTCGCTTTACTTTGTGGACCGCTACATCACCGGCAACTGGGGATGGGCGATCATCGTGCTCACCTTCATCATCAACCTGGTGATCCTGCCGATGCGCATCACCACGATGAAGTCCGCGCTGAAGATGCAGCGCATCCAGCCGCAGATGGAGCAGATCAAGGCGAAGTACGCCAAGTACAAGGTGACCGATCCCAAGCGTGCCGACATGAACGCCGAGATCATGAAGCTGCAGAAGGACAACGGCGTGAACATGTTCGGCGGCTGTATTCCGACGCTGGTGCAACTGCCGCTGCTCTTCGCCTTCATGAGCATGCTGCCCAAGGTGACCGAGTTGCATCTGCAGCGCTGGGGATGGCTGCCTGACCTGACCGGGCCGGACCCGTATCACATCCTTCCCATCGTGCTGATTCTCACGTCGTTCCTGGCGCAGTACTATATGCCCTCGCCCGGCGTCGATCCGCAGCAGCAGAAGATGATGGCCTTCATGATGCCGGCCATATTCGGCTTCATGTTCTGGAGCTACCCCACGGGCGCCGGTCTCTACTACTGCACCAGCAACATGATCATGCTCGGCCAGCAGCTCATCATGAACCGCACATCACTGGGCCGCGAGATGCGCGAGATCGCCGCCAAACGCGCGCGCCGCAAGGCAGGCACCGGCGTCATCCAGGGCAAACGATAGGTTTGTCCTTTGGGTTTTGGGATTAAGCCCATGGCTTCAGCCATGGGGATAGAAAGCTGAAATGATGGGGCTTTAGCCCCGGAGTAATCTGCCGTTATAAAATCCGCACGGAGAGTTTAAGGCACCCATGGAAGATCTGCAGCAGTCCGCCCAGCGCATCGCCGACCTGATGAAGACACTCACCACCACCGGCGGCCTGCGCCTCAAGTTCCGCATCACCGCCGGCGCCGGAGCAGAGGATCCAGACGGCTTCGAGCGCCGCGACATCTACGTGGAGATGAAGGGGCCGGATGCCGCGCTCTTTCTCGACCGCGACGGCGAAGGCCTGCGCGCGCTGGAGACCATCGCCTCGCAGATCCTGCGGCTCGACCCCATGGAGCTCGAGCGCGTCTCCTTCGACGCCAACGACTTCAAGGCCGCGAAGGCCGAGCAGTTCAAGGCCTCTGCCGCCAACGCAGCCGAGCGCGTTCGCGAGAGCGGCGAACCCTACCGCTTTCTGCCGATGAGTTCGCGCGAGCGCCGCATTTTGCATATGGTGCTGAAACAGTTCGATGACCTGAAGACCGCTTCCAGCGGCGAAGGCCCGCGCCGCTGCGTGGTCCTCTATCCCGGCGACTACAACATTCCCCCGGAAGAGCGTGAGCGTGGCAGCTTCGGCAATCGCGGCGGCGGGCATGGTAATGATCGTCGTGGCGGAAGAGGCGGCTTTGGCAGTGGACGCGGCGGGGATCGTGGCGGAAACCGCGGCGGCTACGGCGGCAATCGCAGATAGGAATTAAGCAGGGGCCTTCAGACCCCTGATCAGCCAACACATTTCATGGGCCTTTAGGCCCAGTCATCCTCCCTCTCTTCGCGGGGCTGAAGCCCCACGCTTAATCCCAAATACCTCCATACAATCTCAAAGTATGAATAACGACACCATCGTCGCCATCTCAACGCCACCCGGCCGGGGCGGCATCGGCATCGTGCGCCTCTCCGGGCCGGACGCACAGCGCATCGCCGCGCCGATGCTGCGGCTGCGTCATCCTCTCGCTGCCGGTCATGCGCGCTTCGGCGAGTTGCTGAGTGCGGATGGAGAAAAACTCGACGAGATCGTCGCCACGCTCTTTGCCGCGCCCAACTCCTACACCGGTGAAGATGTGCTGGAGATCGCGGCGCACGGCGCCCCGGTGATCCTTGAAGCCATCGTCCAGCAGTGCATCGCAGCAGGCGCGCGGCTCGCGAATCCCGGAGAATTTACCGAGCGAGCCTTTCTCTCCGGCCGCATCGATCTCACGCAGGCCGAGGCTGTCCGCGATCTGATCGACGCGCAGACACTCCACCAGGCGCGCATCGCCGCGCAGCAGATGGAAGGCGCGCTCGCGCGCCGCATTCAACCTGTTAAGATCGCGCTGGTGGAGCTCATTGCCGCGCTCGAAGCCGGTATCGACTTTGCCGAAGACGATATCGACGTGATGCCCGCTGAGATCATCGCGCAGAAACTTGCAGCCCTACGCGAGCCGCTCACACAGCTCGCCGCCAGCTTCGCCTACGGACGCATCGTGCGCGACGGCCTCACACTTGCCATCGTCGGCCGCCCGAATGCTGGCAAGTCCTCGCTCTTCAACCGCCTCATCGAGCGCGAACGCGCCATCGTCACCGCCGCTCCCGGCACCACCCGCGATCTGATCACCGAGCGCGTGGCCATTGGCGGAATCCCCGTCGAACTGATTGATACAGCAGGACTTAGAGAAGGTGTCGACGAAGCCGAGAGCCTCGGTATCGCCAAGTCGCGCGAAGCGATGGCCGACGCCGACATCGTGCTGCTTGTCCTTGACGCCTCACAGCCGCCGCACGCAGGCGACGAGGTTCTGCTCGAGTCCATCGCATCCCGCCCGCACATCGTCGTCGCGAACAAGTGCGATCTCGCCCTGGCATACGCAGCGCATTCGATTCACACCTCGGCGCTCACAGGCGAAGGCATCTCCGCGCTGCGCGATGCGATCCTCTCTCTCATCGGCAGTGGCACACAATCCGAGACAGGCATGCTCACCAACATTCGCCAGCGCGAGGCGATAGAAAATGCGCTCGCCGGACTTAGCGCCGCCGAGTCCGCGCTCGCCGCAGGCACGCCGCACGAGATGTTGCTGCTGGATATCTACGCCGCGCTGCGCGGGCTGGACGCACTCACCGGAGCCACGACCGCGGACGACGTGCTCAACCTGATCTTCTCCAGCTTCTGCATCGGAAAGTAACTTCAGAGATCTCAAAACACCGGCAGCGTGAAGGTGAAGACCGATCCCTGGCCGAGCTGACTCGTCACTGAAATAGTTCCGTTGTGCGCCTCTGCGATGGCGCGGCAGATGGCCAGACCCATTCCCGTGCCTGAAGTGTTGGCGCTTCGATTGCGCGAGCGATAGAACTTGTCGAAGATCAGCGACTGCTCCATCGGTTCAATGCCGGCGCCGCGATCGGCCACGCTGCAGGCTACGTAGTCTCCGCGCACCTCGGCGATCACAAAGATGGGCGCGGTGGGCGCGGAGTACTTGGCCGCGTTCTCCAGAAGATTGGCGATGAGCTTCTGGATCCAGACCGGATCGGCGTTCACATTCGGCAGCGTGGACGGTATCTTCAACGTCACCTCATGACCGGCCAGCATCGCCATTTCGGTCTGCATGGCTGCATCGATCATCGCGGCGAGCGGCCGCGAGCTGAAGGTCATGCGCACTTCCTGCGTGTCGAGCTGCGCCATCTCCACCGCCTGTGTCACCAGCTTGTTCAGCCGGTCACTCTCCTCGTCAATGACTGTCAGCAGCTCGCGGGAGAGATCCGTGGGTAGATTTGCAGTAAGCATCGTGCTCACAGAGGCCTTGATGGAGGTCAGCGGCGTGCGCAGTTCATGGGTGATGGAGTCCAGCATCAGGCCGCGCAGCCGCTCGCTCTCCTTCGCGGCTTCAGCGCGCGCGACCTCCTCCACGGCGCCCGCGCGATCGAGCGAGATGGAGATCAAGCCGCCGAGCGCTTCAAGCGTCTGCACGGAGAGCCGTGCCTCACGCAGAATTAAAACTCCGCGCGGCCGTACGCCGGTTCGCAGCGGAACGATCGACCTCAGTCCATCCGGCGACAGCGTGATGGACGGCATGTTCGAAAGTTCCCTCAACTCGGGCGTAACGGGCGAGGCCGGCCAATCGATGCCCGCGCGGTAGATCCTGTCGCCATCCAGCAGATAGAAGAGAACAGAGGGCGCCCCGGTGGCCAGCTCTACCGCGGTGGGAATGGAGTTCGTCAGCTGCACCAGTTCGTCGGCCTGCAGAAGAGCGCGGCTGAGCTGGTAGAGGACTTCGAGCTCCGCCTGACGGGCCTGCGCATCCCGCGTCTGGGTGCGAATGCGTTCTGAAGAGCGGCTGGCGAAGACTGATGTTATAAGAAAGACGAAGAGCGCCAGAAGATTCTGCGGATCGGAGATCGTGAACGTGTGGATCGGCGGCAGAAAGAAAAAGTTGTAGCATACAGCTGCGGCAAGCGATGTGACGATTGCATAGTGCAGTCCCCAGTTGGCCGCGACAAAGAGAACAAGCAGCAGCAGTGTAAGTGCTACCGTAGCTAAATTGGCGTGTATCGCCGTGCGATAGACGGATACAATCCCCGAAAGCATGGCGGCGATGCCAAGCCAGCGAAGCACGGCGATAATGCGTTTTACATTCACAACGGGATTCTACGACTATGCAGGCAAATCAACCTACTAAGAAACGGCCGGAGGACTGGCTCGAGTCCGCCGAGGTGGCTGAGGCCTCCGGCCTGCGCACCGGCCGGTTCAAGGTCTTTCTTGGCTACGCCCCCGGCGTCGGCAAGACCTTCAGCATGCTGAGCGAGGGGATTCGCCGCAAGAGCCGCGGCGAAGATGTCGTCATCGGCATCGTGGAAACCCATGGCCGCAGCGGCACCGCCGAGGTGGCCGGCAAGCTGGAACGCGTGCCCTGTAAACAGCTTGACTACAAGGGGACCCTCTTCTCCGAGATGGACGTGGACGCGATCCTTGCCCGCGCCCCCCGAGTGGCCCTGATCGACGAACTTGCGCACACCAACATTGAGGGCAGCCGCTTCCCCAAGCGATATGAGGATGTCTTTGCCCTGCTCGACGCCGGCATCGACGTGCTCACAACCGTCAACATCCAGCACATTGAGAGCATGACGCCGCGCGTGCAGGCCCTGACCGGCGTTACCGTGCGCGAGACGGTGCCGGACTGGGTGTTGGACCGCGCCGACGAGATCGTGATGAGCGATCTCACGCCAGAAGCTCTTGCCACGCGCATGCGCCGCGGCGATATCTACCCCATGGAGCGCGTCGAACGCGCTCTCTCCAACTTCTTTCGCCGCGGCAATCTGATCGCCCTGCGCGAGATGGCTCTGCAGCAGGTAACCCGCGCCGTGGACCGCACGCTGGATGATTACGTGAAGCGCAAGCATCTTGGCGCGCACTGGACGGTGACGGAGAGGATCGCGGTCTGCATCAGCGCCAGCCCCAGCGCCCGCGACCTGATTGCGCGCGGAGCCAGGCTCGCCCATGCCGTGGACGGAGAGTTCTACGTCCTGCACCTGGACACGGAGCACGATAAGGAGCCCGAGCCGGCGCGCATTCTGGAGGAGAATATCCAGTTTGCCAAGAACCTGGGCGCGAATATCGTTCTGTTGAAGGGCTCCAGCGTGCCTGCCGCGACCGCTGAATTCGCCACCGAACACCGCATTACCCAGGTCATCTTCGGCCGTTCGGCACTGACCGGATTGAAGCGCTGGCTCTACTTTCTGGCGATCCAGAAGTTCATTACCGGGGCACCGCATGTTGACTTGCACATCATTACGCAGGAGACTCGGTAGGGCATGCGAATTCTCATAGTCGACGACGAGCCGCAAATCACACGAGTGCTGCGCACCTCGATGCAGAGCCACGGCTATGAGGTGGAGGTGGCGAAGGACGGCGTGCAGGCCTTCAAACTCTTCGAGCAGTTCGTGCCGGACCTTGTGATCACCGATCTCTCCATGCCGAACATGGATGGAGTGGAGCTGACCAAGGCCATCCGCAATCTGAGCGACACGCCGATCATCGTCCTCTCCGTCCGCGAGCAGGACGCGGCCAAAGTGCTTGCTCTCGACAGCGGCGCTGATGATTACGTGACCAAGCCCTTCAGCACGCCGGAGCTGCTGGCACGCGTGCGCGCGCAACTGCGCCGCCGTGCGGACCAGAACGTGCAGCCTACCAGCATCGTCGAAGGCGACTTCTCCATTGACACCGTCGCGCACCGCGTTCTGGTGCAGGGTGAAGAGGTGCACCTGACGCCGAAGGAGTTCGAGCTGCTTCTGCTCTTCGCGCGCAACGCTGGCCGCGTGCTGACGCACAAGATGCTGCTGAAATCCATCTGGGGGCCGGCGGGCGATAATCAGCCCGAGTATCTGCGCGTCCTGGTAGCGCAACTGCGCAAGAAGATCGACAAGCCGCAGGCAGCAAGCTATGTTGAGAGCGAACCGTGGATCGGTTATCGCTTCCGCCTCACGCAATAAATAAAGATTTTCTTTATTTATGCATTCTTAACCCCTTCTCTACGGACTTCCTACCGGCTTCAGGCGTGAAATACGTCTTGAGGCATTGAGATGACCCCTCTCGTTGAAATACCCGTACCGCTGCTGCTTGAGAACAAGCAGCACTCCTCACCTAAAACCAACGCAGCCCGGCATAACGCTCACGTGACAGCCGTCACAGTAGCAGGCGTTTAGCCGCACAGTTGTAATCCCGTGCTCGGCCGCAGGCCGCGCGCAAAGGGAATCGTTTCTTCGGAGATCGTTATGAATGACATCTTGTACGTAGGTTTAACCCTGATCAGTTTCGGCTTGGGACACGCTTATATCGTGGCCTGCGCCAAGCTGAACGTGAAAGTGAAGGCCCTCCGTGATTGAAAACGGCATTGTCCTCGCAATCTCAATAGCTCTGCTGGTGTATCTCGTATACGCCATGCTTCGTCCGGAGAAATTCTGATGACCACGAACGGCTGGCTGCAAATCCTTTTCTACTTTTTTCTGGTTCTTATCTCGGCGAAGCCCATGGGTTCGTACATGACCAAGGTCTTCGAGCGCCGCAAGAGCTTTCTTGATCCCGTGCTGGTGCCCGTTGAGCGCGCGATCTATCGCGTGACCGGCATCCACGCCGATGAAGAGATGCACTGGTCCGAGTATCTGGTCGCCGTGCTGCTCTTCAGCGCAGTCACGATGCTGATGACATATCTCGTCGAGCGCGTGCAGTACTATCTGCCCTGGAACCCGCAACACCTCACCGGCGTCCCTCCGGCGCTTGCGTGGAACACTGCCATCTCGTTCACGACGAACACCAACTGGCAGGCCTATACACCCGAGTCGACAATGAGCTACTTCACCGAGATGGTGGGGCTCGCCACGCATAACTTCTGGTCCGCTGCCGTCGGCCTCGCGCTTGCGATCGCATTCATACGCGGCATCGCGCGCCGCGAGATGAAGACTCTCGGCAACTTCTGGGTTGACCTGACCCGCGGTACCTTCTGGGTTCTGCTGCCGATCTCTTTTGTCTTCGCTCTCGTACTCTGCTCGCAGGGCGTGATCCAGAACCTTCGTCCGTACGATACCGCCAAGCTGGTGGAGACTCAGACCACGACCGCTCCCGGCCCCGATGGCAAGCCCGTCACCACGGTGACCACCACGCAAAGCATCGCGCAGGGCCCAACCGCCTCGCAGGAGGCCATCAAGGAACTGGGCACCAATGGCGGCGGCTTCTTCAACGCGAACAGCGCGCATCCGTTTGAAAATCCCTCTCCCTTCACCAACCTTCTGGAGATGCTCTCCATTCTGCTGATACCCGCCGGACTTACCGTCACGCTGGGGCAGATGACGAGCTCGCCGAAGCACGGCTGGGCGGTCTTTGCCGCGATGGCGTTGCTGTGGTTCGCCGGTGTCGCCACCTGCTTCTGGGCGGAGGCGCATCCGAACCCGCTCTACCACGGCGTGGATCAGAGCATCACCGCGCAGCAGAGCGGCGGCAACATGGAGGGCAAGGAGGTTCGCAACGGTATCGCGAACTCCGCGCTCTTCGCAGACACCACCACCGTCACCAGCTGCGGCGCGGTTAACTCCATGCACGATTCGTTCATGCCGCTCGGTGGCATGATTCCCATCGTCAACATCATGCTCGGCGAGATCGTCTTCGGCGGCGTGGGCGCGGGCATGTACGGCATGTTGATGTTCATCATTCTCTCCGTCTTCATCGCCGGCCTCATGGTCGGCAGGACGCCGGAGTATCTCGGCAAGAAGATCGAGTCCTATGACATCCAGATGGCGATGCTCTACCTGCTCATCTTCCCGCTGGTGATCCTTGGCTTCGCCGCCGTTGCCGTGCTCGCGCCCACCTTTGGACTCTCGAGCCTCGCGAACCACGGACCGCACGGTCTCTCGGAGATCCTCTACGCCTATACCTCCGCCGCGGGTAATAACGGCTCGGCCTTCGCCGGACTGAACGCCAACACGCCCTGGTACAACACCACGCTCGGCATCACTATGTTCATCGGCCGCTTCCTGATGCTCATCCCGATGCTGGCCATCGCCGGCAACCTGGTGACGAAGAAGAGCGTGCCTGCCACCGCGGGAACATTCCCGGTGACCACGCCGCTCTTCACCACGCTGCTGACCAGCGTGATCATCATCGTCGGCGCGCTCACCTTCTTCCCCGTGCTTGCGCTCGGCCCCATCCTCGAACACCTGCTGCTACGCGCAGGCCAAAGCTTCTAGCTAGGAGTAATACATGTCGACTCACGCAAACAAGAATCGCCGCTCTCTCTTCGACCAGCAGATCATGCGCAGAGCCGCGGTGGATGCGCTGGTAAAGCTCAACCCGGCGACCATGATGAAGAACCCGGTCATGTTCGTCGTGGAGGTCGGCAGTGTGCTCACATCGGTGCTTCTCGTCACCGACCACATGCTGCATCGCGGACACTTCAGCTTCGATCTGCAGATCACGCTCTGGCTCTGGTTCACCGTGCTCTTCGCGAACTTCGCCGAGGCGATGGCTGAAGGCCGCGGCAAGGCTCAGGCCGATGCGCTGCGCCGCGCCAAGAGCGATACCATCGCTCATCTCATCGTGGGCAACAAGACGGAAGAGGTTCCCAGCGCTCAGCTCCGCGCCGGCGATTTTGTGAGAGTGATCGCCGGGCAGATGATTCCCGGCGACGGCGAGGTCACCGAGGGTGTCGCTTCGGTCGACGAATCCGCGATCACCGGAGAATCCGCGCCCGTCATTCGTGAGGCCGGCGGTGATCGCTCGGCCGTTACCGGCGGCACGCGCGTACTCTCGGATGTGATCACGGTGAAGATCACGTCGAACCCCGGCGAGACCTTCCTTGATCGCATGATCGCGCTTGTTGAAGGCGCGGAGCGGCAGAAGACGCCGAATGAGATCGCGCTGAACATCCTTCTCTCCGGCCTCACCATCATCTTTCTTCTCGCCGTGGTCACGCTGCAGCCATTCGCCATATACTCCGCCGCGCCGCAGACGATCTTCGTACTCATCTCGCTGCTCGTCTGCCTGATCCCCACCACCATCGGCGGCCTGCTCTCCGCGATCGGCATCGCCGGTATGGATCGCCTCGTCCAGCACAACGTGCTGGCAACCTCCGGCCGCGCTGTAGAAGCAGCCGGCGATGTGAACACACTTTTGCTCGACAAGACCGGTACCATCACCATCGCCAACCGCCAGGCCTCGGAGTTTCTTCCCGCGCCGGGCGTGCTGAGTGATCAACTGGCTGATGCCGCACAACTTTCTTCGCTGCCGGATGAAACACCGGAGGGGCGTTCCATCGTCGTGCTTGCGAAGGAGCGTTATGGTCTGCGCGGGCGCGAGCTCGCGCAGCTCAACGCTCAGTTCATCCCCTTCTCCGCCACCACGCGCATGTCCGGCCTGGACATGGAGGGCCGCAGCATTCGCAAGGGCGCTGTCGATGCCATCGCGAATTATCTGAAGGAGGGCGGCGGTAGCTTGCCGCAAGAGGTTCGTGATGACGTGGAGACCGTTGCCCGCAGCGGCGGCACACCGCTGGTTGTAGCGGAGAATGGCGTCGCGCTCGGCGTTATCCACCTCAAGGACATCGTGAAGGGCGGCATGAAGGAAAGATTCGACCAGCTCCGCGCCATGGGCATCCGCACCGTCATGATCACCGGCGACAATCCGCTCACCGCCGCGGCCATCGCGCGCGAGGCTGGCGTGGACGACTTCCTTGCCGAAGCCAAGCCCAAGGACAAGATGGACCTCATCCGCCGCGAGCAGGCTGAAGGAAAGCTCGTTGCCATGACCGGTGACGGCACCAACGACGCACCCGCGCTCGCACAGGCAGACGTAGGCGTGGCCATGAACTCCGGCACGCAGGCGGCGAAGGAGGCCGGCAACATGGTCGACCTCGACTCCAACCCCACCAAGCTCATCGAGATCGTCGCCATCGGCAAGCAGCTGCTCATGACGCGCGGCGCGCTCACCACCTTCTCCATCGCCAACGACGTTGCCAAGTACTTCGCCATCATCCCCGCGATGTTTGCCGGCGTCTTCCCGGTGCTGAACGCGCTCAACATCATGCACCTGCACTCGCCCGAGTCGGCGATCCTCTCCGCCGTCATCTTCAATGCGCTCATCATCGTCGCACTTATTCCGCTGGCTCTACGCGGCGTCTCCTACAAGGCAATGTCCGCTGCCGCACTGCTGCAGAAGAACCTGCTCGTCTACGGAGTTGGCGGCATTATCGTGCCGTTCATCGGCATCAAAGCCATCGACATCATCATCACCGCCATTCACCTGGCATAGAGGCACATCATGAAGAAGAATCTGCTCATCTCGCTGCTCTACACCATCGTCACCACCGTTCTGCTCGGTCTCGGATACCCGCTGGTGGTCACGGCCATCGCGCACGTGGCCTTCCCAAAGCAGGCCGCTGGCAGTCTGATCTACAACGCGCAGGGAGATCTCATCGGCTCGCACTGGATCGGCCAGGCCTTTACCGGACCAACTTACTTTCACAGCCGTCCCTCTGCCGCAGGAAGCGGTAACGGCTATGATCCCACCTCGTCCTCTGGTTCGAACTATGCCCCTACCAACGCCGCGCTGATAACGCGCGTACAGCAGGGCGTGACCGCTGAACAGACAGCGGATCTGACCACGGCAGATGTTCCTACCGATCTCGTGACCGCCTCTGCATCGGGTCTCGACCCTGACATCACACCCGCTGCGGCCTACTATCAGGTCGCGCGCATCGCCGCTCAGCGCGGAATGAGCGTGGATCAGGTTCGCGCCCTGGTGCAGGCGCATGTGCAGCCGCGCCAGTTTGGTCTACTCGGTGAGCCGCGCGTGAACGTGCTGGAGCTGAACCTGGCCCTCGATCAGACGGCACCGAAGAAGTAGCAACTATATAGAGATAAGGATTGCTCACTGGCTTCTCCGCAGGAGAGGAGAGAGCGATTAGCGCATGGTCATGCAGGCCATGCGCTTTTTTTGTGGCTGGCTAATTTGTTTTTTAGGGGAGGTGTGGGCTTTAGCCCCTGCGGTAATTGCTTTTCAGCCGAATGCCACTTCTGCCTAGCGGATGGCCGCGATCGCCGCGCGGAAGAGCTGCTCGAAATCTTCTGCACCGCCGCTCGCCAATGCCGTCTCGATCGCCTTCTGCGCCGCGGGCCGCGCGTAGCCCAGGTTCACCATCGCTGAAAGTACATCATCGCCCGCCGCGCCGCCGCTCGCCGCAGTAGGCCCGGAACCGATCTCATCCAGCTTGTCTTTGAGCTCCAGCACCACACGCTCCGCCGTCTTTTTGCCGATACCGGGTATGCGCGTCAGCATGGCATGATCGCCACCGCGGATTGCACCCACGAGCTTTTCGGCCGGCAGGCCGCTGAGTACCGTGATCGCCAGCTTCGGCCCGATGCCGCTCACCGCGATCAGTTTCTCGAAGAGTTTTTTCTCGATGGTTTCGCTGAAGCCGAAGAGCGCGATCTGGTCTTCGCGCACATGGGTGTAGATGACGAGCGAGACCTCGGCACCCTCCGTTGGCAGCCCGCTGAAGGTCGGCACGCTGATGGTGACGTCATAGCCGACGCCGCCACACTCCACGATCGCCTGGTTCGGATGCTTGGCAAGGAGAACGCCGCGAAGATGCGCAATCATCGATTACACCTTTCGCCGGTACAGAACCGCGAATGAATAACCAGCGTTCGGCGGAAAGAGCGCAGCCACGTGTTTCAGTCTCTCCGCCAGCGCCTGCGGCGCCAGCAGCGGATACTCGCGCTCACGCAGCTCGGCGTAA
>Ga0210398_10005243_pt1 | contig 12065 bp, 12 predicted proteins | sample IncBWC4OmetaG_FD_161047 | JGI IMG/M metagenome (GOLD analysis project Ga0210398, IMG submission 161047) | Forest soil microbial communities from Barre Woods Harvard Forest LTER site, Petersham, Massachusetts, United States - Inc-BW-C-4-O | ecosystem: Environmental > Terrestrial > Soil >... | reverse complement strand
ATCCTTAATCTTCTCATCGACCGTCTCAGCCAGGGACTTGACCCAATCATCGCCCGCCTCGCTGGCGACCGTCAGGCTTTGTCCCATGATCTGGACGTTAACGCCCTTCATTTTCTATCCAAGATCGATCCCGTCGAAGCGGGTGAGGATTTTTTCGATCCGGGTGCGCACGTCGTTGCGCTCGTTTTCATGCTGCTGGCGTTCGGCGCTCAGCTGCTTCACCATGCCCGACGCGTCGGCATAGCGTTTTTCCATTTCCGCAAGCTTCTGCGCGAGCTGTTCGTTTTCCTTGCGCAACTGATGGATACGCGCAACGGAAGCTTGAATTCGTTCGTCTAGTTGCTTTAAGACATCTATGGCCATGAGAGGAAATCTTCTACCTTTAGTTTAAATTTCGATAAACTACGCTGTCAAGCTGCATAAGAACCGCTGGAACTCTGCTCCCCTGCTTCGTCAGTTGCAAACAGCGCGTCCACGAACTCGCGCGCGTCGAATTCGCGCAGGTCCTCGAGCGCCTCGCCCAGTCCCACGAACCGTACCGGAATCTTGAGCCGCTCCGCTACCGCGACCACCACGCCGCCCTTCGCCGTGCTGTCGAGCTTGGCCAGCACCACTCCGGTCAGCGGTACCGCGTCGCGAAAAACTGCGGCCTGGCTGAGCGCATTCTGACCGGTGTTGGCGTCGAGCACGAGCCACGTCTCGTGCGGCGCGCCCGGCAACTCGCGCGCGACGACGCGCGCAATCTTCTTGAGCTCTTCCATCAAATTAACTTTGGTTTGCAGACGCCCGGCCGTGTCGATCAGCACCGCGCCAGTCTTGCGCGCGACCGCGGCTTTGACCGCGTCGAAAGCAACCGCGGCGGGATCCGAGCCTTGCGACTGCTTGACAATGTCGACGCCGGCGCGATCGCACCATACTTCGAGCTGCTCGATTGCGGCTGCTCGAAACGTGTCCGCCGCCGCGACGATCACACTGCCACGCTCGGCCTTGAGCCGCGCCGCAAGTTTCGCAACCGTCGTCGTTTTGCCGACGCCGTTGACTCCGACCAGCATGATAACCAGCGGCGCGTCGCCCGAGTCGGCGGGCGCACGATCGGCGGAGGTCATGATAGTGGCGATCTCGGCTTTGAGCGCGTCGCGGATCGCGTCAGGGCGATTGTCGTTGCCCAACTTCGCGCGCACCGCGGCCGAAATCTTCATGCTCGCCTCGACGCCCACGTCGGCGGCGATCAGCGCTTCCTCGAGGCCCTCATATATATCGTCGATCTTCGCGCTGCCGGTCAGCGCCGCCCTTATGCGCGCGAGAAAGTTTTCGCGCGTCTTGCGCAGTCCCAACCCGATACGGACCGGCTCGCGAACTGCACCAGGCGGCGCAACGTATTGCTCCGGCTGCGGCTCAGGCTCAGCAACCGCGACCGGCTCGGCGAGTTCGGACGTCGGTGCAGGCGCGAGCTCAGGCGGCGGCAACGGCTCAACTTGCGACGCGGACTCAATTTCCAGATGGGACGGACGGGACGGGAGCGCTTTGCGCAGGCTCCACTGGATCAGAACTCCGATGAAAACGAGGCCCGCGCCGGCGCCGGCGGCGATAATCAGGATGAAGGCGATAGCGAAAAGACTCACGGGTTAGTCGTCCGGAAAATAAATTCTGAAGAAACTTCGATGCCAAGAATAACAGTCACGCCACCGCTCCGAAACCGCTCTCCCGATAATCGGCGAGGGAACCAGAAATTACGGCGAGCTGCCGAGCGGCTTGTGCTCGACTGTCGAGCTGTCCATATACGGCTCGTCGCCGATCCAGCTGACGCGAAGCGTCGTCACGGCTTCGACGCCCTGCAGCATCAGATCCGCAGTCATCGTTTGGGTGTGCGATCCGCCCGCACTCTGACGGCCAACGGTCAGCGCCTCGGTCATCGCGCGTCCCGCGGGTGCGACGCCGCCGGGTCCGATGTTCGGCAGCGTGCCAAGGATCTGCGTGATCGTCGGCGCGACGTCAGTGTTAGCGGTGGGATTGAGATCGACAAAGCCGCGCCGGAAATCCGGGCCGCTCGCTGCGCAGAAGTTATGAATCTCGCGCTCGCCCGCGGCGCCATGCATCCCCATGCCGGTGGTGAACGTCTGGCTGGTCCCAGTGTCCGCGTACACGACGCCCTTCACCGGATGCAGCAGCTCCGCCGATCTGTTTGGCGTCGAGACTTGTCCGATCTGGCCTATCAGAAATGCGGGATTGGTGGGCCCGGTGAGGTTCTTATTGTCGGCGTCGGGCTCCTCGCGAAACGAAATCACCAAATCAGGTGAGCGCGCCGCATTGTATAGTCCCACGACGCGCTGGCTGAAGGTGCCGTCGATCCATCCGAGATACGACTTCGGCGCGCGAGACCTGCGGCCGCGACGGGCCGGTTCATCAGGAGCAGCCGCGGGATCGCGCGAGAAAATTGGCCCGCACCATTCCTGCGCCTCGGCGAAGCTCACGATCTTCTGCAGCACCGCGCGCTTAGATTCGGGTGTCGCAAATTCCGTCGGCGACAGGTACACCAGGTCCGCGCCGCCGTTGGGCACGACGACCACGTCGGTGCTGTCGTGTGACTTCTTGATTCCCGCCGCTACCAGCATCTCCGAGAGCACGATTCGGAATTTGATCGTCGCAAAACCGTGATCCGACACCACGATCAGATCAGTCTTGTCGGCGATTCCCAACGCGTCGATCGCAGCGCGCACGCGCATCAGGTTGTTATCGCACAGACTGAGCGCTTCCATCGCGGGCAGCGTGCCCAGCCCGGCGATATGCTGCGTGAGATCGGGATTATGCTGCCAGAAGACGACCAGCGCCGGCCGGCCCGCATCGGCGGCAGCTTTCGCGGCGGGCAACGCGTCCTCGACGACCAGCCGCGCAAAATATAAATCGCGCTGTTCGTCGGCCACCGCGGTCTTCGAATCGACCGGAATCTCGGCATCTATTTTCTGGCTCGCCGACAGCAGGTCTTCCGACGCAAACAGGTAATCCTTGTGCGGCTCGCCGACGATGTCCTTGCCGTCGACGATCGTCGCGACCCGATTGTCGAATACCGAGGTCGGCCCCTGCTTGCCGATCACGCCGACGTAGCCGCCCTCGCGCTCAACCTCCTGCGCGATAGTGTCGAGGCCGATCAGCCGTCCCTTGAAGGCGTCTGCGCCGTTCAGATTCAGGATCGCCTTCGCGCCTTCGGCGTTGACCACCTGCCCCTTCAGCGTTTCTGGCGAGGGCGCGAGATAGAAACTGTTGCCCTCGAGTCCGTTGACGCCCGGCGGCGCACCGGTCGCGAGCGCGGTCGCGTTAACCATCGTGAGCGTCGGGAAGATCGAATGATGCCGGTCGAAGCGCACCCCCTCGCGCGCGAGCCGAAAGAGATTCGGTGTATCGCGCTGGGTGACGAAGTCGGGCCGCAACCCGTCCCACACCATCAGCAGCACGATACGGCCGCGCCCGCGATGCGTCGGCGCCGCGTCTTGCGCGCGAGTCGGCGCCGCCACGAGTGCGAGTACAAAAAGTGTTGCGAGAATTTCGGACAACCGTCGATTGAACATTCGATCGGTCATCAAAGCGGCCCGCGCCCGGCCGTGTCAATCGTTATTCGCGATCGGCTTGACCGTCGCGGTCCGAGGATGGGCCTTGAAAAATTCCCAGATGACGTCGGTCGCGTTCAGAGCGTCGCTCGGCTTGCCGACCCATTTTTCCGGCAGCTGATTATTCCCGCCAGGCCAGATGTGCCCCAATCCTGTCACCTTGTAATACTCGACTTCGCCACCCCTGGCGCATTGATCGTAAGTGATTTCCAGCACGTCCTTGCCGCGGGCAGTCTGCACTTCCGGTCCGCAGCCGAGCATCCGTTCCCATTCCTTGAGCGAATCCTCGACCGGCGGCCGATTCTCAATTGTCTCCCAGGGCAGTTTCACTTTACCGCCGCCGAGTGGATTGAGAGGGTCGGCGGTGCCGACGATATAGAGCAGTGGAACCGGATAGGCGAGCTGTTTTTCGCGCTCCCAGAGATGGCCCGCGACCGGCGCTATCGCCGCGACTCGATTCGAGAGGTTGAGTCCGACGCTGAACGTCATCGACGCGCCGTTGGAAAAGCCGGTGCAATAAATTCGCGCCGGGTCGGCGGCATAGTGCGCCTCTACGAAATCGATCATCGCCGAGACGAAGCCGAGGTCGTCGACATTGTTCACTCCAATCGCGCCGCGGCCCGAGCCGTCGTTCCACAGCCGCGGGTTCATCAGAAATCGCGCAGGCAGCAAAGGACGCGGCGGAGTGCCGTCGGGGAACACCGCGATGAAGCCCTCGCGATCGGACTTCGCGTCCCATCCCGTCTCGGGAATCGCGCCCTCACCGCTGCCGCCCGCGCCATGGAGCATGAACACCACCGGAACCTTCGATTTGCCGTCGAACCTGGGCGGCACGTGCACGATGAACGTGCGCGTCATCTTATGGACGCCGGTGCCGAGCTCGAGCGATTCGTTGTGATTCCCAGGCGTCGGCACCGGTTGATTCGCCGGCGCACCCGCTGTCGCGGAAATTACCGCGGCCGCAAACATCGCCGCGGCGACGACGGATGAAATTCTGAGACTGCGCATCGCTCAGCACCCCCGAAGGTTCAGTTCAATGTACGCCAGGCCTGCAGCGTCGTTTCAAGGTGCAACTCGATTTTTGATTTGGTAGCGTGAACTGTCGGAGGATCAAACGTTGCGTATTGCACTGCTCGGCCAGGCTGCATTTGCAGAAAAAGCGCTCGCGGCGCTCGTCGAGCACGGCGACGAGATCGTTCACGTCTTCGCGCCGCCCGATTCGCCCGCCGGCAAAGCGGATCCGCTCGCGGCCAAGGCGCGCGCGATGAACCTGCCGCTCAGCCAGCCCAAGTCGTTCAAGAACGACGCCGCCTTCGAGCATTTCAAAACGCTGGACGCCGACCTGGCCATTCTCGCCTTTGTCACGCTGATTGTTCCCGACCGGATTCTCTACGCGCCGCGCCACAAGTCGATTTGCTTTCATCCTTCGCTGCTCCCGCGCCATCGCGGCGCCAGCGGGATCAACTGGGCAATCATCCAGGGCGACGCGGAAACCGGAGTGACGTGGTTCTGGCCCGACAAGGGCATCGACACCGGCCCGATCCTTGTTCAGCAACGTGTACCGATCTCCGAGAACGATACCGTGGGCTCGATTTACTTCAATACGCTCTTCCCGATGGGCATCGACGCGATGATCGAGGCGGTCGATCTGATCAAGTCGGGCAATGCGCCGGCGATCGTGCAGGACGAAAGCAAGGCAACCTACGAGCCGCCATGCCGCGACGAGCACGCGAAGATCGATTTCGCAAAACCAGCGCGTGAAGTCTTCAACCTGATTCGCGGATGCGACCCGCAACCCGGCGCATTCGCCAGCGTGGGCGACAAGCGCCTGCGCCTTTACGAAGCGACGTTTTCAGCAACCAGCTCGCAGGCCGAACCGGGCACGGTTGTCGCCGTCGATGCAGACGGCATGAAGATCGCGCTGACCGCCGGCACGATTACAATCAAGCGAGCGCGAATCGATCCGAATCCGAAGAAGGTCGCACCAACCGAACTGGCCGCCGCAGGCGATCTCAAAGTCAGCACGAAATTGACGTAAAACTTCTGCGCATCGCTCATTTCGCCTTAAGCCTCGGATCATCGCCTGCGACACATTGCGATTCCGCCGTTCGTCTGGTCATTTCCGACTTACTGAGCGGACGCATCTTCGCCTTCCTGGTTGCCTTCCCGGCCGCTTGATATTCGGCGGTGGTCATCGGGTTTTGAATCGCGTCTTTCAGGGAGTCATCGCATTGCTTCTCGGACTCGAAGCCCACGCCTTTTCTCCATTTCGACAACGATGCGTGAGCGTCAACCTTATTGTCGGCGCCGATCGGCGGAATCATCAGGTACCAGACGAGGATCGCGAGTGCGGTGCGATGGCTAGCCTTCATGCGCGTTCTCTATCACATTGGGTGCAGGGGGCACCGCTGTCCAAGGAAGCGTGAACTCAAGGCGGGTTTCACTACAATTAGTTATCTTTCGCACCGCTGCTATTCTCTCTGAGCCCTTTGCGCTACGATCCGTCGCTGTTGGAGAGGTGTGGTATGCGACTCTGCATCGGGACGTATAAGGGCATCGTGATTCTGGATCCCTCGCGCGGTGCGACGCCGCTGATGGTGCTTGCCGATCCGTCAGCCGTCTGGTGCATGGCGCAGGACTGTGCCGATCCCAATCTCATCTATGCCGGCTCGACCGAGCAAATCCGCGGCAAGGGCACCCTCGCACGCTCGACCGACGGCGGCCGCACCTGGACCGACGTCACTCCCCCGCTCGCCCGCGAAGAGGAAGTCTGGTCGGTGGCCGCGTCGCCCGCCGTGAAGGATCGCGTATTTATCGGGACCTCGCATGCGCGCCTGTTCCGCAGCGATGATCGCGGGCGCATCTTCAAGGAGTCCGACGGCTTCCTGAAAATTCCGGGGCGCGACCGCTGGACGTTTCCACCACCGCCGCATATTCCGCACGTGCGTTCGATCGCTTTCGATCCGCATGAGCCGTCCACGATGTACGTCGGCGTCGAGGAGGGCGGCATCTTCCGCTCGCGCAATGACGGCGCGACTTTCGAGCCGCTCAACGACGGACTCTACGCGGACATTCATACGGTCGCGGTGGACTCGCGCGATTCGCGCCGCCTTTATGCCACCACCGGCGCGGGTTTCTTCGTGTCCAGCAATGCGGGCAAGTCGTGGGAGCAGGTGACGCGCGGTCTCAACCGCACTTACACCATTCCGCTGCTGGTGAGCGCACCTGACCGCGACGACGTCTTCACAGCGGCCGCGATGGGTCCGCCGCCGATCTGGCACGTTGGGCCGACCGGTGCGGACGCGATCCTGTTCCGCAGCGCCGATCGGGGCGAGAGCTTTACGCCGATTTCCGCCGAACAGAATTTCGGACGCGGGATGGTGATGCGGCTGAAGGCCGATCCGGAAAACGGCGGCTTCTTCGCGGTCTGCAACGACGGCGCCGTGGTGCGTGCAAGTACCGACGGGTCGTCGCTCGCAACCATCGCCGAAAAACTGCCGTCCGCTTACGATCTCGTGATAATTCCGTGACTCATTTCGATCCACTCGGACTCGGCGCCGTGGGATGCGGCATCATGCTCGCCCGCGTCACCTTCGCGAGGATCGAAAAACGGACCGTCCGCATTTCAGATCCCAAAGCCTCGGCCCGCCTGCCCAGCCACGTTGACACCGAGCGTCTGGTTTTCCTGGTCTTTGCCACCGAATGGGTGCTGCTCGCCGCCTTCGTCTTCGCCGACCGCCTACCCGGCGAAGTGCAGCGATTCCTCAGACTCGCCTGCGTGTCCTCAGCCGCCGCGCTTATCCTTTTTCACGTCCTGTGTGTGATTCGATTGAAGCGCCTCGGCCTTTTCGCTCCGCACGATGAGCACTACCGCCCCGGTCACGGCGCTCAAAAGCCCGCACGTCCCCGCCCTCGCCGCCGCGCCCACGACTGAATTCAGCGCAGCTCCTGTGGAGTCTGCCCTTCGATCACCCGCTTCGCGATTATCGCCGCCGTCGAGCGCGGCACGATTCGGATCGCATTCGCGCGCACCCAGTTGAACCATCCCGAGATTACGCTCGGATGCTTCCCTAGTGCGTCGAGCGCTACGCGCACCACGTTTTCAGCCGGCTCGCCGTGATCGTCCCCCACGCTTTCTCCCGCCACGGACTGAAACTCGGTCTTCGTCGGCCCCGGCTCGATCACGAGCGCATCGACGCCCGTCCCGCGCAGCTCACCCCATAGCCCCTCGCCGAACAGCAAGTCGAATCCCTTGGTCGCGCTGTAAACCGCATGCAGCGGCAGCGGCTGACGTCCGGCCACCGATCCCACGATGATCACCGCGCCGCGCCCGCGCTTGACCATTCCGGGAATGATTCGGCTCGTAAGCACGACAGGCACCACGCAGTTCACGACCACCATCGAGCGCAGCCGGTCAGTGGCCAATTTGTCGAAACGCCCGGCGTATCCGAAACCCGCGTTGTTCACTAAAAAAGCGATCGGCAAATCCGCGACCGCATCCGCGAGACGATCCGCGCCGTCGGGCGCCGCGAGATCGACCGCGACCACCCGCGTATTGACGTGATGCTTCTCGTTCAGTTCCGCGGCAAGCGCTTGCAGCCGATCTTCACGCCGCGCGGTCAGCACTATCGACATGCCCTCGCGCGCGAGCGCCCGCGCAAACTCGAGCCCGATTCCCGCCGACGCGCCCGTCACCAGGGCCCACTCGCCATATTTCTCCGGATACTTGCGCCCACTATCTGCCATCGCGATTTCCTCCGGAACAATTTTGCATCACACACTCATCCTCCCCTCTACAGAAGGCTCAGCGCCGCGCTATCCGACTAGTATCTGGCAGCTTATGATGCTGCAAACCCGCGCTGCTTAAACACGGAGCACTCCAATGCCAGAATCGATATCGAAGGCAGTCCTGATAACCGGATGCTCGACCGGAATCGGCCGCGCCACCGCCGAACACCTCGCCGCGCGAGGATGGAATGTGTACGCGACCGCGCGCAAACCCGAGTCGATCGCCGATCTCGCGTCGCGCGGATGCAAAACGCTGGCGCTCGACGTATGCGACGACGCCTCGATGCGCGCGGCGGTCGAAACTGTCGAGCGCTCCGAAGGCGCCGTCGGCGTGATCATCAACAACGCCGGCTACGGCCTCGAAGGCGCGTTCGAAGAAGTGCCGATGACCGACATTCGCCGCCAGTTCGAGACCAACGTGTTCGGCCTGGTCGCGATGACCAAGCTGGTGCTGCCCGCGATGCGCCGGCAGCGATGGGGCCGCGTCGTCAATCTGAGCTCGATGGGTGGCAAGCTCACGTTCCCCGGTGGCGCTTACTATCACGCAACCAAGCACGCGGTCGAAGCGCTCAGCGACGCGCTGCGATTCGAGGTGAAAGGTTTCGGCATCGACGTCATCGTCATCCAGCCCGGCCCAATAAAAACCCGCTTTGGCGACACCGCCGTCGGCAGCATCGCGATGCCCAAGGATTCCCCCTACGCAGCATTCAACGTAGTGCTCGAAAAGCAGATCCGCGAAGCCTACGAAGGCGGCCCGATGGCCCGCTTCGCCGCCCCGCCCGATGCAGTCGCCGAGGTGATCGAGAAAGCGATCACCGCAACAAGCCCGAAGACCCGCTACAAAGTGACGCTGGCCGCGCGCGTCCTGATGGGCCTGCGCCGAGTCCTCCCCGACCGCGCCTTCGACGCCTTCCTTCGCACGCAGTTTCCCCAGCCCACACCATGAAAGGAGATTCGCATTCCGTGTCACCGGTGATTTCTTTCAATTTGGATCAGATAATTGAGCCCGTGGCTGTTGGTGTGCGCCGAGCATATGTGTTTCTGGGGCTCGGATTGAATGCGGCCAATGATCCAAATCACGTCAACTATCACCTGCCGGGAAATTTCACGCTCAGCTTCGTGCCCGAAAACCAGTCTGCGGAGCAAATCAAGGAGTTCAAGGAAGAATTCGGTCGATGGATCGTAGCCAACTCATTGAGGGAAGTAATCGAATCTCTCGCGATAACGTTAGACAGAGGTCACGAAGTATGTTTTGCAGTCGCTAGTCGTGTGGGAATCAACGCGTCACCTCCCTCAGTTTTCTCGAAAAAAGGTGTAGTTGGAAAACTTGTTACGTGGTCAAAGGAATTCGGAATCGCGGCACCGCTAAACGATCATTTCGCGTCGCTTACAACTGCACGCAACTGTCTATCGCATCGCAGGGGCATCCTAGGGAAGGAAGATTGCGATGCAGCGGGGCATTTTATTCTGCGGTACATGCGACCAGAGCTCTTAATTAAAGCTCCGAGTGGCGAAGAGACCATCATCCCTCCCGACTTTCAGGAACCCATTCTCGCCAAGGATGGCGGTTTGGTCCAACTTCGAATCGTCGAGGGAGCGAAGGAATTCAGCGTGGGTTCGTTGCTTGTACTTTCGCCACTAAACGTACGCGATATCGTCTGGACAGTTTGGAATACTGGACTAGCATTGAAAAATGGCATCATAGAATTTTGTAAGAAGAACGGCGTGACAGTAACCGAGGGCTGAACCAAGTTTTTTCCACATATCGACTCCGCACCGTGCAGCCGTCCGGATTTGTTTAGTCCGGGAAAGATCAGGGATGATCTATTCAGCCTGATGTTGCGGAGCCCGCCGTGCTAACTTTCTGTTATGAACTTGTACTTCCCTGAACCTCCCCAAAATCCTGCCAGCCGTTTGGCGCATTCTGTGACGAGGTCCGCATCGGAAAAAAATTAATTATGACGAAACGAAACTACCCTTGGTGTACGGCCCGAGCGCAGACCACAATTAGTTGTGCGATTGCCCTATTCGGGGCCAACTCGCCTGCCGCGTTGGCTTGACAGTATAGCGAAGAAAAAGCGAAGATAGCCATGCCGTCAGATGAACACCGCCGCCACACTGCCCCTCTATTCGTCCCCGCCCGACGACCTCGACGCCACTCGCGGCGTCGAGTTTATCGAGATGCCGGTGCGACAGATTCTCAACCGATGCGACAGCCCACGCATGCCGTTTCGATGGACTATCAACCCGTACCGCGGATGTGAGTTCGGATGCGTGTATTGCTACGCGCGCTACACGCACGACTTTCTCGAGCTGCGCGATCCAATGGACTTCGAGCGCAAGATTTTCGTCAAGCGGATGGCAGCCGAGGTCCTGTCGCGCACGCTCTCGCGCACACCAATTGGCACCGACGCGATCGCAATCGGCACGGCGACCGATCCCTATCAGCCTGCCGAGCGGAAGTACGGGCTGACGCACTCGATGCTCGAAATCTTCGCTCAACTCCAGGGACTGGATCTGTCGATCACGACCAAGTCGAGCCTGATCGTTCGCGACCTCGAGCTGCTGCGCAAGATCAATCGGCGCTCGAAGCTGTCGGTGAACTTCTCGTTGATAACGCTCGATCGAAAGCTGCAGCGAATCCTCGAGCCTCGGGCGCCGCGGCCGGGATTGCGGCTGCGCGCGTTGTTCGAGCTGGCGCGGGCGGGAATCCGGTGCAACGTCCTCATGATGCCGATGATACCGGGCCTCACCGACGATCCCGGGGCGATCGAGAACGTGATTCGCGCCGCGCGTCGCGCGAACGCGTCGGGCGTATGGTGGCGTTCGCTGTTCTTGAAACCCGCAGCGGCGCGCCGCTTCATTCCATTCGTGAAGGAACGTTTCCCGCACCTGGCCGAGCGTATCGACCTGTTCTACGGACGCGCCGAATACGTCCCGAACGCCTACGACGACAGGATGCGCGTGATCTTCAACCGCATCCGCGAGCGCCACGGCTTCCCGATCAACGATCGCTACATGGCGCAACCGCCTGTAACGCCACAGCCACCGCGCCAAACTTCGCTATTTTCTTAACACTAAGGGGCAGGGCTTAGCCCTGCCCAAGGAAGTGTGAAACCCAGGAGGGGTTTCACTGGTGCGCGGAGCGGGACTTGAACCCGCACGGTATTGCTACCACCAGCCCCTCAAACTGGCGTGTCTGCCATTCCACCACCCGCGCATCGTGCGTGCCGGAGTTACCGTGAGGGTCTTGGCGCTCCGGCGCAACCGGGGAAATTCGGCGACTACTTCGTTGACCCTGGCGTCACTGCACCGGCGGGACTATGTCCTGCCGGGGCGGGTGCCGCGGGATTCGCGCTCTTGGGCGCCTGCTTCGATGCCGGCATCACGCTCGACGCGGGCGCCGACGAAAACGGCCCCCCTTCGAAGATACTGCCAGTTACGCGCCGCGACGACGCCAGCGCCAGAAAAATCGAGCTCGCGAAAAAAATAATTGCGAACGCCCACGTCGCCTTGGTCAGCGCGTTGCCCGCGCCGCTCGCGCCAAACACGGTCTGGCTCGAGCCGCCGAACACGGCGCCGACCTCCGCGCCCTTGCCCTGCTGCAGCAGGATAATGACGACCATCGCAACGCAGACGATCACATGAATCGAAATGACAATTGAAACCATTTTT
>Ga0210398_10005241_pt1 | contig 12068 bp, 5 predicted proteins | sample IncBWC4OmetaG_FD_161047 | JGI IMG/M metagenome (GOLD analysis project Ga0210398, IMG submission 161047) | Forest soil microbial communities from Barre Woods Harvard Forest LTER site, Petersham, Massachusetts, United States - Inc-BW-C-4-O | ecosystem: Environmental > Terrestrial > Soil >... | reverse complement strand
AGTATGATGGTCGAGGTAAAATTCCCCGAGCGCTTCGTGAAGTTCTGATTCATTGGGACGCAACTGCAGGGCCACCTGAAACTCTTTGAGCGCGTCGTCGAGATCCTGACGAAGGGCGTAGCCTTCGGCACGCAGCTGGTGAGTACGCCAAGAGTCGGGAAAAGATTCCTGCAATCGCGCATACGCCTCAGTCCCCAGCGCTTGGTAGGAGCGCGCCAACCAGTAGCTGGCCTCGGCATTTTCGTGGGTGGCGCCCTGCACTTGTGCTAACGCGTCGGCCGCGGGTTCATATTGTTGCAATGTAAAGCGCATTTTTCCCAGCAGCAGCTGCTCTGAATCGGTTAAATGCTTCCTCGTTTGCAGCGAATCTACGCAGCGAGAGTAGCGATGGGTTTTGCAGGGGTCCTGACCCGCGTAGGCTCCCGTGGCAGCATTCTGTGCTTGTTGCCAAGCCGAGAAGTCGGATTGGAACGATTGCCATTGACGGTTTGCAAGAGAGTTGTCATTCGTGGCGACGTAAAGAGCCGCCAACAAAAAATGCTTGGCCGCTCCTTCTGGTTCGTCCTGCAGGCGCGATAGGGAAGTCTTTGCCTCCTGAGGGAGTTCGATGGACGGAAACTGCCGTTGTACAGCCAAGAATTCAGGGGAGATTTCCCAAACTTTTCCAAGAGATTCCAGGGCTGCTGTAGCTTGGCCCCTGGCCAACTGTAAGTTGGCCAGGCCGAGCCACGCCAGTTCAGTTCCCGAATCGAGTTTGAGCTCCAGGTGTAACTCTGTTTCCGCCTCTTCCAATTTCTGTGCATGCAGGTAGGTTTGGGCGAGCGAGGTATGCAAGCCGGACTGCCGCGGCTCAATGCCAAGCGCCTTCCGGTATTCTTGCGAAGCATCTTCCCAACGGTCGCGCTGAAATAAGAGATCGCCGAGAAAACGATGTCCCCAGGCCGACTCGCGATACAAACGCGCTCCCCGGTAGGCCAAACGAGCCGCCAGATCCAGGTACTCGTGTCCGAGTTTGAACCAGGCCCCGGACTTGTTGGAATCAAGGACCGCGATCTGACGGAACTCTTCACCCGCGCTTCGGAAGTTCTCCTGGTCCAGGTAAGACGAAGCCAGGGCCTCACGCGCATCGCGGTTCGAAGGATCAAGCTTCAGTGCGCGCTGGAGGAGCGGAATGGCTTTTTCTGGGGAGCCTAGTTTGAGGTAATCCATTCCGACGATTGCAGTCGGGCCGGGCAGGTTCGGCCTTTCGCCGAGAGCCTTCGTCAGATGGCGCACCGCTAAGTCGTATTCGAACAGGCTCTGGTACGCGAGGCCTAGGTTGACCTCAGCCTCGACTAAGTTTGGATCGAGCGCCAGCACCTTCTTGAATTCTGCCGTGGCACGGACGAACTCCCCCTGCTTTAGCGCCTCTTGGCCAGCGCGAAAAGATAGTTCGACTTGTTCCTCAGATGTCTGGCAAGTTGCGCATTGGGGAGCTATGGACCAGAGACCAAGAAGAATGGCCGCGGCCACTTTGGCCCAAGCGGTTTTTGGCCAACCGGGCATCAGGCCCGCAAAATTCGGACAGAAATATAGACGGAGTGAAGTTCGGCGAGGCGGCGTCCCTGCAATGGTCCCCCTGGAGCGCACGGAAAAACTGGTTATAAGCCGAATATAGCAGAAAAGAGGGTCGTGCGCCCCGGGTGGAAAGGCCCGCCCGGAGCGCCGACGTTAGGAGTTAGAAGGTCAACCGCAAGGCGAACTGAATATTGCGCGGAAGATTGTACTGTCCGGTTATTTGCCCAAAGGCGGCACCACTGCAACAGCTGGTATTCGGAGGATCGAATTGCGGGTGATTGAACCCGTTGAAGAATTCAGCCCGGAACTCGGCGCCTAATCTTCCATCCGGACCAAACTTCGTGTTCTTGAAGAGGGCGAAGTCAAAGTTCTTCACTCCGTCATCCCGTATATTCGGCTCCGTACGCGAATCGTTACCGTAGCTGTAGTCGGTGCCGTTCGTGAATACGGAGGTGTTAAACCAGTGAGCCAGCCTTTGGTCCAGAGAACCGGTGGTCAAACTCGACGGGCCAGTTCTGTCCGGACGGGCACAGCCCACACCGGGAATGCCAGAGTTGCTGAGCGGACCCGGGCACCCTCCGATGATGATCGGGAAGCCCTTTTGGAAGGTAATGATGGTATCAACCCCCCATCCGCCGATCAGCTTATCGGCAACTCCGTTCAGGTTATTTGCAAACTTCTTGCCCTTGCCAAAGGGCAGATCCAAAACGGAAGCGAGGACCAAGCGCTGTGGAACGTCGAATCCATCCAGGCTACGCTGACTCTTGAGGTTGTAGGCGTTGGAATCATTCCAGCTCGGAGAGGCGGCTTCGAGCCAATTGATTTCCGAGTTAGTGTCGTCGATGAGTTTGGAAACCGTGTACGCGGCAAGCACCTGCGCGCCCGCAGCGAAACGCTTTTCGACCTTCAACTGCATGGAATGATAAATGGAATCGCGGTCATCCGGCTCAGACATGCTCACACCGTCAAACTGAGGAAAAGGCAGGAGCAGCTGGCCTTGCTTTACCGTCGCATTGGTGCCCATGCCACCGGATTGCACGGGCCCAGTGCAGACTGCCGGCGGAGTGCAATTCCCGGCGAACGGGTTGTTAACCACTTGCGTCAAGAAACTGATCTGGTTCGCCGCCGCGACGTTTGCGGCATCGGCTGCACCGGTGGGCAGAAACTGATCCTGCAACTGGTTGAGGTTCTGATCGTGCATGGGCAAATGCGTGCCCTTGGCCCCCGCATAGGCGATGTCAAACAGCGTGTTACCCGGTAGCTGGCGTTGGATGTCGAAGTTCCACTGCTGCACATAAGGCGGCGGATTGTTGGCCAGGGCTGCTTCGTTGCCGTTCCCTTGCACATCGATTAAGGCTTGGTTCCTTCCGAAGGGTGGCGTAATTCCGCCCGGGAAAGGATCGGACAACGTATTCCTTGGGGTAACTCCATCCGGCTGGGCTGTGAGCCACGGTGTTACGAAAGAGTTAATGAACAGGTTGTGAGGCGCATCATTCCACCGGACGTCAACCGGCAGGTAAAAGATCCCATAACCAGTTCGGATGACGGTGTTTCGGTCAAGCTGATAAGAGACCCCGATACGCGGGCTGACATTGTTCCATGGGCTAAAAGCGCTGCGACTCGGATGCAGACTCGAGTCAACCAAGTCATAGCGACCCGTTAGATTGGCAAACGTTTGCCCTGTCGCGGGGTTAACTGTACTAGCCAACGCAGGATCGATCGTCAACAGTGGACTCGCCTCGGTCGGGTTGAACGCTACGATGCGATTGAACCGCTCGGTCCAATCCCCCTGGAGGTCGACACGAACTCCAAGATTCAAAGTGATTTTCCTGGTGAGCTGGAAGGTGTCCCCTCCGTACACCGCGCCGTAGCGAACTTGGTCGGCGGTCCTGGCGGGCTCGGTCACGCTGCCGCTACTTCCATACCCGAGCAGGAAGGAAGCAAACCCATTTCCCCCGGCTGCAGCGGCGCCCCCAGGGGTGCCGTTGCTTGAATCTTGCGGGTTTGCCGCAGTCATGCCGGCATCGAATAGGAGTAAGCCCGCAGGATCGTTGCTCTGATAGTAGTTGTTGCGGAGCAGGCGAAATTCTCCGCCAACTTTGAAATTGTGCTTTCCCATAATCTTGGAAACACTGGGCGTGAAGCTGAAAGTGTCGTCCCACGCGCCGATGCCGCTCCCCGTTCCTTGCGCGCACCAACCGCCGCCCCACCGCTGGTCCCCAGGAGTCTCGGAAATACACACCTGCGGGATGTGCGTATAGGTCATCTCGGGGGTTAAGGCCTTCCAGTTTGGACCAAACTTCGACAGGTCTATGCCTTCGCTCAGCGGCACGCGAAGGTAGACATATCGCGTGTAGCCCAGATGCAAGTCCACGATGGTCGTCGGTGAAATCGCGATGGTGTCACCCAATGAAACCTGGTGGGCAGTGGTGGTTTCGGTGCAGCGGTCGGTGCAGATTTGGTTAAACGGACTGTCGGGAAGCGACAAAATATGGGAATGCGTGTAGCGTCCGAAAATTCTCTGCTTGGAGCTTAGGTTATAGTCAATGCGCTCGTTGTACTGGTCGACATCGCCACCCGTGCTGTAGCTCTCGACGAAGTTACCACCGGGGTTGTTCGTTTGGTTGGGCATCGGAAAGTAGGACAAAAGCGCCTGGGCCGTGGGGTCGATTCGGTTAGTCGGAATGACGTTCCCCAGGAACGCTGTTCTGCAAACCGTCGTGCTTGAGGTGCAGTTTGCACTGGTCGTTGGATCGTAAATAGTCAACGGCGTGGCCGTGCCGCTTGACCCTGCTTGTGAAAAGTCCCCGCTGCGCTCAGCTGCAGTGGGAACCCACGACGTGAAGATACTTCCCTTGCGCTGCCGGAAGCCCTCGTAACTCGAGAAGAAGAACAGCTTGTCATGCAGAACGGGGCCTCCAGCGTTAGCTCCAAACTGGTTTTGGGTAAACGGAGGACGAGCAACGTCGCCTCTATTAGCGAAGAAGTCATTCGCATTTAGCACTTTGTTCCGCAGGAACTCATATACCGCACCATGGTAAGAGTTGGTGCCCGACTTCGTAGAAAGGTTGATGACTCCGCCGGCAAATCGACCGTACTCGGGGCCGAGATTGTTCGTTTGGACTTTGAATTCCTGAATAGCATCTTGCGTCGGTATCACGGTGACGACGTTCAGGTATGCTCCATTGGTGGGCACACCGTCGATCAGGATCTGGCTCTGCCCGGCCATGCCTCCGCCAATCTGAAAATCTCCCGGAGCGAAGGGATTAGCGCCGACCGGATTGCTCGTCGAGGAATTGCCAGCCGAGGGCTGGCCTTGTGGCACCACGCCGGGCACTAGACCCACCAGTGCTAGCGGGTTGCGGCCGTTCAGCGGCAGCTCAGTGACCGATCGCGATTCCACCACTTGCCCCAACGAATTCGTTTCCGGCTGGAGCAAGGGCACTTCGGAGGTCACCTCGACGGTCTCATTTTGCGCACCGACTTGCAGAGAGATATCCACTCTCAATCCGCTTTCGATCTCCACAACGATAGGCTCGCGCACAAACTTCTTAAAGCCCGTCTTTTCCGCCTCCAACTTGTAACGTCCGGGCAAAATATTGACGAACGTATAGTTGCCGGACGAGTCCGTTTCCATGTTGTGCTTTTCTGCGTTATCCAGGTTCGTCAACGTGACCGCCGCGTTGGCAACGGCAGCGCCACTGCTATCAGAAACGATGCCAGCGATCGTTCCGTACACGTTCTGGCCCCACCCGGCCGTAGGCGTGAACGCCAAAACAACTACAGTCGCTAAAAAGATAAGCCCATGCTTTCCGAGATTTACCATTTCCTTCCTCCCCAAAGACTAAACGTGCGTGACACATGCCGCACGGACGCACCTAGACCGGCGACGATGCTTTCTCGTTAGAAGAGAACGATGCAGAAAAAGAGTAGACAACCGTCATAAACCACAAGGCAACCCCATTGGGGCCTGTCTTAGACCCATCCGGCGCAATAGTCAAGCACAATTTCGTTATTCCGATAAAATGCATCAGAAAAACGAATCTGAGGAGACCTGCCTGGACTGTCTGGAGTTTCGCTTGGCGTACGCTTATTTCCCAGAATCTGCGTCTAGGGCGCTGGAGGAATGAGTGAACGTCGGCTTATGCCGCTATAACGGGACGCGCGGTTGAGGATTTTGTGAATCGCTGCTTACGCTTTGGCCCACCCGCGGTTCGGTACCGGACCCACGCCTTCCTTGATGGTGATGAGACGATTGGCAGGGATCTGCTTAAAAATCTCGTGCAGTCCACTTGGCCAATACACGTCGATGTCGGCCGAAGTGGAGTTCCCCAAACCGAAATGCAAGCGGGAATCGCTGCACGAGAAAAAGCTGGATTGACTCAGGACTGCTTGCGCCTGCGTCTTGCCTCCATAATGGACAAGCACTCTAGCTCCAATGGCGCTTCGATTCGACTTCACACCTTCCAATTTCACTTTGACCCAGTTGGACTTCCCGCTGAGGTCATTGCGCAGCAGCGAAGGAGGCTCGTTGAGATTGACAATTAGAATGTCGATATCCCCGTCGTTGTCGAAGTCTCCAAACGCGCATCCCCGACTACAGTGTGCCGCCGCTACACCCGGACCAGCCTCAGAGATGAGTTCCTCGAAAACACCTTTGCCCAGGTTCCTAAAAACGACCCGCGGTGTTTTATTCGGGTATTGCGACAATACTCGTTCAACTTGGGGGTAAACATGGCCGGTAACCATAAAGAGGTCTGGAAGACCGTCGTTGTCGAGGTCGACGATGCCTGCTCCCCAACAGACGTAACGAGTTTCAACTCCAAGGCGCGAGGACCCGGTAGCATCCTCGAAATTTCCCTTCCCGTCGTTGTGATAAAGAATGTTGGCGTCGTCCGCAAAGTGCGTCTTGAATAGATCGAGATGTCCATCTAGGTCATAGTCGCCCACCCCGACGCCCATACCGGCCTGCTCCATGCCATCTTCACTCAGGGCCGCACCTCGCAGCACTCCCTCTTCGCGAAAAGTTCCATCACGATTGTTCATGAACAAGAGACTGGCCGTGGAGTCACAGGCGACGTAAATGTCTTGCCATCCGTCCTCATCAAAATCCGCCGCTACGACGGTCATGCCGTAGGTGGCTGCGGCTCGCGCGATGCCGGCTTGCTGCGTTATATCGGTGAACGTCCCGTCGCCGTTGTTTCGATAAAGGGAATTCCTGCCCGTGGTTAGCCCTCGCGGCCCGCATTCGACGGGGATTCCTTTCCATCTACAGTTGGCGTTTTCGCCCGGAGCAGCAGCATTTTCAAAGGAAAAGCGCACATAGTTGGAAACGAAGAGATCCAGATGTCCGTCGCGGTCGAAATCCACGAAGCTGCAGCCGGCTCCCCACCTTTGTTGATCGCTCCACAGCCCAGCCGCCTTCGTCATATCGGTGAAAGTTCCGTCGCCGTTATTACGGTAAAGCACGTTCTGCCCGAAATTAGTGCAGAAGATGTCATCAAAGCCGTCATTATTGTAGTCGCCGATCGAGACTCCACAGGCCCATCCGAGCGAGCGCAACCCAGCTTTTTCGGTGACATCCGAAAAGGTCCCATCACGGTTATTTTTATACAGTCGATTCGTCGCGCCCTCCGGAGCGCCTCCGAGGCGCGTGCCGCAGAGAACAAACAGATCCATCCAACCATCATTATCGTAATCAATGAAGGCACAGCCGCATCCAGTGGACTCCACAATGTACTTCTTGATTTCTGTGTCGCCGTAGATCACCGGTCGATCGAGGCCCGCGGCAGCAGCGACGTCCACGAAATGGGCGTTGAAGGGGCGTCCGGAAGCTGCCGGTCTTGGCAAGGGCTTGGCAGTGTGGGTCGAAACACCCTGCGCTCGCAACTGGTTAGTGCGCAGCGAGAGCGCGACTCCCACGCCAAGTTGGACGAACCTGCGACGGCTGAAATGCATGGCGCAAAGTATCCTAAGATTTCAAGGAGATAAACACGACATTTTATCACGGGTGGATCGAAGCCAAACTGTTCAAGCTGCGCGAATGGCGCGGAATCCGCCTCACTGGTGTCCTAGTCCGCTGCGTCCTGATTCACATCATGGTGAGAGGAGGAACCATGTTCGCGGCAAATGAAAAAGGCAATCTCGACGGCATGACCAAGAGCATTTGTGGGATGTTTTGATAAACTTGACGTGCGTTCGCAACGCCTGTCCCCGGAGTTGTACCGCCTGAGAGCCAAGCGGTTCCGCGCTGCCCTGCGCGATGCGGTCTGACAGTAGAAAAGCGGCGTGCCCTCATTTGCGCGTCGGGTACTTTTCAGCGACAAGTTGAGGATCGGCAAATTGTAACCAGAAGCCCATCATCTCCTCGTCGCTGGGTTCACCCCAACGAACTGCTTTTGAGGGATCGGGGTTCAGAGCATTGTTCTTGGAATTGTCGAAATAGGCGGTCGTCACGAGTTTCGTATCTTTTGGCAGCAAGAATTGCTTCTTCAAGAAGTAAGTTTCCTGCCAGCGAAAATCATAGTGGGGAACGTTGAGGAGCACCTCTTCGCGACCATCCGGATAGATCGCCTTGGTCATCATGCTTTTGCCGCGAAAATGCATGTGGGCGGTGTAGGCCACAGCGATCACATCTTTCGGAAGGGTAAAACATGAAGTGACGCGGTGATTGTCGTCGTTGGGAGGGATAAGAAACATATTGTTCCAGATTTCGTATTGCGCAATCTCGTGCTTGACGGGTTCCCGCGCGAAGACAAGACCGATGCTGGTGCGATCTTTTACATCCAGGCCATGATGATTGCTATAGTGAATTTGAAATTGCAGAGAGGAGCCGGCGGGAATTCGAAGCGCGTAGCCAGGAGGCCGGGTCTCCCCCAGGTGGCCCGGAAGATAGATCGCGGGCACGATGTTCAAATACCCCGAGGATTCGCCCGGAATGCCGCCGCCGTCGGGCGCCGAGCAGCCGTCGTCAATGACCGGCGCATCAGGCCTGAGGTGCAAAACTTTACCGGTACGATAATGATACTTATCCTCGCCGGCATCATTCTTGGAGTGCTGTTCCAGATGCTTGGCGAGTTCAGACTGATCGATGACGGAAACGGTGGCGTGATGAACCACACGGCGGTCACCCGGAAGCACCTCGGCGGCCTGTATCCATTTGTCTTCCGTGAAGTTTGTGGGCACATAGATGTATTCGTAGTCGTCTTGAGTGGTTTTGGACACCAAGAACTCAGGGACGGTTAGCACCACGTCCGGCGTGATATGCCAGCCTGGCGCGAGGACCGAAGCGGATGACAAACGCTTCGCTTCGCCTTTTTCCGCTCCGTTTTTTACCCAAGCATCGATGATGGCGATGTCCGCGTCCGTTAAGCGAGCATCATTCGTGAACTCCCCGACGGCAGGGTCGGCATGCCACGGGGGCATCTTGCGTTGAACGACGCTCTCTCGCATCATCCGCGCAAACGGGAGAACTTCCTCGTACGTCATGAGCGACATGGGAGCGATATCATTCGGGCGATGGCAGACCACACAGTTTCTTTCGAGAATGGGCGCTACGTCTTTGCTATAGGTAATTTCTGCTTTTGAAGGGGTGTCGTTCCCGCGGCTTGCTAATGCCATCCCAAACAATCCCATGGAGAAGAGAATTACGAAGATTAGGTGCAGACGCATATTAGTTTCGGTTAGACAAATGAACGAAGACCGTATTGCCCGACGCTGCAGCCGCCGCAGGGACATCCAAGCATTCACTGGTGGATTCTACACCAGTCCAGCACTTCCGGGGAGACGTAAGCACAAGGACGATGGTGCTAAGCGCCGCCATTTTCGGAATAAAAGCTTCGACGTGGCAGTTGTCTACAAAGACGCTTCAAGAGGGAAGCCCAGTCCGCGAGGAAGTTAGCTCGGGTCATGCAGGTCAAGCCATCGAACGCCATGGGACTGCTTTCGGCGTGAGGCGAACACACATGGACAACCAAGTACCAAGATACGTTACGCAAAAACGCGCCGCGCTCTTGCTCGGGATTCCGGAAGAGGAATTGAGCCGGATCTCCAGGGAATCGGAACTCGGCCATACGGAGCGGGCTGGGGATCAGAAAGAGACGTTTTTCACGTACGAAGAGCTAAGGCGGATCTGTTTTCTCTCGACGCGCCAATGAATAGGTGGCAAATTCTGATTCGTTGAAACATGCAGTGCACTAATCAAGTCGCGGCCGTTAGCCTAAAAGCCAGGTAGTCCGCCGCCGGGCGGCTTGGTTCAAACGGCGTTGTGGGAGATGTCTTTTCCAATCGGAACTATTTCCACGTTGCACGAAATCAGGTGTACCCGCCCATGTAGCTCGCTTTGGCGAATTCGCTATTTTTTTAGTTTCTGCTGTTTAGTAGAATCAGGATGTTAAGTTACGTGGGATCAGTGGGATTCAGAATTCCGACTCTCGCAGCCCCACCATTGACTCTTTTTTAGCTCGCGGGCCTAAACACGATTGAGAAGTTCAGTGTCTAGCAAATCGCCCGCGTTAGAGGTTGACGGGATTTTCTTGGTCCTAAGACCGCCACTTCTTCGAGCCGAGCTTTCGATTTTACAAACTATAGATGACTACGCCGTTTGTTGATCTGGCTTTTGACCCTCCGGTTCGTGGCTTCTTGCACGAGCCTGCACAGCCGACCGGCCGCACAATCGTGCTTACGCACGGCGCCGGCGCAAACTGCCAATCGATTCTGCTCGTCAAGATGTCCGATGCATTCGCCGCATCCGGCTTCGCCGTGCTGCGTTTCGATTTGCCATTTCGCTCCGAGCGCCCGCACGGGCCGCCCCCGCCCGGCAGCGCCTCCCGGGACCGCGACGGTTTGCGGCGAGCGGTTGCGCTTATGAAAGAGAGAGAAAGCGGCCCTGTATTTCTGGGCGGCCATTCCTACGGAGGACGGCAATCTACCATCCTTGTTTCGGAGGATTCGCAGCTGGTAGACGGCTTGCTGCTTCTCTCCTATCCGCTGCATCCTCCGCGAAAGCCTGATCAGCTGCGCACCAGCCATTTCCCTAAGCTAAACAGACCCACGTTCTTTGTCCACGGCAGCCGCGATCCCTTCGGTACGATTTCTGAAATGAAGTCCGCTCTGAAGCTGATCCCGGCCGCGCACACGCTCTCGGAGGTCGACGGCGCAGGCCACGATCTGCTGATTAAGAAATCGATTGGCGAATTGCCTGTCCGCGTGGCGAGTGAGTTTCAGACGTTCGTTAGAAAATCCGCTGAGTAGTTTCCTTACCAAGCACTGACGGGCCCGGGTGTTGAGTGGCTCATGGCAATTGCGGTTCGATCCTAGGAACGGCCAGCTGACTTTCCCACCTTGGAGGAGGCGAGCCGCTGTCGCGCGTAGCCACACCAGGGGCTTGCGGGGTCTAGCTTGACATACGCTTCCCAATTCCGACGAGCTTCGTTGTGAGCGCCCAGCTTTTCGCAGACAAAGGCCAGGTTGTAGTGGGCGTCCGGGTAGCTTGGATCGAGGCGAACGGCATGGCGTAGATGCAGCCGAGCCGCTTCCAGTCTTCCCACCTCTTCCAAAACGCTCCCGAGATTGAAGTGCGCCAAAGCGTTTTCTGGATCCGACTGCAGAGCGCGCTCAAAGTATTCGGCTGCTTTTTTGAGGTTGCCTGCTTCGTAGAAGAGCGTCCCGCAGTTGAGCAATGCGTCGAGCTTTTGAGGATCAATGCACAAAGCGTGATCATACGCGTCGATGGCTTCGGCTCGAGTCTCACCGCCCGTGTCATACTCAAGCGCGGCGGCAAGCCATTCGTCGGCATTCGGCCCTGGCTTGGCAATGACGCGCACTCGTTCGCGCAGTTCGCTGGTTTCAAAGTTCAAGGCAAACTGCCCTGACAATGGCTCGAGTCTGGCGCCGCCATGCTCTACGAGAATATCTTTTCCATCAGAAAGAACGCGCAGTTCCGCCAGTGGCGTGGGCACATGGGAGAGCTTCTCGCGCAGCGCCACCAAAGCATGCCGTAGCCGGCTGGCGGGCACTCCTTCTTCAACCAGTTGCTTGACCGTGCGCAGGCCGATCAGATCGCGGAAGTCGTAAAAACGGCTTCCTTCCTCTTTTCGAGGAGAAACCAGGCGCAAGCGGTCCCAGTAATCCAACTGTTTCCCGGTCAGACCCACGATCCGCTGCACGTCTTCCGAGCTGAATCTGTCCATTGCACCCATTGGAGATTAGCCGGCGGCCTTTTTTCCCGCCTTCTTCTGAACCGCTGGGACTGGTTGCAGAGCGCGAGTCGGCGGCTTTTTCCCCACCGGCGCCGCCGCAGAAGAAGCAGCAGCAGGAGCCTGCTTTTCCGCGAGGCTCTTTTTGAGAGCTTCCATCAAGTCGATTACCGGAGCCATGTGCGGCTGGGCCACCTCGGTCACTTCCTGGCCCTTGAGCTTGGCATCGATCATGCCTTTTACGTTCTCCATGTATTCGTCGCGATACTTTTGCGGATCGAACGGCGCGGCAAGAATTTCGATGAGTTGCTGCGC
>Ga0210398_10005240_pt1 | contig 12069 bp, 8 predicted proteins | sample IncBWC4OmetaG_FD_161047 | JGI IMG/M metagenome (GOLD analysis project Ga0210398, IMG submission 161047) | Forest soil microbial communities from Barre Woods Harvard Forest LTER site, Petersham, Massachusetts, United States - Inc-BW-C-4-O | ecosystem: Environmental > Terrestrial > Soil >... | reverse complement strand
CGGTTGGAAATGTTTAAGCGGCGGCGGCAGCTTGGCGTTGGTCGTTACCAGGACACCTGAAGGAGCGCGCGGCAGCGACGCGGCCGGCGTGGGTAACCGGGCGAAAGCGTCGAACAGGATCGGCGCCGCGGCCGCCCGTCCGACCAGCCCAGGGACTGGCGCGCCATCCGGCCGGCCGACCCAGACGCCGACGGTGTAGCGGCCGTCGAAGCCGACCGACCAAGCGTCCCGATATCCGTAGCTGGTGCCGGTCTTGAAGGCGACCCGGCCGGGAACGCCATTCTCCGGGGGCGCTGTGCCGATCAAAATGTGGCTGACATACCAGGCTGCGACCGGCTCCATCAGCCGGTTCCCATCCCCCTTGCCCGCAGAAGTCTCGACGCGCTCTGTGAGCGGCAGGACGTTGCCAAGACGAGCGATGCCCGAATAGAGCATCGTCAGATCGGCAAGCTTGATGCCGACCCCGCCGAGCCCGATGGCAAGCCCCGGCGCCTCGCCTTCAGGCAGCACCAAAGCCGCGCCGGCTTGGGTGAGCCGCGCGCTCAGCCGCGTCGCGCCCACCTGGTCGAGCACGGCGAGCGCCGGCAGGTTCAACGAAAGTTGCAAGGCGCGGCGAACCGTGACGGTGCCCTGGAACGTGAAATCGAAATTCTGCGGCTTATAGGCGCCGTATCGCGTCGGCCGGTCGTCGATCAGCGTCTCCGGATGGATGAAGCCGTCCTCGAAGCCCAGCCCATAGATGAAGGGCTTCAACGTCGAACCGGGCGAGCGCACCGCCTGCGTCAGATCCACCTGCCCGGCGCGCCGCGCATCGAAATAATCCGGCGAGCCGACATGCGCGCGCACCTCTCCCGTCGCATTGTCGACGACCAGCATGGCCAGCGAAACGTCGGGACCGAGCGTCTGCGCCAGCGTACGGACGCGTTCGCGGGCAAGCTCCTCGAGGGCTCTCTGTTGATCGCCATCGATTGTCAGCCGTACTTCGCTTCCGACAGCCGCGTCGGCGACGAAGCGATCGGCCGCGTGCGGCGCCAGCATTGGCATCGGGCGGCGGCCGGCGGGTACTGGCTCGGATTTGGCGAGCGCGATCTCGTCGGCGGGGACGCTGCCGGACGCGGCGACGCGGTCGAGGACACGGTCGCGGGCCGCGCGGGCTGCAGCGATCGAGCGATCCGGCCGCCTGCCTTCGGGCGATTGCGGCAGCGCCACCAACAGTGCCGCCTCACCAAGCGTCAGCCGGCGCGGCTCTTTGCCGAAATAAGCGAGCGAGGCGGCGCGCAGCCCCTCGATGTTGCCGCCGTATGGCGCAAGATCGAGATAGAGCGAGAGGATCTCGTCCTTGCTCAGCGCCCGCTCGAGCTCAAGGGCGCGCACGATCTGCCGGAGCTTGGCGGCAAAGCTTCGGCCGCTGCGCGGCTCCAGCAGCCGCGCCACCTGCATCGTCAGGGTCGAGCCGCCGGATTGGATCCGCCCGCTGGTAACGAGCTGAAACGCGGCACGGCCAAGCGCCAGTACATCAACGCCCGGATGGTCGCGAAAGCGTTTGTCCTCGTAGGCGAACAGCATGGCGAACAGCCGCGGATCGACGTCGGCGATCCGTGCCGGCAGCCGCCAGCGGCCTTCGGCGGTCGCATAAGCACGCAGCAAGCGGCCGTCGCGATCGACGACGCGGGTCGAGAAGGCGAGATCGCGGCCGAGCGGCGCCGGCCCGAGCGCGGCGATCCACCAGACGGCAGCGCCGAGTGCGACGAAACCAACAAGGCAACCGGGGATGGCGATGCGCACACCTTTCGTCATCGCGAGGAGCGAAGCGACGAAGCGATCCAGGCGCGGCTGGATTGCTTCGCTTCGCTCGCAATGACGAGGGGCGCTCATTTCGCCGCCGTGACTTCCACGCTTTCGGTAGCCGTGCGGCCGTAGCGGTCCGGACGGTACATGTCCTCGACCACGGCCTGCGGCCGCACGTATTTTCCCGGCGCGACCGCGCGCACGACATAAGCGACGCTGAAGACCGGGGCGTCGTCCTTCTTACGCTCGAACGCCGCGGTGAAGCGGTCGTCGCGGAACTCGGTATTGGCCGGCTCGGCCGCGTCGGTGATCCAATCAAGCGTGCCGGTATCACCCGACGATACCAGACGCGGATTGTCGATCTCGAATCCCGCCGGCAGATAGTCGGCGAGGATCACGCGGCCGAATTGCGGTTGCGCTTCGGTCACCCTTAAGACCACCACCATGCGGGTGTTCTGCTTGACCTCTTTCGGGTCGATCGGATCGCCAGCGAGTGTGTAGCTCTGCCGCTCGATCTTGAAGCCCTTGTCCGCGGCCGGCTCCGGCGTGACCGGCGCGCCAGTGACCGTCACCACCGCCTGGGCTTGATCTTCGCCGTTATTGGTGATGCGCAGCGGCTCTTTCAGATCGCCGGAGCGGATGGTGCGGTAGAGCGCGTGCGGTGTCGGGGTGCCGCCGACGTCGAGCGAGACTTTGCCGCCGTCCTTGGCCATGGCGGCGGCCGCGAGCAACAGCCACGCATCCTCCTGCGTCGACGTCGCGCGCAGATTGGCTCGCACCGATTCGACCCGCTGGACCGCGGCCTGCACGGTGGCGCGCGCTGCGCCGCTTTCGCTGGCGAGGGCCACCACCGCAGCCGCATCGCGCAGGGTCGAGCCATAGTCTTCGCGGCCGGCAAGATCCGGCTGCGACGCCGGCGCGATGGCGGCGAGCGCCGCCGCATAGACGCGCTCGGCGCGCGTGCGATCGCCGGCCATGGCGAGCGCCGCCGCGAGTTGCGCCTTGGCGATCGGCGTCGACAGCGCATCGAGCTTGGCGTCGGCCAGATAGCGAAGGTCGCCGATCGGCGCCACGCCGTTGCGCGCCAGCACATAGAGCGCATAGGCGAGATCGATGCCGCCGTTCTTGGCCGGATCGGTGGTGCTGGCGACCGCGTTGCGGAGCCGGTCGAGCGCGAGCTTGAATGCCGTATCGGGCACTGCGATCTTGCGTTCGCGCGCGCGGGTGAGGAAATCGGTAACGTAGGAGTCAAGCCAGATGTCCTCGCCGCCGACGCCCCATAGCCCGAACGAGCCGTTGGAATCCTGCCGCGTCAGCAGCATTTCGATGGCGTCGCGGATTTTCTGATCGGTCGCCGGATCGAGCGCCACCTGCGCCTCCTTGGCGAGGTCGCTGACATAAAGGAGCGGCAGCGCGCGGCTGGTGATCTGCTCGGAGCAGCGGAACGGGTAGCGATCGAGCGCGGCAAGAAGGCCCGCGGCGTCGAACGCCGCCAGCGAACCGACCGACAGCGACACCGCCCCGGTGCCGGGCACGAGATCGGCGAACATGTCGCTCGACACCGTGACGCTCTCGCCCTTGGCCAGCGGCTTGATCGTACGGCGCGCCAGGATTTGCGCCGGTGCGCGCACGGTGAGCGCGTAGCTTCGCTGCGAGGCAAAGCCTCCCGGCCCATTGATGCTCACCTTGACTGTACCGTTGCCGGCAGCGGTGGCGGTCAGCGGCACGGTCGCTGCCCCACGCTCCTTCGCCCGCAACGTCAGTTTCTGGCTCGAAGTGGCTGAAAGGGCATCAGAACTCGTCACCGCAATAGTATAGTCGCCGGCCTGCCCCTCGACGTTATCGAGATCAAGATGCAGGGACGAACGGTCCCCCGGAAGCAGGAACCGCGGCAGCGTTGCCGTCAGCACCACCGGATCGCGCACGGTGACGTCAGTCGAGGCGTGGCCGATCTTGCCCTTGCTCCAGGCCACCGCCATGACCCGAATGGTGCCGGCGAAGCCGCCGATGTCGAACGCGACCTGGGCGTTGCCGTCGGCGTCGACCTTGACGATGCCGGAATAAAACGCGACCGGCGGTCCGGTCGGCGGATTGCCCTGCAGTTCGGCGCCGGCATCACCGCCGGAGCGGATTTGTCCGCGGGCACCCTGCATGCCGTCGATCAGCTGGCCGTAAAGATCGCGGATCTCCGCCGACAGCGCCTGCTGGCCGAGATAATAGTCGTCCGGCGACGGCGGCTTGTAGTTGGTCAGGTTGAGAATGCCGACATCGACGGCAGCGACGACGACGCGCGCTTCGTCACCGGCGGCAAAGCCGGAGACCTTGACCGGTATCGCCAAAGCCGAGTTCGGCCGGATCAGCGCCGGCGGTTTCAGTTCGACGCTGAGCGTCTTAGCGCCGCGATCGACCGAGAACCATTGCACGCCGATGGCGCGGCCCGGCATGCGCTGCGCCGGCGCATCGAGCGGCCGGCGCAACGTCGCAACGAGATAGGCGCCGGTGGTCCAATCGTTGCCGACCGGAAGCTTTACTTGGCTCACGCCTTGCGGCACCTCGGTCGTCTGCGTCGCCAACAGCCGATCGCCGACGACATTGAGCGTCAGCCGCCCGGCGCTGCGCGCGGTGACCGCGATTGTCATCGTATCACCAGGCGCATAGTCGCCCTTGTCGAGCGCGACTTCGAGCATGTCCGGCGTATCGGCATTGGCTTCGACATAAAACCCGGCGTCGAACGACACCGACGTCAGCGGGCCGTTCGGGTCGGCGGTCGAGATTTCGAGCCGGTAGCGGCCGAAATTCACCGGCAGTGAAATGCGTGCCGCCTTGTCGAGCGTGGTGTCGATTGTGCCGTCGGCGACGCGCTTGGTGGTCTTGACCGGCTCGTAATTCCAGCTGCCGTCGCGCTTGTAGAACTGATAATGGGTCTCGATGCGCAACAGCTCGTAGTGCAGGCCGCGCTGCGTCGTCGCGGCGCCATCCGGCGCGACCATGACGACGTCGAAGCTGGCATTGGCGCCGTCGGCGAGCGAGCGGCCGGAGAATAGCGGCTTGACCCCGATCATGTTGCCGGCCGGCGTGACCGGCAGCGCGATCTTGCGCTCGACCGCGCGGCCGCCGGGCTCGGCCATGCGCACGGCAATGTGCGCTTCCAGCGGCCCCGTGCTTGGCGGCAGCTTGTCGAGCTGCACCGGGAAGCTCGCCTTGCCGGTCGCGTCGGTGGTCGGCAGATTTTCCAGGGTCTGCTGGGCGGCATCGACCTCTTCGTCGCTCATGCCGAACAGATAGCCGGCGAAGCCTGCGCGCTCCTTCGCTGCCGCGATCGTCACCTCGCCTTCGAGATCGAGGTTCGCCGCCGGCGCGCCATAGAGGAAGCGACCGGCGACATTGATCTTGGCCGGCACCTTCTGCGAGATGTGGCCGGTCGGCGAGGTCAGGTCAAACTCGATACGGTCGGGCACATAGTCTTCGACCAGGAACGTGGTCTCGCCGATGGCGCCGCGTTTCGGATCGGTATAGGTGCGCACATGCCAGGTGCCGGTCGGCGCCGAGGCGGGCAGCGCCAGCGTGAGATTGTGGCCGCCGAGACCTTGATCGGCGATCAAAGTGCGGCGGAATTCGACGCCGTCCGGGCGCTCGATGACGAATGTCAGCGGCACGTCGACGGCGGCGGCGCCCTGCGGGCTGCGAACGAGCGCGGTCAGGTAGGCGGTCTCGCCGGAGCGATAGACGCCGCGCTCGGCATAGACAAACGCATCGAGGCCGTTCGGCGCCGGTCGGCCGCCGACGCCGCGATCGGTCAGATCGAATGCCGGCGCCTTGAGACTTAGGAAGGCATAATCGCCCTGACCGTCGTTCACTGCCAGCATGGCCGGCGTCGAGCCGCCCTCGCCGCTTGCGAGCCCGGCTTCGAACTGGACATGCCCGCTGGCATCGCTGCGCCGTGCCGCCAGCACTTCGTTGCCGCGCGAGACCAGCCGCACATCGACCGCGTTCTTCGCTTCCGTCGTCGCCAGCGAATTGACGAAGACGTGGATGCCGTCATTGCCCGAGAATGCGGTCAGGCCGAGATCGGAAACGATGAACCATTGGGTCGCCAGCGAATCGAAATTGTCGGCGTGTTTGGTCTCCTGCGGCTGCGCCACCATGACATAGACGCCGGGCTTGAGGTCGCCGACCGCCTGATCAACCGGGAAGGCGGTGGTGACATCGGCATTAAGCGGCGCCGCTTCGACCGCAAGCTCGCCTTTCCACACCGCAACGCCGCGCGAGTTGCGCAGCTGCTCGACGTCGTAGCGGTTCAGGCTGCGCTGAAAGTCGCCGCGTCCGGTCGAGTCGTTGCCGATGGCATCGACCAGGCTGCGATCGCCAACGCGGTAAATCTCCACCGCGAGCGCGCGTGTGTTGGTCGAGATCACCGGGATGCCGCGCTGGCCGGTGCGCGGCAGTACGTAGGCCGTCGAAGAGAAGTGCACGGACGGCTTGCGGTCGCGCACATAGATCGAAAATTCCGCCGACTTAGACAGTGTCTCATGCACGGTCGACGGCAACCCGGCCCGCAGCGTCACCGTGTAGCCTTGGCCGTGCTGCAGCCCTTCGACGCACAGCTGCTTGTCGGCGGCCGACAGAGCCGGCTTATCGGTGCCGGCGAGCACGACGAACGGCGAAAAATCGGTGCGCTGCGGCAGATTTTCGGAGAACTGGAAGCAGGCGCGTGGCGACGTGGTGTCGGCGTCGACACTGTAATCGAGGACGCGGAAGCCGTGCGCTTCCCGCAAGCGTTCATACTGCCCGCGCACGTCGGCGACTTCGCGGATTTCGAGCGACAGCCGCAGCGCATCGAGCGACGGCCGCCACATTTCGCGCTGCGCCAGCACATTGCCGAGGAAAGCGAGACTGTCGGCCTCCTCGGCGCGATTGGTGGTGCGTTGGTAGGCGATATAGGCCGCCGTCGACGCGCGCTCGAGCAACAGCGTCTTTTCGTTGTCGTCGGCGGGGCGGATTTGCATGATGGTGCGCGCCAAACGCAGCCACGTGGTGGCGTCGTTCGGCGCCGCGGCGACGATCTGGCCGAGTAACGCCATGCCGGCGCGGAAATCGTTCTTGGCGAAGGCTGACTCGGCGTCCTTGCGGATCTGCGGCAGCGGCTTGGTCGGCGTGCCCGCGTCCGATTTGATCTGCGCTTCGAGCGTCACCGCGCTGTCGGCAAGCTCGCGGTTCTGGAACGGCTTCTCGGCGGCGTTGGCGGCCTGCGACACAAGCACCGGCGCAACGGCGAGCAGCGCGGCGGCGACGCCGGCGCGGACAAGCGACCAAATCATCGGAAGACTCCTCCCAAACGGGCGCGCAATTTCACCCTCAAGGGCATGATCCCGAAAAGCTGCCTCAGATTGGATCCGACGGTGCGGACTGCGGCTTTCGGATCAGATCATGCTCGAACGTGCAGTGCGGCGGATTTGACGGGCGAATCGTGTCGAGGTCGTGACCGAGGCCGCGGCGGCAAAATTAAAGGTTTTTGCCGCCGTCCGGTCGGCTTGCGGCTGGCCATTCGTCCGGATTTACCGGGCATTTTAACGCAAGAGTCTATATAAGCTTGCCGGCAAGCGGCCCCGTAGCTCAGGGGATAGAGCAACAGCCTTCTAAGCTGAAGGTCGCAGGTTCGAATCCTGCCGGGGTCGCCAGTAAAATCAGGCATTTCTTACATTGTCATCCTCCCCAGAAATCCGCGGGGGAGGACATGGGGAAGAAAGCAAAAATTGCCGGAAGCAGAGCAGGAAAACGACAGCAACACGCCTCGCGATTTCGAAATCGCTCTGATGGATGCTCTGAAAGTTGCCTTCGATCTAATGATGTATGCGGGAATTAAACCCGCTCAAATCGACAAGCTGCTCGCATCAGTGAGCGCCCAATACCCCGCAGAAGAAATGCCAGGAGCAGTTTGGGTGATCGAACAGATCCGCGAATTTGTGAACAATCCTGATCGTGTCACGTACCCCGATCAACGTCGGCTGCTTCAAGAAAAGGACGCAGCCGGATCGGCGTAGTCAGGAAGCAGGGATCTGCGCTGAGGTGACCTTTTGCGAGCATGCCCACACTGGTTGCCGGCAGAGCACACCCCACGCAAGGCACCTAGCGGGCTACAGGAAACGGCAGAAAGCCGATGTGCTCGCCGCCCCACCCTGGATGCTGAATCGTCGCGGCCTTGTGGCCGCAGGCGGTGCAGCGGGCGCACCGGCGCAGCTTGTCGCTCGACGAGCCGGCGCTCCAGCGGATGACCGCGACCGCGCATGCGAGCCGTGCAGGATGCGAACAACTTAATCGTTAAGCGCCAGCTTGCGCGACTGAATCTGCGTCAAAGTCTTGGCAATCTCCGACGCATTTCGTTCGGTCGTAAACAACGGGACGGCTATGGTCGAACGCGCCCACAACGATTTATTCAGGATGCGTGTAACGATCGACCCGGATGGCTGCGCTCCGTCCCGCTGCCGAATTCTCAGCCACCAGGGGAAGATGCCTTCGGTAAACCCTACGGTGTCGGGCCAGCGAACAAACAGGTGACCCAAGAAGCTGTTGATAGAAATGCCAGAGTCCGAGGTCTGCAACAACGGCACGCCGCGAACTGTGTCAAAAGCCGCGGCGAGGCCCATGTAGGCCAGCAGCGCGCAAACCAACAGATTGCAAGCCCACCAAATCCCCATCGGGGCGTGCGCAGCCTGATATCCGAGAAAAAGCGATGCGACGAGAACGACGGCCGCGAACGCGATGGTGCGGCCGCGCGTGGGATAAAGCACCAAGCTTTCCGCGGTGAGCTGTCCGTCGATTTGCTGCTGGGTCATCTTGGAAGCCTTAGCTGACTGTAAGTAATGACTCGTTGCGACTTTGTCGTCGTTGTCTTTGCGCAGGTTCAACTACCGGTACTGCGGCTCGCCAAGCGTGGCGCGGGCGCGGACCGTCCTCATGACCGGCATTAGACGCCCGCCGGCGTCGGCTAGTCCAGCCGCTTGGGCTTGTGGCAGGCGGGCATGCACGATTTTTTCCGGCGAACCGGGAAAATCCTTGAGGAAAACGCTAACGCGAATCCCGAGTCATCCCATAGGCCTTACGCCGGCGTTCGATCCGCGCCGAAAAGTACACCACGCCCCAGCCAGCGGCGGCAGCAAGCAACCCGATAAGTAGCATCCAAAGAGTTGCGTTCAGGGGCGGCATTGGCCGGGAGTCTACTCCTGTTGCGCGCCGGCAGCACTGACGATTTTAGCAGGTCCGGACTCCAAATGCCCGCGAAAATCCACCATATTTCTGGCATGTCAAAGCGTAGTAAGCGTAAGCCCTCCCGTGGGAAATCATCGCCATCACCCGTTCGCCTGCCCGAGGCTACGGCGTCGTCTATACCATGAGCGAGCAGCAGGCGTTGGCGAAAGCGATCGAGCAATTCGAGATCACGAAACCGCATGACCAGAAAAAAGCTCATGGTCCGGCCGCAACGGTGAATGTCATCCGTGCCCGGCCTGCGGCGATACCGGATGGGTTTGCGAGGCACATGCCGATCGGCCGTGGGCGATCATCCAAACGCCTGCACCTGCGGCGGCGCCGGCATGCCGTGTGAGTTGTGCAATCAGCCGCAAGAACGCGAGCGCCCCAGAATGCCGCGAGGTTTCACGCCGACGTTTGATTGCGACAAAGGTCCAATCCAATAGAGCCGTCACAGCCGGCGGCTGGCATCGGGCGTTTCCGCCATCATGGAGTCAGCAATGCCGAATGACAAAGACTTCGCCGCCCTGGTCGCTGTTGTCGCCGCTCTCGCAGGGAATGTGCGAGACCAACATGGCGAAATGGTTTTTAGGAACGTACTCGATTGGGCCACGGCAGTGCTCAACGAGGCCGCCGGCATCCCTGCCGATGAAGGCCGCGATCGCGTCACGCGGATTATGTCTCCTCGCATTGGCACCAACGACCTTCGCACCGCCATAGCCGGCCCCAACGCCTAATGGCCCCTCGCGCAATCATCGTTTTTAGCTGTGCTGTTTCGCGTGTTGCCTCGCGGCGTTGTTCTGGTGCTCGGCGGCTTCGAGGTAATGACCGAATGCGACCCGAGCATGATGCGCAGCCTTTTCATGATTTCCCGCTTTGTGATGCTTGGCGGCCTCGCGATGATGTTTGGCGGCTTGGTCATAGTGCTGTGCTGCTTGTTCGTGATGCTCGTGAATCTTGTACTCCGCCATTCTGATCTCCCGGATTTTCCGATTCAGCTCGCTTCATACCAGACATGCGCTCAACTGCGCACTAATCTTCTTGAGACAATGCGCGAGGATTCGATAAGCATGCTTTTAGTGGAAGTCGCCGAGCCGAGGCGTGTGCCCAACAGCGGACGCAGGTCTTGAAGCAATGGATCATCAACAAATATCGTCTCAACGCGAGGATGTGACTGAATGAGAACCAAGGGAGGGGGTAATCCCATCGACGTTTTGGTCGGTTCGCGGATCAGGAGGTTTCGCAAAGGTCGCAAGATGAGCCAGGCTCAGCTTGGTAAAAAGCTCGGCGTAACATTCCAGCAAGTCCAAAAATACGAGAACGGCAAGAATCGCGTGGGCGCCAGCCGGCTACAAATGATCTCGACCGCTCTCGACGTCCCGGTCGGGCAGTTTTTTGCTGATGATGCTGGAACGAGTCGAACGTCGGCAAAACCACTGGCATTCGATCCACAGGCGCTACGGTTTGCCGAAGCATTTATCCGGCTCAACGATAGAGAGTTGCGAAACTCGATTATTGATATGGTTGAGGCCATGGCGAGAAAGTCATCGCGTATTTGATATGGCCAGCCTTGCAGGCGTTGAGCGCCCACAACGTGGTCGTGCCCCGAACCGGCGGTTTCTCAGGTGGCGCAAGCGCAAGAGGAAACGAAATGCTTGAGTACCAAAAATCGCGCGGGCCGCGCTATCCCTTTGCGTGGCTAGGCGTCCCGCTGGGACTGATCCTTTTGTTCACCATCGGGCCAACAGTGTCGTTGCTGGTCGGCGGCGCGGTCTCGGGTGCGCTTGGCTGCAACAGTCCGATCTCTGCGACCGAGCCGTGTCTGTTCATGGGCGTCGATCTTGGGGGCGCGGTCACTATGGCGATCTTGTTCGGCTTTCTCGGCCTCGTGACGCTGCCGATCGGGACTACTTTGCTCGGAATATGGTTTGTCGCCGCCGTGATCGTTACGCTGGTCTGGTGGCAGCGGCGATGGCGAGCAAATGCGAACGGATAAAAATATGAGGAACAACCGGCGACGGCGGCTCTCACCCTTTTTCCATCGCCCAATTCGCCCCGCGGCCGCGCTAATTCGGAGCCTTTTGTCTTAATTTGTCTTTTCAACTATCTTAATTTCCAAACCTGGGAACCAATCAAAGTTTGGCCGCATTATAGACAAGCATTCGCTTGGACGTATCGGGTATGGCAATCAGCTCAGAATATCACCGCCGACAGGCCGCCACGCTCTTGCAACTTGCGCAGAACACTCGCGATCCTGACACGGCCAACGCGCTGTTGCAGATCGTAGCCGAACACATCGCACGGGCAGAGGAAGCGGTGGCAAGGACGGCCGTGCCCGCAGACATGGCCGCGCTGCGATAAATCCTCTCAATACAAGGCGTATTAGTCCCTTTCCGAAGCCACTGGACCCCTTTTGGCTACGGGTGTGTCGCTTTTGTCAGACACGCATCCAATTTGCCTTTCGGGTCGCCCTAAACTACGTTTCCATCTTGCTGCCCGGCGAGAGGGGCAACTGCCGTGGCTATCTATCGTTTATTGCAAAAATCGGCGTTCGGGCCGGAAGACATCCAGCTGCTCGCAACCGCTTATGAGGACGCCCTTCGCGCCCTCAAATTAAATGACCGCGACGATCCGATCACACAGCTCGTTGCCAAGCGGATTATTGAAGCAGCGCAAACCGGCCTTCGCGATCCGGACTCGCTCTGCGCGACCGCGATAAAAGACCTCAAAGTTCCTTAGCTTGGATTAGGAACGAATTGCCGCTTTCCCCCCTTAGCTTCTCATGAGGGGCGCAAAGAGCGATTGCGCCCATGACAGATTACCGGCCTCGATCAAGCTATGAATTGGATAACGTGCCCTGGTCGAAAGCAGTGGTGCGTCGTGCCATGCGCACAATGATCGGACATGAGCTGCGCGCGCGCTATAAAGTTCCACAAGATTTGCCGCGCGAAATGCTGACGCTTCTCACGCAACTGAATGAACGAGAGCAGAAGGAATAGGCCGCGTAGTCGGCGGCCTCTTATTGCAGCACCGACT